>WNFT01000512.1_pt1 | contig 87278 bp, 84 predicted proteins | sample 5400191 | NCBI WGS metagenome assembly WNFT01 (sample SAMN13153359, study PRJNA577476) | soil metagenome | isolation source: 80 cm saprolite under Madrone tree | place: USA:California | collected 2016-06-14 | reverse complement strand
TCCCCGAATCGCAAGGCCATGAAAGGCTTGGACTATTCTGGGCCGTACACGTGGTCTGTCGATATCAATAACCCTCCGAAGACATTAGTCACAGAACTTGCCGGCGCCATTCAGGGAATGGCGGTTCCATTCTTTGAACGATTCGCGGACATTCAGACAGCCCGCGACGCGCTTGCAGCCAATGATCGGTGGTGTTTGGGCGGGACGACCTTTTGGCACCAACTGCTGATCATCGACCTAGCAATCAACGATTTAGCGCATTTTGAGCGCTGGTCGGAAACTCTAGAGGGGTTCGATAGGAAGCAGGCTTCTGAGATGATCAGGTCGTTTAAGAAGACCAGCGAAAGTGTGTAAGCGGTCGGGGACGTAGGTAACAAAAGAGTCCGGAGACATGGGTTACACGCGTCGAGGAGAGAGTCCCCCTGTACTCGTCCTCAACGCCCAAAGTAGACGTTCCAGTCCCGTCATTGATCTCCTCGCGGCTCACGTACTCACCGACGCAAAATTCCTGTCCCGACGATAGAAAACACGGTGGCCGCGCGCCATATGGTACTGTCCCGAAGACCGTCGGATGCTTTGCGAGGAGGGGCTCATGAACTATGGGGTCGTGCTTCCGATCTGGCAGCTCACGGTCGCCCAAGCAGAGTCGTTGGCGGCGCGCGCGGAGCAATTGGGTCTCGACGGCGTCTTCGTCCCGGATCATATCCTCGCCAAGCCCGCCACCACCCAGCACTATGGCGGCCACTGGCCAGACCCGTTTTCGCTCCTCGCGTACCTCGCCGGGCGCACGCAGCGCATCCACCTCGGCGCCAGCGTCATCGTGCTTCCCTACCGGAACGCCCTCGTGGCCGCCAAGGCGGCAGCCACCGTCGACCAGGCGTCGGGCGGGCGCTTCATCTTCGGCGTCGGCGTGGGCTGGGACGAGGCCGAGTTCGTAGACCTCCGCCTGCCATTCCGGGAGCGCGGGCGCCTGAGCGACGACTATCTCCGCGCGATCAAGGCGGCCTGGGCCAGCGATGTTCCGGAGTACAAGGGCCCGTACACGAGCTTCGCCGGCGCCACGTTCTCCCCCCGTCCCGCGCAGCGGCCGCACCCGCCGATCTGGGTCGGTGGCTCGCCCGGCACGGTGTCCGGGCCAGCCGTGCGCCGCTGCGCCGAGCTCGGTGACGCCTGGCATCCGTTGGCGCTCAGTCTCGATGACATCGAGAAGGGCTTCGCGACGCTGCGCGACCTCGCCGCTGAGCGCGGCCGGCGCGACACGCTCGGCCTTGCGCCGCGTAACCTCCTCGACCTCACGGACTCGCCGAAGGGCGCCGGCCGCGCCGCGTTTCAGGGCTCCGTGGCCGAGGTGGCGTCAGACGTCCGCCGGGTGGGGGCCCTCGGCGCCGAGTGGATGACGTTCGACCTGCCGCGGACCGGCGTCGCGGCGATGGTGCGTGCGATGGAGCGTCTCGCCAGTGAGGTGAAGCCGGCCGCGGCGTAGCGCGGGACGATCGGCGAAGCCACGCGCGGGCCGACGCCTCGGGTGGCGGGAGAGGAACATGATTCAGGCAAAGAAGCTCGGTCACCTCGTGCTGAACGTCCGCGACGCCGCCAAGTCGAAGGACTTTTACACCCGGACCCTGGGCCTCCAGGTGGCCCACGAGGACACGGAGCGGGGAACGGTGTTCCTCAGCTTCGGCAAGGAGCACCACGATCTGGCGCTGTTCCAAATGGCGAGGGGCGAAACGCCCAATGCCGCACAACCCGGTCTGCACCACATGGCGTGGCAGCTCGGGAGCTTCGAGGAGCTGCAGGCCGCGTACCGGGAGCTGAAGGCGATGGGGGTGTCGGTCGAGGCCACGATCGAGCACAACGTGACGCGGAGTGTGTATTTTCTCGACCCCGACGGGAATCGCGTGGAGTTGTACTGCGACATGGTAGAGGACGGCTTCGAGACCATGCGTACCGTAGGACCCAGGCGCGACCCCCTGGATCTCGGCGAGGAGCGATGAGTCGCGCGACCCGCTGCCGCCACGCGTGATCATCGAGTCCGTCACGCCGGGGAGGTTTCGATGGTCACGTGGGCCGAGTTCGCTGCCGCCGAGCCCGAGCTGGCGGATGCCGGGCGCTCCCAGCTCTATCAGTTTGGCGTAGGGCTGGCCTTTCTCGCGACGGTGCGCAGGGATGGCGCCCCGCGCCTTCATCCGGTGTGCCCGGTGCTGTCCGGCGACCACCTCTTTGTTCTGATCACACCCACGTCTCCGAAGCAGCACGACCTGCGACGGGACGGCCGGTACGCCCTGCAGACATTTCCCCAGCCGAAGGCCGGAAGCGACGAGTTCTACGTTGCAGGCCAAGCCCTTCTGGTAGAGGATTCGGCGACGCGTGCCGCGGTCTTGCGGGACGCGAAGCACATGGCCGACGCGTCCGAAATCCTCTTTGAGCTGCGGATCGATCGTGTCATGTGGACGCGGTGGGAGAACGTGTTGACCCCACAGATGCGCCCGGTGCACCGGACGTGGCGCGCGCCGCAAGGCGCTCCGCCAGCGCGTGCGCGCGAACGGCAATGAAATGATCCCGGTGCGTGACACCATACCGAGGCGGCAGGCCCCGATGATGACGTGGGCACTCATTGCGGTCAACGCCGCGGATTCCGCGGCGGGCAGAGCAAAGGCGGTCACCTGCCCCGCACGAATAGGAGCCGGTGCGACGCGGCCGATACGGGCTTCGACGCCGACGCCCCGAGAGGAGTCGGTGACGTAGAATGGCCTCACGTCTCAATCGACGGAGGATAGCGTGTTCGACCTCACGGGCAGGGTGGCGATCGTCACGGGTGGCAACGGCGGCATCGGGCTCGGCATGGCGCGCGGCCTCGCTCGGGCCGGCGTGCGCGTGGTGGTCGCGGCGCGCGACGAGGCGAAGTCGAAGGACGCGGTGAAGGAGCTCGAGGCGCTCGGGCCCGGGGCGCGCGCCGTCACGACGGACGTGACCGACGAGGCGTCGGTCGGGCGTTTGATCCGGGCGACGCTCGACACCTTCGACCGGCTCGACATCCTCGTCAACAACGCCGGCACCAACATCCGCAAGCCCCCGCACGAGGTGACGCTCGCCGAGTGGCGTCAGGTGCTCGACACCAACCTCACGAGCGCCTACCTCTGCTCGCATGCCGCGTACCCCGCGATGAAGGCGACCGGTCGCGGCAAGATCATCAACATCGGCTCGATGATGTCGATCTTCGGCGCCGGCTTCGCGCCGGCGTACGCGGCCTCCAAGGGCGGGATCGTGCAGTTCACCAGGGCGTGCGCCTCGGCCTGGGCGCAGGACAACATCCAGGTCAATGCGGTGCTGCCGGGTTGGATCGACACCGCGCTGACTCGCCGGGCGCGGCAGGAGATCACGGGCCTGCACGAGCGGGTCCTCCAGCGTACGCCGGCGGGCCGCTGGGGCGCAATCGACGACATGGCGGGCATCGCGGTCTTCCTCGCCAGCCCCGCCTCCGACTTCGTCACCGGAACGGCCATCCCGGTGGACGGCGGCTTCTCGATCCAGGGCTGAACCATGCGCGTCCTCGTGGTCGAGGCGATCGCTCCCGAGGGGCTCGCGTACCTGCGCGAGCACGGGGTCGATGTGGACGAGCTGGCGAAGGCGTCGCCCGCCGAGCTCCGCGCGCGCCTCCCCGACTACGAGGGGCTCATCACGCGCTCGGGCACGGCCGTCACCGCCGAGCTCCTCGACCACGCGCCGCGCCTCCGGATCGTCGGGCGCGCGGGCGTCGGCGTGGACAACGTCGACGTCGAGGCGTGCTCCCGCCGGGGCATCGTGGTCTGCAACGCGCCGTACGGCAACGTCGTCTCCGCCGCCGAGCACACGCTCGGCATGCTCCTGGCGCTGGTGCGCCGCATCCCCGAGGCGCACGCGCGGCTCAAGGCCCTGGAGTGGAATCGGGGGATCTACGGCGCCGAGCTCTACCGGAAGACTGTCGGCGTCGTCGGGCTCGGCAAGGTCGGCTCGCGTGTCGCGGTGCGCCTGCGCGGGTTCGAGACGGACGTCGTCGTGTACGATCCGTACATTCCCGAGAGCCGCGCGAAGGACCTCGGCGCCCGGGCGGTGGACTTCGAGACGCTCCTGCGCGAGGCCGACGTCGTCACCTTCCACGTGCCGCTCACGCCCGAGACCGAGAACATGGTGGCCGCGCGCGAGCTCGCCCGGATGAAGCGCGGGGTGCGACTCGTGAACTGCGCGCGCGGCGGGATCGTCAACGAGGCCGATCTCCTCGCGGCGCTCGAGTCCGAGCACGTCGCCGGCGTCGCGATCGACGTCTGGAGCGAAGAGCCGCCCGCCGGCGAACCCCTCCGGCGGCTCATCCAGCACCCGCGTGTCGTCGTCACGCCGCACCTCGGCGCCAACTCCGGCGAGGCGCAGGTGAACGTCGCGGTGGACGTCGCCCGGCAACTCGTGGCGTTCCGCGACGGCGGGCTCGTCGAGCACGCCGTGAACATCCCGCTCGGCGACCCCGCGGCCGTCGCCGAGCTCAGGCCCTTCGTGGCGCTCGCCGATCGGCTCGGACGCTTCAGCGTCCAGCTCGACCCCGAGCCCCTCGAGCGCCTCGAGGTGACCCTCGCGGGCGCGATCGCCGAGGCGGATCCCGAGCTGCTCGCGCGTGCGGTGCTCGCGGGGCTCCTGGCCCCCGTGATGGCGGGCCCCGTGAATCTCGTCAACGCGCGGCTCGTGGCGGCCGAGCGCGGTGTCGAGGTCCACGTCACGCGAGAGACGGAGACCGCGGGCTACACGAGCGTGCTGACCATCACGACGCACACGCGCGGTGGGCGCAAGATCATCGCCGGCACCGTCTTCGACGGTCAGCCTCGAATCGTGCGTCTGCGCGACCTCGACATCGAGTTCACGCCCGAGGGCCACATCCTGGTCCTCTCCTATGAGGACCGGCCGGGCATGGTCGGCAAGATCGGCTCGATCCTCGGACGACAGAACGTCAACATCGCGTCGATGCACGTCGGGCGGAGGGAGAAGCGGGGCCGCGCTATCGTGGTGCTGATCCTCGACGAGGACCTGGTGCCGGAGCAGCTCCGCGAGGTCGCGCGTGCCGTCGAGGCGGACTTCGCGCGGCTCATCCGGGTGCCGTAGCGCCAGCCAAATCCTTTTGCCGTGCGGCGGCGCGCCTGCTAGGCTTGGGGCCATGAGACTCCCAAAACTCCTTTGCCCGCTGCTCGCCCTGCTGCTTCTCGGCGCGTGCGCCACATCCTCCAAGGCTGTCCGGAGCGAGTTCGAAGACATCCCCCTCCCGAGGGGGCTCACGTACCTCGCGGAGAAGTCGACGATCATCGAGTCGCCCACGGTCAAGGCGGCCCGTCTGGTCTATCGCAGCCGGCTCGAACCCGGGAGCCTCGGCACCGCGCTGCGCGCGACGCTCGAGGCCAACGGCTGGCGCCACGTCAGCAGCACGAGCGTGGAGGACCGCGGCACCACCCAGATCTACGAGAAGGCGGGGAGCTCGCTCGAGGTCCGCGTCTGGGAGGGCTTGTTCGGGTTTTTCACCTACGTCGAGGTCACGGCAAGCCGCGCCCTTCCGCCCTCGAGTACTCCGCGCTAGTCCGCGCGCTCGCTCCCTCCGAATCAACTAGGGTCGGCGCCAGGCGCCGCCGTCCCGGGCGATGAACGCGTCGGCTTCCGCCGGTCCCCAGGAGCCCGCCTCGTACGGGTAGAGAGGCGGTCCCGGCGCCTCTCCCCACACGTCGAGGACCGGTCCGAGGAGTTGCCACGCCTTCTCGACCCAGTCGCCCGGCGCATAGAGCGTCGCGTCGCCATGGATGGCGTCGAGCAGGAGCCGCTCGTACGCCTCGGGCGGCTCGCCGCCGAAGACCTCGCCGTAACGGAAGTCGAGCCGCACGGGGCCGAGTCTCAAGTCGGGCCCGGGCGTCTTCGCGGCGACCGTGAGCGCCATGCCCTCGTCGGGCTGGATCCGGATCACCAGCGAGTTCGCCTCGACGCCCGCCGGGCTCCGACGGAAGATCAGGTGCGGCGTGTGGTGGAACCGGATCGCGATCTCGCTCACGCGCTTCGCGAGGCGCTTGCCCGTGCGCAGGTAGAACGGCACGCCCGCCCACCGCCAGTTGTCCACGAGGAGCCGGAGCGCGGCGTAGGTCTCGGTCTTCGAGTCGGGCGCGACGCCCTTCTCCTGGCGGTAGCCGGGGACCGGCTTGCCCTCGGCGAAGCCGGGGCCGTACTGGCCGCGCAGGGCCGATTCCGAGACCCGCGCGGGCTCGATCGGCCGGATCGCGTGCATGACCTTGTTCTTCTCGTCGCGCACCGGGCCCGCGTCGAACGTCGCCGGGGGCTCCATGGCGATCAGACAGAGGAGCTGGAGCAGGTGATTCTGCATCATGTCGCGGAGCGCCCCCGCCTCCTCGTAGTACGCGCCACGCGTCTCGACGCCGATCGACTCGGCCACGGTCACCTGGACCTCGGCCACATGGTTCCGGTTCCACAGCGGCTCGAAGATGCCGTTGGCGAAGCGGAACACGAGGATGTTCTGCACCGTTTCCTTGCCGAGGTAGTGGTCGATCCGGTAGACCTGTTCCTCGTGGAAGGCGCTCGCGAGCTGCCGGCCCAACGCACGGGCGCTCGCGGAGTCGCGCCCGAACGGCTTCTCCACGATGATCCGCGTGAAGCCGCCAGTCGCCGGGCGCGCCAGACCCGAGCGCCCGAGGTTCACGATGATGTCGTCGTAGAGGCTCGGCGGCGTCGCACAGTAGAAGAGCCGGTTCGCCGCTCCCGCCCGGGCCGCCTCGGCGTCCTTCAGCGCGCGCTCGATCCGCGGGTAGAGCCCCGCGTCGGCGGGATCGCCGGCGACATACACGAGCGCCTTGGCGAAGCGCTCCCACACGGCCTCGGAGGGCGGCTGGACCCGAGCGAATTCCCCGATCGCCGCGCGCGTACGCACGCGGAATTCGTCGGCCGTCATCCCGGTCCGTGCGGTCGCGATGATGGTGAACGGCTCGGGGAGCACACGCCCCGCGTAGAGGCTCCAGAGGGCGGGCATGAGCTTGCGCCGCGTCAGGTCGCCCGACGCGCCGAAGATGACTAGCGAGAAGGGCTCGTCGTCGGCCACCGCCGCTACCCGCGCCCGGCCGCGGCGAGCTGCGCAGCGGCGGCGCGGTCGAGAAGCCAGACGATCTCGCCGTGGTCCGGCTGCACCATCGCCGCTGGCAGCGTCGCGCGCTCGCCGAGGACGGCTTTGACGGCCTTTGCCTTCTCGGCGCCGGCGACGAGGAACACGACTCGCGCGGCAGCGTTGAAGACCGGCAGCGTGAGCGTGAGGCGCTGCGGGATCGACGCCGCGCCCACATGCACGGCGGCAACCGCGCGGAACACCTCCCGGACGACCGGCGAGCCGGGAAAGAGGGAGGCGGTGTGCCCGTCCACACCCATGCCGAGGAGCACGAGGTCGAAGCGCGGGAGCTCGCCGCGCCGCGTGCCGAACGCGGTGCCGAGCGCGCCCGCGTACTCCGCCGCGGCGACCTCGAGATCCTCGGCCTCGCCGCGGATCCGGAGGACCTGCGCCGCGGGGATCGGCACCTTGCCGAGGAGCGTCTCGTGGGCCATCCGGTAGTTGGAGTCCGGGTGGTCGGGTGGGACGGCGCGCTCGTCGCCGAAGAAGACCCACACGCGGCGCCAGTCCACGCGCTCGCGGAACGGCGGGAGCGCGAGCCTCGCGTACGTCGCCCGCGGTGTCTCGCCGCCCGCCAGCGCCCACATGAAGCGCCCGCGCGCCTCGATCGCGTCCGCGGCGGCCTCCGCGATCAGACGGGCGGCGGCGTCCGCGAGCGCGTCGGGATCGGGCACGACCGTCACGGTGGGTTTCGAGCCCATGCCTCAGCCATCATACCCTTTCGTCAAAGCGGCGCTGGCGCTCGAGCGCGTCGCGGTAGCGCGCGTGGCGGGCGCGGTCGGGGACGAACGTCTCCCCGAGCTCCTGGCGCGTGGTGGCGAGGTCCGGGAGGACGCCGAGGGCCCCGAGGGCCAGCAGCGCGGCGCCACGGCTCGTCGCCTCGCTCTCGGGCGACCACCGGATCGGCTGGCCGAGCGCGTCGGCGATGATCTGTGTCCACACGCGGGAGCGGGCGAGGGCGCCCCCCGACGCGACGATGGTGTGCGCCGGTCCGGCGCACGGCGCCAGCAGGTCGTAGACGAGCGCGAGCCGGAGGGCCACGGCCTCGAGGGCCGCGCGGGTGATCTCGAGCGCCGTGGTATCCAGGCGCAGGCCGACGATGGCGCCGAGCCGGTCGCCCCGCCAGCCCGGGGCGCGCTCGCCGGCCCAGTGCGGCAACACGGTGAGGCCGTGGCCCGCGGCAGGCAGCGCCGCGAGCGCCGCCTCGACCTCGTCGTCGCTCGGCAGCTTCAGCATCTGCCGACACCACGCGTAGACGTTGCCTCCCTCGGACGTCGCCCCACCGAGCAACGCCCGACGGCGGTCGAGCCGGTAGCGCCAGAGACCGCGCGGCGGCTCGAGCGGAGCGGTGGTCACGACCCGTAACGCGGCGGACGTGCCGACGTTGAGGGCGATGCGCGAGGGGTCGGTGCAGTCCGAGCCGACGTTGCTCGCGGCGCCGTCACCGACGGCGGGAAACCAATCCGCCCCGCGGAGCGCGGGCCAGCGCATCGCCCACGGCGCCCGGGGGCCGCGCCGCGCCTCGGCCCAGTCGCGCAGCGGGAAGAGGCGTCCGTCGTCGATCTCGCCGGCGGCGAGCGCCTCACGGTCCCAGCGCGCGCTCGCCTGGTCCAGGAGCCCCGTGGCCGACGCCATCGACACGCTCGTGGCCGCCTCACCGAACAGCTCGAGCTCGAGGTGCTCGCCGAACGAACCCCAGCGCGCGACGCGGCGGACCTCGGCCGGCCGCTCCCGGTTGAGCCAGCGGAGCTTGGCCGGCCAGTACGAGGCGTGCAGGTGGCAGCCGGTGCGGGCGTGGACGGCTCCGTCGTCGAGCGCGGCGCGCAGGAGCTGGGCCTCCGGGACGCTGCGCGTGTCCGCCCACATGTAGATCGGCGTCGCGGGACGGCCGCGGCTGTCGAAGCCGAGGAGCCCGTGCCAGAAGGTCGTGACGCCGACCGCCCGGACGGGGGACTTGTGGCCCGCGAGCACGCCGTCGAGACACGCGGCGACGGCCTCGAGCAGCCGGGCCGCGTCGTGCTCGACGCCGCCGTCCCGCGTGACGGTGGGCTCGTACGGGATCTGGCGGAACCGCCCCGGGACGGGACGGCCCGCGGCGTCGTAGAGGCTCGCGCGGGTGGAGGAGGTCCCGACGTCGAGCGCGATGACCATTGCGGTAAGATAGCGCCCATGGTGGAGAACTGGGAAGTCCTTACGCTGAGAGGCTTGGCGTCCACCGACGAGCGAGCCCAGGAGTTCACCGGGACGCTCGTCATCCATCGGGTCGGCAGCGCCGAACCCGTCGAATCGATCCAGGTCTCGATCAAGCGCTCGGTCCTCACGGAGCTGCACGAGAACTTCGGCCGGCTGCTCGTCCGGTCTACCGGCGTCGCGCGGAGGAAGGGATGACACCTATTCGCGTCCTGAGCCCCATCGGGGTGGCGACGAAGGAAACGGTGACGGTGCCGGCGCTGCCGCCGACGCTGGAGGGCCGCACCGTCGGCTTCCTCGACAACACCAAGGCGAATTTCGACCGGCTGGCGGACGAGATCGGCACGCTCCTCACCGCCGAGCACGGCGTCCAGACGATTCTTCGCCGGCGGAAGGCGAATGCCTCGACGCCCGCGCCGCCCGAGCTCCTCGCGGAGCTCGCGAAGGCGTGCGACGTGGTCTTCGCGGGCTCGGCCGACTGAGGGTCGTGCACGTCGTGGAGTCTCCACGACGCCATCCAGCTGGCGAAGGCCGGCACGCCCTCGGGGCTGATCGGGACGACTGCGTTCCAGGGCCTCGCGGTCAGCGAGCTCGGCGCCCTCGGGGTCGCGGGGCTGCCGCTCCTCGTCGTCGAGCACCCGCTCGGCGGTGAGCGTCCGGAGGCGATCGCGCGGCGCGCCCGGCAGGCCGTCGAGCAGCTCGCGAGCATGATCGGCCACACGGAAACTTCCGCGACGGGCGAAAACCTGCGTGTCGGAGCCCCGCGCACCTCGCTCAGGCCACCCACGGTGGTATCCGACCTCGCGTCACCCGTTACAGTATCCGACACCCCCGAGGCGCTCCTCGCTGCGTTCTGCGAGCGCGAGTGGTGCGACGGGCTGCCCATCGTCCCGCCGACCGAAGAGCGCGTACGCGCGATGCTGGGCAAGGCGCCGCCGGAGCGGAGCCTCGGGGCGATGCCGCCGCTCTGGCGCCAGGCGACGCTCGAGAAGCTCGCGGTCAACGCCGTCATGGCGGGGTGCGAGCCCGCGTACTTTCCCGTCGTCGTCGCCGCCGTCGAGGCGATGCTCGAGCCCGCCTTCAACCTCTACGGCATCCAGGCGACGACCCATCCGGTGGCGCCGCTCCTGATCGTCCACGGACCGATCGCGCGCGAGCTCGGCGTGCACGCGGGCTCGGGGTGCTTCGGGCCGGGCTTCCGCGCGAACGCGACGATCGGACGCGCCATCCGCCTGATCCTCATGAACCTCGGCGGCGCGTGGCCGGGCCGATACGACATGGCGACCCAGGGGAGCCCGGCGAAGTTCACGTACTGCATCGCCGAGCGCGAGGACGCCTCGCCCTGGGGGCCGCTCCGCGCCGGCGAGAGCGCCGTCACCGTGTTCGGCGGCGAGGCGCCGCACAACGTGAACGACCACGTGTCGACGGGCGCGGCGGGGATCCTCGCCACCGTCGCGGACACGGCCGTGTCGCTCGGCTCGAACGTCGGCTGGTACTTCTCGCAGAGCCAGCTCCTGATCGTCCTCGGCCCCGAGCACGCGGCGACGATCGCGGGCGACGGATTCACCCGCGCCGACGTGCAGCGCTACGTCTTCGAGCACGCGCGACTGCCGCTCCGCACGCTCAAGCTCGGCGGCATGTGGGGGATCCAGGACTGGCCGCGCTGGATGATGGCGGTCACCGACGACGACGCGCTCCTGCCGCAGGTGCCCTCGCCCGACGACGTCATCGTCATCGTCGCGGGCGGCCCCGGCAAGCACTCCGCGGTCGTCCCCAACTGCACCTTCAGCCGCGCGGTGAGCCGGCCGATCCCGCCGCGCTAGCGGAGAGGCGACTCGTCACGGGCCTGCGTCACGCGGAGGCTCCGCTCGTGGAACGTGTCACTCACGACGGGCAACACTGGAGCAGGATTCGGAGCATCGCCCGGTCGAGCTGTTCGAACCTCCACGGAAGTGATGGCCGGATGGAGAGATCACCTGCCGGGTCCTAACGCGCGAGCCGTCCGCTGAAGGCGTCTGGCGGGCCGAGCACGAGGCCGAGCGCCGCGCACAGCAGCAGAGCGCCGAGGACCCCGGTGACGCCGAGCCGCTCGCCGAACAGCAGCACGCCGAGGAGCGTCGCGGTGAAGGGCTCCGTGAGCGTGACGATGCCGGCCACCGACGCAGGCACGTGGCGCAGGCCGAGCGCGTAGATCGCGTACGCACCCGCCGTCGCGACGCCACCCAGGTAGAGGAGCCAGGGCCAGCCGAGGGCGAGCTGCCGAAGGGGTGCCTCGGACGACAGCACCGCGGGGGTGAGGAGCACGGCGCCCACGGTGAAGGTGAGCGCGGTGAGCCGGAGCGGCGCCATTCGCGCGAGCGTCGCCTTCGCGAGCACGACGTAGAGCGCGTACGCGAGCCCCGCGGCGAGTGCCAAGAGCGCGCCGGCGCCGAGCCGCGCCGTGAGGTCGAGCGCGCCGTGCGGCGCCAAGACGAGGAGCGCCGTCCCGACGACCCCGAGCGCCAGTGCCACGCGGACGCGCGGCGTGAGCCGCTCGCCGAGTGCCCACGGCGCCAGCGCCGCGATCATGAGCGGCGCCGAGCAGATCGCGACGAGCGCCGTGACGGCGATCCCGCTCAGCGTGACGGCGGTGAAGTACGCCGCCTGGTAGCCCGCCATGCACCCGCCCATCAGGACGCATCGCCCGAGATTGCTGTAACGAGATCCGTAAGGCCGGCTCGGACCGTGGGTGGCCTGAGAGAGGCGCGGGTGGCTCCGGTCCGCGGTCAGGAGCAGTGCGACGAGTAACAATACGGCGGCGATCCAGAGCCGCGCCGCGCCGACCAGGAGGGGGCTCGCCGCCGCCCTCGCGGCGAGCACGGTCATGACCGATCCCGTCGTCCCCCACGCGACCGCGGCGAGCGCGATCAGGACGAGGCCGAGGGACGCGGAGGGGGCTTGACGGGCCTGGCCCACATCGCGATGATAGCTCGCCCGTCAATTTCCCAGGGGGAGTCCGTTCATGAAAATCGGATTCATCGGGACCGGCACCATGGGCCAGCCGATGCTGTCGAACCTCGTGAAAAAGGGCCACAGTGTCGTCGCCTACGACGTCGTCGAGCCCGCGCTCGAGGGCGCCGTGAAACGCGGCGCCGTCCGCGCGGGCTCGGCGGCGGAGGCCGCGAAGGTGAGCGAGCTCGTGATCACGATGCTCCCGTCCTCGTCGCACGTTGAAGCGGCCTACCTGGGAGCGGCCGGAATCCTCGACGGGATCGGCAGGGGCCGGCTCTGCGTGGACATGTCCACGATCGACCCGGCCGCGTCCCGTCGCGTGGCCGAGGCGGCGACGAAGCGCGGGGTGCGCTTCATCGACGCGCCGGTGTCCGGGGGCGTGCCGCGGGCGGAGGACGCCACGCTCGCGATCATGGTCGGCGGCGACGCGCGCGATGTCGAGGAGGCGCGTCCGGTCCTCGCGTGCCTCGGCGCCAACATCATCCACGTCGGGCCCACGGGGAGCGGCGAGGTCGCGAAGATCTGCAACAACCTGATCGCCGGCGTCGCCGCGGTGGCGGTGAGCGAGGCGTTCAGGATCGCGGAAGGGTTCGGCGTGGATCCGAAGACCCTCACCGACGTTATCTCGAAGTCCTCCGGCAACACCTGGGTCATGGAGCACATGCACCCGGTGCCCGGCATGGTCGCCAAGGCGCCGGCGAACCGCGACTACGCGCCCGGCTTCATGACGGACCTCATGACCAAGGACCTCGGGCTCGCGGTGAGCGCGGCGCGCGACCTGCGCGTGCCCGTCTTCGTGGCGCCGGCGGCACAGCAGGTGCTCCGCCTCGCGTCCTCGCACGGCCTCGGGCGGAAGGACTTCTCGGTCGTGTACCGGTTCCTCACGCCGTCGAGCAGCCAGGCGCCTGTGTAGATCATCGGAGGGGGCCTCGGCGGCCCCCTCCGGACCGCCAACCTACCACCCCGCTGAAGTCCGCGTCACCTGAAAACTCGGAGGTGGAGGTGTTCACCGTGAGGCGGTCAACCCCGATGAGGCGGAGAATCTGACGCGCCTGGAGAGGGTCGCCGTTCGCCAGCGGGATCTGAGCGAGGCGCTCGGCAATGACGTCGCGGTTCAGGTCGAGAGCAGCGGGCTCGGCCAACTTCGCCTGAACCGCCTCAAGCTCGGACGTCCGGAGCTTCAGCCGATCACCCACCGGCTGGCCAGCCTCGACCGCGTCAGTCAGCCGCTCGATAACCGCCTCTAGCTTCGCGGCTTCGGCCTGGAGACTCGCCTTCACGTCGGGCCGCTCGGCCTCGGCCCGCTTCGCCCGGCGGATGCTGTCGGCCAGCAGGTCAATCACTTCGTCGTTCGCGGGGAAGCTCATGAGCCGGTCAATGATCGCCGCGTCGAGATCAGCCGCCGAGAGACCGACCCCGTTCGGGCACGTGCCTTTGGTCATGTGGTGCACGCAGTAGTAACGGTATCCGGACTTGGGGTTTTTCGCTGTCGCTCCGAGCGGTCCACCGCACTCGTGACACCGACCGATCGCTGAGGCGACGAACCGCGCCGTGCTCACGCTCTCCGGCTTGCCCTTGAGCGTGCCGTCCGGCTTGCGGAGATACTTCGCGCGATTCGCGGACCTGATCTTCTGGACAGCCGCCCATGTCTCGGGCGACACGATGCGCAGCCGCTTCTCGACGCTCTCCCGCACGTCGGCGTCAACGTGAATCCAATCATCTTGAGGCACCCGCTCACGCCCGAGTGAGCCGCCTTTTTCCACGGCGCGGCTCGTGCCATAGATCGGGTCGCCGATGTAGATCCTGTTACTCAGGACACCGCGCACCCAGTCCTTCGACTTCCCGTCGTTGAGGGTCTGAACGATCTTCAGGTCACCGTACCCGGCCGCGCACAACTCGAAGATGCGGCGGACGATCGCGGCCTCAGTCTCGTCAATCACAAGCTCGGAGTGCTCCCCGACGCGGACGGGACGGTAGCCGAACACCGGCTGCCCCGTCCAATGCCCCCGCTTGAACTTGCGCACGAGGGCGTCTCGGGTCCGCTGCGCACCGCGCTCACGCTCGCCCTCGGCCTGATTCGCGTGAAAGCTAAACATCATCTTGTCGTTGGCCGTGCGCATGCTGTGCTCGCGGCCGTCGAGGTAGGAGTGCACCTTGACGCCCGTGTCCGTGATCTGCTTCAGAACGTAAGCCGTCTCAATCTGCTCGCGGCCGAGGCGGGACGGCTCAGAGATGATCAGATACTTCGGAGCCGGACCTCGTTTCAGGTCGGCGAGGAGCTTTTGCAGACCGGGCCGATTCACAAACTCGGCTCCGGAGATCCCGTCGTCCCCGTACTCACGCTCCGGCGGGACCACGGCCGAGAGCTTCGCGGCTTGCACGCGGCACCCCTCGAACTGCCGGGCGACGGAGCGGCCGTCTTCGTTCGTCCTCTCATGGTCAGACTTCACCGAGTCGAGAGGCGCGTCCTCGTCATGCTCAGCGAGTCGGGCCTGAGCGACACGAGCGACGGAGCCGCTGGAGTCGGGTGCGCCAAAGTGCGAAGGACGCTTTCGAGTCACGGGCGCGAATGCAGACGTCGGGGCGGCTTCGCGGAGCGAGCGGCAATGGTCGCCGGGACAGTCTGCGGAGCCTTCCCAGGCGATTTGAGGTGGCGCGGCGTCGTGACGTTTTCCCTTGAGGTATGCCGACTCGGCTTCCCGCCAATACCTGTACTCCGCTTCATTCTCGGTCTCGTGCTTCGCCAACCCGATCGTGTACTCGTATTTCATCTGTGCCCGTCCTTGATATGAGGCGTACCGCCACCGCCTCGGAATTGCTTGCTCCCACTTCGGTGCTGGACCCGCTGGAAGTCCCGAAGCGCGAGCGCGTGCTGTGAGCGGAAGAATGTGAGACTGCCGGAGTCGTCGGCGTACCCGAGCCCGCCACCACTGGCACGAGCGCCGCCGATCATTGCGTAGAAGAAGTGTTTGGCGAGATGGGTAACGAACTGCGTGATCGCCGCACCCGAAGCGAGTGCGCCTGCGAGTCCTGTAGCGTACCGGAAGATCTTCTTCAGGATGGCGAGCCCGCTCGACGTGACCCCTCCGAGAACCCGGTACGCGAACCGCTTGACGAGACCGGCCGCACCCGCCGTCGTCGCACCTCCGAGCACGCGGTAGACGAACCGCTTGAGCAGGGCCGCTGCACCGCTCGACGTGCCGCCTCCGGTGATCCTGTAGGCGAAGTGCTTGAGGTAGGCAGCCGCGCCGGACGCGACAGCACCCGCGAGAGCGGTTAGATAGGCGAACGTCTTCCGAATCAGCGCAGAGCCCGCGCCCGATCCGCCTGCCGCGCCCGTCGCGTACGCGAACAGCTTGCGGAAGAGTCCGCCGATACCGGGGACGCTGAAAAACAGATCGAGCAGCAGACCCGCACCGCTGAACAGCGGTGCGCTCGTGCCTCCGCCGATCGGCGTTTTCTGCCCTGGGATGTAGTTGAACTGAGCCACGAGTTACGCCTTGCTCCCTGCCTTGCCGTTTTTGTACGACTCGCGGTACGTCTTCAGAGCTTCGGCGAGCTTGCCCTTCTTCGGATTGTCACGCGAGCCTGTATCGGTCGGCTCGTGGCCTGGACGGGACATGCGGTCGCCGGAGCCGCGATAGTCGTTGCTATCGTCCTGACCACGGACGCGGCCTTCGTCCTCGTCGGTCCGGCGCTCTCCGGTCCGTTCGGGCAGAGTGAAGTCGAACGAAGGCTCAGACAGCTTCGCGCCGCACTTGGGACACCGAGACCACTTCTCCGAGTCTTCAGCGGAGTAGCCTTCGCCGCACCCCTCGCCAGTGCACAGACGCATACGCTTCTCGACGGTTTCGTCCGCCTTGCCCTGTCGGCGCTCGCTCTCAACGAACGTGGCGACGGCAGCACCGAGACCGGCAGCCTTGCGACGGGAGAGTTTCTCTCTGCAATATCTGCATTCACGAATGTGACGGAGTTCGGCACGGGTGTACTTTCGCATCTTCATTTCAGATCACCTCTCTGTGTACTTGCCACGCTCGGCGATCTCGATGAGCACGAGGTGCACGGCATGGCGGAGTAGGGTTTGTAAATGACAGCCCTCAAACGCAGCGCGCTTTTTCAGTTCGCGCACGAGGGCCGGGTCGAGACGAAATCCGACAACGGGGTGCCGGGGTTTCTTCATGAGCATTTCGGAGATCCTTCTGACTTCAGGAAACGACGAGGGCGGGCTCTTCCACTACCCTAGCCAAAACGAGGGTACTCCAAGCCGTTGCATTTTGTCCATTTTGGTTAGCCACGCGGGACGTTGTGCCTGCGCAGGGGCACCAGCCCGCCTAAAATTTTCCGTCTAGCGGGAACTGACACTGTGACGTGACCTCTATATGTCGTCCGATCGACGGGTCCGGCGGTGTCCTACTCGTCCCGCACAGACGAACGGCGCGCCCCGTTGTTGGCGACCGCGCCTTCACGAACCCTGGAAACTAGAAATTGACCCGACTGGTGCGCGTTCGCCGTGGAGGGCGCGTGCGCGTTGGAGTGTGCACACCCTGAAAGTCATTTCTAGAAACGTGGTTTGTGGATGGACTATCTTGTATGGGCGCATGGACTTCCGTCGTTGGATCGAATCCAGTGTTACCAGCGCGATCGGCACCATCATCGCCACGGGCCTGATCGCTGGGGCTGTGGCCGTCTACGCGTTTCTTGCGAAGTTGCCGGGACCTGTCGTGCTCGTGCTCTTCTTTGCAGTGTTCGCGTCGGCTTTGTCAATCGCCAATCAACTTGAACTGCGCAAGCGGATGAGGGAAATGCAGACAGCCGTACTGCCAACACCGCCCGAAGCTTCCCCGAAAACCGCTCGGCGATTCTTCCATGGGGAATTTTGTTGGATCATGACCCCGATATTTTTCGAGAATTGGAAATGGGACGAGCAGCCGAGCGACGGCAAACTCGACACCTACATCAAGGGACCGCACTGTACAAAATGCGGCAAACTGGTTCGGAGGCGCGTTGGACTCGTCAGTCTCATCGAAGATCCTTGCACCTCGTGCGGCCGGAGCATTGGCGGCCACGAGCAGCAGATTCCTCACACAAAGAGAGCGGTGTACGGCGAGGCGCGGCGGCTGCTCTACAACGGTGAGTCCTTGCCAGTAGGACCCTGTGAGTCCAAGACTTCCTGATCGGCCACCATTCTCGAACCGAGGGGTTGCAAGCCTCGACGCGTCATCGCACGCTCCCCTTCGACTCGCGCGGGTCCACGGTGTCGGAGAGCAACGTTTTCTGCCCGGTCACTTCTTGAGTCGAGGATCATCGGACGCAACGCACTGAGCGGAGAGCGCCTGGCCTAAGAAAGCCTGTCCAAGATTTGGCTTCTTCGACTTCACTTCAAGCATTCTGAGTTGGCGCTCCATTCTCTCGTCTCGACTCTTTCTGCATTCCCGCGCCGAGTCGAATGAATCACGCACCACCCAGCCCGAAAGAGGCGCGTCAGACACAACCTTCCATTCATCCTCGCCCTTATCATTCGGGTCGGTTGCCGCGCAGCACCCGCTTATCGGTGGCATCATGAGATACCATCCCTGTCCTGCGATCGCGGTAATGGTCCAAAAGAACGGACATAGGAATAGTGCCCTGATCACCCGTCTCACGTATCCGCGCCCGCTCCGATCCACCCCTTCTTCTCTTCTTCAGATAATCCCTTGTGGCATTCCTCGCACTGGCAATCTTTCACAGGACAATTGAGCCGCTTGCCATCAACGAGAAAGCGGAAGTGTTCATCACGTGGGCAAGAGGTCTTCATCGCTTAGGTTCTCACTTCCCCTTCGGCCCGCGCGGCGACGCGACCTGGACGTTTCATATCACATCGAATCGCTTGCGCCATTCGGCGTCGTCAGAGAGTTTTAGGGTTTCTTCCATATGTTTCATGTCGCGTAGTGTTACTACTGCTGGCAATTCGGGAAGACCGTCAAACGCCGCAAGGATGTCATCCACCTTTCTGTCTCTGGACGCTGCGAAGGTCCGATTAGCTAATATATCTGCCCCCTGTAGAGGCAGAAATGCGGGGATGCTAATCCCGCTCTTGCCGACCCGATCTGTTCTTGGCCGAAAGATTGGATCGGGATAACCATCCCGCCTCATCTTCTCCATTAGTAGCCCTTTGCCCTTGTCGCCGTCTTCAAACACATATTCGACCTGAGACGCGGGCCATTCCTGTAACTGCCACATCGTGACGTTTGCCGCCGCAATCCGCCCGGCAAGTGCATACGCATTCAGTCTGAATGTCCTGAAGCTTGGCGGGATCGCTTCGATCTTCACGATGACCGAAAATTTTCTGAATGAATGACGCAAGATAATATCCGCCAGGTCTCGAACGAGTGGGCGGTGTTTGGGATGTAGGAATTTATGCATATGGAAGTCCCTGATCCCTGCCTCCGTGAGTCGGGCGCGCCAGTCTCGACTAAAGTTGATCCAGTTGGCGGCTGTAGAGATAAAGCCCGCCACCACCATGAATGGCTGATCGCTTTCATGACCCCCGGCATCGAAAGCCGTCGTTAGCATCGCCATGTGGAGATTGCCACCAAGAGACATCAGCGAGCAGCGTTTTCGCCAGATGCTCGGGAGGATGATAGGTCTCCGCGCGTTCACTTCGCCAAGACTGGCGCTGAACCAGTCAGCGATGTCCATGCCTGGCTCCATCCTACTCCAGAGAAACGAAACGGGCCGGGAAGAACATCCCCGGCCCGTCGTCGAGCGGCAGCGCCAGTCTTACGTCTCCCAGCGTCTCACTATTGCCCAGCCGAATCTCTGAAGGTCCATGGTGATGTCGCGTTGGCGGCGGTCACGGCCGCGCCTCTCAGACCGCGCTCGATCCATGGCCACAAGCTGACGCCGCTCCCCCGCCCGACGGTCGAAGATCACGTCCATAGCCTCCTTTTCGAATGCGTGCTTCAAGTACGTGTATTGAGCCTGGTGCGCGTGCGCGACGATGATGAGCATGCGGTTAAGCAGCGCCATAGTGTGCCCCGGAGGAGTATGCCGACCGTAGGCCGGTTTCGTGAATCAGGCAAATACCGCAAAACCGGAGGGGGAAAACCCGACCGGCCCGTCGTCGAGCGGCGGCAGCGGTAGGAGCTAGGCGACAGAGCAGGGCAGGTTTGGTGGTCCCCGCGTGGTAAAGTTTGCGGGAGACCCTACACGACGGAGGTTTTTTCAAATGGTTGTTCTGAACTCCGGACACGAGAGGGAGCAGGCGGTAAAGCGGGTCGAGCAGAAGAAGGCGGACGCGGAAAGGCTAACGAGGCCGGTCATCGAGGCGCTGAAGGCAAAAGGGTGCCCCGACCTGGTCGAGCTAGACCCGCCACTCACTCCGGCCATGTGGGACCTGTTGGCCAAGTGCGGGAGGGAGCCGGGCCGAACGTCGTAGGTCGAGACATCGACCCGGTCTACATCTACTCCTGAAACGAAGAGAGCCGGTGGCGGTCCCGGCCCCTCGTTCGTCAGACGGCGGCTTTACCCACTGGCCGTGTGAGGGCCGGACTCGTCGAGGGCGAGAGCGACCAGTTTATCCAGTTCGGGCAGGTCGAAAGGATGGGCGACGTAGGCAAACGCTCCTTCCGTCAGGGCCTCGGCCGTCTTCTCGATATCATTGAAGTCGCTGATCATAATGACCGGCGTATTCACACCGAGCCTGCGAATCGCCTTTAGCAGACCGAGGCCGTTATCGGCTAACCCGTACTTGAACATGCGCCCTTGCTCCACGATTGCCCTCAGTGGCATTTGAACACCCAGAAGAATGAGATCGAACTTTTCGCGCCGTAGGATGGCGAGCGCGTCGACAACATCATAGGCCGAGATGACCTCGAACTTGCGCTCGTGCTCGACCCGCTGCCGGGTGAAGTAGCAAAAGAACTCCCGCAGCAGGGCGACCATTCCCTGGTCGTCGACGACGATCAGCAGCCGTTTCGTCACGTCTCGATGGCTCAGCAGATTTCCGGCAGGCAAATAGAGGGCCATCAGTCTCGCTGACGGAATGTCGATGACTTCCAGGACGGGCGGTGCATACAACCGTGAAGAGCTTGCCAGATTGTCGAGGCACCCATGCTAGAAGGGCACTGGGGTGAGCAAAGATTTTCATACCGAGACCGGCCCGTCACGAACAATAGCCTACGCTGCTTTCTTCCACTCGACAGCGGGGACGTACCCACGGTCTTCGAGGGCGTGTTGTACGAGCCGGGCCAATTCTAGAAGCTCCTCGTCAGTACTGAGAGCCGGACCCAGGTGTCGAACGCCTGCGGGAGCGGCCGGACGGCGGGGTCATGACCGACCCCCCGCGAACGCCTCGAAGCGCCGTGCTACCCTGGACGGCCTGGAGCGCCGATCACCCTGGACACGGCCGCAGAACTTGACCGTGAGAGATGGCAGGTTGGGGTTACGGACCCCTCCGAGCCACCCCCAGGAGGGGGTGCGCGGGCGGAGCCCGCGCTCGAACAGTGGTTACTCAGGCGCCCGTGTAGCGCCTGCGCGTGTCAGAGGTGGGTCGGGCGTGCCGACTCCTCTGGCGTGACGGGGCGACGGCCGCGCAGCACGTCGAAGTCGCACCCCTCGTTCGCCTGGAGCACATGGTCGAGGAAGATCCTGCCGTAGCCGCCGGTGAAGTGGGGCGCGGGCGGCGTCCACGCCTCGCGGCGCCGCGCCAGCTCCGCGTCGCTCACGCGGAGCGTGAGCTTCCGCTTCGGCACGTCGAGGTCGATCTCGTCGCCGTCGCGTACGAGCGCGAGCGGCCCGCCGATCGCCGCCTCGGGCGCGACGTGGAGGACCACGGTGCCGTACGACGTCCCGCTCATCCGTGCGTCGGAGATTCTCACCATGTCCTTGACGCCTTGCTTCAGGAGCCGCGCCGGGATCGGCGCCGCGCCCCACTCCGGCATGCCGGGTGCGCCCTTGGGCCCCGCGTGCTTGAGCACGAGCACGGAGGTCGCGTCGATCGCGAGCGCGGGGTCGTCGATGCGGCGCGCGAGGTCGTCATGGCTCTCGAAGACGACGGCGCGGCCGCGGTGGGTCAGGAGATGCGGCGACGCGGCGGACTGCTTGAGCACCGCGCCGTCGGGACACAGGTTGCCGAACAGGATGACCGTGCCGCCCTCCGGCGCGAGCGGTATCGCGAGCGGCCGGATGACGTCCTCGTTCCAGCACCGGGCGTCCCGGACGTTGTCGGCGAGCGTGCGGCCGTTGACGGCGAGGGCGTCCCCGTGGAGCAGCGGCAGCAACTCCTTGAGGACCACGGGGAGGCCGCCGGCGTAGAAGAAGTCCTCCATCAGGTACTTCCCCGACGGCTTGCAGTTGACGAGGAGCGGTGTCGAGCGCGACAGCGCGTCGAAGCGTGCGAGCGGCAGCGGGACGCCGGCACGCCCAGCGAGGGCGACCAGGTGGACGATCGCGTTGGTCGAGCCGCCGATCGCCATGTCGCCGCGGATCGCGTTGTCGAAGGCCTTCGCCGTCAGGATCTCAGAGGGCCGAGGCCCGCCGCGGAGCGCCATCTCGACCGCCCGGCGTCCCGTCAGCTCGGCCAGCGCCAGGCGCCGGGAGTCGGGCGCGGGGATCGCGGCGTTACCGGGAAGCGTCATGCCGAGGGCTTCGGCCATCGAGGCCATCGTGGACGCCGTCCCCATGACCATGCAGTGGCCGGTCGAGCGCGAGAGGCACGCCTCGACCTCACAGAGCTCCTCGTCGGTGAGCCGGTCGGCGCGCCGCTCGGCCCACAGGCGGCGGACGTCGGTGCCCGAGCCGAGCTCCTCCGTGCGCCACTTGCCGCGGAGCATCGGGCCTCCCGTGACCATGATGGCGGGGACGTCGGCGGAGGCGGCGCCCATGAGCATGGCGGGTGTGGTCTTGTCACACCCCGAGAGGAGCACGACCGCGTCGAGCGGATAGGCGCGGATGCACTCCTCGACGTCCATGGCCATCAGGTTCCGGAAGAGCATCGTCGTCGGCTTCATGAGAATTTCGCCGAGCGAGATGGTCGGGAACTCGAGGGGGAAGCCCCCAGCGAGATGGTCGGGAACTCGAGGGGGAAGCCCCCAGCGCTCCACACGCCCCGCTTGACGGCGTCTGCCACCTGTCTCAGGTGCGCGTTGCAGTTGGTGAGCTCGGACCACGAGTTGGCGATGCCGATCACGGGACGGCCGTCGAAGACGAGATCGCTGAAGCCCTCGGCGCGGAGGTACGCGCGGTGCATCAGCCCGTCGAGGGTGCGGGGCCCGAACCAGTTGCGGCTGCGGAGCGCGTGAGTCGTCATGGTCGTTGTCTCCCCTCCACAGACTCGCCTCGGCCGGCGGGGCGCGATTATAGACTCGCCTCGGACGGCGGGGCCCCAGCCCCGCGACGTCCTCCGGCTCGCACTGCGGCCCCGCGACGTCCTGTGGCTCGCACTGCGGCCCCGCGACGTCCTGTGGCTCGCACGACCACTCCCGGAGGCATCCGGTGTGGATAGCGCATGATATACTTCCGACCGCTGTCCGAGCGCGGTGTGTTGAGGAGGCGCGGCCGTGGCCCTGTACATCATGCTGAGCACGCTAACGGAGTCGGGGCGTAAGGTGCTCCGCGAGCGTCCCGGCTGGATCCGCAAGGTGAACGCCGACGTGACGCGCATGGGGGTACGTGTCATTTGCCAGTACGCGCTGCTCGGCCCGTACGATTTCCTGTCCGTCATCGAAGCGCCGGACAACGCGACCGTGTCGCGCGTGTCCGTCGAGCTCGGCGCACGCGGTGGCGCCGCCGGGATGACGATGGCGGCGATCCCGCTCGACGAGTTCATCGGCCGCCTCGAGCGCGGCGCGTCCACGAAACGCGAACGAAGGAAGCGGTGACCATGCTCGCGACCACGACGCACGTCCTTCGGATCCACCCCGAGAAGTGCACCGGTTGTCTTCGGTGCGAGCTCGCCTGCTCGTATATGCAGACGGGCACGTTCCAACCCGCGAAGTCGGTCATCCGCGTCTCGCCCTTCGAGGGGCACACCTCGTACGCGCCCTACACCTGCACGCAGTGCGCCGAGGGGTGGTGCATGACCGCCTGCCCCGTCGGCGCGATCACGATCAACGCGGCCGGCGCAAAGGATGTGCTCGACGACACGTGCGTGGGGTGCAAGCTCTGCACGATCGCGTGCCCCTACGGGACGATGTTCTACGACCCGGACACCCGCAAGGCCTTCAAGTGCAACCTGTGCGGCGGCGCCCCGGCCTGCGCCGAGGCATGCCCGACCGCGGCGATCACGTACGAGGCGACGGCGACCGCCGACTGGCTCGGCGAGTTCGCGCGGGAGCGGACCGCCCGGGTGCTCGCGGGGGCGCGGTGATGGTCGTGCGAGCCACAGGACGTCGCGGGGCCGCCGTGCGAGCCGCAGCCGCCAGGCGAGGCGAGTCTGTGACCGCGCCCCCGCCGTCCGAGGCGAGCCTGTGAAGATGGTCGTGCGAGCCACAGGACGTCGCGGGGCCGCCGTGCGAGCCGCAGCCGCCAGGCGAGGCGAGTCTGTGACCGCGCCCCCGCCGTCCGAGAGGAGCCTGTGACGATGGCGACGCGACACCTCATCATCGGCGGCGGCACCGCGGGCATGAACGCGATCCGCACGATCCGCGAGGAAGAGGGCGAGCGCTCGGAGATCGCGCTGGTGAGCGCCGAGACGCCGTACTCGCGCATGGTCCTCCCGTACTACCTCGACCGCTCGATCGCCGAGTCCCACGTCTTCACCGCGACCCCACGGGTGCTCGCGGACTGGGGCGTGAAGGCGCAGGTCGGGCGCCGCGCGACAGCGCTCGACACCAAGGCCAACGTGTGCACCCTCGACGACGGGACGAGGCTCGAGTACGACGACTGTCTGATCGCCACGGGCTCGTCGGCGGTGAAGGCGCCGGTGGCCGGCGCCGATGGGCGCGGCGTCCACTCGTTCTGGACCCTCGACGAGGCGCGCGCGGTCCTCGCCGAGATCGCGCCCGGCAGCCACGTCGTCATGGTCGGCGCCGGCTTCATCGCCTTCACGATCCTGAACTCGATCCTCGCTCTCGGCGCCAAGCTGACGATCGTCGAGGTGGCGCCGCGCATCCTGCCGCGCATGGTCGACGACGCGGGGGCGAGGCTCGTGGAGGACTGGCTCACGAAGCACGGCGTCGCGATCCGAACCGGTGCCAAGCTCACGCGGATCGAGGACGCCAAGAGGCGCAAGCGGCTCCGCTTCGCCGCGGGCGGGGACCTCGTCTGCGACGTCGTGATCATGGCGACGGGCATCAAGACCAACCTCGAGTGGCTCAAGGGCTCCGGCGTCACGGTCAACCGCGGCGTCGTCGTGGACGACCGTCTGCGCTCGAGCGTCCCGAACGTCTACGCCGCGGGGGACATCGCCGAGGGGCGCGACCTGATCACGGGCGAGCCCGCGGTCCACGCGATCGAGCCGACGGCCCAGGAGCACGGGCGGGTCGTCGGCGCCAACATGGCCGGCAAGGACGTCCACTACCGCGGCAGCCTCATCGTCAACCTCGTCGAGGTCTGCCACCTCGACGTCGCGTCGTTCGGCGCGTGGGACGACGCAAAGGCGGAGATCGCGAGCGGCGTGAAGCCCGACCGGCCTGCCTACCGGAAGCTCCTCTGGCGCGGGGACCGGCTGACGGGCGCGATCATCCTGGGCCCGTCGAGCGACATCTGGACGACCAACGACGTCGGCATGCTCAAGGGGCTCGTGCAGTCCGGCGTGTCGCTCGCCCGCTTCAAGGCGCACCTCAAGCGCAACCCGTTCGACGTCAAGCCGGCTTTCATCGCGTCGAAGACCACGAGCGCGCTGCTCCCCGAGACCATCCTGGGCCGTCCGTCCAAGGCGCCCGGGAACACCCCGGTGGCCGTATGACCCCAGCGATCGTTCAGGCTCAGAGCAGGACGACGACCCCGAGCCCGGCGCATGAGCTGCCCGGCGGCTACGCCGGCAAGCTCCTGCGCGTCGACCTCACGAAGAAGAAGTGCTGGGCCGAGCCGTGGAGCGCCGACGCGATGCGGGAGCTGCTCGGCGGCGTCGGCCTCGGCGCCATGATCCTCTACCGCGAGACCGCGACGAAGGGCGGCCGTGGCAACGTGAGCTGGGACCACCCGGACAACCGCCTGATCCTGGCCACCGGGCCCATGGCCGGGCTGCCCGCCTGGGGCTCGAGCGGCCTCACCGTCGTGACGATCGGCGCCGGGACCAACGGCCCCACCTCGACGCAGGCGAACGGTTTCTTCGGCACCAACCTCAAGTACTCGGGGTACGACGCGATCGTCATCCAGGGGCAGTCGCGAGACTGGGTCTACCTCTACATCAACGACGACGCGGTCGAGCTGCGCGACGCGAAGTTTCTCGTCGGTAAGGATACGTGGGCGACTCAGGACGCCCTCGGCCCTCAGCTGGGACTGTCTGGTCATATGCTCTCGGTCTACTCGATTGGTCCGGCGGGCGAGAACCTCGTGCGCTTCGCCGCGATCCAGGGCGACTACGGCCACGTCGCCTCCAAGAACGGCTGCGGCGCGGTGATGGGGAAGAAGAAGCTCAAGGCGGTGGCGATCGTGCGCGGGACGAAGTCGCTGCGGGCGGCGGACCCGCGCGGGCTCGTGCAGGCTGCCGACGATATCGGCTTCGATCTCCGCACCGACCCCTCCGCGAAGTCGCTCTACGAGTACGGCACGCTGCCGGGCGTCGTGAACCTCTCACGGCTGGGTGCCTTGCCGATCAAGAACTACACGACCAACGTCCCACCTGTCGACATGAGTCAGTGGGAGGCCCCGAGACTCCGCGAGGGCTTCGACCATCGTGGCCACCAGTGCAGCGCCTGCGGCATGCACCACTGCCACATGTCGGTCATCCGGAAGGGCGAACACAAGGGCACGATCGTCGACGAGCCCGAGTACGAAGGCTGGTCAGGCGCCGGCTGGGCCATCGGCGCCATGAGCGACATCGACGGCGTGGCCTGGCTGAACACCGAGCTCGACAAAGCGTGCCTCGACGTCAACGAGTTCGGCTGGATCTGCGGGTGGGTGATGGAGTGCCAGGAGAAAGGGTACCTCACGGAGGCGCAGGTCGGGTTCCGACTCACGTGGGGCGACATCAAGGGGGCCGCGCGGTTGATCCAGATGATCAGCCATCGCCAGGGGTTCGGAAACGTCCTGGCCGAGGGCGTCAAGCGTGCGGCGGAGAAGCTCGGGAGCCCCGCCAAGGACTGCGCCATCTACACGGAGAAGGGCGCCGCCCCGCGCGGCCACGACCATCGCGCGCGCTGGGACGAGATGCTCGACACCTGCACCTCGGGCACCGGGACGCTGGAGAGCGGGGTGCCCGTGCACCCGGCCGAGATCGGCCAGCCCACGCGTATCAATACCTTTGACGGCGAGGCCGTCGCGAAGTTCATCGCCGGGATCCGGGGTCGGCGCAACTTCGAGGACTCCCTCGGGATGTGCATCTTCACCACGCGCACGCGGCTCGAAAACCTCTGCCGTGTCCTCAACGCGGCCACCGGCTGGGACGTCACCGTGCCAGACACAGTCCGATTCGGTCGCCGGACGGCGGCCATCTTGCGCGCGGCGTCGCTCCGCTGCGGCCTCACGCCTGACCTCGAACGACCGTCCACGCGGTACGGCTCAACGCCGGTCGACGGCCCCGCCAAGGGCCAGGCCGTCGGCGAGCAGTGGGAGAAGATGGTCGACACCTGGTACCGTGAGGTCGGCTACGACCGGAAGACCGGCAAGCCCCTGCCGGCGACGCTCAAGGCGCTCGGTCTCGACTGGCTCGCCAAGGACCTCTGGGGGAAGCGCGCGTCGCGACGCTGAGGATCGCGGTCCGCGTCCTCGAGATCTGGGTGGGCGGCGAGCGCGTCCACACCTCTGGGTGACCTTGGACAGACGACCGGTCGCCGGCGGCTTGACCCCGAAAGTCGCGCCGTGTTATGTGTCGTTGCTCATTTTGCCTTCCTCGACGGGGGTCTTATGGCGCAAGTGACTGGATTCATTGGACTGGGCATCATGGGACGCCCCATGGCGAAGAATCTCCTGAAGGCGGGATTCCCCCTCGTCGTCCACAGCCGAAGCCGCGGGCCCGTGGACGAGCTCGTCCAGGCGGGCGCGAAAGCCGCCACCTCGCCGCGCGACGTCGCAGCGCAGTGCGAGGTGGTGATCACCATGCTGCCCAACTCGCCCGACGTCGAGCTCGTCGCGCTCGGGAAGGATGGCATCATCGAGGGGGCGCGGCGTGGGCTGATCTACGTGGACATGTCCACGATCTCGCCGATCGTCTCCCAACGGGTCGGCAAGGCCCTCGCCTCGAACGGCGTCGAGATGCTCGACGCGCCCGTGTCCGGCGGGGAGAAGGGCGCCATCGACGCGGCGCTCTCGATCATGGTCGGCGGCGAGAAGGTGGTGTTCGACGCGGTGCTGCCGATCTTCCAGGCGATGGGTCGGACGATCACGCGTCTCGGCCCGCTCGGGTCCGGCGGGTTCACGAAGCTCGCCAACCAGATCATCGTGGCCGTGAACCTCACGGCGCTCGCCGAGGCGCTCACGCTCGCGAAGAAGGCGGGGCTCGATCGCGAGCTCACGCTCACCGCGCTCGCGGGCGGGCTCGCCGGGTCCCGGTGCCTCGACCAGAAGCGGCCGAATTACGTCGCGAACACGTACCCGCCGGGCTTCAAGATCGACCTCCACTACAAGGACCTCGGGCTCATCATGGACTCGGCGCGCGCGCTCGGCGTGCCGCTGCCGGCGACGGCCGTCGTCCAGGAGCTGTTCAACGCGCTTCGCGTGAAGGGGCGGGGCGGCCTCGACCACTCCGGCGTGATCACCCTGCTCGAAGACCTCGCCGGCGTGTCCCCGTGAGGGCCACCGTCGATCGCGCGGGGCTCGATCCGCAGGGGCGCCTGCCGAAGATCCAAGTCCGGCGCGTCCGCAAGGGCGATCTCTCGAAGGTCCGCGACGTCTTCGAGCAGACCTTCGGCGACTTCCTCGAGCGCCAGCTCGGCACCCGGCCGCGCCAGGCGTTCGGCGGCGCTCAGTACGTCCACCACCGCTGGCTCATGGAGCCCTGGGGCTGCTTCGTCGCGGAGGAGGACAACGCGAAGATCGTGGGCGCCGCGCTCGCCGTCACGTGGGGCACGGTCGGGATCCTCGGGCCGGTCGCGGTCCTCACGAACTACCAGAACCAGACGATCGGTCAGCAGCTCATCCGCGCGTCGGAAGAATTCTTCGAGGAGAACAAGGCGGCGCTCCACGGGTGCGTCACCTATCCGACGAGCCCGAAGCACCTCTTCCTGTTCCACAAGTTCGGCTACCGGCCCAAAGCGCTCACCGCCGTGATGAGCCGCGCCATCGACCGGGCTCCGGCCCGCGCGGCCGTCCCCAAGCCGGGCAAGGCGGCCCTCGCGGTCCGCCGGTTCTCGTCGCTCGAGGAGACGAAGAAGAAGGCGACGCTCGCGCGCATGCACCGGATCACGAACGCGATCTGCCGCGGCATGGACCTGTCGAAGGAGGTCGAGATCGTGGACGGACTCGCGCTCGGCGACACGCTCCTGCTCGAGCGCGGACGCGACCTCGCGGGCTTCGCGATCTACCACACGCCGGGCGTGAGCGAGGCGCCGTCGGGCGCGCTCTACGTCAAGTTTCTGGCGATCGACCCGCCGCAGCGGAAGGTCGAGCACCTGACCGAGTTTGTCGCGGCGCTCGAGACGCTGGGCCAGGAGTTGGGGATCCAGCGGGTGATCCTCCCCGTGTATTCTCGGTACTGGCTCGCGTACAACACCCTCGTCCAATGCGGATACCAGATCGACTTCACGATGATCCGGATGCAACGGGGCCGGCAGGAGGATTACGAAGACCCCACCCACCTCGTCCTTGACGACTGGCGTTGACGCGTCTCGTCCGTGCGCTCCTCGCCGCGGCCCTCGGGCTGGGCGTCCCGACCCCGGCGCCCGCCCATTCGCTCTTGCTCGAATCGACGCCCGCCGCCGATTCGACGGTCGCGGTGGCGCCGCCCACGCTCTCCCTCCGGTTCAACAACCGGGTCGAGAAGCTGCTCTCGCGCCTCCGGCTCTCCACCGCGCACGGTGAGCTGGTACGGCTCGCGACGCCCGCGTCAGACGGGACCGCCGATCGCCTGAGCGTGCCGCTGCCCGCGCTGGCGCCGGGAGCGTATCGGGTCGAGTGGCAGGTCCTGTCCGCGGACGGCCACGTCGTGCGTGGCCGCTTCACCTTCCAGGTCGCTCCCTGACGCGATGGCGGGTCGATCGACCCTCCGGCACGGCCGGGAAGGCTGACCCGATGACGACCCTGATGGCCGGCGGCGCAACGGCCGAGGGGACGAAGCGTTATCTGGCGCGACTCGCCGGCACCGTCGTTCCCGCGCACTTTCGCGAGCTCGACGGGATCAATGTCGCGACGGTCGGCCTCGGCACGTACCTCGGTCGGGAGGACGGCGCGACCGACGTCATGTACCAGGACGCGATCGCGCGCGCGCTCGAGCTCGGCGTCAACGTGATCGACACGGCGATCAACTACCGTCATCAGCGCAGCGAACGTGCGGTGCGAGCGGCCCTGGCGAGCGCGGTCGGTGGCGGGACGGTCCGGCGCGACGAGGTGATCGTCGCGACGAAGGGCGGCTACATTCCCTTCGACGGCGCCGTGCCGCGCGACGCGCGCGCGTGGTTCACCCAGACGTACCTGGACACGGGGATCGTGCGGCCCGGCGACGTCGTGGGCGGCTCCCACTGCATGACGCCACGCTACCTCGCCGATCAGATCGAGCGGAGCCGGGTCAACCTCGGGCTCGAGACCATCGACATCTATTACGTCCACAATCCCGAGTCCGAGCTCGAGGAAGTGGACCGCTCGGAGTTTCTCGCGCGCCTCCGCGCGGCCTTCGAGGCGCTCGAGCAGGCCGTGCGCGACGGAAAGATCCGACGCTACGGCACCGCAACGTGGAACGGTTACCGGGAGGATCCGGGCGCGCCCGGCTACCTCTCGCTCGCCGAGCTCGTGGGCGCGGCCCGTGCGGTCGCGGGGCCCGATCACCACTTCCGCGTGATTCAGCTTCCGTACAACCTCGCGATGCCGGAGGCCTTCACCCGCGCCAACCAGAAGGACGACGGGAGCTTCGTCCCCGTCCTCGAGGCCGCCCGGCGCCTCGGCGTGTACGTCATGGCCTCGGCCTCGGTCTACCAGGGCCACCTCGCGCGGAACCTCCCGCCCGTGGTGGCCGAGCTCCTGCCAGGTTTCGCGAGTGACGCCCAGCGGGCGCTCCAGTTCGTGCGCTCCACGCCGGGGATTGGCACGGCGCTGGTCGGCATGAAGTCGACGGCGCACGTCGAGGAGAACGCCGCCGTCGCCCGGCGCCCGCCGACGCCCTGGAGCGACTTTCAGCGGCTGTTCAGCGCGGCGGGAGGGTGACGCCTGGGAAATATTGCGCGAGCGGGCCGCGTCGGGTAGGTTGGTCGGGTGATCACGCTCGAGCCGAACTACGAGCGCGCGCTCGGGATCAGGCCAAGCGTGTCCGCCGTGATCTTCGACCGTCACGGTCGCCTCCTCCTCCAGCAGCGATCCGACGGGGGGCAGTGGGGACTGCCTGGCGGGTCGGTGGAGATCGGCGAGTCGGTTCGGGACGCCGTACGCCGTGAGGTCCAGGAAGAGACCGGCCTGATCGTGTCCGTGCGTCGGCTGGTCGGCGTCTATTCGGAGCCCGCCCGGCAGGTCGTTCGGTACCCGGACGGCAACGTCTGGCATTACATCAACGTGTGCTTCGAATGCGCGGTGCGCGGCGGCGCCCTCGCGACCTCGGACGAGACGTTGGCGCTGGACTACTTCCCCGTTCGCCGGCTGCCACTCGGCCTCCTGTCCAATCACCGGATCCGTGTCCGCGACGCCGGCATGCGCAGGGTCGCCCCATTCGTCCGTTGAGGGGATCGCGCGTGATGCGACGGATTCATCACGTGGGCATCGTGATCAGGGACCTGGCGGCCGCGTATCGGTTCTACCGGGACACCCTCGGCCTCCCGCTCGTCAAGGAGGCGCGGCTCCCCGATCAGGGCGTGCGCGCCGCGCTGCTCGCGGCCGGTGAAACGGAGATCGAGCTGCTCGAGCCGCTCGACGCGTCGTCGGGCGTCGGCCGCTTCCTCGCCCGCCGCGGCGAGGGGCTCCACCACCTCTGCCTCGACACGCCGGACATCCACGCGGCGCTCGGGGCCTTGAAGGAAACGCACGTCGAGCTGATCGACACGGCGCCCCGGCCCGGGCTCGCCGGTCAGATCGCGTTCCTGCACCCGAAGGCGTGCTGCGGGGTCCTGGTCGAGCTCGCGACCCCCGCGGAGGACACGGCGGCGGAACCGTCCCCGGTGAGGCTCAAGCGGCTCGTGGTCGGCGCTCGCGACGTGAAACAGACGGCGGGCGTCTTCCGGTCCCGCTTCGGTCTCACAGAGGTGGCGATCAACGACGGCCCGCGCACGATGCTGGGCGTCGGGCGGGGCGCGATCCTGATCGTGCCGTCCGAGGAGGTCGGCGGGACCGAGGGCATGGTGGCGCTCTCGCTCGTCGCCGAGGATTTCGAGTCGCTCATGGCCGCCTTCGATCGCGCGAGCACGAAGTGTTTGCGGGGCACGGGCGAGGTGACGGTCGAGCCGGAATCGAGCCACGGCGTCCACCTGCACATCAGCCGGTATGAGTGACGGAGAGCTCCGAGGCAAGGTGGCGGTCGTCACGGGCGGGGCCACCGGCATCGGCCTCGCCGCGTCGCTGGCCTTCGCGCGAGCCGGCGCCGCGGTGGCGGTGAACTACTCGAAGAACGCCGAAGCGGCGAGCGCGGCGGTCAAAGAGATCGGGAAGCTCGGCGTCGGCGCCGTCGCGATCCGGGCGGACGTGTCGAACGACGGGGAGGTGCGTGCGATGCTGGCGCGCGTCGCCAAGGAGCTCGGCGGCGTCGATATCCTCGTCAACAACGCCGGCTGGACCAAGCGCGTCCAGCCCCACTCGGACCTCGACGGCCTCACCGACGACATCTGGGACCGGGTGTGGGCCGTCAACGTCAAGGGCGCCTTCTACTGCGTCCGCGCGGCCACGCCGCACATGGGCCAGCGGGGCGCGGGGTCGGTCGTCAACGTCACCTCCGTGGCCGCCTTCGCCGGCGGCGGCTCCTCGATGGCCTACGCCGCCTCGAAGGCCGCGCTGACGACCCTCACGATGTCGCTCGCCCGCGCTCTCGCACCCTCGATCCGCGTCAACGCCGTGGCGCCCGGCCTGATCCCGACGGGCTTCGGCGGGTGGACCGATGTCCACTGGACAGCGACGTCCGCGCGAACGCCGATCCAGCGCCTGCCCACGGCCGACGAGACGGCCGCGGCGATCTTCTACCTCGCGACGACGGGTGGGCTCACGGGCCAGACGATCGTGATGGACGGCGGCCTCCTGGCGCTCGGCCCGATGGAAAGCGCTGCGCCGCGCTGATCCTCAGACCTCCCTTTCGAGCGCGGGCTTTGCCCGCGCAACGAACGTCCGGGCCGGGCCGCTGCGGGTGACCGGTGGGGGGTGTCGGGGGGAGCGGCGCCGCTCCCCCCTGACGTCTATTAGAAGGCGTCGGGCGCTCGGGCGATCACGTCGAGCTCGGCACGCGAATACGAGCCGAGGCTCCGGAAGTTCAACTCCGTGTAGTTCTTGACCCAGCGCAGGCCGACCTTCATCGCCTGGCGGTAGCGTGTCTCGACCTCGGCGTGCTGCGGCCGCCGCGACAGGATGTCCCCCAGCTCCTCCTGGAGGAGCTTCTTCACGAGGGCGAAGTCGTGGGCGACGCCCGCCTGCCCGTCCCGCGCGTGGTGGCGGATGCGCTGGGCGATCTGCGCGACCGACATGCGGCCGGTGGCGAGATCCTCCATCAGCGCCGGGTGGACGCCGGGCTTGCCCTCGAGGCTGTCGATTCCCTTGGCGCCGCGGCCGTTGAGCCAGCCCTCGACGTACTCGACGAGCATCCGCGCGTTGCGCCGCGTCCCCTCGAGGGTGACGGCGCCCGCCGGCACCCCGATCTTCACCGGATAGGTCTCGGGCTTCGCCATCCCGGGGGTCGGCGTCCAGCCCGAGCCGACGAGCTTCTTGAACGGGTCCGCCGCCGTCTTCATGTGAAAGATGTGGGCCACCCAGCCGCGGACGAAGCCCTGCGCGGCCTCCCACTCCTTGTCTGTGGCGATCGCCTCGCCGGCGACGCGGTTCACGACCGGGTCGTTCGAGGGGAGCGCGGTGGCCATGCCGCCGATCGGAACGGCGCCGCGCTTGAGACAGATCGCGACGAGGCGTCGGAAGATGTTCGCGAGGAAGGCCGTCGTCTTGATGTCCACGCCGAAGCGGTCGGGCCACACCTGTGTGGGGTCGGCCATGACGAACTCGAAGATCGAGGCCTTGAGGTCCCAGCGCGCGGCGTTGAGCCCGGCGGCGTAGGGGCCGAGCTCCCACAGCATCTCCTCCATCTCGTACACGCACGGAAGCGATTCCACGAGCACGACCGCGCGGATCGTCGCGTTCCGGAGGCCGGGGAGGTGCTCGCGCGAGCGGTCGAAGAGGTCCCGGTACCAGCGCGCCTCGGGCGCGTGCTCGAGCTTCGGGAGGTAGAAGTAGATGCCCTGTCCGCGGTCGGCCTGCGCCCGTCCCGCGAAGAAGAGCGTGAGCGCGGTGCCGAGGATCGCGGCGTTCACCGGCTGGCCGTCGACCGTGACGTCGGGCTCGTCGAGGTGGAGCCCGCGCTCGCGGTGCATGAAGAACGGGAGCTCGCCCGGCGCGATCCGGTAGCTCCGGCCGCGTTCTCGGTCCTCGAAGGCGAGCTCGCGGTTGACCGCGGCGAGGCGGTTCTCGGTCGCCCGCACCGTGTCGATGAGCCGGTGGCCGCCTGAGTCTTCGTCGTCGTCCAGGTCGCCCTCGGCGCGCTCGCCCTCGGGCCCCGGGTTCAGCGCGTTGATGAACATCGAGGTGATCGAGCACGGGCCCGAGATCTCGATCCCGGGCTTCCTGAGCTCGTCGGGAACGGGTGGCACGCGCCAGTCCCCCGTGGTCGCCGCGCTCGGCGGCGGGTGGCCGGGCATGACGTGGTCGCGGAGCGCGCGCCGCAGCCCCTCGTCGCGTCGGGCGCGGAGCTCGAGGGCGCGCGCGCCGAGGGCGTCGTGCAAGCGGGCCAGGTACTCGCAGAACGTCGGCGTGAATAGCCGCGCGGCGCCTTCGGCCGGGGCGAACCTCACACGCGTCGCGTCGGCCGCCATGACCTTCCGTGGGCGCTCGTGTCCAAAGCGGTTTCTTTTCGCATGGCGGCAGAGAGGCTGTCAATGGCAGAATGGGCCGCGGTCGATTCCGCGCATCCGGGAGAGCCACGATGGCCACGGTCTTGTTCGTCGTGAAGGCGACCATTCGCAAGGATCGAGAGGACGCGTTCAACCGCTGGTACAACGAGGAGCACGTTCCGCAAGTTTTACAATTCAAGGGTCTCGTGAGCGCGCGGCGCTACAAGGCGCTCGAGGGTGAGGATCGGTACCAGTACATGGCGGTGTACGAGCTGCAGGACGAGGCGACCTACCGACGCTTCATCGTCTCGGAGCACATGAAGGCGCTCCGGGCCGACTACGACGCCAAGTTTGGCGCGGCGAGCGAGCGCGCCCGGTTCGCCTATACGCAGGTCTGGCCATAACCGGGCGCCGCTTCCGTGGGATGGGCCGCGGGCGCAAGGTCCGGCGCACCCTCGCACGCGGCGGCGCCGGCGCCGCGCAGCGCTTGAACGAGACCCTCGGCGCGTGGGAGGGCGTACGCATCACACCGATGTTCGGGCGGTGGGGCTACTTCCTCGGCGAGACGCTCTTCGCGTGCTTCCCGCTCCGGGAGAAGGAGCGCGACTTGTGGCTCCGCCTCTCGCCGACCGACCAGGCGCGGGCGCTCGGCGACGCGCGCATCCGCCCCCACCGGCGCTTCGCGCGGCGGGGCTGGGTCGAATTCGACATCGAAGGACCGGACGACGTCGGGCGCGCGCTCCACTGGCTCCGGTGTGCGCACGCGACGGCGACACGAGGCGTGAATGCCCGCGCGGAGGGAGGGGCGTGATGGCGAACGTGCTGACCGTCGTTGCGAAGCTTTCGGCGAAGCCGGGGAAGGGGGACGAGCTGGCGACGATCCTGCGCGAGCAGGTGGCAGCGGTGGTCAAGGCGGAGCCCGACTGCCTCGTCTACCGGCTGCACAGGTCGAAGAAGAACCCGGACCTCTTCCTCTTCTACGAGCAGTACCGTTCGGACGCCGCCTTCGATGCGCATCGAAAGGCGCCCCACCTCGCCGCCTTCCGCGAGCGCCGTGATCCGCTCGTCGCCGGCCCGGCGGAGGTGGAGTTCTACCTCGCGGCCACGGACTGACTCGCCGCCGCGGCGGCCTCGCGCGCCCGGGCCTCCTCGCGCGCCCGGGCCTCGATCCGGTCGATCCGCACGAGCGGCACGAGCAGCCACGCCGCCGCGGTGAACGCCGTCGAGATGAGCACGAGCGGCGTGTAACCGAAATTGTCGTAGAGCCGCGCGCCGAGGTTCTGCGAGAGCTGGGAGCCGCCGTTGTAGAAGGACATGAGGAGCGCGAAGAACGTCGCCTCGACCCTCTTCGGGCACGACTTGGCGGCGAGGTCGAGCAGGGCGAGCTGGGTGATCATGCCGACACAGCCGAAGACGGTGTCGATCATCAGGGCGGAGGCGGCGCCCCGGTAGAGGAGATACGCGAGGGTGCCCGCGACGCCCAGTCCGATCACCGCATTGACGATCCGCTTGAGAGGGAAGCGCCGCGAGATCGGCGCATAGATCGTCGCTCCGATGACCCCGGCGATCGCGCTGAGCGAGCCGAGGGTGCCGATGAACTGCTGGCTGAACCCGAGCGTATCGGTCTGGTAGTAGAGGAAGGCCGGGCCGAAGGACGGGCTGAAGGTCCAGAAGAGGATGAAGCACGCCACGAGCCACATGTCCCGGTGCGCGAGCGCCTCGCGGATGGCGCCCAGCGTCTCTCGGAACGCCTCGCGGTCGAAGGTGGTGCGCGGCTCACGGACGACGAGCAGGCCCATGAGCATGGAGATCATCGGGAAGCAGGCGGCGAGCAGGAAGGCTGCGCGCAGGCTCCGCGTCTCGGCGAGGCGGCCGCCCACCACGCCGACGAGGACGGACGCGACCGTGATGCACGCCCACTGGACCGACTGGAACGCGCCGGTGAGACCGCGGGGCCGGCCGTTCTCGACCATCATCGCGTCCACCAGGACGTCGGTGAACGCGAGGCCGAGCGCCATGAGTGTGAAGAGCCACACGCCCGCGACGAGCGTGAAGCTCACGGTGCCGACGATCGGCAGCGTGACGCCGAGTGTCTCGATCGTCCCGTCGGAGATCGGCGAGCCCGAGGCGAGGAGGAGCCCCGCGAGCGCGGCGAGCCCCGAGGTCACTAGGAAGTAGCTTTTCCGTCGTCGGCCGAAGAGCGGGACGAAGTCCGAGATGAGGCCGTAGAGTGGCTTGACCAGCCACGGCACGGTGCTGATGAGGAAGAAGTCGGCGACCTGGCCCGCGGAGAGCCCCCGCTCCTTGAGCACGATGGTGATCGTCTGGTTCGGCAGGTACCACATCCCCTGGGCGAAGTAGACGACGCCGAACAGGACGGCCAGACGCTGGGTGTCGGGAGTCTTGAAGGGGTTCAGCCGCACGAGCCAGCCGAACATGGCGGTCGCCATGATACCTTTAAACGCGGCATGCTGTCCGTCTGTCCTCACGACTGCCCGTCCGCCTGCAGCCTCGTCGTCACCGTCGAGGATGGCCGTCTCACGAGTGTCACGGGCAACCCCGACCATCCCTTCACGCAGGGGGTGATCTGCGGCAAGGTGCGCGAGTACGCCGAGCGCGTTCATTCACCGCTGCGCGTCCTCACCCCGCTCCGGCGCGTGGGCGCGAAGGGGCGGGGCGAGTTCGAGCCGATCTCCTGGGACGAGGCGATCGATGAGATCGCGCGGCGCTGGCGCGGGATCCTCGGCGCCGACGGCGCCGAGGCGATCCTGCCGTTCTCGTACGCGGGCTCGATGGGCCAGGTCCAGTACTACGCGGGCCACCCCTTCTTCCACGCGCTCGGTGCGAGCCGCCTGGACCGCACGATCTGCGTCAACACGGCGTACGCGGGCTGGCGCGCCACCCTGGGCGCCGTCACCGGCAACGACTCGGAGCAGATGGTGGGTGCGGACCTGGTCGTCCTCTGGGGCGTGAACGCGGCCTACTCGACGATCAACGTGATGACGCTCGTCAAGCAGGCGCGTGCCCGCGGCGCCTTCGTCGTCGTCGTCGATCCGTATCGCACGTCGACCGCCCAGCAGGCGGACCTCCACCTCATGGTCCGCCCGGGCACCGACGCGGCGCTGGCCCTGTCCGTCATGCACGTCCTGATCGCGGAGGGGCACCTCGACCGCGACTACATCGAGCGGGCGACGCTCGGCATCGAGCGCCTCGCCGAGCACGTGAAGGCGTATTCCCCGGAGGCGGTCGCGCCGATCGTCGGCCTCGACGCCGCGACGATCGTCAGGTTCGCCCGGCGCTACGGGGCGGGCCCACGGACGTTCATCCGCATCGGCATCGGGATCTCGCGTCACGACAACGGGGGGATGACGTGCCGTACCCTCGCGTGTCTGCCGGCGCTCACGGGCGCCTACGCCGATCCGCACGGCGGCGCTCTCCTGTCGTCGACCGCGGGGTTCGGCTTCGACTACGCGGTCCTGGAGCGGCCCGACCTCATGCCCACGCCGCCGCCGCGGATCGTCAACATGATCCACCTGGGGCGCGCGCTGACCGACCTGCGGCAGGCCCCGGCGATCCGCTCGCTCTACGTGTACAGCTCGAACCCGGCCGCCGTGTGTCCGAACCAGACGCTCGTCCTCGCGGGGCTCGCGCGGGAGGACCTCTTCACGGTCGTGCACGAGCAGATCCTCACCGACACCGCCTTCTACGCCGACCTCGTCCTGCCGGCGACGACCTCGCTGGAGCACCTCGACCTCTACCGCTCCTACGGGCAGTTCACGCTCCAGCTCGCCCGCCCGGCGCTGCCGCCCCAGGGCCAGGCGAAGTCCAACTGGGAGGTGTTCCAGCTCCTGGCGCGCGCGCTGGGCGTCGCCGCGGAGCACTACGCGAAGAGCCCGGAAGCGCTGATCCGCGAGTTCCTGGCGAAGGGCGACGCGACAGTGCAGGGGATCACCTTCGAGGAACTCGAGACCCGGGGCTGGGTCCGGGTGAACCTGCCGCGACCGTACACGCCGTTCGCCCACGGCGCGCCGACCCCCTCGGGGAAGGTCGAGTTCTACTCGGAGCGGCTCGCGCGCCAAGGGTTGCCCGCCCTGCCGACGTACGTGCCGCTCGACGAGGGGCCCGAGAACCGCGAGCTCACTGCGCGCTACCCGCTCCAGTGCCTCGTGCCGCCGAACCGATTCTTCTTGAACTCGTCCTTCAGTCAGTCGGCGCTCCTCCGGCGCCGGCAAGGCACGCCGACCGTGATGCTGGCTCCGGAAGACGCGGAGCGGCGCGGGATCGTGGACGGCGCCGCGGTCACCGTCGAGAGCCCGCGCGGCGCGGCGCGGTTCACGGCCCGGGTGACGGACGCGACCCGGCGGGGCGTGGTCGTGATCGAGGGGATCTGGTGGCACCGCTTTCAGCCGGACGGCCGGGGCGTGAACGTGCTGACGAGTGACCGCGTGACCGATCTGGGCGGCGGCCCGGCGTTCCACTCGAACCTGGTCGAGGTGTCGCGGGCATGAGGACGCTCTTCCTGCACCCGCCGTCGTACGAGGGCTTCGACGGCGGTGCGGGCTCCCGCTACCAGGCTCGGCGGGAGGTGCGCTCATTCTGGTATCCGACGTGGCTCGCCCAGCCCGCCGCGCTCGTCTCCGGCTCGCGGCTGGTCGACGCGCCGCCCGACGGTCTCACGCTGGCGGACGTGCGCCCGCTCGCCCGCGACTACGAGCTCGCCGTGCTCCACACGAGCACGCCGTCCTTCGCGCACGACGTGCGGGTGGCCGAAGCGCTCAAGACGGACAACCCGCGTCTCCGCGTCGGCTTCGTCGGCGCGCACGTGGCGGTCAACCCGGCGGCATCGCTCGCCGCCTCGCCCGCGATCGACTTCGTCACGCGCAGCGAGTTCGACTTCACGCTCAAGGAGGTGGCCGAGGGGCGCCCGCTCGGCCGCGTCCTCGGCGTGAGCTACCGGGACGGCGGCGGCGCGATCCGACATACCCCGGAACGGCCGAAGCTCGAAGACATGGACGCGCTCCCGTTCGTCGTCGACGTCTACCGGCGGGACCTGACGATCGAGAACTACGTCATCGGCTACCTCCTCCACCCGTACGTGTCGCTCTACACGGGGCGCGGCTGCCGGTCGAAGTGCACCTTCTGCCTGTGGCCCCAGACCGTCGGCGGACACCGGTACCGGACGCGCTCGGTCGAGCACGTCGTGCGCGAGGTCGCGCTCGCCCAGCGCTATTTCCCACAGGCGCGCGAGGTCTTTTTCGATGACGACACCTTCACCGACGACCTGCCCCGCGCCGCGGCGATCGCGCGCGGGCTCGGTCGGCTCGGCGTCACATGGTCGTGCAACGCCAAGGCGAACGTCCCGTACGAGACGCTCCGTGTCCTGAAAGACCACGGCCTTCGCCTTCTGCTCGTCGGCTACGAATCCGGCAACCAGCGCATCCTCAACAACGTGAAGAAGGGGGTCCGCCTGGACGTCGCGCGGCAGTTCACCCGGCACGCCAAGGCGCTCGGCATCCGGATCCACGGCACGTTCGTCCTCGGGCTTCCCGGCGAGACGCACGAGACGATCGCGGAGACGATCCGCTTCGCCTGCGAGCTCGATCCGGACACGATCCAGGTGTCGATCGCCGCGCCCTACCCTGGCACGGCGATGCACCGACAGGCCCTCGAGCAGGGCTGGCTCGACGGCCGCGAGCTCGTCGACGGGCGGGGCGTTCAGCGGAGCGCGCTGAGCTACCCGCACCTCGCCCATACCGAGATCTTCGACTCCGTGGAGACGTTCTACCGACGCTTCTATTTCCGACCGCGGAAGCTCTTCGCGATTGCGGGCGAGATGGCGCGGGATCGGCGGGTGCTCGCGCGGCGGCTCCGGGAGGGTGCCGAGTTCGTCCGCTTCCTGGCCGCGCGGCGGGCCGGCGAAAATCGGAGGGGGCCTCGACGGCCCCCTCCGAGCCTCCCCCAAGATCAGGTTGCGCGGGCGAAGCCCGCGCGCGACGGGCGGTAACTCAGAACAACATGCTCGGCGCCATCGTGGGGGAGCGGCGCCGCTTCCCCCGAGCTCAATCCTCGCCGCGTGGGGCCGCGGCGAGGGGCGGCGGCGCGGGCGTCTCGTAGCGCCAGGTCGGCGGCGCGGCCGGCGCCCGGTGCAGCAGGCGCAGGAGCACCGGTAGCACGACCAGGGCGGCGACGAGGCTCGTCGCCGAGCCCAGCGTGAGCAGCAGCCCGAGGCCGAAAATCCCGCGGTGGTCCGCGATCATCAGGCTGCCGAACCCGACGATCGTCGTGAGCCCGCTGACGAGGACGCCCATCACCGTGCTACGCGCCACGAGGGGCCCGCCGTGGTCGCGCCCCTCCATGTAGCGGAGCACGATGTTCAGCCCGTACTCCGCGGCGGCGCCGAGAATCAACGGCAGGCCGAAGACGTTCCCCATGTTGAACGTCAGGTCGAAGAAGTACATCAGACCGAACGTCCAGAGCATCCCGAGCGCCAAGGGCAGGAGCGCGAGCAAGATCTCGCGCGCGCGTCGCAGCATGAGCGCGGTCACGAACGAGACGAGCAGGATCGCGTAGACCGTCCCGTGCTGGTAGGCGCGCTCCATGAAACGGATGGCCTCGAACGTGATGATCGGGGTCCCCGTGACCTCGGGGTCCACCGACCGGAGCTCGGTGACGAAGCGGAGCGCCCCCTCGCGGTCCCAGATATCCACGGCGGGATGGATGTGGAGCAGGAAGCGCCCCCGGTCGCTGATGAACTTGCGGCGGAGCTCGGGCGGGATGTCCTTGAGCCCGATCGGCCGGGGCGAGAGGTTCGCCTGCAGCCGCTGGAAGTTCTTCACGAAGTCGTTGTAGATCTGGGACTGGAGGTACGTCAGCGCGGGCTCGCTCACCTCGGGATCCGTCTGGCGCAGCTTGGTCAGGAGCCGCTCGATCTTCGAGCTGATGTCGCGGAGCTTCTCCTTGGCCTCGCCCTCGGGCGCCTCGTTCTCCGCGATATCGAAGCGCCGCTTGAGCGTCTCGAAGGCGGTGGTGAGCCGGTCGAGGTCGACCGGCGTCGGCCGGCCGACCCGCACCGGGGCGATGATCGGCGCGAAGTCCCGGATGATCTTCTGCTTCTCCGCCTGGTCGTCGGGGATGAGCAGGAGCGCGGAGTCCACCTCGGAGACGGTGGCGAGCCGGCTGAAGGCGGCGTCCTTGCGGCGCAGCTCCGCGAGCGAATCCGCACTCGCCAGCGCCGTGAACCCCGACCGGCCGGCGGTCGCGAGGATCTTCCTCTCCCAGACGACCGACTCGGTCCCCTTCGCCTGGAGGTGGAGCAGGTTGTAGTCGAACTGGATGTACGTGAGCCCCCACGCCGACACGCCCGTGAGGACGACGGTGAAGGCCAGCACCGTCTTCGGGTACATCATGATGCGCTCGACGAGCGGCACGTGCACGCGCTCCAGGGCGAGCACCCGAGGGATCGAGCCCGACGGCCGGCGCGCGTGGCGGTGGTCGACGAGGACGAGCGTCGCGGGGAAGACCGTGATCATCGCCACCCACGACAGGAGGATCGCGGTGCCCGCGATGAATCCGAGCTCCTGGACCCCGCGGAACTCGGTCAGGCAGAGCACGTAGAACGTCCCCGCCGCCGTCACGGCGCCCAGCAGCATCCCCGGACCGCTGCGCGCCGCGGTGATCTCGAGCGCCTCCCCGAGGCTCCGCCCGAGGAACAGCTCTTCCTCGTACCGGAAGAGGAAATAGATGCCGTAGTCGATCCCGATTCCGATCACGATCGAGATGAACATGACCGAGAAGAGCGAGAGATGGCCGATGACGAGGGTTCCGATGCCGAGCGCCCAGCAGAGACTCGTGGTCAGCACGAGCAGCATGAGCACCGGCTTGCCGAACCGGGCGAAGGCCGCGAGCAGGAGCCCGAGCGTGAGCGCGAAGGCGAGGAGCGTCGCCCGCTCGCTGTCGCGGAAGGCCGCGGTCATCTCGTCGTTCGAGAGGGCCGGCTTGCCGGTGACGCCCACCTCGACGTCGGGGAACTCGGGCCGGAGCGATCGGATGACCGCCCGGATGCCCTCGATCGCGCGCCGGTCGCCGGTGAAGCTCCCGCGCTCGCTCTCGGGCTCGACCAGGATGAAGAGGAGCCGCTCGTCCCCGGAGAGGAAGTATCCCGTGCCGGGACCCTCGCTCCCCACGGTGAAGAGCGCGCCCCACGGCGAGCGGTAGGGCGTCGGCCGATCGAGCCGCGCCGAGATCTGCGCCACCAGGTCGTCGACGAAGCGGATGTCGAGGGCCGGCTTGCTGTCGGAGAGGCCGAGGTCGATGAAGGCCGTGACGAATGCGGACGCGACCTGGGTCGCGACGCCGTCGACGAGCTGGTCGAGCGTGGGGCGGCCCGCGAACGTCTCGATGAACTCCTGGTAGTCGAAGATCTTGTCGCGGATGGAGGCGAGCTTTTCCTTGGACAAGAAGAGGAGCGCACGGCCCTCGAACTGCTTGGGGTCGATGCGATAGGCGATGCGGGCGAGCGGCACGTTCGCGGCACGCAGCTCGCGCACGAGGCGCCGCGCGTAGAGCGTGGCTTCGGGGAGCGAGGGGGCCTGGACGACGATCGCGAGGTCGTCGAGTTCGCCGAACTCGCGATCGTACTGACGGTACCGCTCGACGTACGGCTGACCGCGGGGGAGGAGTCCGAGCGTCGAGGTCTGGAACGTCAGCGTCGCGAGCGTGTACAGGACGGACACGGCGGCGAGGCCGACCGCCCCCGCCACCGTGAGGGCCGGGTGCGCGCACGACAGGCGCACCAGCCACCGCAGCGGACGACCGATCTGTCGGGCGAGCGCCACCTACTCTTCGCCGGCGATGAACCGCTCGAGGCGCTGACGGGCCAGGTCGTCGGACCACTGCTCCGGCGGCGACTTCATGAGGTAGGCCGACGGCTCGAGGAGCGCCCCCTTCAGGCCGCGGTCCAGCGCGATCTTGCACGCGCGGATCGCGTCGATGACGACCCCCGCCGAGTTTGGCGAGTCCCACACCTCGAGCTTCAACTCGACGTTGATCGGCTGGTCGCCGAAGCCGCGCCCCTCGAGGCGGATGTGCGCCCACTTACGGTCCAGGAGCCACGGCACGTAGTCGCTGGGGCCGATGTGGACGGCGTCAGCCGGGAGGTCGTGGCCGAGCTGCGAGCGGACCGAGTCGGTCTTGGAGATCTTCTTGGACACGAGCCGCTCGCGCTCGAGCATGTTGTAGAAGTCGGTGTTGCCGCCGAAGTTGAGCTGGCTCGTCCGCTCGAGCCGCACGCCGCGGTCCATGAAGAGCCGCGTGAGGACGCGGTGCACGATCGTCGCACCCACCTGGGATTTCACGTCGTCGCCGACCACCGGCAGGCCCCGCTCCTCGAAGCGCCGACGCCAGTAGGCCTCGCGCGCGATGAAGACCGGGATGCAGTTCACGAACGCGCAGCCCGCGTCGAGCACCTGCTCGACGTACCACTTGGTCGCCATCTCGCTGCCCACCGGAAGGAAGTTGACCACGATGTGCGTCCGTGTCTCGCGGAGGATGTTCGCGATGTCGGCGGTGGAGCCCGGCGCCTTCCGGATCATCTGCGAGAGGTACTGGCCGAGGCCGTCGTGTGTCATTCCCCGTTGCACGGGCACGCCGAGCGTCTTGACGTCCGCGAACCGGACGGTGTTGTTCGGCTCCTGGACGATCGCCTCGGCCAGGTCGCGGCCGACCTTGCGCTCGTCGATGTCGAACGCAGCCGAGAACTCGATGTCGCCGACGTGGTAGGGCCCGAGCCGCGTGTGCATGAGACCGGGGACGAACTCGCCGTCCCGGGCGTTCTTGTAGTACTCCACGCCCTGGACGAGCGCCGAAGCGCAGTTGCCGACGCCGACGATCGCGACCCGAACGGATCCCACAGGCTCCTCCTCAGCGACGTGACGAGTCGAACGCGACTAGCGGAATTGGCTTCCCGCGCCAGTGTAGCACACCGGTCCGCGCGCGGGACAAGGATCCGGTCGAAATCGGCGCCCGTGGTGCGCCGCGAGGCGGTCAGCGCTGCGAGGTCCGCTTCTGCTTCTCGTCCCCGTAGAACTCTTCCTGCTTGTCCCGCATCTTCTTGACGAGCTCCGCGTAGGACGAGGTGGTGATGATCTTGTTGAACTGGACGCGGTAGTTGGCGACGAGGCTGACGCCTTCGATGATGACGTCGTAGACGAGCCATTTGTCGCCGCGCTTGCGCATCCGGTAGTCCACCGGAATCTCCGTCCCCTGCCTGGTCGTGATCTTCGTCTTGACGGTCGCGACGTCGCCGTCGATCGTCTCCCCCACATAGGCGATCTTTTCCCCGCCGTAGAGCTCGATCTTGGAGATGTAGGAGCGCTCGAGGAGGTCGGCGAAGAGCTGGACGAACTCGTCGCGCTCCGCCGGCGTCCGCGGGGCCCAGTGGCGGGCGAGCGAGCGCCTCGCGGTCTCCTCGAAGTCGAAGATGTCGTTCGCGATTCTGCGGACCTCCGCCCGCCGCTCGCGGGCGCGGCCCTCCTTCTTCAGCTCCGGATCGTCGAGGACCTTGAGGACCCGGTCGATTTCCGTGCGGAGCTGGTCCGTGGGCTGGCCCGCCCACCCGGGGGCCGCGACGAGGAGCAGCGCCAGGACGACGGCCGATGCAAGACCGCTACGACCCAGTGTCGCCATCGACGTTCTCCTAGACCTTGCCGAAGATGTACTTGGACAACAGCTCCTCGAAGTCGACCGGCGCTTCGACCTCTCGGATCCGCCCGCCGGGCGGGATGAGCTTCTCCGATCCGCCCGGACTGATACGCAAGTACTTTTCCCCGATCAGCCCCTTCGTCTTGATCGACGCGATCGCGTCGTCCTGCAGCTTGACCCCCGAATTGATCCGGAGGGTCACGAGCGCCTGATAGTCTTTCAGGGTGATGGACTCCACGCGCCCGATCTCGACGCCCGCGATCTCCACCGTCGAGCCGGGCTTCAACCCCCCGACCGACGGAAACTCGGCGGTGACCACGTAGCCGCCCCCACCGAGGAACGAAACGCGTCCGAGGTTAACCGAAAGGTAGCCCAATGCCAAGACGCCGATCAGTACGAACAGCCCGACCGCGACGTTGACCCGCGTTCGCTCCTCCATCAGGCTCCCTCCGCGCGTTCCGGTTCCCCGCGGATGAACTGCCGGACGACGGGGTTCGGCGACGCCTGGATGACGGCCGGCGGCCCGACCTCCGCGATCCGTCCCTCGTGCAGCATGGCCACGGTGTCGGCGATCTCGAAGATTTCAGGAATCTCGTGGCTCACCATGACGGCGGTGAAGCGGAGCTTCCGATGGAGCTCCAGGATCAGGTGGTGGATGGTGTTGACGAGGATCGGATCGAGGCCCGTGGTCGGCTCGTCGAAGAAGACGATCTCGGGCTCGGTGACGAGTGCGCGCGCGATGGCGACGCGCTTGCGCATGCCGCCCGAGACCTCGGCCGGGTACTTGCTTCCCATGCCCTCGAGCCCCACCTGGGTCAGCGCCGCCTCGACTCGCGTCGCGACCTCGGCGGCGCGCAGGCGCAGCTTCTCCCGGAGCGGGAAGGCCACGTTGCCGGCGCACGTCATCGAGTCGAACAGCGCGCCGCCCTGGAAGACGACGCCGTAGCGCCGCCGGACCTCGTCGAGCGCGCGCCCGTGGAGGCGGGTGACGTCCGCGCCATCCACGAGCACACGGCCCGCGTCGGGGCGCAGGAGACCGATCAGGTGCCGGAGAAGCACCGACTTGCCGCCGCCGCTCCGGCCGATGACGACCGTGATCGAGCCCGTGGCGACGTCCAGGTCGAGCCCCCGCAACACCTGTTGCCGGCCGAACGCCTTGACGAGCCGCTCGACCTTTATCATAGGCTCGCCTCGGCCGGCGGGGCCTCGTTCACAGACTCGCCTCGCCTTCGGCTCGCACTGCGGCCCCGCGATGGCCCGCGGCTCGCACCGCCACGCTCCCCAGACTCGCCTCGGCCGTCGGACGGCCTGCGGCTCGCACCGCCACGCTCACGGGAGCACCGTGCCCATGAAGTAGTCCCAGACCAGGATGAGGACGGAGGACAGGACGACCGCGTCGGTGGTCGCCTTGGCCACGCCCTCGGCGCCGTGGCCAACAGTGAAGCCCTTGTAGGTGCAGACCCACGTGACGATCACGCCGAACGAGAGCGACTTCCAGAACCCCGTCATGATGTCGCTGAGATCGACGAAGCTCTGCATCTCGCCGAAATAGGTGCCCTGGGAGAGCCCGAGGAGCTCGACGCCGACGAGGTAACCCCCGAAGATGCCGACCGCGTCGAAGAGCGCGGTCATGAGCGGGAAGGTCACGAGGCCGGCCAGGATGGACGGCGCGACCAGGTAGCGGATGGGGCTCAGCGCCATCACGGTGAGCGCGTCGATCTGCTCGGTGATGCGCATGATGCCGATCTCGGCCGTGAGCGCCGATCCCGCGCGTCCGGTCACCATGAGCGCCGCCAGCACCGGGCCGAGCTCCCGGATGAGCGAGAGCGCGACGGCGGGCCCGAGGTACGCCTCGGACCCGAAGCGGACGAGGGTGAAATACACCTGGAGGCCGAGCACCATGCCCGTGAACCCGCCGGTCAGCAGGATGATCAGGAGTGACCGGTAGCCGATGTAGTGGATCCGGTCGACGAACGCCCAGAACTTGAACGGCGGGGTCAGGATCGTCCCGAGCGCCTGTCCGAGAAACGTTCCGAAGCGGCCCAGCGCCTCGACGACCGCGATCGCCCACCGCCCGATCGCGTCCAGCGGGCGCAGCGCCAGCGGGAGCGGCCGCTCAGTCATGCCTGAGCGCGGCGGTAGATCCCCAGTGCCCAGAGGGGAAAGTACTTCGCGTAGAGGTGATATTTGAGGTAGAAGACGCGCGGGAATCCCGTCCCGTTCCAGAGCCAGTCCTCCCACGCGCCGTCGCTCCGCTGCGTCCGGCGGAGGTATTCGATGCCGCGCTCGACGGCGCGGCCGCTCGTGCGCTCGGCCGCGAAGAGGCCGAGCAGAGCCCAGGCCGTCTGGCTGGGCGTCGACTCGCCGACCCCGGCGAACTCGGGGTCGGTGTAGCTCTCGCACGTCTCGCCCCAGCCCCCGTCACGGTTCTGGTGACGCTCGAGCCAGCGCACCGCTCGCTGGACGTATTCGTGACGCAGGTCCTCGCCGATCGCGCGGAGCCCGCGGAGGACGGACCAGGTGCCGTAGATGTAGTTCACACCCCAGCGTCCGTACCAGGGGCCGTCGTGCCGCTGCGTGTGACGGAGGAAGTGGAGCGCACGCTGCGCCGGCTCGAAATCGCTCCGGTACCCGAGCGTGCCGAGGAGCTCGAGGCCGCGCCCGGTCAGGTCCTCCGTCGACGGGTCGAGCAGGGCGCCGTGGTCGGCGAAAGGAATGTTGTTGAGGTAGAGGCGGTTGTTGTCGGCATCGAACGACGCCCAGCCCCCGTCCTCGCCCTGCATGCCGAAGAACCAGCCGAGCCCGCGCTCCTTCGCCAATCGCACGGCGTCCCCGTCGAGCCCGCGGACCTTCTCGAGCGCCATCAGGACCATCGCGGTGTCGTCGAGGTCCGGGTAGAAGTCGTTGTGGTACTGGAACGCCCAGCCGCCCGGCCGGACGTGGGGCCGCTTCACCTGCCAGTCACCCGGGACGAGGATCTGGCGATCGATGAGCCACTCCGCCGCACGGCGCAGCGCCGCGTGCTCGGGCGGGAGGCCGCTCTCGATCAGCGCGTTGATCGCGAGCCCGGTGTCCCACACCGGCGACGGGCACGGCTGGTAGTGGAACGCGTCGTCCGTCTCGACCCCAAGCGCCTCGATCTCCTTGAGCTGGCCGAGGACCAGCGGGTGGTCGTCGGGGTAGCCGAGCAGGCGCATCGCGAGGATCGAGTTGGCCATCGCGGGGTAGATGCCGCCGAGGCCGCCGGGGACGGCGAGCCGCTCCTCGAGCCACACGCGCGCCGCCTCGACCGCACGCTTGCGGAGCGGACGCGTGGTGAAGCGCTCCCAGATCTTGAGGCCGTCGTCCACGGCGATGAAGACGTTCTTCCAGAAGAGCTTCCGCCAGCTGAACGGCTCGGGCACGCGCGGGAAGCGGAGGCTCGTCTTCTCCCGCGACTCGGGCCAGAGCTCGTCCAGCGAGAGGTGAGGCGGCAGCCACTTCACCGGCTTCCGGTCCATGATGATCAGGAGCGGGACGATCACCGTCCGCGACCAGTACGAGACCTCGTAGATGTTGAACAGGAAGAACGGCCGCGGCAGTAGCATGATCTCGACGGGCATCGCGGGCACGCCGTTCCAGTCGTACTCACCGAAGAGCGCCAGCTGGATCTTGGTGAAGACGTTGGCCTTCACGGGCCCGCCCATTTCGCGGATGCGCTCGCGCGCCGCGACCAGCGCGGGGTCGTCGACGCTCACGCCGGCCAGCTTCATCGCGAAGTACGCCTTGATCGTGGCGGACAGATCTATCGGGCCGCCTGCGAAGAGGCTCCAGCCGCCGTCCGGGAGCTGCTCGCGACGGAGATACTGGACGGCCTTGGCCTCCTTGCGGCGGTCGATCCGATCGATCAGGTGACCGAGCAAGAGGTATTCGGAGGTGATCGTGGTGTCGGCCTCGAGCTCGCCGATCCAATGTCCGTCTGGCGCCTGGTGAGCGAGGAGGTAGGCCTGGGCGCGGGCGATGGCGTCGTCGAGGACCGTCACGACGCCAGATGGTAACATGGTGACTCGGCTGCCGAAAGCGACTCGTATGGATCTCGTCATCGGTACGCTCGCGCTCCGCCCGTACGTCTTCGCCTTTCTCGCGCTCTTCCTCGTCGCGGGCTTCCTCGACGTCGGCTGGCGACGCACGCTCGTCTTCGGGGCCGCGGTCTGGCCGCTGGCCTGGCTCGCGGAGTTCGCGTCCACCCGCGTCGGGTTCCCGTTCGGCCTCTACCACTACACGGGGATCACGCGCGGCCGGGAGCTCCACATCGGAAACGTGCCCTTCATGGACTCGCTGTCGTTCACGTTCCTCGCATACGCGTCGTTCTGCCTGGCGCGCGTGGCGCTCGCCGGCCGCCGCCCGTCCCGGTGGCTTCAGGCGCTCGTCACCGGGCTCCTCATGACGGCCCTCGACGTCGTCATCGACCCGCTCGCGGTGCGGGGCGACCGCTGGTTCCTCGGGCGGATCTTCTACTACCCCGACGGGGGCGCGTATTTCGGCGTCCCGCTGTCGAACTTTGCGGGCTGGACGCTCGTCGGCGCCACGGGCGTCGGACTGTATCTGGCGATCGCCGGTGGTGCGAGTGCCGGACGTGTGTGGCCGGGAGTCGCGCTATACTACGTGGTGCTCGGATTCAACTTGGCCGTGACCGCGTGGATCGGCGAGTGGGGGCTGCTGGCCCTCGGCGGACTGCTCCACGCCATAATCGCCGTGACGATTCGACTGACGCGCCAGACGCAGGAGAAGACCCTGGGTTCGGAGCGTCCGGGAGTGCAGCGGGCATGAGCGTGCCTCTCTCGCAGATGTGGGCGGTGGCGAGCTACGTGATCAGGCAGCGGCTCGCGGGCCGTACGCGCTACCCGCTGGTCCTCATGCTCGAGCCCCTCTTCCGCTGCAACCTCGCGTGCGCGGGCTGCGGCAAGATCCAGTATCCGGCGCAGATCCTCAAGAAGCACCTCACGGTCGAGCAGTGCCTGGGGGCGGTGGACGAGTGCGGGGCGCCGGTCGTCTCGATCCCGGGCGGCGAGCCCTTGATGTATCCCGAGATCGGGCGGCTCGTGAGCGAGCTGGTCGCGCGGAAGAAGTACGTCTATCTCTGCACCAACGCGCTCCTCCTCAAGGAGAGGCTGACGGCGGGAGTCTTCGAGCCCTCGAAGTACCTCTCGTTCAGCATTCACATGGACGGGCTCCGCGCGGAGCACGACGAGGCGGTCTGCCGCGAAGGCGTCTACGACGAGGCGGTGGAAGCAATCCGGGAGGCGCTCCGGCGGGGCTTCCGAGTCACGACCAACACGACGCTTTTCGACGGCGCCAACCCGCTCCGCACGCGCGAGTTCTTCGACGCGATGATGGACCTCGGCGTCGAGGGCATGATGATCTCGCCGGGGTACAGTTACGCGAAGGCGCCCGACCAGGAGCATTTCCTCCGTCGGCAGCGGGCCAACGAGTTGTTCTCGCGCATCCTGGCGGATCCGAAGCGCCGCTGGAAGTTCAACCAGTCGCCCCTCTTCCTCCAGTTCCTCATGGGCACGCGCGACTTCGAGTGCACACCCTGGGGGAACCCGACCTACAACATCTTCGGCTGGCAGCGTCCCTGCTACCTCCTCCAGGAGGGGTACGCGGCGACCTTCAAGGAGCTGCTGGAGACCACGCGGTGGGAACGCTACGGCAAGAAGAGCGGCAACGAAAAGTGCCGTGACTGTATGGTCCACTGCGGCTACGAGCCCACGGCCGTGAACCACACCTTCGCCTCTTGGCGCGGCTTCCGAGATACCGTCACCGCGACGGTCACTGGACGGCTCTGAGCACGTGATGTCGGACACGGAGAGCCTCGAGGGCTGGGTGCCCGCGATCGGCCATGGGGTGACGCTCGAGGAGGTCGTCGAGCGCGCCTTCGACTACCGCGGCAACGTCACCGTCGTCAAGGCGGATGGCACCCGGCTCGAGGGGTACGTCTTCAACCGCAACCGCGATGTCGAGGTCCCCTTCGTCCAGGTGTTCGACCGCGCCGGTGCCGGCCCCTTGGACATCCCCTACGCCGACATCCGCACGATCCTGTTCACCGGCAAGGACACGGCGGCCGGCAACTCGTACGCGGCCTGGCTCCGCGCCAAGGAAGCCTCGCAACAGCGTCTCGGCACTCCGCTCCCCCCGGGCGCGTGACGCGCGTCGCCGTCTTCACCGCAGTCGACCTCGAAGCCCGGAGCCTCGCGCGCCTGCTCGGGCTCGCGCGCGTCGCCGGTAGCGAGTGGCCGCATTACCGGACGGGGGCGCTCGAGCTCCTGTGCGTGGGCCCCCGCGCCCGCGCGCTCGACCTGCGCGCGTCGCGCATGGCGCCACCCGCGTTCGTCGTGTCAGCCGGCGTCTGTGGAGCCCTCTCACCCGACCTCGCCGAGGGCGACCTGGTCGTGCCCGAGACCGTCGTCGGCCCGACGGGCGCGCGCCACGCGACCGCGGAGGTGGCGGGCCTCCGGCGGGTGGGGACGCTCGTGACCGTGGACGAGGTCGTGGCGACGCCGAGCGCGAAGGCGCGGCTCTGGGTCGAGGCCGGCGCGCTCGCGTGTGACATGGAGTCGGCCGTGATCCTCGAGTGGGCCCGGGCGCACGAGATTCCCGCCGCGGTGATCCGCGCGGTGAGCGACACGGCCGAGCGCGGCGTGCCCGCCGACCTCGCCGCGGTCGTGGAGCCGGACGGGCGGGTGCGAACGCTGCGCGCGGTTCGGGCGGTGCTGGCCCGTCCGCGCGCCTTCGCCGACGCCCTCGCGCTGCGGAGCGGGACGCACGTGGCTCTCCGGGCCGTGGCGCGCGCGCTCGGCCGCATCGCGAGGGACCCGCGGCCCCCGGTGAAATGAACAGCGCCATGCGGAACGGAGCCGGATCGCGCCTCGTCTCAGGCCACCCACGGAGTGTGGCGGCCCCGCGGCCGCCGGTACAATGACTGACGCGCTCGTGACCGGTGGCACGGGCTTCGTCGGCGCCAACGTCGTCCGCGAGCTCCTCGCCCAGCGCCGCCGGGTGCGCGTGCTGGCGCGACCACGCGGAGACCGCCGCGCGCTTGCAGGGCTCGACGTCGAGATCTGCGAGGGAGACCTGCTGGATCCAGCCTCCGTGCAGCGCGCGGTGAAGGGCGTCGACGTCGTCTTCCACGTCGCGGCCGACTACCGCCTCTGGGCGCCCGACTCGGAGGAGCTCCACCGCGTCAACGTCGGTGGCACGCGCGCCGTCCTCGAGGCCGCAGGCGCGGCGGGCGTGAGCCGCGTGGTCTACACCTCCACCGTCGGCGCGCTCGGGATCCCGGAGGACGGCGTCCCGGGGACCGAGGAGACACCGGTCTCGCTCCGCGACATGATCGGGCCCTACAAGGCCTCCAAGTTCCTGGCCGAGCAGGTAGCGCTCGGCTTCGCCCACCAGGGCCTCCCGGTCGTCGTCGTGAACCCGTCGGCGCCCGTCGGTCCCTGGGACGTCAAGCCGACGCCGACCGGTCGGATGATCGTGGACTTCCTCGAGGGACGGATGTTCGCGACCCTCGACACGGGGCTCAATCTCGTGCACGTGCGCGACGTCGCCCGCGGCCACCTCCTCGCGGCGGAGCGCGGGAAGATCGGCGAGAAGTACATCCTCGGGAATCGGAACCTCTCGCTCGTCGAGATCGGCGTCCTCCTCTCCGAAATCACGGGGATGCGGCCGCCGCGCGTGCGGATCCCCTACTGGGTGGCCTGGGGCGCCGCCCTCGCCATGGAGGCGGCCGCGCGGATCGGCGGGTCGCCGCCGCGAGTGTCCCTCACGGCGGTGCGGATGGCGAGGAAGCACATGTACTTCAGCCCCGCCAAGGCCGTGCGGGAGCTCGGCCTGCCGCAGACCGACGTCCGTGAAGCGCTCCGCGACGCGACCGGCTGGTTCCGCGCGCACGGCTACGTGAGCGCCCGATGATCGCGGACCTCACCGCCCGGCTCACACGGAAGAGCCGCTCGAACTTCTACTACGCGTTTCTCACGCTGCCGCGCCCGCGTCGCGAGGCGCTCTACGCGGTGTACGCCTTCTGCCGGACCGTGGACGACATCGCGGATCTCGGCGGCGAGCGGGGCGTCGACCCGCCGGTCCAGCGCCGGGAGCTCCGGCGCTGGCGCGAGGAGGTGGCGCGCTGCTACGCGCCGGGCGCGGTCCCCGACCACCCGATCGCGCTCAGGCTCCAGGCCGCCGTACGCGCCTACGCGATCCCGCGCGCGGCGCTCGAGGCGATCATCGACGGCGTCGAGATGGACCTCGACCGCGTCGCCTACGAGACGGCGGAGGAGCTCTACCCGTACTGCTACCGCGTCGCCTCTGCGGTCGGGCTCTGCTGCATCGAGATCTTCGGCTACACCGACCCCCGCGCGCGCCAGTACGCGATCAAGCTGGGCCAGGCACTCCAGCTCACGAACATCATCCGCGACGTCGGCGCCGACGCCCGGGCCGGGCGCGTGTATGTGCCGCAGGAAGACCTCCGGGCGTTCGGCGTCACCGTCGACGATCTGAAGGGGGCTCGTTACACCGAGCCGTTCGTGCGCCTGATGACCCACCAGGCGGTACGCGCGCGGCAATTCTACCGGGTCGCATGGGAGAGCTTTCCCGCGGCCGACGCGCGCTCGCTCGTGCCGGCCGAGATCATGGGGCGGATCTACCTCGCCCTGCTCGACGAGATCGAGACGCGACGGTTCCGTGTGTTCGGTGAGCGCGTCACGGTGCCGGTTGCGAAGAAGCTCGCGATCGCGCTCCGCTGCTGGGTTGCCGCCAGGCTCGGGCGCGCCGCCCGGACGCTCGCCGCGTGATCGGCGTGGTCGTGCGAGCCGCAGGCCGTCCGACGGCCGAGGCGAGGCGAGTCTGTGATCGGCGTGGTCGTGCGAGCCGCAGGCCGTCCGACGGCCGAGGCGAGTCTGTGATCGGCGTGGTCGTGCGAGCCGCAGGCCGTCCGACGGCCGAGGCGAGTCTGTGATCGCATCTGTGTACCGCGGAGACGGAAAGCTCGTCGCCGAGGAATGGCCCCGGCCGACGATCGGCGCCGGCGAGGTGCTGTTGCGCGTCCTGGGCTGCGGGCTCTGCGGCTCTGACATCGCGAAGATCGTGGACCCGTCGACGCCGGCGCCGCTCGTGCTCGGCCACGAGGTCGTCGGTGAGATCGTCGCGCTTGGCCCGGGCGTGACGGACTGCGCGATCGGCGACCGCGTCGTTGCCGCCCACCACGTCCCGTGCGGCGACTGTCACTATTGCCGACGAGGGAGCGAATCGATGTGTCACGCCTTCAAGGCGTCGAACCTCGACCCCGGTGGCTTCGCGGAGTACGTGCGAGTGCCCGCGCCAAACGTCCGCCACGCGCTGTTCCGGGTGCCCCGCCACGTGACCGACGAGGCGGCGTCGTTCGTGGAGCCCCTCGCGTGCTGTCTGCGCTCGGTACGGCGCGCGCGCGTCGCGCCCGGCGACACGGTCGTCGTCGTCGGCCTCGGCTCGATCGGCTGTCTCTTCGTCCAGCTCCTCCGGCGCGCGGGAGCCGTGGTGGTCGGCTGCGACCCGATCGCCGCGCGCGCCGAGCTCGCCCGACGCCTGGGCGCGGCCGCCGCGGGGCCCGCCTCCGCGGCCGCGGCCGCGCAGCGCGAGCTCTCTGGCGGACGTGGCGCCGACCAGGTCATCGTCACCGGCGGCGGGACGGACGTGCTGCCGTGGGCGGTGGAGAGCCTCCGCGACGGCGGGACGGTCCACTACTTCGCCAGCGGCGGCGACACGCTCCCGCTCCGGCTCGAAACGCTCTACCACCGGGAGCTCACCCTGACCGCCACGTACTCGTCGTCGCCCTCTGACCTCGCCGAGGCCTTTCGGCTGATCGTCGCGGGCGAGGTGTCCGTGGACCGGCTCGTCACCCATCGCGTGACGCTTCCCGGGCTCCACCGCGGCGTGGATTTGATGCGACGGCGCGAGGCGCTCAAGGTGTACGTGACGCCATGAGGGCGATGGTATTCCACGGGCCTGGCGACCTGCGTGCGGAAGAATTGCCCGTGCCCCGGCCGGAAACCGGCGAGCTGGTGCTCCGGATCGACGCGGCGCTCACCTGCGGTACGGACGTCAAGACGCTTCGTCGCGGCCACCCGGTCATGATCCCGAAGGTTCCCACGGTGTTCGGCCACGAGTTCGCGGGCACGGTCACGGCGGTCGGCGCTGGCGTCCGTGGCGTCCGCGAGGGCGACCGCGTCGTCGCCGCCAACTCGGCGCCGTGCGGCGCGTGCCGTCCCTGCCTCGCGGGCCGCTCAAACCTCTGCGAGGACCTGCTGTTCGTCAACGGCGCGTACGGTGAGTTCATCGCCCTCCCGCCGCGGCTGGTGGCGAAGAACGTCGTGCCGCTCGGGCCCACGCTCCCGGCCGTGCGCGCGGCGTTCGCAGAGCCCTTGGCCTGTGCGCTCCTCGGCATCGACCGGGCGCGGGTGGAGTCGGGTCAGACCGTGGTCGTCTTCGGCGCGGGCCCGCTCGGCTGCCTCCTCGGGATGGTGGCGGCGGCGCGGAAGGCCCGCGTCATCATGGTCGGGAAGTCCGGCTGGCGGTTCGCGCGGGTACGGGGGCTCGGAATCGGCGAGTGCCTCGATGCGACGCAGACCGACGACGTCGTGGCTCTGATCCGCACCGCCACCGGCAGCCCGGGCGCCGACGTCGCGATCGACGCGACGGGCCGTCCCGAGGTGTGGGAGCAGGCGATCGACGTCACGGGCCGGGGCGGCAGCGTGGTATTCTTCGGTGGCTGTGCACCCGGAACCTCGATCCGCCTGGATACCCGGCGGGCGCATTACGAGGAGCTCACACTGCTCGGCGCGTTCCACCACACGCCCGAGCTGATCCGGCGGGCCGTGGACCTGATGGAGTCCGGCGCGCTGGTACCGGACGACCTCATCACGCATCGGATGCGTCTGGACGCGGTCCGGCAGGCGCTCGACTTGATGGCCAGAGGGGACGCGTTGAAAGTGTTGATCGAACCGTGAGGGCACGCTCGCTCCGGCTCGCCGGGTGAAGGAGATCGACTCGAGCTTCTCGTTCCTCGCGGTCTACGGCGGCTACCGCCTGGAGCACGACTCCAACGGGGACACGTCCAGGCCGAACCGCGGCTGGGAAGGTCATTGGGCCGTAGCCGGAGTGTCGTACTATTTCAGGTGAGGCGGGGGCACGCATGAGGTCGACCATCTCCGAGATCCTGCTGGCGGGGCCGCGCGGCTTCTGCGCCGGCGTGGAGCGGGCCATCGATATCGTCGAGCTGGCGCTGCGCGTGTGCCAGCCGCCGGTCTACGTCCGCAAAGAGATCGTCCATAACCGCCACGTTGTCGAAGAGCTCCGCGCCAAGGGCGCCATCTTCGTGGACGAGCTGGACGAGGTGCCGGACGACGCGACCGTGATCTTCAGCGCGCACGGGATCTCGCCGGAGGTGCGCCAGGAGGCGGTGCAGCGGGGCCTCCGGGTTATCGATGCGACGTGCCCGCTCGTGACCAAGGTGCACCTCGAGGCGATCCGCTACGCGCGCGAGAACTACTCGATCGTTCTCATCGGCCACCAGGACCACGACGAGGTGATCGGGACGCTCGGCGAGGCGCCGGACCGCATCTTCGTCATCGCGAGCGCCGAGGGGGCCGAGAAGCTCGAGGTGCCCGATCCGAACAAGATCGCATACCTGACCCAGACGACGCTTTCGGTCGACGACACGCGCGACGTCATCGACGCCCTCCGGCGCAAGTTCCCGAAGATCCACGGGCCCTCGCGCGACGACATCTGCTACGCGACACAGAATCGCCAGGCGGCGGTGAAGCGGCTCGCGAGCGATGTGGACGTGCTGCTGGTGATCGGCGCGGCGAACAGCTCGAATGCGAATCGCCTCGTGGAGGTCGCCCAGACGGCGGGCACGCGCGCCTATCTGATCAACGACGTGGGTGACATCCGCCCGGAGTGGCTCGAGGGGGTCCGGCGCGTCGGCGTCACGGCCGGCGCCTCGACGCCCGAGGTCCTCGTGACGGAGACCGTCGAGGCGCTCCGCCGCCGAGACGTCGCCGTGCGCGAGGTCCACGTGGTCGAGGAGGACGTGCGGTTCGCGCTGCCGCCCGAGCTCGACAAGATCGCGCGCGAGCGTGGGACCCCGCTGCCCACACGGCCCGCGGCGCGTCAGTCCCTGTAGCGGTCGTTCCCCGGTCGCTCTCCTCGGGGGGGCGGTGAGCCATGCGACTGGTGACCTACCGGAAGGGATCCGCGAACCCGCGCGTTGGCGCGCTCACCGCCGACGCGGTCCTCGACCTCGGTGCGCTGGCCGCCCGCGCCGGGCGGGCGGTTCGGGACGATGCTCGAGCTGATCGCCGGGGGCGACGATGCGCGCTCCCGCGCGCGCGAGGCGCTCGAACACGGGCTCGCGGTATGGAAGCGCGAGGGCGTCGACGGCCTCGCCGCCGAGAAGCTCGGGGCGCCCGCGGAGAAGATCCGTCTCGAGGCGCCGATTCCGCGGCCGCCGCGCAACGTCTTCTGCCTCGGGCGGAACTATATGGAGCACGCCGCCGAGCGCGGCGCCGAGGCGCCCGCCCATCCCGTGTACTTCAGGAAGGCGCCGGAGTGCGTGCTGGCCCCCGGCGGGAAGATCGTCCACCATCCGGTGACGCAGGAGCTGGACTACGAGGTCGAGCTGGCGGTCGTCATTGGCGCGGCCGGCCGCGACAGCCCGCGCACGGGGGCCCTCGGCCACGTCTTCGGCTACACGATCGTCAACGACGTGACGGCGCGCGACCTCCAGAAACGCCACGGTCAGTGGTTCAAGGGCAAGTCGCTCGGCGTCCTCGCCAACCGGGTCATCGCGCCCTGATCAGTCAGCCGAGCAAATCCTCGACGGTGACTGTCAGATCGGCGAAGGCGACGGGCGCGACCCGTTGCCCGCGCTCGAACGTCACCACTTGCTGGTACGCGTCGGCCGTCGGCACGCGGTAGACGTCCACACGGTCTGCCGTCAGATCCAGGATCCAGGCCTCGGGGATGGCGGCGCGCGCGTAGAGCGGCATCCTCACCCGGCGGTCTACGGTCAGACTCGAGTCTGCCACCTCGATGAGGAGCAGGACGTCGGCCGCCACCGGGTGCGCCGCCGTGCAAAAGTCCGCGCGCGGATGCAGCAGCGCCACATCTGGCTGGGGTTCGGAGTCCTCTTCCGGGAGCTCGATGGGGTTCTGGATCTGGACAACGGCGCGCTCGCCCAGCCGCGACGTCCAGAGACGGTTGAGACGGTTCACCGTGCCGGCGTGGCGCGAGCCGATCGGCTCGCGCACGACGATCTCCCCGGCGATCAGCTCGACCGGCTCGTCCTCGGAGAGGATTCCGGCCTCGCCCATCCGGTGGTACTGGTCGATGGTGAACCGATGACGCTTGACGGCGCCGGCCATCGTGCCTCTCCGCTCAGCCGAGGATGTCCGCGACTTCGAGGGTGACGTCCGGAAAGGTCTCGGGCGCGACGGTCTCACCGCGTGGGACCCGCCGGCGCTCGCGATAACGCCCGCCCACGAGGTCGCGGCAGACCTCGACACACTCGCCATCCAGGTCGACGATCCACGCTTCCGGCACACCCGCCGCGGCGTAGCGCGGCAGCTTGATCGCGCGGTCCCGATGGTGCGAGGAATCCGCAACCTCCACGACGAGCAGCGCGTGGGCCGGCGTCGGGATGTCCTTGCCGTAGCGTGCGAGCGGAGGTCGTAGCAGGACGAGATCGGGCTCGGGCTCCGACCACTGATTCAGCCGTAGCGCGTTCTGCGAAGACACCAGCGCGCGGCCGTCCAGGCGGCGAACGAAGGCCTCGGTGAGGAAGATCACACAGCGGATGTGGCGGGCGCCGATGGGCGTCATCTCGAGGATCTGGCCGTCGATGAGCTCTACGCGCTCCCCCGGGGCCAGGATCCGGACCTCGGCCATCCGGTGGTACTCGTCGACGGTGAACCGGCGCCGCTTGAGCGTCACGGCCATGTCCATATTGAAGGCGGGCTGCGAAGCCCTGTCAACGCCGCAATTGCGATACACTGCGTTCGATCTCGAAGGAAGGCTCATGAGCTTCGTCAGCCACGTCGAGTGCACGGTCTGCGGTCACCGCCACGACCCGAAGCGGCCGCTGACCGTCTGCGAGACGTGCGGGCAGATGCTCGCGGCGCGCTATGACCTCGAGCGCGTGAAGGCGAGCGTAAGCAAGGACGCGCTCCGGCAACGCCCCCCCGGGATGTACCGCTTCCGCGAGCTCACGCCGCTCGACGCGGGCGAGGTCCCGGTGACGCTTGGCGAGGGGGGAACGCCCTTGCTCGCGCTCCCGCGATTGGCGGCCCACCTCGGGATGCGCAGGCTCTGGGCCAAGGACGAGGGCCAGAACCCCACGGGCTCCTTCAAGGCGCGCGGCCTCTCCATGGCGATCACCCGCGCGCGGACGCTCGGCGCGCGGGGCTTCGTCATCCCCTCGGCGGGGAACGCGGGCGGCGCGGCGGCCGTGTACGGGGCGCGCGCGGGGCTCCCCGTGGCGGTCATCGTCCCGCGGGGGACGCCGCCCGCCGCGATCGCCGAGGCGCAGATCGCCGGCGCCCACGTCTTCACCCTCGAGGGCTCGATCCTGACCGCGGGGAGGGTCGCCGCGAAGGTCGCGCCCGAGCTCGGCTGGTTCGACCTGTCGACGCTCAAGGAGCCGTACCGCCTCGAGGGTAAGAAGACGATCGGTCTCGAGCTCGCCGCCGACCTCGACTGGCGGATGCCCGACGTCCTCCTGTATCCGACGGGCGGCGGCACCGGGCTCCTCGGGATCCCGAAGGGCTACGAGGAGCTCCGCGCGATGGGCTGGCTCGCGGGCGCGCTCCCGCGGGTCTTCGCGGTGCAGGCCGACGGCTGCGCCCCCGTGGTGAAGGCCTTCCGGGAGGGTGCCCCGACGACGACCGCCTGGGAGAATCCGACGACCCACGCCGCGGGACTCCGTGTGCCGTCCCCATTCGCCGGGCGCCAGATGCTGCGGGTGCTCCGTGAGACGGGCGGCGGTGCGGTCGCGGTGAGCGAGACGGCCATCCAGGACGCGCAGCGACTCGTCGCGCGGCTCGAGGGGATCTGGACGGCGCCCGAGTCCGCCGCCCTCGTCGCGGCGCTCCGCGTGCTGAAGGGGCGGGGGGACGTGGTCCGCGACACCGAGGTCACGATGATCTTCACGGGCGCCGGCCTCAAGTACGAGCCGCCGCCGCTCCCCTCACCGGTGGACCTGGCCGGCAGCGAGGAGGAGCTCCTGGCGCAGGTGAGGCGCGTCATCCGCCCGTAGAGGCCTGTGGTAGGATTGCCGCACCGCGGAAGGCCCGCCGGGAGGTAGCGGTCAATGGCGATCGAGATCGGGAAGGTCCGCAACGTTGGCGTCGTCGGGCACGGGGGCGTCGGCAAGACCTCCCTGGTCGAAGCCCTGCTCTTCACCGCCGGCGCGGTGACGCGCCTCGGCAAGGTGGACGACGGCTCGACGACCACCGACTTCGACCCCGACGAGATCAAGCGGAAAATATCGATCAACACGGCCGTCGCGTACTGTGATTGGAAGGGACACCGAGTCACCTTCGTCGATACGCCCGGATACGGCGACTTTATAGCGGACGCGCGCGCCGGGCTGCGGGTGGTCGAAGCCGCGGTCGTCGTCGTGGACGCCGTCGCCGGCGTTCAGGTGCAGACGGAGAAGGTCTGGAAGTTCGCGACCGAATACGGCCTGCCGCGCGCGGTCGTCGTCAACCGTCTCGACCGCGAGCGCGCCGACTTCTACCGGACGGTCGAGTCGCTCGCGCGTCGCCTCAAGGGGCGCCTCGTCGCGCTCCAGATCCCGCTCGGCGAGGAGTCGGGCTTTCGCGGCTACATCGACCTCGTGAAGCTTCGCGCCGTGACGTACGCGAACGGCAAGCCGAGCGAGGGCGACGCCCCCGGCGACCTCTCCGAACGGGTCAAGGAGTACCGCGAGAAGCTCGTGGAGGCCGCCGCCGAGACGGACGACGACCTGCTCAACCGCTATCTCGAGGAAGGATCGCTCGGCGAGCCCGAGATGCTCCGAGCGCTGCGCGCCGGCATCGCCGCGGGCAAGCTCGTGCCGGTCCTCTGCGCGTCCGCCTCCCGCAATGTGGGATCCCACGCGCTCCTCGACCTCGTCGTCGACTCCCTGCCGGCGCCCGCCGACCGCGGTGAGGTGGCCGGGACCGACCTCAAGACGAAGCAGCCGGGCACGCGACCGCCCGATCCCAAGGCGCCCGTGACCGCGCTGGTGTTCAAGACGCTCTCCGACCCCCACATCGGCAAGCTCTCGCTCTTCCGTGTCTATAGCGGCACCCTCAGGTCCGACTCGACGCTCCTCAACGCCTCGCGCGGCGTCAGGGAGCGCATGGGGCACGTCTCGTGGCTCATGGGGAAGACGCAGAAGAACGTCGAGGCGCTCGGGCCCGGCGAGATCGGCGTCGCCCAGAAGCTCAAGGAGACGCTCACGGGCGACACGCTCACCGACGAGGCGCAGCCGTTCGAGCTGCCGCGGATCACGTTCCCGGAGGCGGCCATCTCGTTCGCGATCCAGCCCAAGACACGCGGCGACGAGGACAAGATCTCGAACGCGCTCGCGCGGATCGCCGAGGAGGACCCGACGGTCCACTACCATTACGACCCCGAGACCAAGCAGCTCCTCGTCGCGGGCGTCGGCAGCCTCCACGTCGAGATGGTCGTGGAGCGCATGAAGCGCAAGTACAACGTGGACGTCAACCTCCTGCCCCCACGCATCCCGTACAAGGAGGCGGTCAAGGGGCGCGCCGAGGGCCAGGGCAAGTACAAGAAGCAGACGGGCGGGCGCGGCCAGTACGGCGACGTCTGGCTCCGCGTCGAGCCCCTGCCGCGCGGGGGCGGCTTCGAGTTCGTGGACGAGATCTTCGGCGGCGCCGTGCCGCGCAACTACATCCCGTCGGCGGAGAAGGGCGTCCGCGACTGCATGAAGAAGGGGATCCTGGCCGGCTATCCGATCGTCGACATGCGAGTGATCCTCTACGACGGCACCTACCACGAGGTCGACTCCTCGGACATGGCGTTCCAGATCGCCGCCTCGCTGGGCCTCCAGAAAGTGTTCATGGACGCCCACCCCATCCTGCTCGAGCCCATCATGAACGTCGAGGTGACCTGCCCCTCCGACGCGGCGGGTGACATCATCGGCGACCTGAACTCGCGCCGCGGCCGCATCGTCGGCATGGAGCCGGCGGGGGAGACGGCGGTGGTCCGCGCCGCGGTGCCGATGGCGGAGATGCTGACCTACGAGTCGAGCCTGCGCTCGATGACCGGTGGGCGGGGCGGCTACTCGATGGAGTTCTCCCACTACGAGGAGGTCCCGGCGTTCCTGGCCGAGAAGATCATCAAGGAGGCCAAGGCCGAGAAGGAGAAGGCGGAGAAGCACTGAGGTCCTGGCATAGAATAGGGAGCCGGGATGATCTTCCAGCAGATTCTCAACGAAGAGTCCGGGTGCCTCTCGTACCTGGTCGGCTGCGGCCAGGCCGGCCGGGCCGTCATCGTCGATCCCGGCCGCGACCGTGTCCACGAATATCTACGATTGGCGCGGCGCCGTGGCCTCACGATCACGCACGTCGTCGAGACGCACACCCACGCCGACCACATCTCCGGCAACCGCGACCTCGCCACCGCGACTGGCGCGCCGATCTTCGCCCACGCGGCGGCCGGGCTCGCGTTCGACCACGAGCGGCTCAGGGACGGCGACGCGATCGGCGTCGGGAACATCCGGCTGACGGTCGCCCACACCCCGGGCCACACGCCTGACTCGATCTGCCTCCTCGTGACCGACCTCGAGCGTGGCGCGGAGCCCTGGTTCGTCCTCACCGGCGATACGCTCTTCGTGGGGTCGGTCGGGCGCCCCGACCTCGGCGGCGCCCGCGCGGCCGAGGAGGTGTACGAGAGCCTGACGCGCGTGCTCCTGCGTCTCGACGACAGCGTCGAGATCTACCCGGCCCACGGCGCGGGCTCGGCGTGCGGGCGCGCGATGTCGGCGAAGACGGGCTCCACGATCGGCTTCGAGCGGCGCTTCAACGCAGCGCTGCAGCTCCGCGACCGCGCCGCGTTCGTGGACTTCATCATGCGCGACCTGCCGCCGAAGCCGCCCCAATTCGAGAAGATCGTCGGCAAGAACCGGGGGCTGATCCCGCTCCATTCGGCGAAGCCGCGCCCGTACGCGGCGCGCGAGGCGTGGGAGGCGGTCCAGCGCGGCGAGTGCGTGGTCGACCTGCGCGACCCGGGGACGTACGGCGAGAGCCACATCCCGGGCGCGCTCAACGTCTGGATCGAGAGCCCGCAGTTCGCCGAGCGCGTCGCGTGGGCCGTGCCGCCCGGCGTGCCGTTGCTCCTCCTGGCGCCGGGCCCGTCGGACCTCGAACGCGCGGTGCAGGCGCTCTCGCGCGTCGGGGTGGACGAGGTCGCGGGGTTCCTCCAGTGGGGGATGATCGAGTGGAAGAGCTGCGGCTTCCCCCTCGAGACGGTGCCGCAGATCACCGTGCACGACCTCCTGGAGTGGCTCGAGGAGGGACGCGACCTCGCCGTGATCGACGTCCGGGAGCCCTTCGAGTGGCTCGACGGCCACATCGACGGCGCCATCCACCTGCCGATGATGGAGTCCGTGGCCCGTCGCGACCTCGCCCCGCCCGGTCGGCCCAAGGCCGTGCTCTGCGCGGGCGGGCTCCGCTCGAGCACGGTGATCAGCGCGCTCAAGCGCCACGGGATTCAGCACTGGTACAACGTCACCGGGGGCATGACCGCGTGGACCAAGTCGGGCTACCCTATCGCGCGGCCGACGACCGTCGGCCCGGCGCCCGCCGCGTCGCCCGGCCGGACGATGCTCGACTGCCGTGGGCTCGACTGCCCGATGCCGGTCATGAAGCTCGGGAAGGCGATCAAGACGGTCCCGCCCGGCGCGACGATCGAGCTGCTGGCGACCGACCCGGGCTCGATGGTGGACCTCGAGGCGTTCGAGAAGCAGTCGGGGCACCGGATCGTCGAGCGGGGGGAGTCGGCGGGCGTCTTCCGGTTCGTCGTGCAGCGGACCAAGTGACGGCCGACGCATGGACCGCTCCCTCTCGGCGCAGTACGCGGTGCTCTTCAGCCGGCCGTGGCCCGTCTGGGGTTCCGCCATTCTCGTCGCCACGGTCAACGTCTTCCTCTTCGCCTTCGACCGGCCGTGGACCGCGTCGGACGGCATGCGGAACTGGGGGGACTGGGTGCTGACGGGCCTCGGGGTCGTGCGCCGTGCCGATCTCCTGGCCCCGTGGCTCTACTCGGGGTCGCTGCTGAACGCGGGCGTCCTCCTGGGCGGCCTCGTGGCCGCGCTGCTGTCGAGCGAGTTCGCGGTGCGCGTGCCGCCGCGGGGCGAGCTCGTGAAGGGCGCCTTCGGGGGGCTCCTGATGGGCGTCGGCGCCGTCCTCGCCTTCGGCTGCAACATCGGCGGCTTCTTCTCGGCGACGAGCGCGCTTTCGCTCGCGGGCCTCGGCATGATGCTCGGGCTCGGCGCGGGCGCGTTTCTCGGGCTCCGCTACCTCATCTGGGAGACGGAGCACCGGCCCGAGTGGTCGGGCGGGGCGGGGCGCGTGTACCTGGCGTCCTCCGACGCGGGGCCGAGCCGACAGCCGTGGCTCGGCGCGCTGCTGCTCGTGCTGCTGCTGGCGACACCGTTCGCGTACTCGCGCGCCGGCTACGTGGCGCAAGGCGTCTTCCTGCTGTTCGGTGGTGCGTTCGGCCTGATCTTCCAGCGCTCGCGCTTCTGCCTCGTGCGCGCGTTCCGCGAGCCGTTCATGACCGGCGACGCCGAGCACACGCGCGCCGCGGCGCTCGCGCTCGTGATCAGCACGGTCGGGTTCGCGATCCTCAAGTTCACCGACCTCAAGGACAAGAGCGAGTGGGTCTTCCCCGCCGCCGGCGCGGGGGCGCTCGGCGGCGGCCTCGTGTTCGGCGTCGGGATGACGCTGGCCGGCGGGTGCGGCGCCGGCTCGATCTGGCGCGCGGGCGAGGGGCAGGTGAAGCTCTGGGCAGCGATCGCGTGCTTCGCCCTCGGGGGGTCGCTCGCGCGCCTCGTGGCGGCGCCGACCGCTATCCTGAAAGAGCTCGGCGCCGCCGTGTTCCTGCCGTCGGCGATTGGCTGGGGCGGCGCGCTCGCCCTCGTGATCCTCGTGATGGCGGCGTGGGCCCTCGGCGCGACGTGGAACGAGGAGCATCGACGATTCAGCGCGCTGTGAGCCGCGCAGCGGAGAACATCCGAGCGAGGTGGAGGGGTGTCATGACGCGATTGACGCGCAGGGAATTCCTCGGGACGTCGGCGTCCGGCGCCGGGCTCGCCCTGCTCGCCGCGGGATGCGGGCCGGCGATCAAGGGCGACTTTGCGCCCAAAGCGGGCCGCCGCGTCGTCGTGATCGGCGGCGGCTGGGGCGGCGCGACGGCCGCGAAGTACCTGAGGCTGGCCGACGCCTCGATCGAGGTCGTCCTGCTCGAGCCCAACCGACAGTTCGTGTCCTGCCCCTTCTCGAACCTCGTCCTCTCCGGGGTCCGTTCGATCGACGGCCTCACCTTCGGCTACGGCGGGCTCCGGAGTCACGGCGTCAGGGTCTACCACGAGGCGGCGAGCGCGATCGAGCCCGACGTGCGGCGCGTCCGGGTCGGCGAGGGCTACCTCGAGTACGACCGGCTCATCGTCTCGCCGGGCGTCGAGTTCCAGTGGGAACAGGTCGACGGGCTCGCCGCGGCCCAGGACCGCGTGCTCCACGCGTGGAAGGCCGGTCCCCAGACGGTCGAGCTCGCCCGGCAGCTCGCGGCGATGCCGGACGGCGGCGTCTTCGTGCTGACGGTGCCGCCCGTCGCCTACCGCTGCCCGCCCGGCCCGTACGAGCGCGCGTGTCAGGTGGCGTGGTCCTTGAAGACGAAGAAGCCCAGGTCGAAGCTCGTCGTGCTCGACGCGAACGCGAACGTCGTCTCGAAGGCCGCCCTCTTCCGCGCCGCGTGGAAGGACTATCCGAACCTCGAGTACCGCGCCTCGAACAAGGTCGTGAAGGTGGATCCCTCCACGCGCGAGGTGACCACCGAATTCGGCGACCGGGTGAAGTACGACGTCATCAACCTGATCCCGCCCCAGCGCGCCGGGACGATCGCGGTCCAGGCGGACCTGGTCGGTGCGGACAAGCGCTGGTGCGAGGTCAACCACCTGACCTACGAGTCGGTGAAGCACAAGAACGTCCACGTCATCGGCGACTCGACCATCGGGCTGCCGGTGCCCAAGTCCGGCAACATCGCCAACGCCATGGGCAAGATCTGCGCCGTCGCGGTCGTGCATCTGCTGAACGGCAAGGAACCGCCGGCGATGGCGCCGGGCAACACCTGCTACAGCTGGGTCAACGACCACGAGGCGATCGCGGTCGTCAACGCGTACCGGATCGAGGGCGGCAAGGTCGTCCAGATCGAGCAGAAGCTCACGCCCGGCCAGTCGGCCCAGTGGGCTCAGAACGCGGTCGGCTGGGCGACCAGCATCTGGCAGGACATGCTCGCGTAGGCGAGGGTCGGAGTCATGACCGTTCCGACCGAGAGGAGGGAGCGCCCGATGCGAACGATCTTCCGCCTCATCGGAGGCTCGCTCAGCCTCAGCGTCGTGCTCGCGAGCGGACCCGCCGCGGCGGGACCGCTCGACGCGCCCGGCGCCGCCAAGGCGCTCGCCTGCAGCGCCTGTCACGGCCTGGGCGGCCAGAGCCCGTCCAACACGATGCCGGTCATCGCGGGGATCGCGCCCTGGTATTTCAAGAAGGCGATCGAGGACTACGCCGCGGGCCGGCGGCCGTCACCCGAGATGGAGCCCTACGCGAAGTACGTGCTCGAGGCCGGCGTCGACGACCTCGCCTCCTACTTCGCGAGCCAGCCGCGCCGGCCCACGGCGGTCAGGGTCGACGCCGGCGCCGTCGAGCGGGGCCGCGTCGCGTCCCAGCAGTGTGTCGTCTGCCACGTGGAGTCCGGGAAGGGCGATCCCGCGAAGGGGATTCCCGACCTGCGCGGGCAGCCCCCCGGATATCTCGCGAACCAGATGCTCCTGTTCAAGGCGGACCGGCGGAGCCCGGGTGACGCGACGCTCAAGGCGCTCAAGGAACTGATGAAGTCGATCCCGGACGACCAGATCGCCGACCTCGCGGCGTACTATTCGAGCCTGCGCTAGGAGCCCGTCTGCGCTACGGCTTCGTGATCGACCAGCGCCGCTGCATCGGCTGTCACGCGTGCACCGTCGCGTGCAAAGAGGAGAACCAGGTGCCGCTCGGCGCGTTCCGCACCTGGGTCAAGTACGTCGAGCGCGGGACCTTCCCGCACACGCGACGCTACTTCGCGGTGCTCCGCTGCAACCACTGCGACGCGGCACCGTGCGTGACGATCTGCCCGACGGTCGCGCTCTATCGCCGACCCGACGGCATCGTCGACCTTGACGGCGCTCGCTGCATCGGCTGCAAGGCGTGCATGCAGGCGTGTCCCTACGACGCGCTCTACATCGATCCGAACACGCGGACCGCCGCGAAGTGCCACTACTGCGCCCATCGCATCGAGGTGGGGCTCGAGCCCGCGTGCGTGATCGTCTGCCCCGAGCAGGCGATCGTCGCCGGTGACCTCGACGATCCGGAGTCGCAGATCGCCCGGCTCGTCGCGCGCGCCCCCGTGCAGGTGCGCAAGGCCGACCAGGGCACGCGGCCCAAGGTCTTCTACCTCGGCGCCGACGCCTCGACCCTCACGCCCGAGCTCCAGTCGACGACGGAGCGCTACCTCTGGGCGGAGCGCCCCCAAGGGGAGCTCGACCTCGTGCGGATGGTCGCCGCGGTCCAGGCCGACACGGGGGACGGCGCGCTCTCCCGTCCCGTCTACGACGTGCCGCACGCGCCGCGGCCGTGGGGGCGGAGGGTCGCGGCGTATCTCTTCACGAAATCGCTCGCCGCCGGCCCGCTCCTGATCGCGGCGGTCGCGGTGCTCGGCGGTGGCCTGCCGTCGGTCACGCTGCTCGGCGTCACCGCGCCGGCCCTGGCGCTCCTCTTCCTCCTCGCGACGACGGCCTTCCTCGTGCTCGACCTCAAGCGCCCCGAGCGCTTCCACTACATCCTCGTCAGGTCGAACCACCGATCCTGGCTGGTCTGGGGCGCGTGGATTCTCGTCGCCTACGGCGGCGTCGCCCTCCTGTGGCTCGGGAGCGCGCTCCTGGGCCGCGGCGAGATCGTCCGCTTCCTGGCGCTCCCGGCCCTCGTCCTCGCCGGGGCGTCGGCGGGCTACAGCGCCTTCCTCTTCGGGCAGACGGAGGGGCGCGACTTCTGGCAGAGCGCGCTGCTCCTGCCGCAGCTCCTCCTCGCCGCGGTGGTTGCGGGGAGCGCCTCGCTCCTCATCGTCGGCTTCGTCAGCGGCGTCGATCTCGGGGGCCTGTGGATGCTCAGCGTGGTGATGGCGGCGGCGCTCCTCGGCCACGGGCTCGTGGTCTTAGCCGAGCTCCTCGTGCCCCACGCGAACCGCGACGCGGCCCGCGCCGCAGCGCTCATCACGCGCGGCGCGTGGAAGACGCCCTTCTGGGGCGGCGTCATCGCGGCTGGTACGGCGCTCCCGGTCGTCCTCATCTGGCCCAACCCGTACTCGGCGGCGCTGGGCGGGGCGCTCGCCCTCATCGGTCTCTGGATCTACGAGGACCTGTGGATCAAGGCCGGGCAGTCGGTGCCCCTGTCGTGAGCGAGCGGGATCCCCGCGCCCCCGAGCCCTTGCATCCCGTGGCCCGCGAGCTCGCGCCGCCCGCTGGCGGTCTCCGGAGCTATCCTCCCGTCGAGCGCTGGGACGACTGGGAGGAGTACGACCCCGCCGCGTGGCCGCGGAAGGTCACGCGCCGCTACGCCCTGGTCCCCACGATCTGCTTCAACTGCGAGGCGGCGTGCGGGCTCCTTGCGTACGTCGACACACGGACGCTCGCGATCCAGAAGTTCGAGGGTAACCCGGCGCATCCGGGGAGCCGCGGACGCAACTGCGCCAAGGGGCCGGCGACACTCAACCAGATCAACGATCCGGAGCGGATCCGCTACCCCCTGCGCCGGGTCGGGCCCCGCGGCGGCGGGCGGTGGGAGCGCGTGAGCTGGGACGAGGTGCTCGACGACCTGGGCGGCCGGATCCGGAAGGCGCTCGTCGAGGGCCGGCACACGGAGATCATGTACCACCTCGGCCGCCCGGGCCACGAGCTCGTCTATCTCCAGCGCGTCCTCCACGCCTGGGGGATCGACGGCCACAACAGCCACACCAACGTGTGCTCCTCGAGCGCCCGCGCGGGCTACGCCTTCTGGCACGGCATGGATCGGCCCTCGCCCGATCACGCGAACGCCCGCTTCATCCTGCTCCTCTCCTCGCACCTGGAGGCGGGCCACTACTTCAACCCGCACGCCCAGCGGATCATCGAGGCCAAGGAGCGCGGCGCGAAGGTCTGCGTCATCGACTCGCGGTTGTCGAACACCGCGTCGATGGCCGACTGGTGGCTCGCGCCCTGGCCCGGCTCCGAGGCGGCGCTGCTGCTCGCGATGGCGAGCGTCCTCGTCCGCGAGCGGCTCTACGACGGGGACTTCGTGCGCCGCTGGGTGAACTGGGAGGAGTATCTGCGCGAGGAGCGGCGGGGCCTGTCCGTGGACTTCGAGACCTTCGAGCGGGCCCTCGGCGACCTCTACGCGCGCTACACGCCCGAGTTCGCCGAGAACGAGAGCGGGGTCCCGGCCGCGACGCTCGTCGAGGTCGCGCGCGCGATCGGTCGCGCGGGCCCGGCGCTGGCGACCCACGTCTGGCGCAACGCCGCGGCCGGCAACCTCGGCGGCTGGCAGGTGGCGCGAGCGCTCGAGCTGATCGTGGTGCTCATGGGGGCGGTCGCCACGCCCGGCGGCACCGCGCCCAGCGCCTGGCACAAGGCCGTGCCCGAGCCGCCGCTCATGCCGCCACCCGCCCGGGTGTGGAGCGAGCTCCTGATGCCGCGCGAGTACCCCCTCGCGTTCTTCGAGATGAGCTACCTCCTGCCGCACTTCCTGAAGGAGGGGCGCGGCAAGCTCGCGATGTACTTCACCCGCGTCTACAACCCGGTGTGGACCAATCCCGATGGCATGTCGTGGATCGAGATGTTGACCGATGAGGCGAAGGTCGAGAGGCACGCGTGTCTGACACCGATATGGAGCGAAACGGCGTGGTTCGCCGATTTCGTCCTGCCGATGGGGCATGCCTCGGAGCGCCACGACCTCATGTCGCAGGAGACCCACGCGGCCCGCTGGATCGGTTTCCGCCAGCCCGTGCTGCGCGTGATGCTCGAGCGGCAGGGCCGGACGTTCGACTTCACCTGGCAAGCTCACGAGGCGGTGGGGCTCGGACAGGTGTGGGAGGAGGACGAGTTCTGGATCGAGCTCTCGTGGCGGATCGACCCCGACGGGAGCCTCGGTGTGCGGAAGTACTTCGAGTCGCCCTATCGTCCGGGCCAGAAGCTCCGGGCCGAGGAGGTCTACCGCTGGATCTTCGAGCGGAGCGTCCCCGGCCTCCCCGACGCGGCGGCGCGGGAGGGGCTCACGCCGCTCGCCTACATGCGGAAGTACGGCGCGTTCCTCGTCGAGGATCAGGTCTACCGGACCCACGAGCAGCCGCTCTCGGCGGGCGAGCTCGACGGCGCCCGCGTGGATCCGGTCACGCACGTGGTCGTCAGGGACGGCCAGGCGGTCGGCCTCGAGGTGGACGGCGTGGCACGGCTCGGCTTTCCGACGCCGTCCCGGAAGCTCGAGTTCTTCTCGCGGACGCTCAAGGAGTGGAAGTGGCCCGCGGAGGCCGTGCCGAGCTACATCCGGAGCCACGTGCATTGGTCAGAGATCGATCGCGCGCGGGGCGAGATGGTGCTCCTGCCGACCTTCCGGCTCCCGACGCTCATCCACACGCGCTCGGGCAATTCGAAATGGCTGTACGAGATCTCGCACACGAACCCGCTGTGGCTCCATCCGGAGGATGCGGCGCGGCTCGGCGTCACGACGGGCGATCTCCTCAGGGTCACGACGGCCATCGGTCATTTCGTCGATCGCGCCTGGGTGACGGAGGCGATCCGCCCCGGCGTGATCGCCTGCTCGCACCACCTGGGGCGCTGGCGGCTTCATCCAGACGCGGGAGGCGAGCGCTGGTCCAGCGCGCTCGTCGAGCTCCAGCAGGTCGAGCGCGGGAAGTGGCGGATGCGCCAGCTCGAGGGCGTGCGACCGTTCGTGAGCGACGACCCCGACTCCGCCCGGGTCTGGTGGCAGGACGCGGGCGTCCATCAGAACCTGACCTTCCCGGTCCAGCCCGATCCCGTGAGCGGCCAGCACTGCTGGCACCAGAAGGTGACCGTCGCGAGGCCGGGCCCCGACGATCGCTACGGCGACGTCGTCGTGGACACCAATCGGTCCTTCGAGGTCTACCGCGAGTGGCTCCGGCTCGCGCGCCCCGCGCCCGGGCCGGGCAACCTCCGCCGCCCGCTCTGGCTTCCCCGGGCGCTGAAGCCGGACCCCTCCGCCTACCTTTTGTAGCGGGGGCCGCGAGCCCGGCGCCGACCGTGGGTGGCCCGAGGGAGGCGCGGCCTGGCTCCGTACGGACGGCTGAAACCGGTGTACAGTAAGACCGCGATGCGCGGATCCTCCACGCTCACGCGACGGCGGATGCTCGGGACACTCGGTGCGCTCGGCGTCGCCGCGGCGAGCGGCGTGCTCGCCGCGCCGCGGCCCGCCCGCGCCCAGCCGCTCGGGCTCAACGAGAGCGTCGACGTCGCGATGAAGCGCGTGTTCGCGGGCCGGCCGATCCGGGACGGTGAGAGCCTGATCAAGCTCGACATCCCGCTCATCGCCGAGAACGGCGCGGTCGTCCCCGTGTCGGTGCGCGTGGACTCGCCGATGACGCCGACGAGCTACGTCAAGCACATCTACATCGTCGCGGACAAGAACCGGATTCCCGTCGTGACGCGGGTCACGCTCACCCCGGCCGCGGGCCAGGCGTTCGTGGGCGCGAACATCCGCCTCGGCGAGACGGGCCCGGTCCACGCCATCGTCGAGCAGAGCGACGGCACGCTCTGGCGGAGCACGCGCGAGGTCAAGGTCACCGTCGGCGGGTGCGGGGGCTAGGGCGCGTGTCGGAGATCGGCAAGGTCCGGATCAGGGTCCCGTCGAGCATCAAGCCCGGCGACGTCGTGCAGGTCCGCACGCTCGTGATCCACCCGATGGAGCGGATCGAGCGCGACGCGCAGGGCAAGATCATCCCGAAGACGTACAACTACATCCACAAGGTGGTCGTGACGTACCTCGGCAAGACGATCGTCACGTTCGACACCACCCAGAGCGTGAGCGAGAACCCCTTCTTCTCCTTCGCCTTCCGGGCGACGGATCCCGGCCCGCTGAAGGTCGAGTTCCTCGACACGACCGGCGGCAGGTACGAGGGCACGGTCGACATCACGTTCGCCTGAGCGGGGCGCCGATGCGTTCCGTGCGGCGACGCTCTGTGCTGCCCGCCCTCGTGCTCGCCGCCCTCACGCTCGGCTGCGGGGCCACGGCGCGGGAGGCGACCGACCACGCCAGGAGGCCGACCTGGGCGTCGTGGGCGATCCCCGAGGCCCGCGGCGACTTCCGCGTTCTCCCCGATGGCCGCCGCGCGGCGATCCGCTACAAGGGGTGGACGACGCGCGACTTCGGCGCCTTCCGCACCTACGCCTACGACGACGCGCGGCCCGAGCCCGCCGTCGAGCGCGCGCCGGCGCCGGCGGGATCGACGGGCGACCCGGCGAGGGGACGCGCACTCTTCCTCGACCGCGCGAAGGGCCCGTGCGCCGGCTGCCACCTCGTGCCCGGTGACGACGTGTGGCCCGCGGGCAGTGTCGGGCCCGACCTCTCGACGATCGGTGACCGCCGCCTGCCCGGCCCGTACCTCTACCAGCTGCTCTGGGACCCCCGCGTGGTGTTCCCTCACACGGTGATGCCGCCGTGGGGTCGGAACGGCGTCCTCACGCCCGAGGAAATCACCCACGTCGTCGCCTACCTCCAGACGCTCACGGGGCCCCTGCCGCCGGAGACGGACGCCGACCGGAATCCGTTTACGCGGAAGAAGCCCGTCGGCTTCGGCGACAACCTCGATCCGACGAACAACCCGGCTATCCTCCTCGCCGAGGACGCCCAGGGGCGGTGGGGGGAGAAGGGGCCGGCGGGGCGCGCGTGCGCCGATTGCCACGCCGGTGGCCCCGCGCAGGCGATGCGATCCGTCGCCACGCGCTACCCGAGGCACGTCAGGGCGTTCGGGCGGGTGATGAGCCTCGAGGACTTCCTCGAGGCGCACGGCCAGGAGACCACGGGACGGCCGTACCCGGCCGAGTCGGAGGACAACCTGACGATGACGATGCTGGTCAAGATGGCCGGGAACGGCCTGCCCGTCGCGATCGACACCTCGAGCCCCGAGGCGCGGGCCGCGATCGCGCGCGGGCAGGCGACGTTCAATCGGAAGGTCGGCGAGCGCAACCATTCGTGCGCCGACTGCCACGCGCCCGACCGTGGGGCGAACAAGTTCCTCGGCGGCCGGCTGCTCGCCGACGTCGCCGACGGGCTCACGCGTCACTTCCCGACGTGGCGCACGAGCCAGGGCGAGGTGTGGGATCTCCGCAGGCGCTTCCAGTGGTGCATGACGCCACTCGGCACGAACATGCTCGCCGCGGATTCCGTCGAATACGCGGAGCTCGAGCTTCCAGTGGTGTATGACGCCACTCGGCACGAACATGCTCGCCGCGGATTCCGTCGAATACGCGGAGCTCGAGCTCTACCTCACGACGTTCGACGCGGGCAAGCCCCTGCGCGTCCCCGGGATTCGACACTGACAAAATGAAGAACGACATGCGGCACGGAGCCGGGTCGCGCCCGAGTCAGGCCACCCACCGAGGCGCACCGGTCTCAGGGCCCCCGCTACAATGACCGGCGACGTCAGCCGGCGCGATCTCGTCAGGCTCCTCGCGATCGCCGCCGCGGCGGGGATCGACCCGCGTCGCCTCGACGCCGCCGACGGGCCCGAGCGCCTCCTCGAATTCGAGCCCCTCGGCAACGTCACGCTGCTCCACCTGACCGACACCCACGCGACGACCCGTCCCGTGTTCTACCGGGAGCCCGACACGCTGATCGGCGTCGGCGACGAGCGCGGCAGGCCGCCGTTCCTCACGGGCGCGGAGCTCCTGCGCGCCTACCACCTGGCCCCCGGCACGGCCGAGGCGTACGCGTACACCTACCTGGACTTCCCGGCGCTCGCCGCGCGCTACGGCCGGATGGGCGGCTACGCCCACCTGGCGACGCTCGTCAAGCGCGTCCGCGCCGCGCGGCCCGGCCGCACGCTCCTCCTCGACGGCGGCGACACGCTGCAGGGCTCGGCGCCCGCCCTCTGGAGCCGCGGGGAAGACATGGTGCGCGTCTCCAACCAGCTCGGCGTGGACGTCCTGACGGCGCACTGGGAGTTTGTGTACGGCATCGACCGCGTCCGGGACCTCGTCGGCGACCGCGAGCGACGGGGGCTCTTCGCGGGCGACTTCGTCGCCCACAACGTCAGGGACGGCTGGGGCGACCGGGTGTTCCGGCCCTCCACCATCCGCGAGGTGGGCGGCGTGAGCGTGGGAGTCATCGGCCAAGCGTTCCCGTACACGCCGGTCGCGCATCCGCGGCGGTTCGTCCCCGATCTCACCTTCGGGATCCGGGAGGACGGCGTGCAGGCGCTCGTGAACGAGCTGCGCGACGACCGAAAGGCCGACCTGGTCGTGCTTCTCTCCCACAACGGGGTCAGCGTGGATCGGAAGCTCGCCGCGCGCGTCCGCGGCCTCGACGTGATCCTGGGCGGCCACACGCACGACGCGCTGCCCCAGCCGATCGTCGTCGGCCGGACGCTCGTCGTGAACTCGGGCTCTCACGGGAAGTTCCTGAGCCGCCTCGACCTCGACGTCCGGCGCGGGCGGATCGCCGCCCATCGTTACCGGCTCATCCCCGTCCTCGCGCGGCACGTCCCCGAGGACGCGGAGATGGCGCAACTCCTGCGCGAGCTCGGTAGCCCGTGGGAGGCGAAGCTCGGCGAGCGCCTGGCCGTGTCGGAGTCGCTCCTCTACCGACGCGGCAACTTCAACGGCACCTTCGACGAGCTGATCCTGGACGCGCTCCTCAAGCGCTTCGACGCCCAGGTCGCCTTTTCACCGGGATTCCGCTGGGGGGTCACGATCTTGCCGGGGCAGGAGATCACGCTCGCGGACGTCTACGCCCACACGGCGCTCACGTACGCGAACACCTGGGTGCGGGAGCTGACGGGGCGCGAGATCCACGCGACCATGGAGGACGTCGCGGACAACCTCTTCCACCCCGATCCCTACTATCGCCAGGGTGGGGACATGGTCCGTCTCGGGGGGCTCACGTACGCGATCGACCCCGCCCAGGCGCTCGGGCGGCGGATCAGCGACATCCGTGTCGGCGCCCAGCCGCTCGAGCCCGCGCGGCGTTACAAGACGGCGGGCTGGGCGAGCGTCGCGACGGAGGCCGACGGGCCGCCGGCGTGGGACGTCGTCGCCGACCACCTCCGCCGCCTCGGGCGCATCAGGCTCGACCCGCGCCCGCGCGTGCGCGTCGTCTGACGTTCACCCGTCCTCCGGTCTGCGCGAGCGCCGACCGCAGCACGCCCAAGAGTGCTCGCGCCTCGCCGGAGAGCGGCCGCGCGCGCGGGTGGATCACGTCGAGACTCCGGCTGATGGGCTCGGCGTCGACGATCTCGATCGCGGCGAGGGTGCGCCGGCGGAGCTCCCGCCCGACGGCGAGGTGGGGGAGGAACGCGAAGCCCACGCCGCGCTCGACCATCCTCTTCGCGGTCTCGATCGTCTCGACCTCCAGCGCCACGTTGGGGACGAGCCCGGCCCGGCGGAAGAGGCCATGCGTGAGCGTCCAGTCGCTCGAGCCCCGGTCGAAGAAGACGAGCGGTCGATCCGCCACCTCCTCGAGGCGCGCGCGCCGCTCTCGTCCCGGCCAGGCGGCCGGGCGTGCCACCAGGATGAGCGGGTCGTCCCGGAGGGAGACCGTCTCGACTTCGGGGTGGTGGAGGGAGCGCGCGAGCCCGATCTCCGCTTCGGCGCGCAGCACCATCTCGAGGACCTCCTTGGAGTGGCCCGACCGGACGGTGATGAGCACCTTGGGGTACGCGGCCTGGAAACGCTTGAGCACGTCGGGGAGGAGGTACGTGCAGATCGAGAGCACCGCGGCGATCTGGAGCGCGCCGCCCGACGCCGGTCGGAGGTCGTGGACCGCCTGGCGGGCCAGCGCGACGGCGCGGAGGAGCTGCTCGGCATGGGGCCGGAGGGCGCGGCCCGCGGCGGAGAGGGCGAGGCCGTGCTTGCCGCGCTCGAAGAGCCGCACGTTCAGGGAATCCTCGAGCGCCCGGATCCGCGCGCTCACCGCCGGCTGGGTGATGCGGAGGGCGTCCGCCGCGCGGCGGAAGCCGCCGAAGGTGCCGACCGCGAGGAACGCCTCGACCTGCGGGATTTCCATAAATTCTGGTGATCAATATATTTTATCGCGTCTATAAAAACAATAACGTTGCTTTGTTTCGCGCGCGGCCCGAGAGTGAGACCACGCGACGCGGTCGCCCCGGACACGGAAGACGGGGGCGACGGGGGAGGAGACGCGATGAACGCCACGTGCGAGTGCGGGATGACGCTGGAGGCGCCGGCGCGGCGGACGGGCTGTCAGGAGTGCGGCACCGTGGGCTGCCGGAGCTGCTCGATCGAGGTGGACACCATCACCTACTGCCGCTGGTGCGCGACCTCTGTCGCGCCGCGTCGCGCCGCCTGAGGAGGAGACCGATCGTGGAGAACACGGGACGCGTGTTTCGACAGCTCTTGCAGGCCGAGCCGTACCTCTTCACCGGCGGCGTCTACGACCCGCTCGGCGCCCAGCTCGCCGAGCGCGTCGGCATGAAGAGCGTCTATCTGAGCGGCTACTCGATGGCCCTGGCCCAAGGCTGGAGTACGTCAAGACGGGCGTCGCCGGCATCCACCTCGAGGACCAGCGGTTCCCGAAGCGCTGCGGCCACATCGCCGGCAAGACCGTCGTGGGCCTAGACGAGGCGCTCGGCAAGTATCGCGCCGCCGTGGACACGCGGGACCGTCTCGACCCGGACTTCGTCATCATCGCGCGGACCGACGCGTACGGGGCCGTGGGCGGGAGCCTGGAGGAGGCGATCCGGCGGGGTCGGGCCTACGCCGACGCCGGCGTGGACCTGGTCTGGTGCGAGCTGTCGAACGCCTCGCGCGAGCCGGCGATCGCCTTCGCCCGGGCGATGCGGGAGACGCACCCGGATCTGCCGCTCGCGTTCAACTACTCCTCGTCGTTCCGCTGGCACGCGGACCGGAACCCGTTCACGTTCAAGGAGCTCGGCGACCTCGGCTATAAGTTCATCTTCATCACGCTCTTCGCCGCCCACGCGGCGACGTACGCGATGTGGAACGCGATGGAAGAGCTGGTGCGCGACCAGGAACAGGCGCAGTGGCGGCTCGAGAAGACGAAGGTCGGCCATCCGACGGAGAGCCACCACGTGATGGCCCGCGTCGCGCACTTCCAGGAGCTCGAGAAGCGGTACATCCCGGGTACCGAGGAACGCATCAAGTCGTCGCACGGCTTCGACGACGCGCGCTCGCACTGATCAGCGTCGGGGGAGCGGCGCCGCTCCCCCCCGACGCCCCCCACCGGTGACCCGGGGCGGTCTTGCCGTCGGTCCGATCGCGCCGGCAAGGCCGGCGCTCGACCCGCGTTAAGCGGGGGCGACCTCGTGCACGCGGACGGAGATCGTGCAGGCCTCAGCGCCACGGTGCATACAGGTGGCCTCCGTGATCGTAACGCGCTCCCCGTAGTGACGCGCGACGCCTCGGATGATCCCGCGCGCGAGCGCGCACAGGTGGCGAGGCGACGTGTAGGTGATGACGACCTCCTCGGCCGTGGGACGCGCACAGCGAAGCAACGGGGGCTGCGCGCCGGCATTCCGGAGACGGACCACCTGATGAATCGTCTGCTCGACGTGAAGGAGCAGGTCGAGCGTCCGCCATTCGGGCTTGACGAGGCCGGGATACATCGCGATCAGGTCTGCCGCACTGAACTCGCCGAAGTCTTCCAGAATCGCCTCAACGGCGGCGCCGGTCTTCCGGGCGGCCGCGGCGAGGATCGCAGCCAGCTCGTCGTCCGGGTACTGCCCCACTCGGACGTACCCGAGTGACGTGGCGACGCCGGCCTGCTCGAGCAGCCGCAGCCACCCCTCGGGCCCGTGCCTGGCCTGGATGAACTTCCGCAACTCGAGGTGAATGATGCCGTGCATAGCCCAGGCTCTGCTCCGGCACTCACTCTAACGCGTTTGTCGCGAGCCACCCAGCCCAATCCGGCGGTAAGATGGGCCACGATGACGTGCGGCCTGGCCGTGTCGCTCTCTTTGGACTGGACGGGTCCCGTAGGCCGGGCTCTGATCATGGCGCGGCTCGCCGGGTGATCGACGCCGCCGAGGCCGACGTCCTGATCCTCGGCGCGGGCGGCGCGGGCCTCTGCGCCGCGCTCCACGCCGCGGACGCGTCGCCGAAGCTCCGCGTCACGGTCGTCGTCAAGGGGCTCCTCGGGCGCGCCGGCTGCACGCGCATGGTGCAGGGCGGCTACAACGCGGTCCTCACCGAGCCCGACTCGCTCGAGGCGCACCTCGTGGACACGCTCGCGGGCGGCGGCTTCATCAACGACCAGGAGCTCGTCTGGGCGCTCGTCACCGAGGCGCCCCGCCGCGCGCTCGAGCTCGAGTGGCGCTACGGCTGCCTCTTCGACCGGACGCGCGAGGGCCGGATCCACCAGAAGCCCTTCGCCGGCCAGAGCCACGACCGGACGATCCACAAGGGCGACCTCACCGGGATCGAGATCATGAACCGCCTGACCGAGCAGACCCTCGCGCGGCCGAACGTCGCGGTGTTCGAGGAGTGCCGCGCGGTCGAGCTCCTGTGCGACGGCGCCGGGCGCGCGGCGGGCGCGCTGGTCCTCGACCTGCGCACGGGCCGCTTCGTCGCCATCCGGGCGCTGGCCACGCTCCTGGCGATGGGCGGCGGGCCGACGATGTACCGGGTGATCGCGTGCTCGGCGGACAAGGCCGCCGACGGCGTCGCGCTCGCCTACCGCGCGGGTCTCCCCCTGCGCGACATGGAGATGGTGCAGTTCCATCCGACGGGGCTCGTGATCCCGGGCTCGCTGATGACCGGCGCGCTGCTCGAGGAGGGGCTCCGGGGCGCGGGCGGCCACCTCCGCAACGGACGCGGCGAGCGCTTCATGGAGCGCTACGACCCCAGGCGGATGGAGCGCTCGACGCGCGACCTCGTGGCGCGCGCCGCGTTCCTCGAGGTCGCGGAGGGTCGGGGCACGCCGAACGGCGCCGTCTGGATCGACGTCTCCCACCTCGGCGCCGAGGTGGTCGAGACGAACTTCCGCGGGATGGTCAAGCGCTGCCGCGACTTCGGTCGCGACCTCGCGCGCGGGCCCGTCGAGGTGGGCCCGACGACCCACTTCATGATGGGGGGTGTCGTGATCGACACCGCGTGCCGCACCGCGATCGAGGGGCTCTTCGCCGCCGGCGAGGACACGGGCGGCGTCCACGGAGCCAACCGGCTCGGCGGCAACGGCGTGGCGGAGTCGACCGTGTTCGGGGGCATCGCCGGCGACGTGATGGCCGAGTCCGTCGCCGGACGGCCGCTGCCGCGAGTCGCCGGCCCGGCGCTGGAGGACCTCGCGCGGCGGGTGACGGCGCCCCTCGAGCGGCCCGCGACGCGCGACCTCTACGCCCTCCAGCGCGAGCTGCGTGACGTGATGTGGGAAGAGGTCGGGCTCGTGCGAGACGCCCGTGGGCTCGCGGCGGCGCTCAACGCGATCGACAGCGTCGCCGAGCGGCTCGAGGGCGTGGGCGTCCCGGGCGGCCCAGCGCTCAACCTCGCATGGCAGGACTGGTTGAATCTGGAGAATCAGGCGATGGCGGCCCGGCTCATCACGCGCTCCGCCCTGGCGCGGCGGGAGAGCCGCGGCGCCCACTTCCGCCGCGACTTCCCCGTCGCGGCGCCCGGGCCGCTCGTCTCGGTGCGCGTGCAGGCGAAGGACGGCGTCCCGGCGGTGTGGGAGGAGCCCGTCGCGTTCACGCGCGCCACGCCCGACGGCGCCGTCGCGGTCTCGTCGATGATCGAGATCGGCGACTGACGGGGGCGCGCGGCGTCAGCGCTTCGCCGGGGGCGCCGCGAGCAGCGCCTCGACGAGCTTCCGGGCCGCCGGTGCGGACCAGTCGTGCGGGCCCACCAGACGTCCGAGCAACTGTCCCTGACGGTCGACGAAGTAGGCGGTCGGCGGTCCCCAGACCCCGTAAAGCTTCCCCGTGACCTCGCCGGACTCGTCGAGGAGCACGGGTGCGACGTAGCCGCGCTCGGCCGCCGTGCGCTTCACGAGCGCCGCACTTTCCCTGAAGCTGACCAGCAGGACCTCGAGCCCCTTCTGCTTGAGGTCCTGATAGAGCCTGTTGACGGAAGGCAACTCCTCCCGGCAGTCCGGTCACCAGGTCGCCCAGAAGAAGACGAGCACGACCTTGCCGCGTAGCTCGGCGAGGCTCACCGTCTTGCCCTGGAGGTCGGGGAGCGCGAAGGCGGGCGCGGGCTTGGGCGGCCGATACGGCAGCGCGCCGATCGCCTCGAAGTCGAGCTCCGCGGCGAGCACGGCTCCTGCGAGGAGTGTCACGGCGAGGGCTGCGAGCGTCACACGCGCTCTCATATGATGCATCGACCTTTAAGTACACCCTGCCCGTCCCCGAATCAACTGGTCCCGTCCCCGAATCAACGGTAGACGTCAGAGACCGGTTCCCGGACCTCCCACGGGAGGATCCCGCGAGGCCTCGTCCCGTCGGTGACAGACGCTCGAGAATGGGGTAAGTTTGCCCTCCACCATGGACCGGCTCATCCTGACGGGGGCGACGCTGATCGACGGCACGGGCGCCGAGCCGGTGCGCGACCGTGCGGTGGTGATCGAGCGCGGGCGGATCGGGGCGGTCCTCCGGGGCCGCCGCGAGGGGGACGCCACAGAGCTCGCCCTCGACGGCCTCACGCTGCTTCCCGGGCTCATCAACTGTCACGTCCACTTCTGCCTCGGTGGCGAGGCCGATCCTGCCCGGGTGCTGTTCGAGGACCCGGTCGCGATCCGGACGATCAAGGCGGTCCTCCGCACCAAGCAGACAATCGAGGCCGGCGTCACCACGGTGCGCGATCTCGGCGGCGTGGACGGGATCGCGCTGGCGATGCGCGACGCCGTGTCTGCCGGGCTGATCCCCGGTCCCCGCGTCCTCGCCGCGGCCCGGGGCATCTGCATGACGGGCGGCCACGGCTGGCGCTTCGGCCGCGAGGCCGACGGGCCTGACGACGTGCGAAAGGCCGTCCGGGAGCAGCTCAAGGCGGGCGCCGACGTCATCAAGCTGTTCGCGACGGGCGGCGTGATGACGCCGGGCGTGGAGCCGGGCTCGGCGCAGCTCACGCCGGAGGAGATCCGCGCGGCCGTCGAGGAGGCGAAGAAGGCGGGCCGGCGTACCGCCGCACACGCCCAGGCGACGGACGGGATCGCGGCGTGCGTCGAGGCCGGGATCGGCTCGATCGAGCACGGGATCTTCCTCACGGAGGCGATCGCCGCCAAGATGGTCAAGGCCGGGATCGCGCTCGTCGCCACGCTGATCGCGCCGGAGCGGATCGTCACCCACGGCGTCAGCGCGGGGGTCCCCGAGTTCGCGGTGCGGAAGTCGGAGGCCGTGATCGCCCGCCATCTCGAAAGTTTCCAGCTGGCGATGCATCACGGCGTCCCGATCGCCGCGGGCACCGACGCCGGAACGCCCTTCAACCCGCACGGCTCGATCGTTCCCGAGCTGGCCCTGATGGTGAAGGCGGGAATGTCGCCGCTCGAGGCGATCCGCGCGGCGACGTCCACGGCCGCCCGCGTCCTCGGCCTTCACGAGGAGACGGGACGGATCGCGCCGGGACTCGCCGCCGACCTCATCGCCGTCGCCGGCGACCCGGGCGAGCGGATCGAGGCGCTCGATGCCGTGCGGCTCGTGATCGCCAACGGCCGGATCGCCGTGAACCGGCTCGGGGGCGCCGCCTGAGCCGCGTCCTCAAGCGCGAGTGGACGACCGCCGAAGGCTGGCGCGACACGAAGGTCGGCATGTGGGCGTGGCTTATCCAGCGCGCGGCGGCCGTGGTCCTGCTCGCCGTCGTGGCGGCTCACCTCGTGAACCCGTTCAGGCGCGGCGTCCAGGCGGCGCTGCTCGCCCTCGTCCTCGTCCATGCCCTCCTCGGCGTGCGGGCGGTGCTCCTCGACTTCGGCCTGCCGGTGCGCTGGCATCGCGCCCTCTTCGTCCTGGCGCTCATCGTGTCGGCCCTGGTCTTCGCGCTCGTGTGGAGGTGGTACTGAGGCGGCGCCGGGAGGCGCGGCGGCCCACGGTTCAGCTGGGCGTCTGAGTCACCGCCGGTTCGAGCGCGGGCTTTGCCCGCGCAACCCGTTCGGGGGGAGGCTCGGAGGGGGCCGTCGAGGCCCCCTCCGAGGATGTCAGCTGGGCCGCGAGGAGGCGATCGTGGCGTAGAGCGCGGCCTGCCGGTAGAAGTGGCGCAGGACGTAGTGCTCGTTGATGTCGTGCTGCTGGTTTCCGCTGTTCGCCGCCGGGATCCAGAGCGCCGGGATGCCGAGGACGTCGGTGAAGACGTGCAGCGGGAGCGTGCCCCCGAGGATGGGTAGCGCGACGGGCTCGCCGTCCTCCTGCGCCTCGAGGAGCCGGAGGAGCCAGCCGAACTCCGGGCGCGCCGGCGAGGTATAGCTCGCGGGCTGCCCGGAGGTCCGCACCGTGAACGTGATCCCGCGATTCTTCGTCCGGTGGTCGGCCGCGGTGCGCTCGACGATCTCGACCATCGCCAGGAGCGGCGTGTCCGGCGTCAGGCGGATGTCCAGGCGAGCATGGACCGAGCGGGGGATGATCGTGCGCCTGAGATCGGCTGAGGCGCCGTCGGTCATGAGGTGGTTGACGTTGACGGTCGGCCAGAGGTAGGGCCTCCACACGGCCTTGTCCTTCCACTTGGCGAAGACCTCGGTCGCCTCGCGGTGGAACCGGTCGTGGCGGGCGGCGTAGTCGCGCACGCGCGCCTCGATGTCCTCGATGAGGCGCGCGAGCGGCAGCACCGGGTTGGGCACGATATTGCCGTAGTTGCCCGAGTGGACCGACGCGGGCTGGCCGTTGTCGGCGACGATGTCCACGCCGAGCAGGCCGCGGACGCCCATCACGAGGGTGGGGCGGTTCATATGCTTCGGCCCGTCGGAGCCGATCAGCACGTGGGCGGCGAGGCGCGCGCGGTGGGCCTGCGCGATCGCCGTGAGGTTTGGGCTGCCGTGCTCCTCCTCGCCGTCGAGGATGATCTTCACCGTCCACTGCGCCGTCTCGGCTCGTACGGCGTCGAGCGCGCCCAGGGCGTTCGCGAGGTGCTGGCCCTTGTTGTCGGCGCCCCCGCGCGCCACCACGACGACGTCGTCGAGTGCCTCCGCGTCGAGCGCGCGCGGGTCCACGCGCTTGCCCTCGCGGAAGTAGGTCGGCTCGAACGGGCGGCAGGCGACGCCCTCCCAGCGCCAGCGTGAGAGATCGCCGGTCGGCTGGACGTCGTAGTGCCCGTAGAGCAGGAGGGTCGGCGCGCCCGTGGGCCCGGGGAGCTCCCCGAAGAGCGCGGGCGTGCCACGACCGTCGTCGGCGTCGAGCGGGACGAGCTCGACGCCGACGTCGCGCCAGAACGCGCGGACGGCGTCGACCATCTCCGCCGTGACCTGCCGGCTGATCGTCGGGATGCGCAGGTAACGGTCGAGGAGCTCGAGGCGATCGTGACGATGGGACATGCGAGTGGCGGTAGTATAGCGCCGATGACGAGGACGCTTCGGGTGCTCCGCGGGTCCGCCGGCACGCCCGAGCGCGTCGAGGAATATCGGATCGGCGCCGGCCCCGACACGACCGTGCTCGACGCGCTGGTCGATGTCCAGCGCACGCAGGACCCGACGCTCGCCTTCCGCTACGCCTGCCGCGTGGGCATGTGCGGGTCGTGCGCGATGGTCGTCAACGGGCGCGAGCGCTGGGCGTGCCGGACGCGGCTCGCCGCGCTCGGCGACGGGCCCGTCAGCGTGCGGCCGCTCTACCACTTCCCGCTGCTCCGCGACCTCGTGGTCGACATGACGCCGTACGTCGCGAAGCTCGGCACGGTCGGCGCGGCGTTCACGCCCAGGCCCGACGCCGCGCGCGTCGCCGACGTCCCGAGCGGCTCGCGCGCGCGCCGGGAGATCGACGCGGCGATCGAGTGCATCGGCTGCGGGATGTGCCTGTCCGCGTGCACGATCGTCGCCCACAACCCCCGCTTCCCGGGTCCGGCGGCGCTGAACCGCGCGTTCACGCTCGAGCTCGATCCGCGGGACGACGGCCAGGCGGCGCGCTGGCGCGTGCTGCTCTCCGACGACGCGCTCGCGCGCTGCCACGGGCAGGGCAACTGCACCGAGGTGTGCCCGATGGGCCTCCGGCCCATGCGCTCGATCGTCCGCCTCCGGCAGCGCGCGGCGCTCCGCCTGCTCCATCTTCGACCGCGCCGTCCTTGACGCTGACGGCGCGGCGCGTTAGATTGACTTGTCATTCAGCCCGTGCGTCTTCGGTCGCGCCGAGGTGCGCGCGCTGAAAGGACGCGAACTCCGGCTCGCAACCCGCGTGAGTAGGTGTGAGAATCGTGTGCAGGAGGAGGCGCTGATGTCCGTCGCCGAGGTCCGTTCCCTGTACACGTCGATGGAGCGGCGTCTCGCGCGTGCCCGCAAAGCGTTCGGCCGGCCGCTCACCCTCTCCGAGAAGATCCTCGTCTCGCACTGCTGGGACTTCGAGCGCCAGACGTGGGACCGTGGCAAGGCCATCTTGAAACTGCGGGTCGACCGCGTCGCCATGCAGGACGTCACCGGGCAGATGGCGTTGCTTCAATTCATGCACTCGGGACGGCAGCGCGTCGCGGTGCCCTCGACGCTCCACTGCGACCACCTGATTCGCGCCGAGACCGGCAGCGCGGAGGATCTCGCCCGCGCGATCAAGGAGAACGAGGAGGTCTACGACTTCCTCCGCTCGGCGTCGAGGAAGTACGGGATCGGCTTCTGGAAGCCGAGCTCGGGGATCATCCACCAGGTCGTCCTGGAGAACTACGCGTTCCCGGGCGGGCTCATGATCGGCGCCGACTCCCACACGCCCAACGGCGGCGGCCTCGGCATGCTCGCGATCGGCGTCGGCGGGGCCGACTGTGGCGAGGTGATGGCGGGGCTCCCGTGGGAGGTGCTCCACCCGAAGCTCATCGGCGTCCGCTTGACCGGCAAGCTCTCCGGGTGGACGGCGCCCAAGGACATCATCACCTACTTGTGCACGCTCCTGACCGTCAAGGGCGGCACCAACAAGATCGTCGAGTACCTCGGCCCCGGGGCCGAGTCGATCAGCGCGACCGGCAAGGGGACGATCTGCAACATGGGCGCCGAGCTCGGCGCGACGACGTCGGTGTTCCCGTTCGACGAGCGCATGGCGGCGTATCTGCGCGCGACCGACCGGGCGGACATCGCCGAGCTCGCCGAGCGGGCCCGCGAGCACCTCCAGCCCGACCCCGAGGTCCTCACGAATCCCAAGGCCTTCTACGACGAGCTGGTCGAGATCGACCTCGACGCGCTCGAGCCGCACATCGTCGGCCCGCACTCGCCCGACCGCGGCCGGCCGATCTCGAAGCTCGCCGCCGAGGCGAAGGCGAACGGCTGGCCCGCCCGCATCACGAACGCGCTGATCGGCTCGTGCACGAACTCCTCCTACGAGGACATGCGCCGCGCCTCCCACGTCGCCCTGCAAGGGACCAAGGCGGGCCTCCGCGCGAAGGTCCCCTTCTGGATCACGCCCGGCTCCGAGCGCATCTACCAGACGATCAAGCGCGACGGCCTCATCGACGCCTTCGCGAAGATCGGCGGGACCGTGCTCGCCAACGCCTGCGGGCCGTGCATCGGCCAGTGGAAGCGGAGCGACGTGCGCGCCGACGAGACCAACACGATCGTGTCGTCGTTCAACCGGAACTTCCCCGGGCGGAACGACGGCAGCGCCGCCACGCTCTCGTTCCTCACGAGCCCGGAGATCGTCACCGCGCTCGCGTTCGCCGGCACCCTGGAGTTCGACCCCGTGCACGGCACCATCCCCGACGCCCAGGGCAAGCCCTTCCGCTTCACGGCGCCCGAGGCCGAGGAGCTGCCGCGCGACGGCTTCGCGCGCGGCGCGGAGGGCTACGAGGCGCCCGCGGACGACCCCGACTCCGTCCAGGTGATGGTCCGACCCAACAGCGCGAGATTGCAGATTCTTGAGCCATTCAGCCCCTGGGATGGCCGGGACTTCGTTGACTTGCCGATTCTGGTCAAGACCAAGGGAAAGACGACGACCGACCATATATCGCCGGCGGGGCCGTGGCTCCGCTTCCGCGGCCACATCGACAAGATCAGCGACAACATGTTCCTCGGCGCCGTCAATGCGTTCACCGGCGAGGCGGGCAAGGGCGTGCACCCGCTCTCGGGCGGCGAGCCTCAGCCATTCACCAGGATCGCTCGCGACCTGAAGGCCCGGGGCGTCCGCTGGGTGGTGATCGGCGACGAGAATTATGGTGAAGGCTCGAGCCGCGAGCACGCGGCGATGTCGCCGCGCTACCTCGGGTGTGCGGTCGTGCTGGTGAAGAGCTTCGCCCGCATCCACGAGACGAATCT
>WNFT01000063.1_pt1 | contig 88996 bp, 89 predicted proteins | sample 5400191 | NCBI WGS metagenome assembly WNFT01 (sample SAMN13153359, study PRJNA577476) | soil metagenome | isolation source: 80 cm saprolite under Madrone tree | place: USA:California | collected 2016-06-14 | reverse complement strand
CCGGGTCCGTGCGCGCCTCGACCGCGGCGCGGATCTTTCCCTCGAACTCGGCGAGGGGAATGACCTGGTGACCCGTGAGATGTCCGCAGCGCTTGGGCGCCACTTGGTCCTCGAGGTGGAGCGCGGCCACCCCCGCGCTCTCGTACAGCCCCACCGTCCGCCGCACCGCGAGCGCGTTGCCGTAGCCCGTGTCGGCGTCGGCGATGAGCGGGATTCCGACCGCCGCGGCGAGGTTGCGGGCGTGGTCGACCATCTCACCGAGCCCCGCGAAGGCCATGTCCGGCAGCCCGAGGCGTGAGGCCGAGGTGCCGTACCCGGTCATATACACCACGGGATAGCCGGCGCGCTCGACGAGCCTCGCGGAGACGCCGTCGTAGGCGCCGGGTACCACGAGACCCTGCTTCAGCGCGACCAGCGCGCGCAGCCGGGCGCGCTTGGTCATCGGTGGACTCCCGGGCGGGCGGCCGCCCGGGCGATGCGCCGGGCGATCGACGGCGGTGAGGGGAGCAGCCGCGGCTCCGTCACCGGGTTCGGACGCGACGGGGTCGCGACCGACAGGCCGAGCTGCCCGTGGTCAGAGGCGCGCGCCTGCTCGTCCATGCGCCGACCATTCTACAACCCGCCGGCGCCGTCCTGGCGCCCGCCGGGGGCCGCGCAGCGCGTGCTACAATCAACGACAATTCAGCGCCAGGAGCGGTCATGTTCCAGTCCGTCGAGGACGTCCAGCAGCGCTTTCGCGAGGCGCAGTACATCGCGAGCCGGAGGATCTCCACCGTCGTGTACCTGGCCACGCGCATGGGCCGTCCCGTCCTCGTCGAGGGGCCGGCGGGCGTCGGCAAGACGGAGCTCGCCAAGACCCTCGCCGACGTGACGCGGGCCCGCCTGATCCGGCTCCAGTGCTACGAGGGGCTCGACGAGGGCAAGGCGCTCTACGAGTGGAAGTACGCGAAGCAGCTCCTGTACACCCAGCTCCTGCGCGAGCGGATCGGTGAGCTGATCCAGGACGCGCCGTCACTCCCGGACGCGGTGGCCCGCATCGCCGGACAGGACGACGCGTTCTTCTCGCATCGCTTCCTCTCGCCGCGCCCGCTCCTGCAGGCGATCGAGTCCGACGACCGTGTGGTCCTGCTGATCGACGAGATCGACAAGGCGGAGCCGGAGTTCGAGGCCTTCCTGCTCGAGGTGCTGTCCGACTTCCAGGTCTCGGTGCCGGAGCTCGGCACGATCCAGGCCAAGCACATCCCGCTGGTGGTCCTCACCTCCAACAACGCGCGCGAGCTCTCGGACGGCCTCAAGCGACGCTGCCTGCACCTCTTCATCGACTTCCCGGCGCCCGCCGAGGAGCTGGCGATCATCCGGCTCAAGGTGCCGGAGGTGTCGGAGCGGCTGGCCACGGCCGTGGTCAGTGCGGTCCAGCGCATCCGGACGATGGAGCTCCGGAAGCCTCCCTCCGTCTCCGAGTCGCTCGACTGGGCGCGCTCGCTCGTGATCCTGAACGCGGACCGCCTGGACGCGGAGCTGGTCGAGTCCACGCTGACGATCCTCGTGAAGTACGAGAAGGATCTCGAGCGCGTCCGCGGCTCGCTCGATAAGGTGCTCGCCGACCTACCGTAGGCGCCGCCGCGCGGGTCCCCCACGACTCCTGCGGCTCCCCGCGTGGCCAGTCGCCAGCCGGGCCGGGCCGACGACTCGCCTCGTCGCCGCTGCCGTCCGCGGACCCCGACGGTCCGGTTCTCTCGACGCCGCCGTGAACTCGCCGCTGAGAAGAAGACCGCCAGCGAGCGAGCCGGCGTCGAGAGCCGGGGAGGGCGCGGGACTGGACATGGCGCCGGGGGACGACGCCACCGACCGCGCACGCGGCCGGCGGCCGCGCGACAGATCAAGCCCCCCGGCCTTCCGCGGTGTCCGCGTGCGGTCGGCCCCACCCCGCCGACCGGGCCCAAAGAACGAGTCCCGAAGGGGGGACGTGGGCTATGATGACGATAGCCGCATGACTATCCTCACCGCGTCGTCGCGGTGGCCCGTCCTCGCGGGCGTCGCCGGCGTCGTCCTCCTCGTCGCCGCCGGTCTCGTCGCCCTCTCCGTGTCCGCCCTCCTCGCGGCCGTCGGCGGCGCCCTTCTCGCTGGGGCCGCGGTCTGGCTGCGTCGCACGGGCGTGGCCCCGGACCGCGACAGCAACCCGGGGCGGGTCGACGCGATGGCGAGCGCCCTCATCGACGGCGTGCTCGACCTCTACTCGCTGGTCGAGGTGGGGCGTGCGGTCAGTGCCTCCCTGCACCTCGACGAGCTCCTGACGACGACGCTCAAGCGCGTGGCGGAGGCGACCGGCATCGAGGGTTACGGGCTGTTCGTGGTGGATACGGTCACCCGCCGCCTGGTCGCCAAGAGCGCGGGCGGCCCGGTGACCCAGATGCTGCCGCGTGGCCCGCTGCCGCCGGACAAGAGCCTCGCCGACCGCGTGTGCCGTACGCGGGTGGCCGAGGTGCTCACGGGCGAGGCTCCGCTCGCCTGGCTCGACACCCCCCCGCCGAGCCGCTCGATTATCGCGGTGCCACTCCTCGGGTGGGAGCGGCCGCTCGGCGCGCTGCTCGTCTACTCCCCCCTGCCGTCCGCGTTCTCGGCGCGCGACTTCGCGTACTTCAAGGCCGTCGGCCGGCAGCTCAGCATCGCGCTCGACAACGCCACGGTGCTCAACCGCGCCACGGACATGTCCCTCCGGGACCCGCTGACCGCCCTCTTCAACCGGCGGTACCTCGAGGAGGTGCTCGAGACGGAGATACGGCGCGCCGCCCGCTACAACCTGCCGCTGGCGGTGACCATGATCGACGTCGACCACTTCAAGGCGTACAACGACCGGCACGGCCACCCGCGCGGCGATGAGGCGTTGTGCGAGGTCGCCCAGCGCCTGCGCGACCAGGTCCGTCGGACGGACGTCGTCACGCGGTACGGCGGCGAGGAGTTCGTCGTGATCCTTCCGGTGACGAGCAAGGCGCACGCGCGCTTCATCGGCGAGAAGCTCCGGGCCAGCATCGCCGCGGTCCCGTTCGGCGTCACGCGCGAGTGGTCGGGCGACCCGCTGACGATCAGCGTGGGGGTGGCGGGTTGCCCCGACGACGCCACGAGCGTGAGCGACCTGCTGCGCGCGGCCGACGCCGCCCTGTACGCGGCCAAGCACGCCGGCCGCAATCGGGTGGAGCTCTTCCAGAGCTCCGACGCCTGAGCGGGTCCGCCGGCCGGGCGCCGCCCGGTCGCCGACCGGGCGAGAGTGTCGGATAATCGAGCCGTGGACCGGCGTGTCCTCGAGTTCGTGGGCGATCTGCGCCGCGCGGAGATCCGGATCTCCCCCTCCGAGGCTCTCGACGCCCTCGCCGCGAGCGCCGAGATCGGCCTCGGCGACCGCGAGTCCTTCAAGTGGGCGCTGGCGGCCTCCCTCATCAAGGAGGCGCGCGACCTGCAGACCTTCGAGCGCCTGTTCAACCTCTATTTCCTCGACCTCCAGGCGCTCGGCGCCGGCCTCGCCCGGGCGCTCGGCCCGGACGACCCCCCCATCCAGGAGCTCCTGGACCGCCTGATCACCGAGGAGGCGATCGAGCTCGACGAGCTCACGGAGCTCCTGCTGCGAGGTCGCGGCTCGGAGCTCGAGCGGGCGATCCGCTCGAGCGGGCAGAGCGCCGGGCTCGAGCGGCTCATGTACTTTCTCCAGGTGGGGGTCTTCTCGCGGCGGATCCAGGATGGCCTCGACTGGGCGGCCATCGAGCGAGACCTCGACCGCCTGGTCCGGATGCTGGAGGCGCGCGGGCTCGATCCCGGCCGCCTCGCCCGCATCCGCAGCTACCTCGACCTGAGGCTCGAGGCCCTCCGGCGGATGATCCGCCAGCACGTCGAGCGGGAGCTCGAGCGGCGCGCGTACCGACAGGGGGAGCGGCTGACGCGCGAGCTCCTGAGCGACAAGCCGCTGTTCGCGCTGACCGCGGACGAGGTGGCGCAGATGAAGGCGGTGGTCGCGCGCCTCGCGCGCCGGATCAAGGACGCGCTGGCGCTCCGGCAGCGCCAGGAAGAGCGGGGTCGCCTCGACTCCCGCCGGACGATCCGCAAGAGCCTGCAGTACGGCGGCATCCCCATGGAGATCGTGCTGCGGCGGCGGCACCGCGAGAAGCCGAAGCTCGTGACGATCTGCGACGTCTCGGACTCGGTCCGGAACGCCTCGCGCTTCATGCTGCAGCTCGTATGGAGCCTGCAGGAGTGCTTCTCGCGCGTCCGCTCCTTCGTACTCGTCTCGGAGATCGCGGAGGTGACCCAGGCCTTCGACCGCGATCCCGTGGAGCGGGCCATCGAGTGGGCGCTCCGGGGGGCGCCCGTCGACTACCACTGTCGGTCCGACTTCGGGCACGCCTTCAGCCGCTTCTGCCGGAGCGAGCTCGACGGCCTCGACCGGCGCACCACGGTGCTCGTGCTCGGCGACGCGCGGAACAACTATAACGACCCCCAGGCGTGGGCGCTCCGGCTGATCCGGGAGCGGGTCAAGGGTGTCATCTGGCTCAACCCCGAGGGGCAGTGGGGGTGGGGCGTCGGCGACAGCGTGATGCCGCTCTACGCGCCCGCCTGCGACGTCGTCCGCGAGTGCCGGACGATCGGCCAGCTGGGCGAGGTCGTCGACGATCTCGTCCACCACTGGTGGCGCCGCGGCCGATGATCGCGGGCGTCCTGCTGGCGCTGCTCTTCGCCGGGCCCGCCCCCGCGTCCGCGAGGGACGGCTGCATCGTCTTCGACGACTTCGCCCGCTCCGCCGCGGGCGCCTTCCCGGACGGATGGAAGGTCCGCGAGGAGCCGGGCCGCGCCGTCTACACGGTCCGGGCCGAGGGCGATCGTCGGTACCTGCACGCGGCCGCCCGCAACCTCGGCGTCCAGGCGGCGCTCGAGCGTGAGTGGGATCTCACGGCGTATCCGGTGCTGCGCTGGAAGTGGCGGCCGCGCCAGTTTCCCGAGGGCGCCGACGAGCAGGCGGGAAGGAACGACAGCGCCGTCGGCGTATACGCGGTCTTCCCCTACCGCGCCCTGGTCGTGAGGACCGTGAAGGCGCTGAAATACATCTGGAGCGAGAAGGTGCCGAGGGGCACGACGCTTGAGGCGAGCCACGGCCTGACGAAGATGCTCGTCCTGGAGAGCGGGGCGCCGCCGGACCGGGACCGCTGGGTCAAGGAGCGCGTCAACGTGGCCGCGGACTACGCGCGCCGCTTCAACGACCCGTCGCCGCCCAAGCCACTCGGCATCGCCGTCCTCACCGACTCGGACGACACCCAGAGCTACGCCGAGGGCGACTATGCGGACTTCGAGGCCTGCCGGGACTAGTCCCGTCCGAGGTCGATCCGGCGCGCGGAGCACGCCCGCGTCGCACCTCCGCCCGGCGCCGGCGGGACGAGCTCAGTGCGACGCGTCTCGCATCCTGGCGCCCTCGGCTGTCACCCTGTTCGCCTCAGCGCACGGGCCCCGTCCGGGTCGCCGGCGAGCTTCGGCCTTCCATCCTCGCGGCCGGGCGCCGTCGAGCGGCACGCTCCACCGACCTTGGTCTGCGCGATCGGCGAGGCCGCCTCGTCCGGGGCGTCCCGTCAATTCCGGTGAATCGGCGATGGACGTCGGGGGCGGCGGGGGGGCCGAGAGGTTGGCGACGATGCGGAGCGCCTCGTCGGCGGTCGGCTGGCCCCGCTGCTCGTCGAGCTCGACCAGCACGACGGGGTAGGGCGCCCAGTCGCGGAAGCCGGGCTGGATCGCGTGGACGACGATCTCGTAGGAGTGGATCGTGCCCCGGCCCGACACCTCGCGCCACGTCCAGCCGAGGTCCGCGCACCACGGGCAGCCGTGGCTCGGGGGGTAACGCAGGCGGCCGCACGCCACGCAGGCGCGGAGGATCAGTCGATGGGCGCGCGCCGCCGCGAAGTACTCCTTCCACTCGGAGTCGTTGTCGGGGATGACGAGCGTCATCCCCCGGTATTCGACGGCGGGCATCCCCCGCCCTATCCCTGCCGGCTCGACGCGGCGCGATCGACCGGGGCCACCGCGTCTACCGTCCCAAGATCAGGGCGCTGCCGGTCGGGGGCGACGCCCAGCCCATGTTCATCGCGATCGTCGCGTCCCGGACCTGCCGGCAGCGTCCGGGCGCGTAGTCATACGAGTGCTTCCCCTCCCGGCCGTCGGGGCAGTAGTCGTCGACGGTGCCGCGCAGCTGGCGGACGTTCTCGATCACCATGGACATGCCGTGCGTGTAGCCCTCGCAGAGGTGCCCGCCCGAGGTGTTGTTCGGGCGTCGGCCGCCCAACTCGATGATCCCGCTCGACACGTACGCGCCGCCCTCGCCCTTCGCACAGAAGCCGTACTCCTCGAGCTGCAACATCGTCGTGAAGGTGAAGGCGTCGTAGGAGCCCGTGACGTCGACGTCCTCCGGCGTGACGCCGGCCTGGCCGAACACGATGTCCCGGGCGAAGTATCCCGCCACGCGCGTGATCGGGCCATGGGCCCAGTGGAAGTCCGTGCGCGGCTTCGAGACGCGTCCGGCGACGCCCATGACGTACACGGGGCGCTGCCGCAGGTCCCGCGCCCGTTCGGCGGAGGTCACGATCAGGCAGGTGGCGTTGTCGGTCTCCAGACAGCAGTCGAGCAGGTGGAGCGGCTTGACGATCCAGCGCGAGGCGAGCACGTCCGCCACGGTGACGCGCTCCTTGAGCAACGCCTTCGGGTTCTGGGAGGCGTGCCTGCTGTGGGCCGCGCGGACGTGGGCGACCTGCGCCGACGTCGTGCCGTACTCGTACATGTGCCGCATGAACGTGAGCGCGAAGTTCTGCCCCGCGCTCGTCATGCCGTAGGGACGCTGGGCCAGGTCGAGGCCACGCACGGGCTGGGCGGCGCGCGCGCCGGTCCCGCCGATGCGCACCTCCGTGTAGCCGTTCATCGAGCGGAAGAGCGCCACCGTTTCGCACATTCCCGCCTCGATGGCGCCCATCGCCAGGCCGATCAGCGCCTCCGTGGAGGAGCCGCCGCCCAGCACGTCCATGTAAAAGTTCAGGCGGAGGCCCAGGTCGGCGGCTACCCAGGGCGCGGGCGTCGAGTCGGCGAGCTGGTAGCTCAGCATGCCGTCGACCTGGCCCGGGCCAAGGCCGGCGTCGAGCACGGCGGCGCGGATCGCCTCCACCGCCAACGCCCGCGTGGTCCGGCCCGAGTCGCGCGAGTACTCGGTCTCGCCGACGCCGACGATGCAGTACCGGTTCCGCAGGCCGCTCACGACGGCTCGCCGGAAGACTTCTCGATGTCGAGGAGCGGCGGCAGGTGGTCTGGCGACTCCGCGCGCTCGAGGCGCGTGATGTGCCGCATGCGCGCGACGATCTCGGCGATGCGGAGACTCGCCTCCTTGGCGCGCCCGGCCCACTCCGTCTCGCGCGAGCCCGCCGGGAGGCGCTTCGCGAGCAGGTCGAGGAGGCCGACGACGCTGGTGAGCGGGTTGTTGATCTCGTGGGCCGCCGCATTGGCCAGCTCCGTCACCGACTTCAGCGCCGCCGTCTCGCGCTCGGCCGCCTCGCGGCGCTCGCGCTCGACCACGTCCACGAAGAGCCGCGCCGCGAGCCAGATGCCGACGGCGTCGGCCAGGAGCAGCTCCCACCACTGCTTGGCGAAGAGCCGCCACCCGCTCGGGCCGAGCGGAAGGAACGAGGCGGCGGTGAGCGCGTACGTGACGGCGGCGAGGACCGCCGAGTGCGCCAGGCGGACACCGCCGCCCCGCGCGGCCCAGCGGTGCACGAGGCCGGCGGCGAGCCCGACGGCGAGCAGGGCGGCGATCCCCGGCAGGGCCCCGACGCCGCCCTCGGAGGCGCGGTAGAGTGCGCCCGCAACGGCCGCGGCGAGGCCGGCCGTCATTCCCTCGAAGAGCCCGATGAGGGCCAGCGGGGTGTGTCGCGTGTCGGTGGCGACCCCGGGCTGGACCTCGATCCGCGCGATCATCAACGCGACCGTCAGCGCGCCGAACGCCGCGCCCATGATCACGCCGCGATACGGCGCGAGCCGCGGGACCAACGGGAACCACCGGTACGCGTACGAGTAGAAGATGAGGCCGCACATGAGAATGCCGAGCGCCTCGATGACGTGGTGGTAGTTCATGCGCCCTGGCGGCGAAGCAGCTCCGCGAGGAACTTCCCCGTGTAGGACCCCGCGGCCTGCGCCAGGACCTCGGGCGGCCCCTCGGCCACGATCTCGCCGCCGGCCTCACCGCCCTCGGGACCGAGGTCGACGACCCAGTCCGCCGACTTGATCACGTCGAGGTGGTGCTCGATGACCACCACCGTGTTGCCCGCTTCGACCAGCCGCTGCAGCACGGCGAGCAGCTTCCGTACGTCGTCGAGGTGGAGTCCGGTCGTGGGCTCGTCGAGCAGGTAGAGGAAGTCCGTGGCCAGCCGGGCGCCGAGCTCGGCGGCGATCTTGAGCCGCTGGGCCTCCCCGCCCGAGAGCGTCGTCGCGGGCTGCCCGAGCCGCAGGTAGCCGAGGCCGACCTCCTGGAGCGCGCGGAGGCGGCGCTCGATTCCCGGGTGCGTCGCGAACAGGCCGAGCGCGTCGTCCACGGTGAGCTGCAGGACCTGGCTGATGTTCCGGCCCCGGTGGGCGACCCGCAGGACCTCGGGGCCGTAGCGCCGGCCCTCGCACGCCTCGCACGTGACGTAGATGTCCTCGAAGAAGTACATCTCGAGCTTCTGAAAACCGTCTCCCTGGCACGCCTCGCACCGCCCACCGGGAACGTTGAAGGAGAAGGCCCCAGCCGAGAGGCCAAGGGTCCGGGCCTGGGGTTGGGCGGCGAACAGCTTGCGGATCTCGTCGAACGCCTTGATGTAGGTGACCGGGTTCGAGCGCGGGGTGCGCCCGATCGGCTGTTGATCGATCAGCCGCACGCCTCTCAGATATTCGAGGCCCTGCAGCGCGTCGTACGCCCCGGGCGGCGCGAACTCGACCTTGAAGGCGCGGGCGACCGCGCGGTAGAGGGTGTCGTGCACGAGGGTCGACTTGCCCGATCCCGACACGCCGCTGACCACCGTCAGCGTCTGGAGCGGCACCCGGAGGGTCACCTGCTTCAGGTTGTGCTCGCGGGCGCCGGTCAGGACGAGGAACCGCCGCGGCTCCCGGCGGACGAACGGGACGGGGATCGACTCCCGGCCCGTGAGGTAGCGCGCGGTCAGCGAGCGGGTGTTCGTCCGGAACTCGTCGAGGGCGCCGGCGAACACGATCTCCCCGCCCCGCTCGCCCGAGCCGGGCCCCACCTCGACGATCCAGTCGGCGGCCTCGATGAACCCCCGGTCGTGCTCGACGATCACGACGGTGTTGCCCGCGTGGGCGAGCTCGCCGCAGAGATCGGCCAGGCGCGCCGTGTCGCGCGCGTGGAGCCCGATCGACGGCTCGTCGAGGACGTACAGCGTGCCCACGAGCTGCGAACCGAGCTGGTTGGCGAGGTTCACCCGCTGCGCCTCCCCGCCCGCCAGGGTCCGCGTCTGGCGCGCGAGCGTGAGATAGCCGAGCCCTACCCGCACGAGGAAGGCGAGCTTGGCCTGCAGCTGGCGCAGGATCTCGCGGGCGAGGGCGCGCTCGAAGTCGTCAAGCCCGAGCTCCGCCACGAAGCGCGCGGCGTCCTCGATCGTGAGCGCCAGCAGCTCGGCGATCGAGAGCCCGCCCACCCGGACCGCGAGCGCCTCGGGACGGAGGCGCGTCCCCCGGCAGGCGGGGCAGGGGAACTGGCTCCGGTAGCGCGAGAGGAACACGCGGACGTGCAGCTTGTAGCGGTACGCCTCGACCTCCTCGAAGAAGCCGCGAATGCCCGGGAACGATCTGTCGCCCTCGTGGACGAGCTGGCGCGCGTCGGGCTCGAGCTCCGCCCAGGAGCGGGTGACGTCGATGCCGCGCCGGCGGGCCGCCTTCAAGAGCTCGCGCTGGTACCACTTGCCCGATGGCGAGGTCCACGGCTCGACGGCGCCGCCGGCCAGGCTCCGCGTCGGGTCCGGGATCACGAGGGCCTCGTCGTAGCGGAGGATGTTGCCGAACCCCTTGCACTCGGGGCAGGCCCCGACCGGGTGGTTGAACGAGAAGAGCAACGGCTGTGGGCGCTCGAGCGCGAGCTCGCAGGCGACGCACCGGAACTCGCGCGAGAAGACCTTCGGCCCCCCGCCGGCCACGTCGACCCAGAGCCGTCCCCCTCCCTCGAGGAGCGCCATCTCCACGGAATCGGCGATCCGCTTCCGATGGGTGGGGTCGAGCACGACGCGATCGAGAACGACGACGACGCTCCCCGCCCGGAGCGCGTCCGCTCCGCCAGGCGGCGGCGGCGAGAGGTCGACGACGGCGCCGTCGAGCCAGACCCGGGCGAACCCCCGCCGGGTGAGGTCGCTCCAGAGCCGCTCGGGCTCGGTGCCCGGCGGCACGATGAGCGGAAACCCGATGAGGGCGCGCTCGCTCGGGTGCTCGGCGAGCAGCGTGTCGACGACGCGCTCGGCCGAGTGCCACCGGACGGGCGCGCCGCACCGCGGGCAGTGGACCTGCCCGATCTTCGCGTAGAGCAGGCGGAGGTAGTCATAGACCTCGGTGGCGGTTCCCACGGTTGAGCGTGCCGTCCGCACCGGGTTCTTCTGCTCGAGGGCGATCGAGGGCCGGATGTGCTCGATCCGGTCCACGTCGGGTCGGTCGACGCGCTCGAGGAACAGGCGGGCGTAGGAGGAGAGGGACTCGATGTAGCGCCACTGCCCCTCGGCGAAGATCGTATCGAACGCGAGCGATGACTTGCCGGAGCCGGAGACACCGGTGATGACGGTCACCCGGTCGTGCGGGACGGCGAGGGAGACGTTCTTGAGGTTGTTCTGCCGCGCTCCGTCGATCCGGAGCCATGAGGGCTGCGACATCCGGCGGGTCCTCCTGAGGTGGATAGTGTACCGGAGGCGTCGAGGGGCCGCCACCGCGCGCCCACCGGGGCGCGAACTCCCGAGTTGACAGCGGGCCGCGGCCGCGGTATCGTCGATCCGCTAATGAGAATCATTCCTGAGAAGCCGCCGCGCGGCGTCGAGGCGCTCCGCGGACACGGGCTCCGAAACACCCGGGCGCGCCGGATGGTGCTCGAGACCGTGCGGGCCACCGACGTCCATCCCACCGCCGAGTGGGTGTTCCGGCACGTGCGGCGGAGGCTCCCCCGCGTCAGCCTCGGGACCGTCTACCGCAATCTGCGGCTGCTGGTGCGCGAGGGCCTGCTCGTCGAGCGGGCCGACGCCGGCGGCAGCCGCTTCGACGGCAACCTGTCCGAGCACCACCATTTCACCTGCGTCGAGTGCGATCGGGTGTTCGACCTGCGCGAGCCGGTCCGGCGAACCGTGCACCTTCGTGTGTCGTCGCGGACCGGCTTCGAAGTGCTGCGCCATCGCATCGAGTTCTACGGTCGCTGTGCGACCTGCAGCTCACCACGGAAGAGGAGGAGACCATGGCAGGCAAGAGCCTGAAGGGAAGCAAGAGTCACACGAACCTGAAGGAAGCCTTCGCGGGCGAGTCGCAGGCGAACCGACGCTACCTGTACTTCGCGCGGGTCGCCGACATCGAGGGCTTCCCGGACATCGCGGGGCTGTTCAAGGACACGGCCGACGCGGAGACGGGGCACGCCTTCGGCCACCTCGATTTCCTGAAGGAAGTCGGGGACCCGGTGACGAACGTGCCGTTCGGGAAGACGGAGAATAACCTCCGGTCGGCGGTCGAGGGCGAGACGTACGAGTACACCCAGATGTACCCCGGCATGGCCAAGACCGCCCGCGACGAGGGCTACCCCGAGCTGGCCGAGTGGTTCGAGACGCTCGCGAAGGCCGAGAAGTCCCACGCCGGCCGGTTCACGAAGGGTCTCAAGCAGGTCGCCGGGAAGGAGCCGGCGGAGGCGATCTAGCCGCCGTGACGCTGGACGTCCGCGCGGCGGAGTTCTGGGAGCCGGCGAAGGTCGAGGCGGAGCTCCGCCGCGTCTACGACATCTGCGCCGGCTGCCGCCGGTGCGTGGGCCTCTGCCCCTCGTTCAAGGTGATGTTCGACCGGATCGACACCCCCGCCGTCGACGGCGACGTGGAGAAGCTCCCGGCCGCCGATCTCGCGGAAGTGGTCGACCTCTGCTACCAGTGCAAGCTCTGCTACAACCATTGTCCCTACACGCCGCCCCACCGCTGGCAGATCGATTTTCCCCGGCTGATGCTGCGCGCGCGCGCGGCCGAGGCCCGGCGGCGGGGCGTGCGCTTCCAGGACCGGATGCTCGGCGCGACCGAGCTCGTGGGCCGGCTCGGGAGCCTGACGGCGCCGCTCTCGAACTGGGCCAACGAGCTCGCCGTGCACCGCGCCTTCATGCAGGCGGTGGCGGGGATCCACCGGGACCGGACGCTGCCGAAGTTCCACCGCGAGACCTTCGGGAAGTGGTTCGCTCGGCACCGCCGGGCGGCCGGGCGCGCGGATTGGTCCCCGGGGCCGGCCCCCGCCCGGGTCGCGCTGTTCGCGACCTGCACCGTGGAGTACCACGAGCCGGCGATCGGGCGCGCCGCCGTCCGGGTGCTGGAGCGCAACGGCGTCGATGTGATCCTGCCCCCGCAGCGCTGCTGCGGCATGCCGTACCTCGACGGCGGCGCCATGGACGAGGCGCGGGCGCTCATCCGCGAGAACGTCAAGCACCTCGCCGCCGCCGCCCGCGACGGGCGGGAGATCGTGGCGCTCGGGCCGACCTGCGGCTACATGCTGAAGCAGGAGTATCCGTGGCTCGACGGGTCGGAGGACGCCAAGCTCGTCGCCTCGCGCACGCGCGACGTGTTCGAGCTCCTCGCGCGGCTCCGGGCCGAGGGCACGCTCGACACGAACTTCACCCAGCGGCCGGGCCCGATCGCGTACCACGTGCCGTGCCACCTGCGGGCGCAGAACATCGGCCTCAAGTCGGCCGACGTGCTGGGCGCCATCCCCGGCGCCGAGGTCACGGTCATCGAGAAGTGCTCGGCGGTCGACGGCACGTGGGGCTTCAAGCGGGAGTATTTCGAGCTGTCGCTGAAGGTCGCGAAGCCGCTCTTCGACGCAATCGAGGCGAGCGGTGCCGGCCGGATCGCGACCGACTGCCCGCTGGCGGCCCTGCAGATCACGCAGGGCACCCGACGGGTGCCGAGCCATCCCATCCAGATTCTCGCCGAGGCTTACGGGTTTGAAGCCGATTGACGTCTCGGACGTGCTGAACCTCTACGAGTACGAGAAGCGGCGGTCCGCGATCCGGGACCACGTGATCGAGCTCAAGCGCCGGCGCCGCGTATCGGTCGGACGCTATCTCTCGTTCGTGTTCGAGAACCGGGAGACCGTGCAGTTCCAGATCCAGGAGATGTGCCGGATCGAGCGGATCGTGGATCCGGCGCGGATCGCCGAGGAGGTCGAGGTCTACAACGCGCTCCTCCCCAAGGCCGGGGAGCTGTCCGCCACGTTGCTGATCGAGATCGAGGAGAAGGCGGAGATCCAGCCGGTGCTCGACAAGCTCCTCGGCATCGACACCCGCGACTATGTCCGCCTGCAGGTCGGCGACGACGTCAGCGTCGGCGAGTTCGAGGCCGGCCACTCCGACGAGGAGCGGGGGAAGATCAGCGCGGTCCACTTCGTGCGCTTCACGCTACCGGAGCGGGCGCGCCGCGCCTTTCGCACGGCGGCCGTCTGGCTGATCGTCGACCACCCCAACGAGCGCGCGCGCGCGCGGCTGGGCGAGGAGACGAAGGCGAGCCTGGCGGAAGACCTGTGAGGTGGGCCCTGGGCGCGCTGGTGACGTTCGCGCTGGCCGGCTGCGGCGAGGGGGCCGGCAACGCCGCGGCGGCGCGGGGTCGGACCGTCTACCTCGCGCAGTGCACGACCTGCCACGCCGCCGAGCCCGCCCGGCCCGGTCCGGTGGGGCCGCCTGTCAAGGGCGCCTCGCGGGCGCTCCTCGAGGCGCGCCTCCTGCACGCGGGGTACCCTCCCGGCTACACGCCCAAGCGAAGGTCCGCGGTCATGCCGGCGATGCCGCAGCTCGCAGCGTCGATCCCCGACCTCGCCGCCTACCTGGCGAACTGACGCGGCCCGGGTGGGGCCGAGCCCGGCCGGGCCGCGGAAGGCCTGCCGTCGGCCTTAGGGGTTCTGCGGGAAGAGGAGCACGAAGAGCAACCACAGGATCGCCGTCAGAATGAACCCGGCCCACAAGGTCCCCGTCAGCGTCGAGAGCATCTTCTTCGTGGGTCCGGTCGTGCCGAAGAGCGCGTTGGCTTCGACCAGCAGCCCGATGATCCCACCGATCAGCAGCATGCCGATCTTCCCACCGCGGGTGGCGTGGTCGAAGAGCGTCAGGTGGCTTGCGCTTCCCATGAAGAACAGCATCGGGATCGAGAAGAGTGTGTTCGTGCGGGAGACGAAGCCGGCCCGCTGCCCGCGCGCGGCCGCCTCGGGAATCGCCTGGCCGCCCTTGGCGACCTGGGTGGCGGAGGCGATCACGACCTTCTGGGCCGGCCAGATGACGAACCAGACGTTCGCCCACATGAGCGTGCCGATCGCCCCGCCGGCGAAGATACCCCAGCCGTAGGACGTGGCGAAAAACTCGCGGAGGCCGCCGAATTGGCCGACCCGGTGGCCGATGATGATCAGCCCAGTGATGAGCGTGAACATGGCGCCCCACCGGAACCACCAGAGGGCGCGGCCCACGAGGCTGCCGACGATCATGCCCATGCGGACCGGCGGCTCCGCGGTGGCGAAGAACGGGGTCTGGACGAAGTTGAAGTAGTACAGCATGCCGATCCAGGTGATGCCGGCGAGGAAGTGGAACCACCTCATGAAGAAGAGCCATCCGTCTGCGGTAAACAGCGCCATAGCTCGCTCCTCGGTGTGGGTTAACTACTTGTCTTCTTCCTCTTCGTCGTCCTCGAGATCGTCTAGGTCCTCGTCCTCGTCCTCCAGTTCGTCGTCGTCGACCTCGTCCTCCTCGACTTCGTCGTCATCGTCCACGTCGTCGCCCTCCTCGTCGTCCTCCTCCTCGTTCTTGTCGTCGGCGACATCCTCGACCTCGTCGTCGTCCCCGACGTCGTCTATGTCGATGGGGCCGCCCTCATCCTCGTCTCTCACCCTGCGGTCCTCCCGGTGCTCTATCAGGCGTATTCGCTTGGCTTGAGTTAAGTGGGGGAATAGCGAGTGTTTAGTTTGGCGGGATTATAGCAAACAGCCTTTTGCTGTCTATTTCGAAATTGGTGGTGTCGCGAGCCGCCGCCAAGGGAAATGTTCATGGGGAAGAGCGTCGCCTGCGGGCCTTCCTAGAGATGAGTCCCGATGGGGAGGCCCCATGAGGTGCGTGAGCCTCGTGACGGATCGCGACGTGCTGCTCGCTGCCCCTCCTCCCGTGGTCTATGCCTTCGACGGGATCTTATAGCCGATCGCCACGAGCACGGGCAGACGGCCCCAGCGCACGACCGTCTCGTCCCATCGTCGCGCGGTCGGTGCGCCGGGCGGGGCCCGACCAGCAGCACGGAGAACGCCCCCACCAGGAGCACCGAGGACGCGAGGTGAACCCACAGCGCAGCGAGGAGGAGCGCCCTCATTCGATCCTGAACGTGAAGCCGCCCTCGGCGACGACGGCGTCGATCGACAGCACCCGCCATACCACCCTGTACATTCCCGGAGACAGCGGCGGAGGCGTCGCCCGGAGCAGCGGAGGGATCTGCACGATCGACGCAGCTGTCCCGGCGGTCCACCTGCACGTCGCGATCTCCGGCACACAGAGCGAGCTGTACGCCGGCTCGAGACGTTCGGTGAAGGAGAGCTTCACCTCGTCGGGCGAGGGCTTCAGCTTGCTCTCGACGGGCGGCTCCGCCCGCTCTAGGACGGCGTGTCTGGCCGCGACACTCGTGGTCAGCGGGCAGGTGATAAGCGCCGGCGCCAGACGCCTCGCGCTCACCTGCTCATCGCTGTCCGCGAACCGACGGGTCGGTTAGCTGAGTCCCGCCTTCGCCTTGTAGTAGGCGACGATGTCGCTCGTCTTCAGCCAGAACAGGTCGTAGGTCGAGCCGGTGCCAGCGGCCGTGGAGACAGGGCCAGGCCCGCGATCGTAGCCGGCCGACCAGATCATCTTGTCACCGCCGGCCGTGAACATCGGGCACGCGCCGTCCACATTCGGCTGGTTGAACGGCGCCTCGACGATCGGTCCCTTCCACTCCCGGGACGCCGGGTCGTAGTGCACGAACACCAGCTTGTGGAACTTGCCGAAGTCGTGAACGGAGACGACGCCGAGGACAAGTCCGTCCCTGGCGACGGCGTTGAGGCGGCACTTGAAGCCGATCGAGTCGAGCAGCTTGCTCTCGTATCGCTTGGCCGGTTGCCAGGTGCCGTTTTCCATCTTGGTGGTGTAGGGGTCCGCCAAGGACGGCGCGCCCGATTCTCGAGGCCGAAGCGAGATGAAGACGGATGTGTCTTCCTCGCCGGGGAGGCCGAGCGGCATGAAGCAGTGGTCCGAGTGTTCGGAGTTGACATTCGGTCCGAGATTCTGGGCCTGCGTCCACTCGCCGTTGGGCTGCTTCTGGGTGACCCAGATATCCGCCCCCCCACGCCCGCCCGAGCGCCGGCTCATGAAGTAGAGCGTCTTACCGTCCGGGGTGATCCGCGGCTCTTGATCGATGGAATCGCTGTTGACGGTATCGGGCAGTCGCTCGGGCGGCGTCCAGTTCGCGCCCGTCCCGGGCCACTCACCGGTCTGGCGGATCCTGTGCGTGACGAAGATGTCGGTCCTCGTCCCGAGGACCCGCTTGTCGCCGCTGCCCGCAAAGCGCGCGAAGTAGATGGTGTTCCCATCCGGCGTGATCGTCGGCTCGTAGCTACCGAACTCGTCGTTCGGAGGGAACGGCAACTTTCGAGGGGTCAACTCTTTGTCGGCAGCGCGAGCTCGACCCGAAAGGACCACCGACGGCACCATGGTCGCGGCGACGACCGTTCCCGACGTCCGAAGGAATTGTCTGCGCGACAGCGTGTTCATGATGGCCTCCTCGCTGTCTTCCTCGCCGGCGGGCTGTTGGAGGGGTGCGCTTGCCGAGGATTTCCGAATGGGATCACGTTCTCCTTCCCCTTCGTGTTGCCGAGGGAGCCGTGGGGAGTTCGGCCAACCATTATGTCCATTTGCAGGCCGTTCTCATGGCGCAAGCGCCGCTACCCGCGTTCCGAAGGCGCACCGCCGCTGCCTCCCCGCCCCAGAGACACTCCCGCCCGCGTCGCCGAGCTTGCTCCCAACAGGGGCCATCCGCTCGATCACGTCGGGGGCCACGCGAGGCGCTCGATGCGTGCCACGATCTGCCGGAACAGGGGCCGTGTCAAGTGACTAGAGCGCGACCTCCGGGAGGCCGCAGGGCGTGCAGCGACCGTCGAGGGCATATTTTCGGGCACACTCGGTCCCTCTGCGATAGAATCCCTGTTCGTAAGCCCCTGATCTCTCGGCACTTGGCGGTGTAGCTCAGTGGCAGAGCAGGGGTCTCATAAGCCCCGTGTCGGAGGTTCAATTCCTCCCACCGCCACCAATCACGTCAAGGATCTCCAGGTCACGCGGGACGCCCGGTGACTGAAACCGTCCGACTTCCGTCCGAGAGGAGGATGACGGTCTGAGTAGCGGGCGGCTCGGATGCCCGTAGCTCCAACGAGAAGGACGTTCCTCCGTGTGATGCTCCTCGCTTCTATCGTCGGGGTCGCCATTGGAATCTACATATTCTTCGGGTGGGGCACTGTCTGGCTCATTGAGGGCCTACAGTATCTCCAAGATCATGTCGGCCGTCCTGTGGGGCTTACGATTCTCGCTAGTGAGGTGCTTGGGGTTATTGCCTTGAATGTGTTGGTTCGTCGGTTCGTGCGCCGGGTGGCACAGCGGTTTCCTGACGACCCTGGCCGGGAGGCCTCTAGTCGCCTGTAGAAGCCAGGGCACCCACATGCCAGGACACGCGAGCCCCTCCGGCCCGTATCCGCTCGCCGTAGGTGTACTCGGCGGTGACGGCCGTGGAGGTCCGCCGGCAGGCGCCCTCGCACCGCCTTGAACTGCTCCTCCTCGAAGACGCCGCACCGAGGCTCCGCTTCGCGCAGCTTGCGGATCGCCGGCACGCGCACTAGCTTTCCATTCTCATTGGCCAGCCGCCGCATCGTGCTGAGCACCCCTGGCCCCCAGTTAACTAATCGTGCCGTTGGCTGCGCCCTCCCGTTGGTGGACTGGGGGGCGGCCGGCCGGCCGCCCGCGACCGCTCCAAGTAGAGTCCGACCGAATCGAGCGGGCGTTGCCGGAGCTCGGCGTCCGGCCTGGGATTCTCTTCTGCTCGCTCGCCCCCTGCGACGTCGGTGGCCAGAGCGATGTCTCGCGCTCGGACTCTCGAAGTACCCATGCTGGGAGTCGGGCGAACCCTCCATCCGACGCCCGAGGGCTTTCCCGCAGCGGCGCTCATCAGTGCCCGTTCCTGGCTTAGAGAATCGGGCGAGACAGTCCTCAACACCATGGAAAAATTGGCATTTTCGGAGTCGTATAGGGATTAACCCCTGGAAGCGGACAAGGGTCTTTCGACGGGGGACCTCAGGGATTTTCCCATCCGATTTGCGGAAAGCTCCTGATGAACGGAGAGCGAGAAAACCCGCATTGTGTCTGGGTGCTTTTCCGTATTGCGCCATACGGGACCTCCGTAGGGTGCGCCGAGGCGACGCTCCTAAAGCCGATTGGAGGCCACGATGCACAGCAACGGCTCGCCGCTGTCGGTCGCGCAGCATCCGAACTCCAAGGCAGACCCGCCGACGAGCTCCCCCTCCTGGGGGCCCGAAGCGGTGCCTGCGCCGAGGTCTCCGGTGGGCTTCCTCCTCCTGGACCTCTCGTTGCGCCCCGTCGGGTTCAATGCCGAAGCACTCCGGGTTCTCAGCTATCCAAACGCGACCGCGAGCGAGAGGCGGCCGGACGTCGTCCTCGCCGGTAAAATCCGCGAACGCCTGCTCAGCCAGCAGCCCTCGCGTGAGTCGCCGCTCGTGACCGAGTTCCGGTCAGGGAGGAGGCGTTACCTTTGTAGGGCTTTCCCCGTGGACTCGGACGGCGAGGGGCTTTCTCGCCCCCGCATCGCCGTCCTGCTCGAAAGGGCTAACTTCGGACTGATCGCGCTCTCGCCCATCTCTGAGCAATTCAACCTCACGCGACGCGAGCGGGATGCCTTGGAGAACTTACTCCAAGGCCTGAGCAACAAGGAGATCGCGAACCGGATGAACGTCAGCCCCAACACGGTGAAGGCGTTTCTCCGACTGATCATGCTCAAGATGGAAGTGTCGTCCCGCTCGGCGATCGTTGCGAAGGTCATGATGACCCAACCGTAGCGGCTAGCCCGTTCGGACGAACCCGCCTAGGTAATAGACAGGCTCGATCGGCTCTCCGAAGATTTCCCTCAAAGGAGGGCCTGTGAAACTACAGGGATCTTGGCGCGCCGTTCTCGTTGTTGTGGTGGTGACGTGGCTCGGCTCGGCGGTCTGGCCCAGCGGGGCCCAGGCGGAAACGTACGGTGGGTCCGCGACGGCCGCGCAGGTGACTGTGCCGTCCACCGGCACGGTCATCCGTGCCGCTAGCGGCGCGCTCTCCATATCTGGCGGCGCGCAAGATGCATCCCCTCTCGTCGGCGACGTTCCGAGTAGTCTGACGGGCGGAGCGGTCGCGCTGTCGGCCGGCGCGCTCCATGCGCCATCGTCGGCGTGGGGAGCCTGACCGCTGCGGCGGCCTCGATGGGCGACGTGACCCTGACCATCTCGGGCAACCAGATGACCACCGACTTCCTGGAGGCCCGGAGCAGGGCAGACTGTGGGCCCAATCCGAGGGTCGGGGGCGATTCGCGGGTCGAGAATCTCGTCGTCAACGGTCAGGTCATTACCGTCACGGGTGCCCCGAACCAGACGGTCACGCTGCCGAACGGTACCGTCATTATCAACGAGCAAGTGCCGTCCATCGTGACCAACACGGGAGAGCTCACGGTCAACGCGTTGCACGTGGCCACCCACGACGCGGTCACCGGCGCGTAGCTCGCCGACGTGGTGCTCGCCTCGGCGGACGCCAAACATGGTTGTGAGGAGGAACCGCCTGCGACCCGGACCTTCACGAAGGGGCGGGGATGGATTCCTGGACTCGCCGGCGGGAAGGCGAAGTTCGGGGTCTTCGCCGGATATCAAGACGACGGGACGACGCCGAGGGGCCACCTGGTCTTCAAGGACGCGAGCGTCAACTTCAGCATGTACAGCACGTCGATTTCGAGCGTCACCATGGGTTGCCAGACCACCTTGACGGGCGTCGGCAACAGCAATATGGGCCAGGTGCAGTTCACCGTGATTGTGACGGATAACGGGGAGCCGGGACCGGGCAAGGACACCTTCGAGATCCACGTGTCAGGCGCGGTCTTCTACGACAACGGCCCCGCCCCTCTGGGCGGCGGTGACATCGAGGTGGAAGGGCCGACCTGCCCCTAGCAGGGCGCCCGAGAAGCTCGCGGCCGGGGTCCCCCGGCCGCGAGGCTCCTGCCCTCTTCCACGCAGCCGTCCCCTCGTCCGGACGTCCGCTGCGAGCGTGTACTCCGGCATGATGTCGGTCCGGGGCGGGCCTCGGATCCGACGGCTGGCGGACGAGGGGGCGGCGCGCGCCGCCAGCGACGGCTCGAAGCGGAGCTCGAGCGAATCGTGCGGACGTTGCGGGCACTCGGCGTCAGGCGAGCGACTCTCGTCGGCTCTCTCGCGGCGACGTCGGTAGCCGGAGCGAGCTCGATCTGGTCTTCATCCTCGACACGCTGGAGCGATTTCCCGGAGCGGTGGCGCCGTTTCTGTGAAGGGCTCGGGCCACGGGTCGGCGTGGACCTCCTCGGCTACGCTCCGGAGGAGATCGAAGCGATGCGCCACGACTACTTCCTCCGCCGCGCGCTCCTCGAGGGTAAAGTCATCTATGCCAGAAGCCGCCCCGGGGGACGTCGATGGCGGCCCAGGCCGAGAACGACCTCCCTTTGCGCGTGAGGCCTTCTTCGGTCACGGATGCTTCCACAGCCAGCAGGCGGCCGAAAGGGCTCTCAAAGCATTTTTTTTACGCTCGAGGAGCCGACACCTCCTGGGACAGTCGGTCGTCTTGGCCGCGTTGAAGACATCGATCGCCACCAACGGTCATCACCTAGCTGTTCACCGCAGTCAGCGCTCTTGAGAGGACAGGAATAGGGCGTTCTTAGGAAGAGAGCCGCCGCACCGAGTCCCTCGCCTCGCCGCTCCGCCGGGTGTCAACGCCGAATGCTACACTGTCCACGTCATGTCCGGCGACGCCCCCAAGACGGCGTTCGAGCTTGCGATGGAGCGCTTGCGCCAGAAGGACCGAGAAGCCGGCACCGGAGAGCGTCCGCTGACCGACGAGCAAAAGGCGAGCATCGCCGAGGTGCGAAAGTCCTACCAGGCCAAAGTTGCCGAGCGCGAGATTCTCCACCGGGACGCCCTCACCAAGGCCCGTTCCCACGAGGAGATCGAGAAGATCGACGAAGCGTTGCGGCTCGACCTGGAGCGACTGACGAGCGACCGCGACCGCCGCATCGACGAGATCAGGAAACGCGGGTAGGGGGAGATGATGCTCGAGAAGAAGGCGGACGAGCTCGGTCCCCGCATCAGCGAACTGATTGTGGCCCTATGGGTCCCTGAGCATCGATGCGTCGCCGTGGGAGATCGTAGCGGCCAAGCGCGGAACCGTCGCGCGCCTTGCCTGTGAACTCGGCATCACACCAGTCCACGCTCACCGGAAGGGAAACGGTCTGGAGCGGCCAACGGTGTGCGGCCGCTCCACCACCACCATGCCGTTCCGGCCGCCGCTACGCCTGTCGCGCTAGGGCCTGAGAAGACGGCGGGCAAAGGCTGACGCCGCGACGGCCCCCCCCCCATGCGCATTCCTCTCGCATCCGGCGCCTGGCTCGACTACGACGCAACGTGGCTCTCGCCGGACGAGGCCGACGAGGCGCTGACGGCACTCCGCGACGAACTCACCTGGGAGCAGAAGGAGATCGTGCTCTTCGGGCGGCGGATCCTTCAGCCGCGCCTCATCGCCTGGGCGGGTGACCTCGGCTACCGATACTCGGGGCAGACGCTCGAGCCGCGGGCGTTCACGCCGACGGCGGGCCGGCTCCTCGCTCGCGTGCATGTCCAGATCGGCGCGTTGTTCAACCACGTCCTCGCGAACCGCTACCGGAGCGGCGACGACAGCATGGGACTACACGCCGATGACGAGCCGGAGTTAGGGCCGGACCCGCTGGTGGCCATCGTGTCGCTCGGCGCGGCCCGGCGCCTCGTCGTCAAGCCGCGACGGAAGGAAGGCCACGAGCGGCACGACCTCGAGCTTGGCCACGGCACCCTTCTCGTGATGGGCGGGACCTGCCAGCGCCACTACGTTCACGGCGTGCCCCGTCAGGCCGGCACCAAAGGGGAGCGCATCAGCCTGACTTTTCGGCGTCTTCTCCAGCCGCCGTGACCATGGCCCCGACCATTCATGGCTGAGGGAGGTGGCCACCAGAGGCCGCGAGCGGCCGGCGGGTGTCGCCGTGGCCGTGGTGCTCGAGGCGACCCACCGTGTCGACCGCCGTGTCCTCGAGGAGCCACGGCCTCGCCGTCAGGAGGCCATTCATCTCCTCCACCCCGCAGGAGGCCGCCATAGGCGCGATCTTCGAGTATCACCAGGATGACATTCGCTTCGGGTACCGGTGCCAGATCGGATCGCACCGAGGGACCGTTCTGGACGATAATCCCGGCGATGGGCCCCACAACCTCTCGCGGCCATGCGGCAACGCTCCTGCTGTGGGCGTTCTCCCTCGGGGCTCAGCTCGGGTCGGAACCGCCCGAGCAGGGACTGGTGGCCACGGCAACCCAGGCGGCGTGTGAGGCGGGGCGGACCGGTGTCGCGGAGCTGGCGCGCGCCTCCGGGACGACCGTGGAGCTCGGGGCCTGCCGCGAGCTCTCGCCCGACGACTTTCGACGCCATCGCTCACACGGGCCGCGGTCGGGGACCGCGTCGCCTCCCAACCAGGATCGCGACTCTCGAGGAGCGGCTCGAGGAGCGCCTGCGGCTCGCCCTCCCTCGAACGTGAGGTGTCTGTCCCGCGACTCGTGCGCCGAGCAGTTCTGACGCCTCCCTGACGCGGCGCCGCGATGCCGGTACTAGCCAGTAACTGCGAGGCTGGCCTGGTACCGGTGTCCTTCCGGATGAGGCGATCGCCGCTTCAGGACGCGGAGAGGCACGGCTCTCAAGGATGACCACGCCGTGACGTCCGCCGCGCCGGAGCTCGCGGGGAAGGTCAGGGGGTCGATCCGCCACCCTAAGCGCGGTGGCCGGACGGGCCTCCTCGCCCCTGCCAACCTGGCGGTGCGCAGGGACGCGATGCCTCCGACCCCCGCCGGACATTGAACCCACGCCGCGGCCGCGGCGCGAACCGTGTCACAAGGTCACTAACATTTCACATCCCTTTGACAATCGGTCGGTCTCGCGAGCGCAGACTGCGTCTAGAAGCCATCAGGTTCTCGAGCAAGGGAGATTGAGATGCCGATCCGAAGGGCGCCGCGGTTGAGGGAGGCAGAGGTGACCGACGGGGCGGTCTACCTGAACCGCCGTGCGTTCCTCGCGGCGGCCGCCGCGGGCGCGGCGACGCTGGCGCTCGGCGGCTCGCAGGGCTCGGCCGGTGGGGGAGCCGTCTCGTCGACGCGCGCGCCGCTCCCGGCTCCGCGCAACCCGCGGTGGAGCACCACGGAGCCGACCAACCGGTTCGATGAGGCGACGACCTACAACAACTTTTACGAGTTCGGCGTGGACAAGGACGACCCGGCGCGGCTCGGCCACCTCCTGCACCCGCGGCCCTGGACGGTGGAGGTGGGCGGCCTCGTGCGCAAGCCCGCCCGCTTCGACGTCGACGACCTGATGAAGCTGGCGCCCCTCGAGGAGCGCATCTATCCGCTCCGCTGTGTCGAGGCGTGGTCGATGGTCATTCCGTGGATCGGCTATCCGCTCTCCGCCCTCCTCAAGCGGGTCGAGCCGCTCGGCTCGGCGAAGTTCGTCGCCTTCACGACGCTCCTCGATCCCGAGCAGTTCCCGGCTCAGAAGCCACAGCTTCTGGGCTTCGCCGGCCTCGACTGGCCCTACGCGGAGGGGCTCCGCCTCGACGAGGCACTTCATCCGCTCACGCTGCTGACGTTCGGGATGTATGGCCAGGTGCTGCCGAACCAGAATGGCGCCCCGATCCGGGTGGTCGTTCCATGGAAGTATGGCTTCAAGAGCGCGAAGTCGATCGTGCGGATCACCCTCGTACGCGAGCAGCCGAAGACAGCCTGGAACACGGCCGCCCCGCAGGAGTACGGCTTCTACGCGAACGTCAACCCGACCGTCGATCACCCGCGCTGGAGCCAGGCGACCGAGCGCCGCCTGGGCGAGTTCCGGCGGCGCAAGACGGTGCCGTTCAACGGCTTCGCCGACGAGGTCGCATCTCTCTACACGGGGATGGACCTCCGCCGAGACTATTGAGGCATGACCCGCCGGGGTCGCATCGCGCTGAAGACCGGGGTGTGGATCGGCTGCCTGTCGCCGCTCCTGGCGCTCCTCTCCCGGTACTGGACGAACGACCTGACGGCGAACCCCGTGAGCTTCCTGACCAACACCCTCGGCGACTGGACCCTCCGCCTTCTGCTCACGAGCCTCGCGCTGTCGCCGCTCCGCACCATGTTCGGGATCGGCTGGCAGATGCCCCTCCGGCGGCTCGTGGGCCTCTTCGCCTTCTTTTACGCGTCGCTCCACTTCGCCGTCTGGCTGGTGATCGATCAGTTCTTCGACTGGCACGCGATGCTCGCCGATATCCTGAAGCGGCCGTTCGTCACGGCGGGCATGTGCGCGCTGACCCTCCTCGTGCCGCTCGCCGCCACCTCGACGGCGGGGATGGTGAAGCGGCTCGGGGCGCGGGCCTGGACGCGGCTGCACCGGCTCGTCTACGTCATCGGGGTCCTCGGCGTCGTGCACTTCATCTGGCTCGCGAAGGTAGGCCGGGTGACGCCCTACTACTACGCCGGAATACTGGCGCTTCTGCTGGGTGTCCGCGCCGTGGACGGGCTCCGCCGTATCGTGCGGCGGCGTTGGAACTCACCTTCTCACCTGAAAGGAGACAGGCGTTTGCGGACTTCGTTTCGGCAATGGACGCGGGAGCTCGTGGTGCTCGTGGGGTCGGTCCTCCTCGTTGCCGGGTGTGCGCACAGCATGACGGCCGGCGAGAAGACGATGGATAAGGGGATGATGACAGATGATGCGGGGATGGCCAAGGACACGGGCATGTCCACCGACAAGGAGATGATGCAGGATAAGGGCAGGATGCAGGACCAGGGCACGGAGAAGAAATGAACCAGCGGGCGGCGGCGCCAAGGAGACCGTGATGAAGTATCATGTCGCCGGCGCCGCGATGCTCGTCCTCGCCCTGGCGGCGGCCGTCTCCGCCGCGCCGCTCACGATCGGGCAGCCCGCGCCCGAAATCGCCGGGGCCCCCTGGATCAACAGCCCGCCGCTGACGCTCGCCGCCCTCAGGGGGCGAGTCGTGCTGATAGACTTCTGGACGCACGGCTGAATCAACTGCCAGCACGTGATCCCGCAGTTGCGGGCCTGGAACGATCGCTACGGGAAGACGGGGTTGACGGTGATCGGGGTCCACTCGCCCGAGTTCCCCTGGGAGAAGTCCCGCGAGCGGGTGGTGGCGGCGACGAAGCGGCTCGAGGTGAGCTATCCGGTGGTGCAGGACAACGATTACGCGATCTGGAACCGCTTCGGGATCCGGGCGTGGCCGACGGCCGTCCTCGTCGACAAAAAGGGCGTCATCCGCCACCAGCACATCGGCGAGGGCGGCTACGAGGAGACCGAGGCGGTCATCCGGGTGCTCCTGGCCGAGCGCGAATGAGGGGGGACCGGGAAGCCTCCCTCGCCCGCTTCTCGGTCTTTGCGCTGTTGGCGGTGATGCTGCCGGCCGCGGTTGTCGCCGTCCTCGGGTACATGTCGCTCCGGCAGTGGCAAGCGTCGGCCGAGCTGCTGTTCCGGGAGCAGTCGCGCGCGATGGCGGCGATGGCCGCCGAGAAGATCCGGATGGTCCTCGGCCAGCGGGAGGACGAGGTCGTGAGCCGCCTCCGGGGGCTCGTGGAGCGCCCCGGCTTCAGGCCGGACGGCCTCGACCGCCTGCTCGCGCCCGAGGCGCTCGTCGAGCACCTCTACCTGTTCGACCGGCGGGGCCGCCTCCTCTTTCCGACCGCTGAGGCCGGGCACAGGGACGCGATGCTGACGGCGGTCCCCCAGGAGATGTCCGACGCCTTTTGGGAGCGGGGCGGACGCCGCTCCCTCGTGATCGACGGGCAGCCCATCCTGGCGGTCGTGCTCCGGCCGGCTCGCGGCACGCCGGTCCTCGCCGCGATCTCATGGAACCTCGACGTCCTCCGCCGGGACATCCTCCCCCGGACGGTGGGCGCCGTGGAGGGCCCGAGTATCGTGGCCGTGGTCGACGGCGACGAGCGCCCGGTGTACAGCCGGGTTCCTCTGGCGGGCGCCGACCGCGTCGTCACCGTCTCGGTCGGCGACGAGTTGCCGGCATGGCGGGTGGCCCTCTACCAGCCGGCGGGGATGTCGCCCCGGGCGGCGGCGCGTCGGCAGATCACGCTCTTCACCGCCGCCTGGGGTCTCCTGCTGGTCGTGATCGCGGCGGGCCTCGTGGCCACGTATCGTCTCGTGAGGGGCGAGAGCCAGATGGCGCGGCTCAAGGCGGATTTCGTGGCGAACGTCTCCCACGACCTCAAGACCCCCCTCTCACTCATCCGGATGTTCGCGGAGACGCTCGAGATGGGGCGTGTCGCCGACGAGGGCCGGCGACAGGAGTACTATCGGGTGGTCATCCGCGAGAGCGAGCGCCTCTCCCGCCTGATCGACAACGTCCTCGACTTCTCCCGGATCGAGGGCGGCCGTCAGACCTACGACATCGCCCCGACCGCCGTGGAGCCGCTCGTCCGTGACACCGTCGAATCGTTCGACTACCTCCTCGCTGAGCAGGGCTTCGACGTGCGGGTCGAGGTCGCGGCCGACCTGGCCGATGTCCCCCTCGACGCGGCCGCGGTGGGCCAGGCGCTGGCCAACCTGATCGACAACGCCATCAAGTACTCCGGTGAGACCAAATCGCTCGCGGTGGACGCTCGCATCGACGGGGGCGACTTGACCTTGAGCGTCACCGATCAGGGGATCGGGATCCCCCTCGGCGAGCACCAGCGGATCTTCGAGAAGTTCTACCGGGTGGGGCGGAGCGACACCCAGGGCCACCGGGGGAGCGGTGTGGGGCTGGCGCTCGTGCGCCATATCGCCGAAGCGCACGACGGGCGGGTGACCCTCGAGAGCAGGCCCGGATACGGCAGTCGGTTCACGCTCTGGTTCCCCCTCGAGCGGCGGGCGTCGACGGCGTGAGGCACCGACGGTGCCGACGATCCTGATCGTCGACGACGAGCCGGAGATGGTGCGTGGGCTCAGCGACAACCTTCGCTTTGAAGGCTACCGGACGCTCGCGGCCGACAACGGCGAGGACGGCCTTCGGTTGGCACTCCAGGAGGTCCCCGACCTGATCCTCCTCGACGTGATGATGCCGCGCATGAGCGGGTGGGACGTCTGTCGCCAGCTCCGCCAGCGCGGCGTCGACGTGCCCGTGATCATGCTGACGGCGCGCGGGGAGGAGGTGGACCGGGTGCTCGGGCTCGAGCTGGGCGCCGACGACTATGTGACGAAGCCGTTTTCGCTCCGAGAGCTCCTGGCCCGCGTGCGCGCGGTCCTGCGTCGCCCCGGTCCCCGCCAGAAGTTTGAGGAGTTCGCGTTCGGCGACGTTCGGGTACATCTCCGCGGCCGGCAGGTTTTCCGAGCGGGCCGAGAGGTCCGGTTGACACGCAAGGAGTTCGACCTGCTGCGCTACCTCGTCGAGCACCGGGGGGAGGTCCTCACTCGTGAGCGCCTCCTCGACGAGGTGTGGGGGTACGAGCGCTTCCCGACCACGCGCACCGTGGACGCCCACGTCCTCAGACTCCGCCAGAAGCTCGAGCCTGACCCGGATCACCTGACATACATTCTCACCGTGCACGGCCAGGGCTACAAGTTTGCCGAGTAGTTCGACTCGTCCCCAGCGCGGGGTCCCGGACGACCGCATCGCCGGTACGAGCGCGGCCGCCCGTCCTCTCCAGGGCGCTTGCTGCCGAGCGTGACCCGTCCCGTCGCCCCGCCTTTGACTCCGTCGGACCGCCTGGCGTTCTGCACCGCTGGCGCGGCCGCATGCTTCGCGACGCTCTAGAGCGGAGCGCGGAGGAGCCGGCGGCCCTCGAGGCGACAGCGACCCGCTCCCCCGCGGGTCGCCGGGGATCAGGCACGTCCGAGGCGTCCTCGGGAGCGGCGCGAACCGGCGCACGCCGGAGCGCCCGCCGGGCACGCCCCGCGGCCCTGCCGTGCCAACCAGACCTGCGCCGAGCCTGGCCTGCACGCCTAAAGCTGTGGCTTGAGTGCCGTTTGTCCGCTGGCACGGCCGTTGCGTCGAAAGGTCTGGTATGTGGCGCATACGAACGTTCCCGTGGATCATCATCGCCCCGGGCCTCGCCCTCGTCGTCGACGAGCTCGCCCAGCAGTGGTTGGACCCGATGGTCGGCAGCCCGTTCCTGGCCGCCATCTTCCTCGTTTCCCGATTTCGCGGCTTCAGATCGGCAGTCGCCGCGACGCTCGTCAGCGCCCTCCTCCTCGATTTCTTCGTGCTGCCCCCGGTCTTCAGCTTCCAATTCGGTCGAGCAGACCTCGTGCGCCTTGGGCTGTTCGGGCTGATTGCGATCGTGACGGCCGGGCTCGCCTCGCTCAGCAAGAACGTCTAGCTCGGATCAGATCGCGCGCCGCGCTGAAGGCTCTCGGGTGCCCGGAGCCCGGCGCCGGCTCGCCGCAGGACGAAGCGGAGACCTGAGCCTCGGCCGTGGCGCGCGGTCGACCGCCCACTCGGGACCCTGAAACGGAGTGGCCGCGATCTATCCGCTGGCGGCGGCAGGCGTCGTCCTCCCTCTGACAGCGCCTGTTCCGAGACGAGACAACCCTGACGCCAACCCCCTCGCTTCCCCCGACGCCTCTCTGCCAGTCGAGACGGGCGGATACGCGGGAACGACGCTAGCCAAGGCACTTACGCCGACCGCCTGGGGATCCCGAGCTCTCCCCGGCGCCCCTGGCGCCCTTGTTGCAGCTGGTTCGACGCCTCCGTCGTGAGGGGGACTGTCAGCAGCTTGACACGGGTCGCGACCGTTCGGGGAATCTCGCGTCGTCACGGCGAAGGGGCCGTTTCTTAGCGCGCGGGCAGGCGACGATTGGTCCTTTGGGGGTCGGACCGGGCAGGACCGACGCCGGCGACCGGAGCCGGTACCGAGCTCGGACGAGGAGCGGGTGACCGATGACTAAACGGACAGAGCCGAACACGCAGTCGACCGTGGTGGGCACCGACGGCAACGGCGCCAAGTCTCACCGCGCGCTGGTCGCCGATATCATCATCGCGAACGCCCCGGACCCGGTGTTCGTCTCCGACCTCGAGGGCAAGATCCTGCAGGCCAACGACGCGGTCTCCCTGCTCCTCGGCTTCCGCCAGGACGAGGTGTTGGAGCAGTCCCTGTCGCGCTTTATCAGCGCGAAGGAGACCCGGGAATTCACGGCCGCGTTGCGCGAGGTCGTGGAGCGCGGGGTCACGCGGAACGCGCGGCTCAACCCCCGGAGCGCCAGCGGGGAGGTCATCCCGACGACGCTCAACGCCTCGGCGCTGCGCGATCCGGACGGCAAGGTGATCGGCGCCATCGGCATCCTCCGCGACATGCGGGAATTGGACAAGGCCCGGGCGTACGCGGAGAGCCTGATCAAGAACGCCCCGGACCCGGTGTTCGTCTCCGACCTCGAGGGCAAGATCCTGCAGGCCAACGACGCGGTCTTCGCCTTGCTGGGGTTCCGCCCGGACGAGCTGATCGAGCAGTCGCTCTCGCGGATCATCTCGCCGGCGGAGACGCGCGAGTTCCTGGCGGCCCTGCGCGAGGTCGTGGAGCGCGGGGTCACGCGGAACGCGCGGCTCAACCCCCGGAGCGCCAGCGGGGAGGTCATCTCGGCCAGCCTCAACGCCTCGGCGCTGCGCGACCCGGGCGGCAAGATGATCGGCGCCATCGGCATCCTCCGCGACATGCGGGAATTGGACAAGGCCCGGGCGTACGCGGAGAGCTTGATCAAGAACGCCCCGGACCCGGTGTTCGTCTCCGACCTCGAGGGCAAGATCCTGCAGGCCAACGACGCCGTCTCCACGCTGCTCGGGTTTCGAACGGACGAGGTGTTGGAGCAATCGCTGTCCCGCTTCATCAGCCCGGAGGAGACCCGGGAATTCACGGCCGCCCTGCGCGAGGTCGTGGAGCGCGGGGTCACGCGGAACGCGCGGCTCAACCCCCGGAGCGCCAGCGGGGAGGTCATCCCGACGACGCTCAACGCCTCGGCGCTGCGCGACCCGGACGGCAAGGTGATCGGCGCCATCGGCATCCTCCGCGACATGCGCGCCTATGAGCAGGTGGTGCGCGACCTCGAGAAGTCCAAGACCGAGTTGCAGGAGAAGATCCTGGACCTCGAGAAGTTCGAGGAAGTGGTCGTCGGCCGCGAGCTCAAGATGATCGCCCTCGAGAAGGACCTGGAGGGCTTCCGGAAGGAAGTGGCACGGCTCAAGGGGGAGAGCGAGCGGGCCTGACGCCTGCCGACCGGCGAACCGTGATGAACGAGCGCACGCGGGAGGCGGCGGAGCTGGACAGCGGGGTCGAGGCTCAGGCGCGGCTGCGCGAGCAGGTCAGGCTGTTGACGGTCCGCCTGCAGAAGCGCGACGAGCAGCGCCGCGCCATGCTGCACATCATGGGCGACCTCAACGAGTTCAACAAGCGCCTGGGCAACCGGCGGAAGGCCACGCTCCACATCCTCGGCGACTACGAGCAGGACCGCCGGCGGCTCCGCCGCCAGACCGAGCGCCTCGACAACTCGCGGCGCGCCCTGCTGCACATTCTCCAGGATTCCCACACCTCCAACCTCCGCCTGGAGGTGAGCCGCAAGGCCATGATCCACATCATGGGCGACCTGCGGGAGACCACCGCCGAGATCCAGCGCCGCGAGCAGGAACTGCGCGACAAGCAAGAGCAGCTCGTCCAGGCCGGCAAGCTCGCCACGCTCGGAGAACTCACCACCGGGATCGCCCACGAACTCAACAACCCGCTGAACAACATCGGGCTGTTCGTGGGCAACGCGATCGACCTCGTCGAGCTCGGGGTAGTGGACAGGGGACGGATCGTGCGCGAGCTGCGCAACACCATGCAGCAGGTCGGCAAGGCCACGGAGATCATCTCGCACTTGCGCACGTTCGGGCGCGTGGCGCCGGTGAGCCGCGAGGCCGTGTCGATGAACCAGGTGGTCGAGCGGGCTCTCTCGCTCATGCACGAGCAGCTCCGCCTCCGCGAGATCGAAGTCGAGCTGGACCTGAGCCCGGCGGAGCCGGTGGTGATCGGCAACTCCATCCAGCTGGAACAGGTGCTGATCAACCTTCTGACAAACGCTCGGGACGCGGTGGCGGAGTCGCCGCGCAAGATCGTTCACATCGCCTGCGCCGTCCGGGAGCGGGTCATCCACCTGACGTTCTCCGATACGGGCCCCGGGATTCCGGAGGGGCTCGAGCAGCGTATCTTCGACCCGTTCTTCACGACGAAGGAGGTGGGGCGCGGGACCGGCCTGGGCTTGTCCATCACCTACGGGATCATCAAGGAGCACGGCGGCACGATCGGCGTCACCAACGGCCCCGGCGGAGGCGCTGTCTTCGTGATCCAGCTCCCGCTCGCCTCGGACGAAGGAAGGAAGCCGTCCCCGCCATGACCTCGGCGCGGGTGCTCATCGTCGACGACGACCCCGCCTTGTTGCAGGCGCTCCCGGAGACTCTGCGGCTCCGCGCCGGCGGCCTGGCGGTGGACACCTGCGACTCCGCGTCGGCCGCGCTCAACCGCATCGCGACGACCGACTACGACGCCATCATCAGCGACATCAAGATGCCGGGGATGGACGGCCTCAAGCTCTTGGCCGAGGTCCGTGCGCTCCGGCCGGATACGCCCACGCTGCTGATCACCGGGCACGGCGAGCACAGTCTGGCCGTCCAGGCGCTGCGGGGGGGCGCGTACGATTTCATCCAGAAGCCCATCGATCGAGAGTACTTTGTGGCCTCGCTGAACCGGGCGATTCAGACGCGGCAGCTGAGTCGGCGGGTCAAGGAGCTCGACCGGCTGGCCTTCCTCGGCCAGCTGGCCGGGGGAATCAGCCACGAGTTGCGGAACCCGCTGGGCGTCATCAAGAACTCGGTCTACTACCTGAGAATGGTGCTGCCGGCCGAGGACAAGGTCGGCAGGCATCTCGACATCCTGGAGCGCGAGGTCGACCGGGCAAGCCGGATCGTGACGGATCTCCTCGACTTTGCCCGCACCGCGCCGCCCGCGCGGGCGCGGGCCGATCTGAGCGCGCTCGTCCGGGACTGCCTGGAACGACTTCCCCTGGCCGACAGCATCACCGTGACGCTCAAGCTCGCCGAGGATCTGCCCAAGTTGCTGGTCGACCACGATCAGCTCGGGTCGGTGGTGAGCAACCTCATCACGAACGCCGCGCAGGCGATGCCGGAGGGGGGCGCCCTGACGATCGAAGCGGGGGCGGGCGGCGACAGCGTCTGGGTCGCCGTGGCGGATACGGGAGTCGGCATCGCGCCCGAGCACCTGGAGAAGATCTTCCAGCCGCTGTTTACGACCAAGGCCAAGGGGATCGGGCTGGGGCTGGCGCTGGCCAAGATGCTCGTCGAAGCCAACGGCGGCGTGGTGACGGTCGAGAGCGCCCCGGGACGCGGGAGCCGCTTCGAGGTGCGGTTCCCCGTGGCCCAGGCGACGAGCTGACGCGGTGACTGCACGATCGGTCCTGGTCGTGGACGACGATTCGGGGATGGCGGAGACGCTGGCCGACATTCTGTCCGTCTTCGGGTACGCGGTGACCACCGCGAGCTCCGCGGTGGCGGCCGTCAGGGCGGTGACCCAGACTCACCCCGACCTTGTCCTCATGGATGTCCGGATGCCAGGCCTGAGCGGCGTGGAGGCGTTGAAGAGGATGAGGGCGCTGGCCCCGCAGCTGGCCGTGATTATGATGACGGCGTTCGCGCGGGACGACCTCGCCGAGGAGGCCCGACGGGCGGCCGCCCTCGCCGTCCTGCCCAAACCGCTCGATGTGGAGCGGCTGCTCGCGCTCCTGACGCAGGTGGCGCGGTCGGAGGGGCCCACCGGTGACGCACGCCACGGGCGCGACCGGCGACGTCCTGACGCGGTGCCCTTCGAATGACGGTCGCGACGCGGGTCCCCGGAGCTCGCCCCCGCTGATGGCGCAGTCGACCCTGAGCGCCGGCGGGAATCGAGCGGGCGGCGGGCGCGACCCGGTGAGTCTCCGCTCTGTCGGGTCGCCGGGCGGACGGACGAGGGGCAGGGAGAGTCCGCATGAGTGAAGCCAGTCACATCCTCGTCGTCGACGACGAGCCGGGAACGCGCGAGACCCTTCGGGACATCCTGGAGCTGAAGGGCCACACCGTCCGGACGGCCACGAGCGGACGTGCCGGGCTCGAGACCCTCGTGTCGAGTCCGATCGACGCCGTGATCGTCGATCTGAAGCTTCCCGACGTCTCCGGGCTCGACCTCCTCGAGGCGATCAAGGCCACGTCCGCCGAGACCGAGGTGATTGTCATCACCGGTCACGCCTCCGTGGCCAGCGCCGTGCAGGCGATCAACGGCGCGGCCTTTGGGTACCTCACGAAGCCGTTCGACGTGCGCCAGCTGGTGGCGACGCTCGACAAGGCGCTCGAGAAGCAGCGGCTCGCCCGGGCCCTCCGGGAGTCGGAAGAGCGGTACCGGCTCGTCACGGAACACATCACGGACGCGGTCTTCTTCCTCGACATGGAGGGGCGCCTGGTCTTCGGCAACTCGCGGGGGGCGGAGCTGACCGGCTATCGGGTGGAGGAGCTGCTGGGGGCCCCCATCGTGTCCCTCCTGACCCCGGAGGGGGCGCGGGAGGCGCAGGCGCGGCTCGACGCGGTCCGGGCGGGCCAGGAGGTGGCTCCGTCGTTCGAGACCCAGCTGGTGCGGAAGGGCGGGGGCCTGGTCTGGGTGGAGGCCAACCTGACGAGCGTGACGAAGGACGGCAAGGTCATCGGCCGACTGGGGGCCGCGCGCGACATCACCGAGCGCAAGCTGGCCGAGCAGGCCCTCCGGGAGGCGAATCAGGCGCTGACGGGGCTGGTGGCCGACCTGGAGCAGCGCAACCGAGAAATGGCGCTGCTCAGCGAGATGGGCGAGTTACTTCAGGGCTGCCACACCTCGGGGGAAGCCTACAGCGTGGTCCGGAGCTTCGGTCAGCGACTCTTCCCGGCGGAATCCGGCATGCTCGCGGTGCTGAACGCCACCAACACCTTTGCCGAGGTCGTGGCCCACTGGGGCGAGTCCGGGCCCGCGGAGCCGGTGTTCGCGCCTGATCAATGCTGGGCCCTGCGGCGCGGCCGAGCCCACGTGGTCGGCGATCCCGAGTCCGGCCCGGTCTGCGGGCATCTCGATCCGCCGAAGTCGACCGGCTACCTCTGTATCCCCATGCTCGCGCAGGGCTCGCCGATGGGGATCCTGCATCTGCGGGACAGGCCAGCCACCGGCCAGGAGCTCGGCGGGCTGTCGGACCGGTTGAAGGAGTTCCGACAGCGCCTGGCGATCGGCATGGCCGAACACGTGGCGCTGGCGCTCGGCAACCTCCGGCTGCAGGAGATGCTGCGGAACCAGGTCATCCGCGACCCGGTCACCGGCCTGTTCAACCGGCGCTACATGACCGAGTCGCTCGAGCGCGAGGTGCACCGCGCCATACGCAACCAGACTCCGCTCGGAATCGTCATGCTGGACATCGACAATTTCAAGCCCTTGAACGACCGCCTCGGCCACGACGCGGGAGACCGGCTGTTGCGTGCACTCGGGGAATTCCTGCGAACGCACACACGGGGACACGACATCGCCTGCCGTTACGGAGGCGACGAGTTCACGCTCATCCTCCCGGGGGCGTCACTCGACGTCACCCGGCGGCGGGCCGAACAGCTCCGCGAGGAGTTCAAACGCCTCCGGGTGAAGTACCCGGACCCGGCCCTCGGCGGGGTCACCCTGTCGATGGGCGTCGCGACCTTCCCCGATCACGGCTCGAGCTGGGAGGTCGTGCTCCAGGAGGCCGATGCCGCGCTCTACCGGGCCAAGCGTGACGGGCGCGATCGGGTGGCCTGCAGCGCGCGGAGCACGCAACAGGAAGCCGATCTCGACCCCGCGACCTGAGCCGGTCGCTGGAGGGCCCCGCTGCCTGGCGGGTCCTCGTTCCCGCCGCCCTCCGTCCGCGCCCGCCGGGTCTCACCCGTAAGCTGACGGCGGAGCTCGAGTCGCCGGCGTGTCTGTGGGCGACCTGCCCGCGGTGCTGCCGGGTTCTTGGGGGGCGCCGGTCAGCCGCCTCCATACCCGCCCGAGGCTCCCTGCGCGCCCTCTGCTATCGCCCGTCCCGGGTCCCCAGGGGAAGGAGCGGGCCTCGGGTCCCTGCGACCTGCCCGGGGGCCGGCAGCGAGGCCGGCCGCCCGTCTCTCGGGTCGGGCGCCCGCTATCGGACGCACCCCACCACCTGGCCCCCGAATGACGCCGCGCGCGAAGGCGGCGCGGGTCGGCGAGGCTTCCCCCGCTCCCTGCCGCCGCCGACGCGGACGAGGCCCCCGGCAGTTCCGTTTCAGGAGGCCGGCGGCCGCAGGAGCGTTCCCCGGAGCGGCGCGGACCGCGGAGCCTAGCCCTTGGCGAGCTTCTGGATCTCGGCCTTCGTCATCGTGTGCAGACGCTCCAGCAGGCGTCTCACGATCCGCTCGCACGTGCCGTGCGCCAGGATAGACTTCGCGGAGGAGCTTCCGTTCACGATGTAGGCGACCCAGTCGTCGAGCCGGGGCGTGCCCCGCCATGCGATCGTGAGCCCGCTCTGCGACATCCGCCTCCGTCCCTCGATCTTTGCCAGGGGCTTGCGACTCACATCCACGTGTGTCCTCCACGCGTGTCCTTCCGTCGCCATGGGATGACCCTGTCTCCGATGGCTCACGCTAGGGAGTCCGGACGTCCGGCGTCAAGGCCTCGTTCACTCGCACGATCCCTGGGTGTGCCCCGAGCCCTCGCTCCGCGCGCGCGTCCGGCGCGATGATTTTGACCCCATCGACCGCGGCGCGTTGCAGGACCGTGACCTTTGGGGGCCGTGACCCTGAAGCCGCGTCAGACCGCGCGGTTTTGGCCTTTGGGAAGTCTGTGGATATGTGGATAGGCCGGTGCGCAACTGCTCGACACGGGCCCCGCGCCAGCGAGGGCGTCCGCCCCAAGCACCCCGTAGGTGACGACGAGGGCGTCGAGGTCACCCTCGACCCGGCGTCGCGCCGACCGGTCCCGCGCACGACGCGGACTTCCCCGTCGAGGCGCGAGTCGCCGAGCGCCGGCCGAGCCCCTCGGGATCGCTCTCGAGAAGCCCGGGGCGGGCCCGGGTCCGGCCCGCGGCAGAGGTCCCGAGCCCGGCGCCCGATCGCCTGGCGAGCCCACGCGACCCGGTCGGCCGACGACCCGGCCGAGGACGGCCGGAGACGCCGGGGGAGACGCCGGGCTCGACCCCGTCCTGGACCAGGTCCTCATCGACGCCGGCGTCGCCGTGCGTGTAATATTTCTCCGCGCGCGCGAGGCACGCGACGCCGGTGTCCTGAGCTGCAGGAAAGGGTTGCCGATGACCGCACTTCCTCCAACGGACGGGCTCCTCGCCAGCCTGGACGGCGTGGTGCAGGACGCGCTGGCCTATTTCGAGGGGCCGGGCCGGCTCACCAACGCCCGAGTCGACCAGTGGCAGGCCCGCGACGTGCTGATGCACTTCGTCTACTTCCACGACGCCACCGCGTGGGGCATCCAGTCGGCGGCCCTCGGCGGGCCGCCGTGGCCGGTGCCGGCTGATTCCGACCTCGTGAACGAGGTCTGCCGTCACCTCCACGAGCAGGAGGGTTTCGACGAGCTGCTGGTCCAGCTGCGGCAGGCCCACGCGAGGCTCGTCCGCGCCGCCCGCAGCGCCCCCGACCTCGATAGGCCCTGCTTCCGGCGGGTGACGGGCGAGCTGATGACGGGGCGGCAGCGGTTGGAGCTCCTGGCCCGCCACTGGGACGGCCACCTGCGGGAGTTGCAGGAAGCGGCCAGCCGGCCCTAGCCCGCGACCGGCGATACCGCCCGGGCGGATCGGAGGAAACCGCGCCGTCTGCGGTCACTCGGTCGCACGGGTCCGCACACAGGATCGACGGCCACGGCCCGCGGCGCCGCCGGGCTCGCCGTCCACGGCGCGTCGGCACCTCGATCGAGGTGGGCGCGAGGCCGCCAAGGGTCGCGCCGAGCGGGACAAGCCCGTCGACGTGGGCACGATGATCGAGGGCGCGGCACTGCCAAGCGCGGCTCCCGCCGACTCTGTCCGCCGCCGGCGACTTGGAGAAGCCGGCGCCGTGCGCTACCATCCGCCGCATGCCGGGCCGGCTCGACCGTCGCGCGCTCGAATCGCTCATCCGCAAGGGCGAGATCGACACCGTCCTGACGGTCTTCCCCGACGGCTACGGACGGCTGATGGGCAAGCGCCTGGTCGGCCGCCACTTTCTGGATCACGCGGTCGAGGCCGGCGTGCACGCCTGCATCTATCTTTTCACCGTCGACATGGAGATGGAGCCGCTGCCGGGCTTCAGGCTCACCTCCTGGGAGCGCGGCTACGGCGACATGAAGATGGTGCCGGATATGGCGACGCTTCGCGTGATCCCCTGGCTGCCGAAGACCGCGCTCGTCTTCTGCGACGTGTACGGCGAGGACGGCGACCTCGTCGAGGAAGCGCCGCGCTCCGTCCTGAAGCGACAGATCGCGCGCGCGGCGTCGCTGGGCTACGCGGTCAAGCTGGCCGCCGAGCTCGAGCTGTATTGCTTCCGAGAGTCCTTCGAGGAGGCCCGCGCCAAGCGCTACCAAAACCTGACCCCGGTCGCGGGCTACCTCGAGGACTATCACATCCTGCAGACGACGAGGGAGGAACCGCTCATCCGGGCGATCCGGAACGGCATGGAAGGCGCGGACGTGCCCGTCGAGAGCTCCAAGGGCGAGTGGGGACGGGGTCAGGAGGAGATCAACCTCGTCTACGCGGACGCCCTCGACATGGCCGACCGGACGGCGCTCTACAAGCACGGCGCCAAGGAGATCGCCCACCTGCAGGGAGGCTCGGTCACGTTTATGGCGAAGTACGACACGGGCGCCGCGGGCTCCTCGTTCCACGTGCACTCGTCGCTGTGGGACCGGGCGGGCCGGGCGCTCTTCGCGGGCGCCGGCCACGGCGCCGCGCGGCGCCCGCCGGGGCCGCCGGTCTTCCGGCAGTGGCTTGCCGGGCAGCTCGCCGCCGCGCGGGAGCTGGCGTATTTCTACGGGCCCACGGTCAACTCCTACAAGCGGTACCAGTCGAGGTCGTTCGCGCCGACGCGGATCGTCGCGGGGTGGGACAACCGCACGTGCGGCTTCCGGCTCTGCGGCGAGGAGGCAGGGTTCCGCGTCGAGAACCGGATCCCCGGGGCCGACGCCAACCCCTACCTGGCCTTCGCGGCGACCATCGCCGCCGGGTTGCACGGGATCGCGCGGCGGCTCACGCCGCCGCGGCTCTACGCGGGCAACGCCTACGCAGACCCCGCGCTCCCCGAGGTCCCGAAGACGCTGCGCGAGGCGATCGGCGAGCTGGGCCGCTCGAAGCTGGCCCGGGCCGCTTTCGGGGCGCGGGTCGTCGAGCACTACCTGCACGCCGCGCGGCTCGAGCAGCAGGCGTTCGACGCGGCGGTGACGGACTGGGAACTGGTGCGGAATTTCGAGCGGATCTGACGATGCCCTCCCCGGCCGATGCCCGATCCACGACCGCGCGCGTCGCCGAGCGCGCGCCGCGGCCCGGGGGAGGCGGCTAGGTGGGGGAGCGACTCAGGGGGAAGGTCGCGCTGATCACGGGCGCGGGCAAGGGGATCGGGCGCGAAGCGGCGGTGCTGTTTGCCCGGGAGGGTGCCCGCGTCGTGGCCGCCGACATCGACGGCGCGGCCGCGACGGAGACGGTGGCGCGGGCGGAGGCGGAGGGGGGCGAGGCGCTGGCGGTGGTGGGGGACGTCGCCGTCGAGGCCGACGTGGAGCGGATGATCGCGGAGGGCGCTCGCCGCTTCGGCGGGCTCAGCATCCTCTACAACAACGCGGGCGTCCTCTGGAAGGACCGCGATCGCTCGGTGCTCGAGACCGACGGGCAGTGGTGGGACCGCGTGATGGCGATCAACCTGAAGTCGGTCTTCTGGGTGACCAAGTACGGGATCCCGCTGCTTCAGCGCGCGGGCGGGGGATCGATCGTCATGATGGGCTCCGTGTCCGCGCTCGTCGGGTTCGCCCGGGCGCAGGACGCCTACACCTCGGCGAAGGGCGCGCTGGTCTCGCTGACGAAGTCGCTGGCGATCCAGTTCGCCCGGGACCGGATCCGCTGCAACATCATCCATCCGGGGATCGTGGACACGCCGCTGCAGGCGCCGTACCTGACGGAGGCGCTGCGCCGCGAGTTCGAAGCCGGCATCCCGCTCGGTCGGATCGCCCACCCGCGCGAGATCGCGAGCGTGGCCCTCTTCCTCGCGAGCGACGACTCGTCGTTCATGACGGGCGCCGAGCTGGTCGTCGACGGCGGCTTCACGGCGGGCTGACGCCGGGGCACGGCCACCCGCCCGAGCCTCGCGGGACGGCCCGCCCGCGGGGTCACGGCCCAGGCGCTCGATCTGAGCGGGGGCCTGGGGGGACACCCGGCCGTGCCGCGACGCCGGGCGCCCGGTTCGATTCGCACTCGGGCCCGCGCCGATGATACCGTGATGCCCGGACTCGGCCGCCGGGATCACTCGTGGCGCGCGGGCGGAGCCGAGGGGGGTGGGCATGGCGGAGAGGGGTCTTCCGTTCGAGATCCGCGAGGCGGTGGTGCAGGTCTGCGGGAGGACCTTCTGGCTCAAGGACCCGCTGCGGGCCTTCCTCCTCGCCGCCGGCGTCCCGAGCCCGCTCTACGAGCGCTACGCAGAGGAGTCCAAATACAAGATCGCGCGCCACGTTCTCGGCGAGCTCGACGGCATGGGCGAGGACGGCCGGGCGATCCAGCGCCGGATCGTGACGGAGCTCTGCCGGCTCCGGACGGCGCCGGACGACGCGGTGCCGGACAGGGACGGCGCCGTCCGCGCCCTGCGGTACCTGAAGGAGCTGGCGACCGCCCAGCGGCTCCTTGCTGACGAGCAGCGGAGCGAGACCGAGCAGCGGGCGCTCGCGGCCCGCCAGCGGCAGGCGGCGCTCGCCGCCCGGGCGCAGAAGATGGAGCAGCTCCGCGGGGTTTTCGCGCTGATGCTGAACGGCCGCAGCGACTCGCAGCAGCGCGGGTACGGGCTCGAGGATCTGCTGGCCGAGCTGTTCGAGGTCCACGACATCCCCTACCGGCGTGCGTACCGGACCGTCGCGGAGGAGGTCGACGGGCTCTTCACGTTCAGGGGCGTCGACTACCTGATCGAGTCGAGAGGGCGCGAGGCCCCGCCCACCGAGGCCGACATCGGGGCGTTCAAGAACAGGGTGGACAAGAAGTTGACGAGCGCGCGCGGGCTCTTCGTCTCGATCATGACGTTCCGGCCCGAAGTCGTCTTCGAGTTCACGCGGGGGACGACGTCCAACATCGTGCTGCTGGACGGGCCGGATCTGAGTCTGATCCTCGACGGCCACGTGTCCCTCGTGGACGCCCTGGACCGGAAGATCCAGAAGGCGACAGAGGAGGGTCTCATCTACTTCCCGCTGTCGCAGCGCTTCGGCCCCTGACGGCTGCGACGGTGCGGCGCGACGCGGTCGGTCGGATGCGCGCGTCGCGATCGCGGGGGTGGAGACGGCTCCAGGCGCTCGGCCGGCTCGGGCTCGGCGTCGTCGCCGTGGTCGCCCCGGCCGCCGCGGCCCAGGCGAGCCCGAGCGGGGCCGTCCTCCAGTACCACAAGAACGCGACGCGGGACGGCCACTACGTCGACCCGGCGGTGCGGCGGAGTGCCGCGCCCCGGCTCCACCGAGACCCCTCCTTTCGGGCGTCCGTGCCGGGGCCGACCTACGCGCAGCCGCTCTTCTGGGCCGCGACCGGCCCGAACGAAAAAGATCTCCTATTCGTGGCGACGGCGCAGGGTCGGGTCTACGCGCTCGACGCGTCGACGGGCGCGGAGGTGTGGCAACGGTCGCTCGGGGCGCCGGTCGGGCGCTCGCAGCTGCCGTGCGGGAACATCGATCCGCTCGGGGTCACGGGCACGCCCGTCATCGACGCCGCCTCGCGCACGCTCTTTGTCGACGCGATGACGACCGCCGACGGCGGCACCCCGGCCCATCGGCTCGCAGCGCTATCGATCGACGACGGCTCGATGCGCCGGGGCTGGCCCGTCGACGTCGCGGCCGCCCGGCCGGGGTCGCTCGCGTTCAACGCGGCGGTCCAGAACCAGCGCGGGGCGCTCGCGTTGCTCGGCGGCACCCTCTACGTGCCCTACGGTGGACACTTCGGCGACTGCGGGGACTACCACGGGTGGGTCGTGGGCGTGCCGACCGGCCGCCGGGCCGCGGCGAGGGCGTGGGCGACGCGCGCGACCGGGGGTGGCATCTGGGCGCCGGGGGGCATCGCCGCGGACGGCGGCTCGCTCTATGTCGCCACCGGAAACACGTTCGGCGCGTCGACCTGGGGTGACGGCGAGGCCGTCATTCGCCTCGGGCCGGGCCCGAGCTTCAGCCGAGAGCCCGCCGACTTCTTCGCCCCGGCGACCTGGGCCGCCCTCGACCGGGCCGACGCCGACCTCGGCGGCTCGGGACCGATCCTGGCCGACATTCCGGGGGCGACGCCCTCGCGGCTCGTCGTGGCGCTGGGGAAGGACGGCAACGCCTATCTGATCGACCGGTCCAGGATGGGCGGTATCGGCGGTGCGGTCACCGCGCGCCGGGTCTCGGCCGACGCGATCATCGGCGCGGCGGCGGCGTACACGGCCGGGCGCGGGACCTACGTCGTCTTCCCGGGCAGCGGGATCGGGTGCCCGCGCGGCTGGGCCGGCGACCTGACGGCGATCAGGATCGGTGCGGCCTCGCCGCCGACGATCACCGTCGCCTGGTGCGCCGACCAGCACGGTCGCGGCTCGCCGATCGTGACGACGCCGGACGGCCGCTCGGAGCCGATCGTCTGGAGCGTCGGAGCCGGCGGGGACGGTCGGCTGCGCGGGTTTGACGGCGAGACCGGCCAGGTGGTCTTCGACGGCGGCGGCCCCGGGGACGCGATGTCCGGCGTCCAGCGGTACCAGACGCCGATCGTGGCCAAGGGGCGGATCTTCGTCGCCGGCGACCGAGAGGTCTACGCGTTCACGACGCGCTAGGTTCTTCGGCCGACGCCGCCAACGCCCCCGGATCCCTCACGAGTCGGCCGCCTCCGGCGAGGAGGGGCAGGCTCCCGAACGGGGGAGACGCCGCCACGGGAGGGAACTGGCACAGAACCCACTATTGTCACTCCCTAGACGCATATCGACACTTCCGCCCCGCGGGGCGCGCGGTCTCTGACGCGGAGCGAGAAGGGAAAGCTCACAGGATTGCTTTCCTTTTCTCAGTTGACTAGCTCCCACGAGTAGCTCGCGCCAACATGGCACGGCCGTTGCAGGGAAACCGCCCGGCGGCGCCTGCACCCGAAGGCTGCAGCGACCGCCGGACAAGCGGATTGGCTCCCATCACGAAGCGGGGGAACAGCGGGCGCGTCGCCTATCCTGGTTTCAGGAGATACCAAAGCGAGAAAGGGGTCGAACGATGCTCAGTGACGCCGAAGTCAAACGAATCATTGACGCCATCACCGAGTACAAGGAACTCGTCGAGCAGTCGTCCGAGATGCGCGACCACCTGGAGACGCTCCAGAAGCGCTGGCATTCGCTGAAACTGGAGCGCGACCAGCTCCGCACCAGCCTCGATACCCTGCATCAGACGCTGACGCACCTGAAGGTCGAGTACCAGACGATGGTGAAGCGGATGACCGATCTCTCCGCGACGGAGGACACGGTCCTGGACAACGTCAAGTTTTTGGTCGACGAGCTGACGTCGGTGCTCAGGAAGCACGAAGTCGACAAGTAAATGATGAGACTGAAGAATCCGCCGGTCTCCTCCTTCACCGACGAGAGCCGGATCCTCGCCGAGGGCCAGAAGGATGGCGAGCGAAACATTCCCGAGATGGGATCGTATACGCCTGCGCAATTTGAGCAGGCGCTGATCGCGAACGGCGAACAGGAGGTCCACCGGCTCTACAAGAGCGCGTCGATGCGGATCGCGAGGCTCGCCCCCCTGTTCCACGCCTGGCACAGGCGTCTGCAGGACATCGAACGACGCTTTCAGCCGATCTCCGACCGGTACGCGGCGCGGGCCCAGGAGTTGGGGCGGGAAGTGACGATCCCGTTTCCGTTCATGCTCCACGTGGGGCTCATCCTGTTTCTCGGAATCGGCGAGTTCCCCTTGAACACGGTCGTCTTCCGGTTGTTCGGCGAGCCCGAGTACCTGACCTACGTGATGGCCTCGACCCTTGCCATCACCATTCCGCTCGTCGGCGTCTTCATCGGCATCCATCTGCGACATTCGATTCCGCGAACCGCCGGGAATATCCTGGTCGGGCTGCTGACCCCGATCGCGGTCGGGGGGGCCCTGTTCGCGATCAGCGTGCTGCGGAACACGTATATCTTCTCGCAGGTCTCGCAGGCGGCGCCGGCGGCGGCCAGCTCGGAGAAGCTCGCCTACGCGCTCTTCGCGCTCAATATTCTGGTGTTCTTCGCGGCGATGGTGGCGTCCTTCTTCGCGCACGACCCCGACGAAAAGCTCGACTTCTTCCATCACTCCCTCCTCACGCTGGATCGGAAGCGACACGCGATCCGAAAGAAGCTCTTCGCGATCGGGATGAAGATTAACGGCGAGATCCAGCAGGCCAAGAGCCAGATCGAACAGGCCCGGGCGCTCACCAATGAGCGCGTGGCCCTGTACCGCCAGACCAACATGCGATTCCGGCGCCTCTTGCCGCCGCCCTCCTTCCGGAAGAATCCGGAGTTTCCGCCGCTGGAGTGGTGGCCCGAGGTGTCGCTGAACAGCGAGGACGAGTCAGCTCATGTCCGGTGAGCGGCTCTCCCCGGCGGGGAGCGCCGCGCGGACGCTCGCCCGCCTGCTGGCGGGGGCGCTCCTGCTGGCGGGCTGCACGCGGTCCTCCCAGGCGACGGTGGGGCGGGGGACGGAAGTCGTCGTCTTCGTCGACTTCTCCGGGAGCGTCAAGAGCGATGCGCGGGCCTTGTTCGAGGCGGATCTCGAGAACCAAATCCTCCCGTCGCTGGCGGCGGGGGACCGACTCCTGGTCGCCGCGATCAACGACAAGACCCTCTCAGACTTCCGTCCGCTCGTCGAGGCCACGCTGCCCCGGAAGCCCGAGTTCAACGGCTGGTTGGACAACGTGATGAAGTACAACCGCGAGACCAAGGATGCCGACGCTGAGGTCGCCCGCGTCAAGCAGACGGTCAGGACCGAGATCAGAGAGGTCCTGACTCGCCACGAGGCGAGCCCGCTGACCGATATCTTCAGTTCGCTCCTCATCGCCCAAAAACTGTTCCACGACGAACCCAGACGCAAGGTGCTCGTCCTGATGTCCGACATGATCGAAGATTACCCGCCCTATCATTTTGAGGACATCAAGTGGAGTCCCGCGACGCGGCAAAAGATCCTGGCCGACCTCGACGGCAATGGGCTCATCCCCAAGCTCTCGGGCGTGTGCGTGTACGTGTCGGGGGTGTCTGGCGGGTCGGCCGCGCTCGTGGAGAATATCGGGAGCTTCTGGCAGGCGTACTTCAAGCGGGCCGAGGCCGACATGGACCTCAGCCGGTATGCCCATGTCCTCCTTCACTGGCCTCCCCCCAAGTCCTGCCGCGCTCAGTAGGAGGACGCCGGGGGTCGGCGTGAATCGGGGCGCCCGGCCCGCGGTCGGTCCCGGCGCCACCCGCTCAGAACGGACCCGCCCTTCGGCTCAGACGAACGGGCGGTAGATTAAGGCCCACCCGCTCGACCGGAGCTGCTCGCCGACGAAGAGATACTCCCGCCGGTCGTTCGATCGTCGGTCGACGCCGACCGGGCGCGCCGCCTGCCGCCGCTCGTGGCGTCGTCGATCGAGGATCACGCGCGCGCTGTCGCACGCGGCGAACGCCTCCGTGACGCACCGGCAGAGGGCCGTCTCCGTGCTGGCGACGATGATGAGAAGCGGGACCCGCTCGGCGGCCTCGACCCCTCGGTGGCCCTCGCGCCCCGCCTGAGCGGCGGCAGCGAAGGCGAAGGGCCGTCTGGGCTTCCGGGCCGGCATGGCTCACCCCGTGTGCTCGGCGGCACGCCCGGTGGGGCGGACAAGCGGGGCGCTGGCGAACCCCGGAGGACCGGAGGTAGGGCGCCCCTTTCTACGGCCTGCCGGCCGGTGAAGTCAAGGGGCCTCCGTTGTGGGGGGTGTGGGGTGGGGCACCCGGGACTCGCCGGCGGCCCGGGTCGCCTCGGCTCAGGGTCGAGGGCGGATCCCGGCCCCGACCGCCCCGCCGAGCCCGTCGCGGCGGCCCTCAGCCGCTCCCGCGACGTTTCCCCCGCGCCTCGAGCAGCTCTCGCACCTTCTGGGTCAGGGCGTCCGCCTTGAAGGGCTTCTTGACGAGCTCCCCCGCCGGCACGCCGCTGCTGACGAAGCCGGACATGTAGAGCACCTGCATGTCCGGCCGCAGGGTCTGCAGGCGCTTGGCCAGATCGATCCCGCTCATCTGAGGCATCACGAGATCCGTCAGGAGCAGATCGATCGTTGCCCGGTGCTGCTCCGCGATCCGGAGGGCGTCGTTGGGGTCCTGGGCCTCGAGGACCCGGTACCCCGTCTCCTCGAGGATGTCCCGCGCGAGGGCCCGGACATCGTCGCGGTCTTCGACCACCAGGATCGTCTGCGAACCGGCTGGCTGCGGCTCCGGGGCGTCGGCCCGCTCGGGCCGCGGCTCCGCGTCGGGCGCGCCGGGCGGTGGGGCCTCGGCGAGCGCCCGGCCGCACCCGTTACAGAAGCGGCTCTCCGGCGGGTTGGCTCTCCCACAGCCGGGACACCGCAGCCGAAGGGGGGCGCCACAGTGATTGCAGAACTGCGCCTCCGTTGGATTCGCCTGCGCGCACCGCGGACACTGCATGCTGGGCTCCTGCGGGCTCGCCCGGCGCGACGCCGCGAGACCGCGTCCATCAGTGTACTCGGTCGGCGGGGTCGACTGCGGCCGACAAACCCGGTTCGGCCGCCGCGCATCGGGCGCGGCCCGCGTCGGCCGGTCGACCGGGGCCGCTAGACCAGGCCGTCGGCGCGGAGCCGCCGAATCTCGTCGCGAGTGTAGCCGAGCTCGCCGAGGATCTCGTCGGCGTGCTCGCCGGGCGAGGGCGGCGCCCGCCGCACCGTGGCCCGGCCGGTCGAGAACTCGAGCGGGAAGCGCAGCAGGCGGACGGGTCCCGCGACCGGGTGCGTGATCTCCTCGACCGCGTCCGCCGCCTGGAAACCGCGATCCGCGAAGGCTTCGGCGTGGGTGAGGATCGGCGCCGCCCACACCCCGTGCGGCTCGAGAAGCTCGATCCAGGCCGCCGTCGTGCGCGTCCGCAGGACGGGCTCGAGTGCCCGCGCGATCTCCTCCCGCGCGGCGAAGTTGTAGGGCACGGTCGCATGCGGCGCGAGCTCGGGCAGCTCGAGCGCCTTCTGGAGCGCGGGCAGCGGCGACATCGAGAGCACGAGGTAGCCGTCCTGGGTCGCGTAGACCCCGTAGGGACCGGGGTGGAACATACTCGCCAGGCTGGTCGGGCTCTTCGCCATCCGGGCGCCGTTCAGCGCGTAGGTGACGATCTCGAGCTGGAGGTCCAGCGCCGCGCGGAGCATGCTCACCTCCACGTGGAGCCCGCGCCCGGTGCGGGCCCGCTCGAGGAGCGCGCCCAGCACGCCGAGGGCCAGCAGGGCCGCGCCGTGCTGGTCGACGACGGCGGTGCCGACGGGCGTGGGCGGCTGGTCGGCGCGCCCCGAGATCGAGGCGAGGCCGGAGACGGCCTGGATCAGGAGGTCCTGGCCGGGGCGCGCGCGGTAGGGGCTCGACTCGCCGTAGCCCGAGGCGGAGACATAGATGAGCCGGGGGTTGACGGTCGCCACGCGCTCCCAGTCGAGGCCGAAGCGCGCCATCACGCCCGGGCGGAAGTTCTGGACGAGGACGTCGGCGCCTTCGACCAGGCGTCGGGCGATCGCCTGGCCCTCGGGGCGCTTGAGATCGAGCGAGAGGCTCCGCTGGTTGCGGTGCGCGGCGAGGAAGAAGACGCTCACGCCGTTCTTGTAGAGGTCGCATCCGGACCAGTTGCGCTCCCAGAGCCTGCCGCCCGGCGGCTCGATCTTGATCACGTCCGCGCCCATGTCGGCGAGGAACTGGACCCCGGACGGCCCGAGGAGGAACTGGGTGAAGCTGAGGACGCGGGTGCCGGCCAGGACGGCGAGCGGAGCGGCCATGCGCGCTCGGGGCGCTACTCGACGATCTTCAGGATGTGGGTCGCGGCGGCCACGACCTCCTGCCGCTGGTTCGTGCAGGTCGCGCGCGAGAGGATCTTGCCCGCCGCGGGGTCGTGCTCCGCGATCTCGTACGTCACGGTGACCGTGTCGCCGATGAAGACCGGCTTCGGGAAGCGGATCCGGTCGTAGCCGTAGGACACGATCGTGCCGACGTCGGACAGGCCGGCGGCCATCGCGGTCGACGCCCGAGACATGTACGCGATCATCAGCGCCCCGTGGGCGATGCGCCGGCCGTACGGCGTGCCGCGCATGTAGTCCTCGTCGACGTGCAGGGGCGCGAAGTCGCCCGAGAGGCCGGCGAAGAGGTAGACGTCGGTCTCGCCGACCGTCTTGCTGACGCTGACGCGCTTGCCGATCGGCAAGGCCGCGAACGCCGGGTGTGCCGCCTTCTGAGCTGTTCCCATCGCCTCTCCTCCGTCCGGGGGCTCGCGCCCCCGCGATCGCCGCGCCCGGCGCGCCCGGCCGTGACGGCGCCGGCGCGCGTCCCGCCGAGAATCCGACGGACGGCGGAATGCGTGTCAACGCCCCGGCGACGGCGCGCGCACCGCGCTCAGCCGAGGCGGATGTCGAGCCAGCCGTGCGGCGTGACCAGGACGCGCTCGCCGTCGCGGACGACGACGGTCGTGGTCGGGGACTCGAAGATCGCCGGGCCCTTCACCTCCAGATCCGGACCGAGCAGGTCGAGGTCGTGCACGGGCACGTCGACCCAGTGCCCGAGGTAGACGCGGCGGTGCCGGTCCGGCGCCACCCGCCCGCGGGGGTCGAGCCGGGGCTCGGCCGGGAGCGTCGGCAGCGCCCCGACCACCGCCAGCCGGGCGTTCAGGAGCACGACGTCCTGGTCGGGCGCGCTATAGGTATAGAGCGTCTCGTGCCGCTGATGGAAACGCTCGACGATCCGGTCCATCGCGGCCGGGGCGTCCAGGTCGAGGCCGTCGAGCGACACGGGGATCTCGAAGATCTGCTCGCCGTAGCGCATGTCGACCGCGCGGTGGATCTCCACCGGCCCCCGGAAGCTCGCGCGGAGCCGCCGGCGCCCCTCCGCCTCCATCTCGGCGAAGAGCCGCGAGAGCGCGGCGGCGCCGCCCCGCCGCGCCTCGCCGACGCGGGTGCGGACGAGCTCGTAGCGGAGATCGGTCGCCAGCATGCCCCACGCCGAGAGCACGGCCGCCACCCGGGGGAGGACCACGCGCGTGATCTCCAGCATCCGCGCGACCTCGGTGACGTGCAGCCCCGCGGCCCCGCCGAAGGCGAGCAGGGTGAAGCGTCGCGGATCGGCCCCCCGCCGCGCCGACACGAGCCGGATGCCCTCGGCCATGTTCGTGTTCACCACGCGGTGGACCCCCGCGGCGGCGGCGACGGGCCCGGTGTCGACCCGCGCCGCCAGGGCCGCGATCGCCCGGTGGGCGGCGGCGGCGTCCAGCCGGCGCCGCCCGCCGAGGAAGTTCTCGGGGTCGAGGTAGCCGAGCACCACGTTGGCGTCGGTGACGGTCGCGGCGCGGCCGCCGCGGGCGTAGCAGGCGGGGCCGGGCTCCGCGCCGGCGCTCTCGGGCCCGACGTAGAGGATCCGGCCCGCGTCCACGCGCGCGATCGAGCCGCCTCCGGCGCCGAGCGTGTGGATGTCGATGCTCGGCAGCGCGACCTTGCTCCCGGCGACCGCCTTGTCGCCGGTGAGCTGCGGCTCGCCGTCGACGAGGAGGGCGATGTCCGTGCTGGTGCCGCCCATGTCGAAGGTGATCAGGTTGCCTTCGCCCAAGAGGCGCGCCGCGTAGCGGCTGCCCGCGATGCCGCCGGCCGGGCCCGAGAGCACCGCGCCCGCGGCCAGGCGCGTGGACTCGGTGACGGGCGCCACCCCGCCGTGGGACTGCATGATCAGCAGCTCGCCCCGGTAGCCGGCCGCGCGAAGGCGGCGGGCGAGGCGCTCCAGGTATCCGGCGAGGGCGGGTCCCACGTAGGCGTTCACGACGGTCGTCGAGAAGCGCTCGTACTCCTTGATCTGCGGCAGCACCTCGGAGGAGAGGGAGACGTAGGCGCGCGGCAGCCGCCGCCGGATGGCCCGCCGCGTGGCGCGCTCGTGCCGCGGGTCACGGTAGGCGTGCAGGTAGCAGACGGCGACCGCCTCGACGCGGGCGCGGGCGAGCGCGCGGACGGCGGCGTCGAGCGACCGCGGGTCGAGCGGGGTCCGGGTGCGCCCGTCGAAGCCGAGGCGCTCGCGGACGCCGAGCCGGCGGGCGCGGGGCACGAGCGGCACTGGCGGCGGCATCCGGAGGTTGTAGCGGTCGTCCTTGAGCCCCTCCCGCATCTCGATCACGTCCCGGTGGCCCGCGGTCGTCAGCAGGCCGACCCGCGCGCCCTTCCGCTCGAGGAGGGCGTTGGTGGCGACCGTGGTGCCGTGGACCATGCGCTCGGTCTGGCCGAGGAGCGCCTCCACATCGAGGCCGAGCGCGCCCGCGAGCAGCTCGAGGCCCTCCAGCACGCCCCGCGAGGGGTCGGCCGGCGTGGAGGCCGACTTGGCGAGCGTGACGCGGCCAGCGTCGTCGACCGCGACCAGGTCCGTGAAGGTCCCGCCGACGTCGATGCCGATCCGGTACACGGGTCAGCCCGGCCCCGCGCGCCGGCGCCCGCGCTCTCGTCGGGTCACGACGCCGTTGGCCAGATCCTCCGCGCGGGCTCCTGGCGCGCGCCGCCCGGGCGGGCCGTAGCCGCCGCCGCCCGACGATTCGATCAGGAAGACGTCGCCCGGGAGGACCGGCACCCCGACCGCCTTCGTCTTGAGCGCCTGCGCCCGTCCCTTCGACACGAGCCGGTAGCGGTGGGTCGTCCCCTCCGCGGCGCCGAAGAGCCCGTAGGGGGGGTACCGCACCCCTTCGCCCGCCGTGTTGGCCCGGGCGGGCGCCGTCGTCTCCATCCGGAGCTCGAGGACGGAGCCGAGGCCACCCCGGAACCGGCCGTCGCCGCCCGAGTCGGGTCGGAACTCGTGGCGGGCGAAGAAGAGCGGAAAGCGAGTCTCCGTCACCTCGATGCTCCCGAACTTGATGCCGCCGGCCGCCTGGCCCTCGCCCGCCGTCGGCCACCCGTCGCCGGCGGCCGAGGCGCCCCCGCCACCCCGCGCGTGGAACAGGTGCCAGATGAACGGGCGCCCGGTGCGCGGGTTGACCCCCTGGAGCGCGATGCGGAAGCGCTTGGACCAGCCCGCCATGACCCGGTCCGGGCACGAGCGCGCGAGCGCCTTGAGCATGGCCTCGGCGATGTCCTGGGCGCAGTGGTTCGTGCAGAGCGTCACCGGCGCCGGCGGGTTGGGCCGGACGATCGTCCCCGGCCGCGCCTGGACGGTGACGGGACGGAACGTGCCCGCGTTCTTCGGCGTGCGCGGGTCGAGCAGGTAGGCGAGCGCCATGTGGACGGAGGACATCGTGTTGGGCCACGACGAGTTGATGAAGCCTGTCACCTGTCGGTGGGACTCGGAGAGGTCGACCGTGAGCGAGTCTCCCCGCTTGGTCACGGTCGCCCGGATCGGGATGTCGGTCTCCCCGTGGCCGTCGTCGTCGAGCAGCGCCTCGCCCCGGAAGACGCCGTCCTTCCAGGTCCGGATGCAGTCGCGCGCCTGGCGCTCGGCGCCGTCGAGGATCTCGCCGACCGCCGCGGTGACGGTCGCGAGCCCGTACTCCTCGACGAGGCGCAGGAGCCGCCGCTCTCCGACGCGCGCCGAGCCGATCATCGCGCGCAGATCACCCCGGAAGTCGCGCGGATGGCGCACGTTGGTCGCGAGCATGGTGAGCACGTCCTCGCGCAGCTCGCCCGCGTCGTAGAGCTTGAGCGGCGTGATCCGGATCCCCTCCTGCCAGATCTCGGTGGCGCCGGGGTTGTAGGTGCCGTGGGTGGCGCCGCCGATGTCGTGCTGGTGGGCGCGGTTGATCGACCAGAACATCGGCCGGCCGTCGACGAAGACCGGGAGCAGCACCGTCAGGTCCGGGAGGTGGTTGCCCCCGTGGTAGGGGTCGTTGAGCAGGAAGAGGTCGCCCGGGCGCACCCGGTCCGTGAAGAAATCGCGAATGGCCGCCACCGCCCACGGCAGCGCCCCGACGTGGATCGGCACGTGCTCGGCCTGGGCGGCGAGCCGCCCCTCGCCGTCGAAGATCGCCGTGGAGAAGTCCCGGCTCGAGTTGAGGATCTGGGAGTAGGCGGTCCGGAGCATCGCCTCGCCCATCTCCTGAACGATCGCCTCGAGCCGGTGTTGCACCACGGACACGGTGATGGGATCGGTCACGGTGGCCTCATGCTACCTCAGGCGGCCCGATCCTCAAGCACGGGGCCACCCGGGCGTCCTCCGGTGCGGGCGCGAGGGCTCGGCCGGGACCGGCCGCGCCGCGCCCGTGGCGAGGGTCAGCGCGGCGCGGAGCCGCCCTGGGTCGCCCCTCACAGGAGGAGGCTGTAGACGAGGAGCGCCAGCACGATCCCCGTGACGGCCGCGTAGACCCGGTCGTGCGCCCGCGCGAACGCGAACAGGGAGAAGGCGACGCGAGCGATCGGGGTCAGGATCAGGAGCACCAATCCGAGCTGGATGACGCCGCGGCTCTGTCCGCGGAGCGCCGCGCGGACAATGCCGTCGAGGCTCTGCAGGCTGGCCGGCTCGCCCTCGAACACGCCGTAGTGAGGCGAGGTGGCGCCGTGACGGACGAGGTAGAGGAGACCGCCGATGAGCACCACCGTGGCCGCCAGCCCGACGCCGATCCGCAGCAGATTCCCCACGACCTGCTCGACCCGCTTGTCGGTCCACCCGGGCCGCTTCCCCGTCACAGCCGCCCCGTCAGACCCTTGTAGAGCATCTCGAAGCCCAGCACGGCGACGACGATGCTGAACACGAGGCGCAGCCGGCGAATCTTTGCACCGACGAGCATGCGTGAGCCCGCCATCGCGCCTGGCAGGACGCCGAGCACGATCGGCATCGCCAGGCCGGGATCGATGTAGCCGCGTCGCAGGTAGACGCCGGCGCCGGCGGCGGCCGTCACGCCGATCATGAAGTTGCTGGTGGTCGTGGAGACCTTGAACGGGATCCGCATGACCTGGTCCATCGCCAGCACCTTGACGGCGCCCGAGCCGATGCCGAGGAGCCCGGAGAGCACGCCGGCGACGAACATCAGCGCGAATCCCGCCGGCACGTGGCGCACGTGATAGGCCCGGGGGCCGTCGGGAGTGGGGTAGCTCCCGTCCACCTGGAGGAAGCTCGCCAGCCGGTCCGGTGGCTCGGCGGCCGTCGTCTCGGGCCGAGGCTGCTCGGCGAGGTACGCCGAGTACAGGAGCACGAGCCCGAAGACGACCGCGATCGCTCCCGTGGACGCGATCCCGGCCAGGAACGCGCCGACGAGCGCGCCGACCGTCGTGGCGACCTCGAGGATCATCCCGATGCGGATGTTCGAGTACCCCTCCTTGACGTAGGCCGCGGCCGCGCCCGAGGAGGTCGCGATGACCGAGATCAGCGAGGCGCCGATCGCGTAGCGGATGTCGACGCCGAACCCGAGCGTGAGCAAGGGCGTGATGACGACGCCCCCGCCGAGCCCGGTGAGCGCCCCCAGGAAGCCGGCGGCGAAGGCGCCCAGCCAGACGAGGAGGCTGAACTCGAGGACGGTCACCGCCACATCCGTGCCATCGTGATCTCCCGGGCCCGCGGGGGTCGGCGGGCAGGCTCCGGCTGGAGCGTCCCCGAATCGCCGTTACTATACGCGATTCCGAGCATGCCGCCGTGATCGGGCGCCCGCTCCCCGCGGGCCCGACCGCCGGGGCACGCGCGCCTCGAGGTATGCCTTCAGGACGACCGCACGGTTGCGGCGGGTCCCGCGCGCCGTCGAGCAGGGTCACGGGGCCGCGCCGTGCGGCCGCGACGCAGCGGCCGCCAGGCGTCGGGATGGGCCGTGAGCTCGGCTCGGTAGCGGGATCGGAACTCCGTCCACCTCCTCGGGTTGTGGCCGAACGAGCGACGGAGGCCGTCGCTCGGCGCCACGTCCGTGAGCCAGCCGTCGAGGCGGAGAACGGCCCGCCGGACTCCCCGCGCCCAGAGTCGCTCCACGAGGAAGCGGGCCCCGTCGCCCGGCCCCGGCGGCTCGTAGACGCGCCTGATGCGGATCATCCGGCGCGTGTCGGCCCTCGGCAGAGGGCGGCCCCGGGGCCGGCGCTGGCCGGAAGCCCTCCGGCAGCGGCGAGGTCTTCGTGGGGCCACGGTAGGCGCCGCGTGATGCAGAAGGTCGGCGCCTTGGTTGTGCCAGCGCCGAAGGCGCGGAGACGTCCGCCGGAGCCCGTCGAAGTGGGGAATTTTCGCCGATGCGACCGCGGCGAGCGACCAGACCGTCGTTCTCAACGAGGGGCGGCTGCGAGACCGCGTCAGGCGGGCAGATTCCCAACCTGTGGACGACGGTGGAGATGTGGATACGGGCCGAGCCGCGAGCGTGACAGGGTGGCGTTGTCGTGTCGATCGCCGGGCCCAGACGGACGGAGCTCACGGCGAGGGCCTCGGGTTCTCGCGCCAGGGTGACGAGCTGGGGGGCCGACCCCTGAGCCTGGCGGTGCGACCGGAACCCATCGGTGCGCTTTTCCCGTTGACTTCGGTCCCACGCGGCTCCACACTGCCCCTGACCTCTAGCGTCTAGGCCGTCCGTCCTCGGGGAGCCAAGGAGGCCCCCCGGGTCCCGCGCCCTCCAGCAGTTTTCCGTAGCATCACTGCCGCTACCCAATCGGAGAACACCCGTGTCGGAATTCGAGCACACCCAAATCGTCCGCGAGATGTTCGACGCCTGGAACAGCCACGACGTGGCTCGATACTCGACGGTCCTCCACGCCGCGTGCACGGTCGAGTGGACCACGCGCAGGCAGTCCGCCCGGGGCGACCTGGTCGGGAGCGAGACGGCCTCCGCCGCCATGCGGCAGTGGCTCAGTGTCTTTCCAGATCTCCATTTCGACGTCGAAGCGACCGCGTCTTCCGGCGGCCGCGTCGTGGCGAGCTGGCGCGCCACCGCGACCCGCGCGGACGGCGGACTGGAGACTCGCGGGTGCTCCGTCGTGGCGGTCCAAGGGGAAAGAATCGTTAACGTGTGGAGCTACTGGGACAGCGACCAGATGCTACGGCATCTCTCCGAGCCCCAGCAGCGAGGGAGCGAACGCGACGTATCTGCTCATCGTGTCTCGGCAGCATGCTGACCTGTATCGCTACCTGAGGAAGCGGTTCGCCGCGGACGAGCGAGCCCAGGTCGTCTTGGACCGTCGCTGGAAGGCGGCGCCTCGGGCCGCGGCCGGCAACGGAGGCGACCGCCGGTCCCGGCCACACGTTGACGCGGCCCTCGTCTCTCGGTCCCACGTCCTCGTCACACTCGTGTGAGTGTGCCCGTCACCCCACGGCGACCGCGCGTCTGAGCGGGACGGCAAAATCCTGCCGACCCGGGCTCGAGCGATGCCGTAGCGGGGAGTCGAGGGCTCGTGGAGGGCCAGCGCGAGTCCTCCCCTCACGCAGTCATGTCACGCTGCGCCCACGTTCACGACACGCGCAGACCAGAGGTCGGCCTCGAAGAAGGCAAGGCGTATGGACATCAATTGGGGCGAGCGATTCACGGTCGAAGTTCGACTGATCCCAGAGAGTTCTTGGTGGTGCTGGGAGATCTGGGACACGGTCCGGGGAGAAGTCGTCGAAAGTTGCTGGGTGCGCGACTGGATCGCCTACGACTCACGAGAGGCTGCGCTGAGAGCGGGAGAATTCCGGCTCAGCCTCAAGTACCCCTCACTCCCAGCCAGAGGCATTCAGCGCGCCCGAGGGGTCGAGTGACAGACGGAGACTCGGGTCGACGTGGGCACGACGTTGCGTGTCCAGCGCCGCGCGATGCTGCGGCAGCGTGTCGAGCCCGACGAAGAGTGGCCGCTGGGCAGGGTTCGCTTGCGCGCGGGCGCCGATCGGGCGTGCCTCGACCGACGTGGACAAGAGGCGGAGGCCGTGACGAGGCCCGAGAAGGGCGCGAGGCCGACGAGGCCGACTGAGCCCGCCGGTCCGACAGCCGGTCTGAACTTGCGAAGGTCGCCTCGCCAACGGCAAGGGAGCCCCGGAAGTTTGGCGGTGGCAGCGCGGAAAGTCATCTCGAGGACCGGCCCGGCGCGCACGGACGGTGTCTTCGGGAAGATCGGGCGGCGCTCCGGCGAGCGGGGGGGACGCGCAGCCGGCGCACCGGGCGGCAGGGCGGTGAGCGTGCGGGATGCCTGTCACGAGCGTGACGCGGTCCGGTGGGCTAGAATCGAGGCCCATGGCGCGCGACGACCAGGACCCCGAGCTCCTGCGGCATGTCTTCGAGCGGACGGAGGTGCTCCGGAAGCCGCTGACCGGGATCATCGCCGGCTACCACCTGCTGCCGTACATTCTGGTGGGGCCCGAGCACGAGCACCCGAGCCGGTCGGTCGAGGTGCGGGGGCGGATCCGTGTCTCGCCCCGCCTCGTGATCACTCCGGGCCGCGACGGGCCGACGTACGGCGAGCTGTTCGGCGAGACGGAGCTGATGGACCGGACGCTCACGATGCGCGTGTTCAGCTTCCGGTACGCCAGCCGCGTCTCGCTGGCGAACGAGGACCTGCGGATCCGCCGCCACGACCGCGACACCCGGGGGCAGGTCGAGCGGGTGCTCGAAGAGCTCACCCAGCGCGAGGTCATCAACACCGGCGTGATCCTGTCCCCGGATATCCGCTTCTATCCGGTGTCCGTCGACCGCTTCATCCGGGAGATCCTCGACCAGGAGTTCCGCGACTGACGTGCTACACTTTCTCGTGCCGTGACTGGCGCACTCTCGCGTGTCAGTGTCGTCGACCTGACGACCGTCCGCTCCGGTCCGACCTGCACGAAAATCCTGGCCGATTTCGGCGCGGACGTCGTGCGGATCGAGCGTCCGGGCGACGCCGGGCGGGACCGCGTCTACTTCGACCAGGCCGACCTCCACCGCAACAAGCGGAGCGCCGTCGTAAACCTCCAGGACCCGCGCGGGGTAGCGATCGTCAAGACGCTCGCCGCCCGGGCCGACGTCGTCGTCGAGAACTACCGGCCCGACGTGAAGCACCGCCTCGGCGTGGACTGGGAGACGCTGTCGGCGGAGAACCCCCGGCTCGTCTACGCCAGCATCTCGGGCTTCGGGCAGGAGGGCCCGTACCGGGACCGGCCCGGCTACGATCAGATCGTCCAGGGCATGTCCGGGCTCATGTGGCTGACCGGGACCGACGAGGTGGCGCCGCTCCGGGTCGGGATTCCGATCGGGGACCTCCTGGCCGGCTACTTCTGTGCGCTCGGCGTCGTCGTCGCCCTCTTCGAGCGCGAGCACTCCGACCGGGGCCAGTGGGTCCGGACCTCGCTGCTCGAGGCGCTCACCGGCAGCCTCTCGTTCCAGGCCGCGAAGTACCTGAACACGGGCGAGGTGCCACCGCCCGACGGCAACCACCATCCGCTCACGGCGCCGATGGGCGTCTACCGGGCGCAGGACGGTTTCCTGAACCTGGCGGTCGGCAACGACGAGATGTTCCGGCGGTTCGCCGAGGTACTGGGGCAGCCGGGACTGGCGCAGGACGAGCGCTTCGCGCGCGGCCCCGCCCGGGTCCGAAATCGGCGGGCCCTCGACGAGATCCTGCGGGCGGCCCTCGCTGCCCGGCCGGTGGCGGCGTGGGTCCAGACGCTCAACGCCGCGGGCGTCGCCTGCGGGCCGATCTACACGCTCGACCAGGTGTTCGCCGACCCGCAGGTCAGGGGCCTCGGGCTCGTGCACGAGCAGGAACACCCCGCCTACGGCCAGGTGAAGGTGCTCGGGCTGCCGGTCGCCCTCAGCCGGACGCCCGCGACGGTGCGTACGCCCGCGCCGGAGCCGGGCGCCCACACCCGGGAGGTCCTCTCGGCGATCGGCTACGACGCCCGCCAGATCGATGAGCTCGCGCAGGCCGGGGTCGTCGAGGTTACGAAGTGACCGACATTCTCGTGCAGCCGGACGGTGCCATCGCCACCGTCGTCTTCAACCGGCCCGAGCGGCGCAACGCGATCAGCCTCGCGATGTGGCAGGAGCTTGCCCGGGTCACCGAAGGCCTCGCCAAGGACGAGTCGGTCCGCGCCGTCGTCTACCGGGGCGCCGGCACCGAGGCGTTCGCGGCCGGCGCGGACATCTCTGAGTTCCAGGACAACCGCAAGGACCGGGCGAGCGCCATCCGCTACAACGAGCAGACGGACGCCGCCTACAAGGCGATTCGCGGCTGCCCCAAGCCGACGGTCGCCATGGTCTACGGCTTCTGCATGGGCGGCGCGATGGCGATCGCGATGGCCTGCGACCTCCGCTTCGCGGCCGAGGGGGCGAAGTTCGGGATCCCGGCGGCGAAGCTCAACATCATCTATCCCGCCGACGCGGTGGCGCAGCTCGTCGCGCTCGTGGGACCCGCCTATGCGAAGGATATCCTCTACTCGGCCCGCGCCCTCGACGCGGCCGAGGCGCTCGCCCTCGGCTTCATCCAGCGGCTCCTGCCGAAGGACGACCTCGAGCGTGCGACGTACGAGTATCTCCGGACGGTCGCGGCGAACGCGCCGATGTCCGTGCGCGGCTCGAAGGTGATGATTCAGTCGATTCTGGAGGGCCTCACAGAGACGCACCGCACCCGCCTGCGCCAGCTCGCGCTCGAGGTCTTCGAGAGCGAGGATTACAAGGAAGGGACCCGCGCGTTCCTGGAGAAGCGCCCGCCGAGGTTCCAGGGGCGGTAGTGCGCTTCGCCTTCCTCACCTCCACCCCGCTCTCGGCGACGGAGGGCAGCGGCACCTTCGTCGGCCTCGACACGCTCGCGGCCGGCCTGACCGCGGCGGGCCACGAGGTCCTCATCCGCCCGCTCTGGATACGGACTCGCTTCCACACGCTCGACCGGTACCTCTACAACGTTGGCGTCGCCTGGGCGTCCCCGGTCGCGGACGTGGTCGTGGGCGTCGACCTCGACGGGTTTCTCTTGGCGCGCGGGCGATCTGGGCGGTACGTCGTCAGCCTGAAGGGGATCATCGCCGACGAGCTCCGGCATGAACGCGGGCTCACGCGGGCGCTGCTCCGCCGCCAGGCCCGCTGGGAACGGCTGAACGTCGCGCGGGCCGACCGCGTGATCGTCCCGAGCGAATACTCCGCGTGGGTGGCGCACCGCGAGTACGGCGTGGCGCGGGACCGGGTCGCCGTCGTGCCCGAGCCGATCGACCTCGGCGAGTGGACCCGGCGATTCAGCGCCGTCGAACGGCGGCCGTCGGACCGACCCGTCGTCCTCTCGGTCGGCCGGATGTACCCGCGCAAGCGCTTCGGCGACCTCCTCGGCGCCGCGCGGCTCCTCAGGGACCGAATCCCCGGCGTCCAGGTGCGCGTCGTAGGGTCGGGACCGGAGTGGGGGCGGGTCCGCGCGCTCCGCGAGGCGTTGGGGCTCGGCGACACCGTGGTGCTCCTCGGCGAGGTGTCCTGGAGCCAGCTCGCCGTCGAGTACGCCACCGCGGACTGCTTCTGTCTGCCTTCTGTCCAGGAAGGGTTCGGGATCGTCTTCGCCGAGGCGATGGCGGCCGGGCTCGCCGTGGTGGCCTGCCGGGCGGCCGCCGTCCCGGAGGTCGTGATCGACCGCCGTACGGGTTTGCTCGTCAATCCGGGGAGCCCGGAGGAACTGGCGATGGCGCTCGAGACGCTGCTCACGAATCAGGGGCTGCGGAAGGACCTCGGCGAGGGCGGCCGGGAGTGGGTTGGGCTGTTCGCCCGGGACCGGGTCGCCGCGCGGTTTGTCGAGGCATCGCTCGGATGACGGCCGGCCGGGAGCTCGCGTACACGACGCGTCGGTTTTCGTTCGCGGCCGCCCACCGCTACCACGTCGACGGATGGGACTCTGAGGAGAACCGGCGCGTCTTCGGTGAGGCCGGGGCCGTGCACGGCCACAATTACGCGCTCGAGGTCACGGTCCGCGGCGAGATCGATCCGCAGACGGGAATGGTCGTGGACTTGAGCGAGCTCAAGCGGATTGTAGGCGATCTCGTCGTGCGGCGTTTCGACCACGCGGACCTCAACGCCGACCCGCTCTTCGCCGGCCGGGTGCCCACGACCGAGAACATCGCCATCGCTGTCTGGGAGCTCCTGGCGCCGAAGCTCGGCGGCGAACGCCTGTGGCGGGTCCGAGTCTGGGAGGATCCGACGCTCTACGTGGACTACTTCGGGAAATGACCCGGCCCACCGTCGAGCTGACCCGGACCTACCACTTCAGCGCAGGGCATCGGCTTGAGAGCCCGCGGCTGAGCCCCGAGGAGAACGATCGGGTCTACGGGCAGTGCCACCGGCCGCACGGCCATAACTATTACGTGGAGGTGACCGTGAGCGGCCCGCCGGATCCGGTGACGGGCATGGCGGTCGACCTCGGGGTCCTCGACCGGACCGTCGCCAAGGTGCTGCTCCACCGGGTGGACCACCGGGACCTGTCAGCGGGGGTGCCCGAGCTCGCGGGCGTGATTACGACCGGCGAGAGCCTGGCCCGCGCCTTCTGGCAGCTGCTCGCGCCGAGGGTGCCCGCGCTCGCGCGCGTGGCGGTGATCGAGACGGCCAACAATCGTTTCGAGTATTGGGGGGAAGAGGGCGGCCGAGGATGATCGCCACGCTCCCAGAGCCGTTCCTTAAGGAGTTCGGAGAGGCCGCCCACCGCGAGGGGCTCTCGCGCAGACCGGAACGCGTCGAGAGGGCGCTCCGCTACCTCACGTCCGGAGACCACACGAACGTCAAGGACCTGTGCGACGACTCGTGCTTCGTCGAGAACTATGGCGAGCTGGCGGTCGTGAGGGACGTCGACCTTTCTAGCTCGTGCGTGCCGTCGAAGCAGACGGTGAACGCGGTCGGCGGAGCGAAGCCAGCGCGGCTGCTGAAGGTCGGCGACCGCCTATGGACGCTCGAGCGCGGTTATCTCAAGGAGACAGTCGTCACCCAGGTCACGTCACGCAAGACTCGGGAGATGGTCGAGGTGCTGACCGCCGGGGGTCGCTTCAAGGTCACGCCCGATCATCCGGTGATGACCGAGTCGACGTGGGTGGAAGCCCGGCACCTCGAGCCGGGCATGAAGGTGGAGTGGATCAACTCGAAGTCACTCTGCCGTAAGCCGTATGAGCCGCAGCCGGGCTACGCCCTCGGCTATGTCCTCGGCGCTGTCGCAGCGGACGGTAGCCTCCAGGAGGGCCGCCGCATCGCGCTCATCGTCCGAGACCAGAGCTTTGCGGAGAAGTATCGTGCAATGTTGACGGAGGCCTTCCCGGGTTGTGCCCCCGGGATCGAAGCGGTCAGCGTACCGTCGGGGTTCTTGGGGCGTGAAATACCGATGTTTCGCGTGCGTACCGTGTCCCGGGCGATCGGAGAGAAGCTGTGCCGCTGGCTTGGCGTGTCAGAGAAGGGATCGAAGAGCAAGACAGCGTCGTTTCAGTTCCCGCCCGTCGTCACGTCGTCGCAGGAGATGATGCAGGGTTTTCTTGACGGATACTGCGACGGCGATGGTGAAAGGGAGCGCCGCGGTGGAAGATGGCTGTTTAGCTCGAATCGAAACTTCTTGGCGGCGCTGGCAACCTACCTGCAGACAGCAGTGCATGGCGAGAATGGAACGGTTGCCAGAGTCTACATCTCCAACCGTTGGTACCAGTCCGGCTGGAGAGGCAAACACGGGTTTCATCAGGAGAGCGAATTCTACGTGCCGGCGGATGGCACCTCCGCGAGGGTGATTAGTGTGAGGGGGCTGACACGGCCGAAGAAGCCGTATACCGTATACAGCTTGAAATGCGCGCCATACCCGTCGTTCCTCATGGTCGGGCATCTCGTGTGATGCGACCTACGGTGCTGCTCACGCGGACCTACGATTTCGGCGCAGGGCCTCGGCTCGAGAACCCGCTCACTCGCGGGGAGATCAGGCGTGCAGATGCGGAGTGCGAGCCGTCGTACGGCCACACCTGTTGCACAAAGGTCACCGTGATTGGGTCCCCGGACGCGGCGACCGGCCTGGCCCCTGACCTCGAGGTTCCCGACCGGACGGTCGCTGCGGTGCGGCTCGATGGGGTGGACTATCGGGAGCCGTCGGCGGCGGCCGAGTTCGCCGGTGTGATCACGCACGGCGCAAGCCTGGCGCCCGCGCCCTGGCGTGTGACCGTCCATGAGACGGCCAACGACCGGCATGGCGGGTGCGCAAGAGAGGCCGTATGATCGCCAAGCTTGTCGAGCAACTCCTCAAGGAGCTCGGTGAGGATGCCCAGCGCGAGGGACTCTCGCGCACGCCAGAACGTGTCGAGAAGGCGCTCCGCTATCTGACGTCCGGGTACAACACGAACGTGAAGGACGTGTTCAATGACGCGCTCTTCGTCGAGAACTACGACGAAATGGTCGTCGTGAAGGACATCGACTACTTCAGCCTCTGTGAGCATCATATGTTGCCATTTTTTGGTAAGGCGCACGTCGCGTACATGCCGCACCGAAAGATCGTCGGGCTCTCAAAGATTCCGCGACTCATCGAGATGTTCAGCCGCCGGCTCCAGGTGCAGGAGCGGCTCACGACCCAGATCGCGAACACGCTGAACGAGGTGCTCCAGCCGCGCGGGGTGGCGGTCGTGATGGAAGCGATCCACCTCTGCATGCTGATGCGCGGGGTGGAGAAACAGAACTCGAAGGCGGTCACGTCGGCGATGCTCGGCGCCTTCCGCGACCGGCCCGAGACGCGAGCGGAGTTCATGGAGCTGATCAAGTCGGGGCGGGGGCTCCAGCTGTGACGGACGCGCGGCGGGCGCTCGAGGGGCGGGTCGCGCTCGTCACGGGCGCCGGCCGCGGGCTCGGGCGGGCGGTCGCTCTTGCGCTGGCGGCCGAGGGAGCGGCGGTCGCGCTGGCCGCGCGCTCGGAGGCGGAGCTCGCCGCCACCGCCGCCGAGATCGACCGGAGCGGCGGGCGGGCGCGAGCCGTGCCCACGGATGTCACCTCCGAGGGCGCGGTCGAGACCCTCGTCCGGGAGACGCTGGGGGCGTTCGCACGCGTCGACGTCCTGGTGACGGCGGCGGGCATGGCCGTGTTCGGGCCCGTCATCGACGGCAAGACCGCGGACTGGGACGCGATGCTCGCCGTCAACCTGCGCGGGGTCATGCTGACCTGCCGCGCCGTCGTGCCGGTGATGGTGCGGCAGGGATCGGGCACGATCATCAACGTCGCGTCGATCGCGGCGACGCGGGCGATCCCGGGCGCGGCCGCCTACGGCGCGAGCAAGGCGGGCGTCGTCGCCTGGAGCCACGGGCTCGCCGAGGAGCTGCGGGGGGCCGGGGTCCGGGTCGGCGTCCTCCTGCCCGGCGCCATCGACACGCCGCTCTGGAATTCGACCGCCAGCGCCCCCGACCGGGCCAAGATGCTCCGGCCCGAGCAGGTCGCGGCCGCGGTCGTGCTGATGGCGACCTTGCCCGCGGGCGCCGCGCTCGAGGAGCTGACCCTCCTGCCCGCGGGGGGTATACTGTGATAGAGTGCAGTCGACGGGGGTGTTGACCCCGGAAGGGTGACAGGAGGTTCGCGCATGATTACGCTGACCCAAACGGCCGCCAAGAAGGTTTCCGACCTGCGCCTCGAGGAGGGCAAGCCCGAGTCGGGCCTGCGCGTCCGCGTGGTCGGCGGCGGATGCTCGGGGATGTCGTACGAGCTCGGGTGGGAGGACGAGGCAGGAGCGGGCGACAGCATCATCGAGAGCCACGGCGTGAAGCTGTACGTCGATCAGCACAGCGCGCCGTACCTCACGGGCAGCGAAATCGACTTCGTCGAGACCGACATGATGGGCGCCGGCTTCGCGGTCAAGAATCCGAACGTGAAGTCGAGCTGCGGCTGCGGCCAGTCCCACCAGTTCTAGGCGGTGCGCGTGGCGGTCCGCTTCTTCGCCCGCTACCGGGAAGCGACGGGCCGGCAGCGGCTCGAGCTCGAGCTCCCCGACGGCGGTACCGTGGAGGCGGCGTGGGCGGCGGTGGTGGGCCGCCATCCCGAGCTCGCCCGGTACCGTCCCTTCACGCTCTTCGCCATCGGCAACGACTACGTCGACCCCGACCAGACGCTCCGTCCCGGCGACGAGCTCTGCCTCTTTCCCCCCGTCAGCGGAGGCGGCGGCTAGTGGAGACGGGCGACCTCTTCCGGATCGTCGAAGAGCCCCTCTCGCCCGACGCCATCGCCGGGGCCGTGGGCAAGCCCGCCGCCGGCGGCATCGTCATCTTCTCGGGCGTCGTGCGCAACGAGAAGGACGGGCGTCCGGTCAAGTACCTCGAGTACGAGGCCCACGCCCCGATGGCCGAAGCCAAGATGTGCGAGATCGGCGTCGAGGTGCGCCGTCGATGGCCGAGCGTCAAGGCGGTGGCGATCATGCACCGGATCGGACGGCTCGAGATCGGCGAGTCGAGCGTCCTCATCGCCGTCTCCGCCGCCCACCGCCGGGAGGCCTTCGAGGCCTGCCACTACGCGATCGACACGCTGAAGCAGACGGTGCCGGTGTGGAAGAAAGAGCACTTCGAGGACGGGGAGGTCTGGGTGGGCCTGCAGGGCGGGTAGCCGGGTGATCGCCGGAGTCCGCGAGACGATTCGCCGCCACGCGATGCTCGCTGGCGGCGAAGCTGTCTTGGTGGCGGTCTCTGGCGGCCCGGACTCCGTCGCGCTGCTCTGGGCGCTCGAGGCGCTCGCGGACGAGTTTCGGCTCCGGCTCTCGGTCGTCCACGTGGACCACGGCCTCCGGCCCGACTCGGCCGACGACGCGGCCTTCGTCGAGGCTCTCTCGAGAAGCCGCGGCCTGCCGGTCGCGGTGGAGGCAATCGCGGTCGCGCCCGGCGGCTCGCTCGAAGCTCGCGCCCGCGAGGCGCGGTACGCGGCGCTCTTGCGGCACGCCACGCGCCTGGGCGCCGACCGCGTCGCCCTCGGCCACACCGCCGACGACCAGGCGGAGACGGTGCTGATGCGCCTGCTCGAGGGCGCCGGGCCGCGCGGCCTGGCGGGGATCCCGCCCCTGCGCGGGATCTTCATCCGGCCGCTCATCGAGACGCGGCGGTCCGAAATCCTCGGGGCGCTGACCGCCGCCGGCCTCGCGTGGCGCGAGGACCCGTCGAACCGCGACCTCAAGTTCCTCCGCAACCGGATCCGGCACGAGCTCCTACCGTTCCTGGCCGCCACGTACAACCCCGCGATCGTGACCGCGCTCAACCGTGCGGCCGCACTGACGCGCGGCCTGCTGGGGGAGCTTGCGGCCTCGGCGGCGCGCGAGCTCGCGGCCGGCGCCGTCGGGGGCCAGGACGAGGTCGTGCTCGCGCGATCGCGACTGGCCGCGCTCCCCGGCGAGGTCGCGGTCGAGGTCCTCCGGCTCACCGCCGAGCGGCTCGGAGGGGCGGCACCGCTCCGCAGCTGGGCGCACCGGGGGCTCCGGCGTGTCCTCGGCGATCCCCCGCCCCGTCGTCCCCTGCGCGTCGGCCCCCTCACGGTCGAGGTGAGCGGCGACTACGTGCGCGTGGCCCGCGGGCCGCGCCCGCGGCTCGTCCCGCGACCGCTCGCCGTCCCCGGACTCACGCCGCTCCCCGAGCTCGGGCGAGGGCTCGCGGCGCGCGTCTTCGAGCGTCCGCCCGATTACCCGGCGCCGCGCGAGCCGGATCGTGTCGCGTTCGACGCGGACCGACTCGGGCAGCCGCTCGGAGTGCGCGGCCGCCGAGCCGGCGACCGCTTCGTGCCCTTTGGCGCCCCGGGCCCGCGGCGGCTCAAGTCCTTCCTGATCGACCTGGGCATCCCGCGCTGGGAGCGTCCGAGCCTTCCGCTGGTCCTCGCCGGCGGCGAGATCGTCTGGGTGGTCGGCGTGCGCCGCGCCGCCGTCGCGCCCGTCACGGCCGCGACCCGCCGGGTGCTCGAGATCGCGGCCATCCCTCTGGCGGAGGGTGGGACCCGCGGGGTAACATCGGGGCCCGGAGGCCCGCCATGATCCTCGTCCTGCTGGTCCTGCTCCTCGTCGCGCCCGCGCCCGCCCAGACGCACGACCCGACGGGCATCCTCCGCGCGATGGAGGACGCCTTCGCGTCGGTCGCGGACCACGCGATGCCCGCGGTCGTCAACATCACCACCACGCCGCGCAAGACGCCGACCGCCGGGGGCTCCGGCCACGACCCGTCGGAGCGCTTCCGCGAGTTCTTCGGCCCCGAGTTCTACGACCGCTTCTTCAAGCGGGCGCCGCGCGAGGAAGCGCGCGCGTCCGGCTCCGGCGTCATCGTGGATCCGACCGGTTACATCCTGACGAACAACCACGTCATCGAGGACGCCGCCGAGATCAGCGTCCGGTTGTCGGACGCCCGGAAGTTCACGGCACGACTCGTCGGCCACGATCCCAAGACGGATCTGGCCGTGCTCAAGATCGAGGCCGCGGCCCCGCTCCCGGCCGCCGAGCTCGGCGACTCCGATCACCTCCGCGTCGGACAGTGGGCGATCGCGATCGGCAACCCGTTCGGTCTCGACCGCACGGTGACGGTCGGAATCGTCTCCGCCACCGCCCGCACGCGCGTGGGCGTGGCGACCTACGAGAGCTTCATCCAGACCGACGCGTCGATCAATCCCGGGAACTCGGGCGGCCCCCTCCTAAACCTCGACGGCCAGGTGATCGGCATCAACACGGCGATCGTGGCGAGCGGGCAGGGCATCGGGTTCTCGATCCCGGTCAACATGGCCAAGGAGGTCATGCAACAGCTGATCACGCGGGGTCACGTCGTGCGGGGCTGGCTCGGCATCGTGATTCAGGACGTGACCGACGACCTCGCGACGAGCTTCGGGGTGACCGCCCGCGAGGGCGTGCTCGTGACCGACGTCATGAAGGCCGGCCCCGCCGAGACCGCGGGGCTGCGCCCTGGCGACGTCATCACCGAGCTCGCCGATGGCAAGATCACGGAGGTCCCGGATCTCCAGAAGCGCGTGGCGGCCCACGCCCCGGGCGAGTCCGTCACGCTCACGGTGGTCAGGGACCGGAAGCCGATGGCCGTGCGGATCACGCTCGGCGAGATGCCGTCGGAGGAGGCGCTCGTCGTCGCGATCGGCGCCGAATCGAGCTGGGGGCTGAGCGTGGAGGCGGTCGGGCCCGCGCTGGCGGGCCGGCTCGACATTGCGCGCGGCGTCGTCGTCACCGAGGTCGTCCCCGAGGGGCCCGCCGCCAAGGCGGGCCTGCGCGCGGGCGACGTCGTCCTGAACGTGAACCGGGAGGAGGTCGCCGACGTCGCGTCCTTCCGCCAGCTGCTGGCCGTGGTCAAGCCGGGTGAGAGCGTGCGGCTCTATGTTCACCGCACGACCGAGGGCGGTGTCAAGGAGTACCTCGTGCTCGAGAAGCCCGCCCCGTGATCGGCGGCCTCGTCGAGGCGCCGCCGCGGCGCGGGACGGTGCTGGTCGTCGACGACGAGGAGGGCGTCCGCGCGTCCTTCCGTGTCCTTCTCAAGGACGAGTTCACCGTGCTCGAGGCGGAGGACGGCGAGCAGGCGCTCGAGGTCCTGCGCCGGCACGAGGTCGACGTGGTGATGCTCGACCAGCGGCTGCCGGGCGAACCCGGCATCGACGTGCTGAGCCGCATCAAGGCGCTCGACCCGTTGGTCGTGGTCGTCCTCGCCACCGCCGTCCACGACGTCCGCACCGCCGTCGAGGCCATCAAGCGCGGCGCCTACGACTACATCACCAAGCCCTTCGACGTCGAGGACATCGAGCTGCTGGTCCGCCGGGCCCTGGACAAGCGCGCCCTCGAGCGCGAGGTGCTCTACCTTCGGTCGACGCTGCCGCGGGGCGTCGACGCGATGGTTGGCCGCAACGTGGAGATGGCGCGGATCTATCGGCTCATCGCGCAGATCGCGCCGACGTCGGCCACCGTCCTGGTGACGGGCGAGAGCGGCACCGGCAAGGAGCTCGTCGCGCGGGCCATCCACGAGAAGAGCCCCCGAGCTCGGCGGCCGTTCGTCGCCGTCAACGTCGCCGCCCTTCCGGAGACGCTCGTGGAGAGCGAGCTGTTCGGCCACGAGAAGGGCGCCTTCACCGGTGCGTTCGCCCAGAAGCCCGGCAGGTTCGAGCTCGCGCACGGCGGCACGCTCTTCCTGGACGAGATCGGCTGCCTCCGCCTCGACCTGCAGACCAAGATCCTCCGCGCCCTCCAGGAGCGCGAGATCGAGCGCGTCGGCGGCTGCCGGACGGTGCGGGTGGACGTGCGCGTGGTCGCCGCCACCAACGTCAACCTCCGGCAGGCCGTGCGCGAGCGCAGGTTCCGCGAGGACCTCTACTATCGGCTTAACGTCGTGCCCATCGCGGTGCCTCCCCTCCGCGAGCGGCGCCTCGCCAAGTACGCGCGCGAGTTCAACCGCGACGTGCACGGTGTCTCGGCCGACGCGCTCGAGGTCCTTGTGCGCTACGACTGGCCGGGCAACGTCCGCGAGATGGAGAACATCATCCAGCGCTCGGTCGTGCTCGCCGGGGGCCCCGTGCTCCAGCTCCAGGACCTGCCGCTCGACCTCGCTCTCCCGGAGACTGGCGCGTGGTACGGCGAGGACACCGGGCTGCCCCTGCGGGTGGCGCGCGAGCAGTTCGAGCGGCAGTACGTGCTCAGGGTGCTCGAGCGGGTCGGGTGGAACCAGAGCCGGGCCGCCCGCGTGCTTGGCCTGCACCGCAACACCCTGCTGGTCAAGCTGCTCGGCTGGGGCATCCGGCGCCCGCCGGGCGAGGACGAGCGCGCCGGCGTCGCCTCCGGGTAGCTGGCGCCCGGCTCCTCGCTCTCGACGGAGGCTCGACCATGGGCATCGCCGAACAGGGTCAGAGATGGCTCTGCCTGACCCTTCTCCTGCTCGGGCTCGCGGCGCCGGGCGCCGCGCGAGCCCAGGCGGGCCGGGATCGGCTCGTGGGCACGTGGCGGCTTGCCTCGTTCGACATCGTGACGTCCGACGGACAGGTCGTCGACCGCATCCTCGGGCCGCACCCGACGGGAGTGATCATGTACGACGGCGCACGGATCTGCGTGCAGCTGACCCGGCCGGATCGGCCGGCCTTCGCCGCGAACGACATCCTCGCCGGGACCATCGACGAGAAGGCGCGCGCCTACGAGAGCTTCCTCGCCTACTGCGGGACCTACAGCCTGAACGAGGCCGAGGGCGTCGTCGTCCACCATCTGGAGTGGAGCCTTTTCCCGAACTGGACGGGCGATCAGCGGCGGTTCTTCGCGATCGAGGGTGACCGGCTGATCCTGACCACACCCCCGTTCCAGCGGAGCGGCCAGCCGGTGACGGCGAAGCTCGTCTGGGAACGAATGCGCTAGGCGCCCCGTCACTGTCCAGGCGCTCCGCGGGTCTCACGCGGACGAGGGCCGCGCACCGCGACGGCCGACTGGCGCGCCGCCGAGCGCTCCCCCGACGCTGGCGGCCGCCGCCCGGGGCCGCTCGACCGGGCGCTCCGGGTCCAGCCGAGACCCGCGGCCGGTGCCCGTAAGCTCGCAGTCGATCACCCTCCAGGACCCGGACCGCGGTTCAGCTCGGCACGGGAGCCCAGGACGGCCACCCACAGACTCCCGACCGCGCACGGCGCGAAGGCGGTCTCCCGGAGCCCAGTCAGATCCCAGAGGGCGCCCCCCATGATCGGGATCGCGACGGCGCCGAGGTAGGCGATCGTGAAGATTCCGGCGGAGAGCCGCGGCACATCCTCCGGTTCGACGAGGAGCGGTGGGAGGGCCAGGCTCAGTGTCAGGACGAAGGCGGACGTGACGCCGATCACGGCTACCGATGGGAACACGAAGGTCGCCGGACTGACGACGATCCCGAGGACCGCCACGAGCGCGAGGATGCCGGCGACGACAAGCGGCGGGCGCCGTCCGACGACCTTGTTCGGGACCCAGAGCACGGGCAGGAGGGCCAACAGCTGGGCCGCGTTGAGCACGGTGAGGCAGGGCCCGATCGCGTGATCGGCGCCGCCGGCGTGGAGGAAGTCGGGGACAAAGGCGTTCGCCGCGAAGTAGAGGCCCGAGCTCGAGCCGAGGATGAGGCCGATCTGCCAGGTTCGCCGCTCGCCCCAGCTCGGCCACCACCGGCCGTTCCCTGCCGCGCCGGCGCCGACCGGCGCCACGAGGAAATAGGCTGTCACCGCGGCTCCGAGCACGACCACTGACCACACCGCGAGCCCGCGTCCCCAGCTCGGGCCCACGAGGGGCAGCGTGAGGCTCGCACCGAGGATCTCGCCGATGAGCAGGCCATTCGTGTAGAGCGCGGTCGCGATGCCGATCCGCGACGGGAACCACTCCTTCACGAGCGCCGGGACGACGGGCTGGAGGACGGCAATGCCGACGCCCATGAGAAGCGTCGACGCGAAGAGCACCGTCGCCGAGGACGCGGTCCCGCGCGCAGCGCCGAACACCGCGACGATGATCAGGCCAAGCAGCAGGGTGCGGCGCAGCCCCGTGCGTGCGATTAGGAGGGAGCCCGGGACGGCGGCGAACGCGAGGAGCAACACTGGCAGCGAGGTCAGCGCGCCGACCGCGGTTTCGCTGAGGCGGAGGTCCTGGTGGATGAGCGGGATGACTGGCGGGACCGCGAGGAGCGTGACGCGCAGTGAGACGCCGATCAGCCACAGGGTGGCGTACCTCAGGGGAGTCGTGGCGCGCGGAGGGCCCGCCTCGGCGGTCACCTCAGGCGCGAGCTCCGGTCATCGAGATTCCGCGAGCAGAGACGCGCTCCGTGCGGTCGAGGCGGCGGCGCCGCCGTCCGGCCCGCTCGGCCTTGACGGCCGGCGTGCGTGGCGGCGGCCCGCCTGTCATGACTCGCGACCGACGGTGCCGGTCAGCCGACTGGCTGCGCACCCCGCGCCCTGCGCGATCGCGGACACCTGGGGCGCCCGCGAGGGGCTCGGTCGGGCTCGCCGCGCGGGCCATGCCGCGCCGGCCCCGGCCGGGGCGCGCCGCGGGTCTCACGCGAGCGTCGGTCGCGCACCGGCCCGCCGACTGGCGTCGAGCCGGCGGTCGGCCCCTCCCACCGTTGTCACGGTCGCCGCGTAGGGACCGGGGCCCCGCTCCTGCACGAACGCCCCGAGCGGGCCCGACCCGTCGGCGGGCGCCGCGAGTTCGACCACGTGGGGACCGACGCCAAATCGACGCGTGACGGCCCGGAGGTCGGCTCGCTGCCCGGCGGCTCCGGGCTGGCCGAGGAAGCTTTGATACCAGCCCCCCACGGCCGTGAGGTCGCCCACCGCGATCGTGAGCACCCGGAGGCCCGTGACCTCGTTCGCGTGATCGGTGGCGCCCGGGACCCGCTCCTGCCGGGGCGTTTCGTCGGCGATCAGGAACGGCACGAGCCCGCGCTGTCCCTCCGGCGGGCTCGCGAACGTCCAGCGGAGGACGTAGCCGTCGGGGCGTGTGCGCCCCTGCGCCCGGGGCTGGTCGACCGCCACGCCGGCGGCGCGCAGGGCGAGCAGGTCGGCGGCGAAGGCGTCGGTCCCCGCGCAGAAGTCCACGAGCCCACCCCCGCGCTGGAGCGGCTCCCACCAGCGATGGGGCTGCGGCCGATCGGGGTTCTCGAAGGCGATCAGCTCGATATAGGCGCCGTCGCGGAGCGCGATCAGGGCATTCTCGGTTCCGACGGGATGTCGCCCGCCGGGCACGACCGAGAAGCCGAGCCCCCGGTACTCGGCGATCGCTCGGCCGAGGTCCCGCGTCACGATCACGAGATGGTCGATCCCGGTCAGCACCGCATGCCTCCCCGCCGGCTCCGCCGCCCCCGCCCGCCGACGATACCACGGGGGCGCGAGCGTCGACCGGCGGAAGGCGCGCCGGTGGCATACTGCGGCAGCGGCCCAGGATCTCCGCAGGGCCCACGGGAGGCTCGTATGGCGCACGGTTTCCGCACGGGGCTCGTCGAACTCGGGTGATGCTCGACTGGGGCCCTGAGCTCGCGCGGGATCTGGCGGCGAGCGAGTCGAGGGAGTGGCTCTGTACCAACGGGATCGGGGGCTTTGCCTCCGGCACGGTCGCGTCCGTCCTGACCCGGCGCTACCACGGGCTCCTCGTCGCCGCCCTCGCGCCCCCGCTCGGCCGGACGCTGCTCGTCGCCAAGGTCGAAGAGATCGCCGAGTACGAGGGCGAGGCCCGGGCCCTCTCCGCGAATCGCTGGGCCAGCGGCGCCATCGAGCCGCACGGCGATCGCGAGATCGAGCGCTGGCGGCTTGAGGGCACGAGCCCCGTCTGGACCTACGCCGTCGGGGCCGCGCGGCTCGAGAAGCGGATCTGGATGGAGCAGGGGGCCAACACCACCTACGTTCGCTACGCGCTCGAGCGCGCCCGCCGCCCGCTCACGCTCACCCTCGCCGTCCTTGTCAACCACCGCGACTACCACGGGGTGACCCGCGGCGACGGATGGCGGATGCGGGTCGAGCCGGTTCCGCACGGCGTCCGCATCCTGGCCTTCGACGGCGCGCGCCCCCTCTTGCTGCTCGCCGAGGGGGCGGAGGCGACCCCCGCCCACACCTGGTACGAGGGCTTCCGGCTCGTGCGCGAAGAGGAGCGCGGGCTCGAGCCCGAGGAAGACCACCTCCACGCCGCGACGTTCCGCGCGACCCTCGAGCCCGGGGCGCCGTGGACCCTCGCGCTCTCGGCCGAGGCGGTACCGACGCTCGACGGTGAGGGGGCCCGACGGCGGCGCCTCGCCCACGAGGAAGAACTTGGCGCGCGGTGGGGCCGGGTCGTCGCGGGCTCCGCGCCCCCGTGGATCGGCCGCCTCGTCCTGGCGGCCGACCAGTTCGTCGTCCGGCGTCCGGTCGGCGACGACCCCGACGGCACGTCGGTGATCGCCGGCTATCACTGGTTCGGCGACTGGGGGCGCGACGCTATGGTGAGCCTGGCCGGTCTCACGCTCGCCACCGGCCGTCCCGAGCTCGCCCGTAAGATCCTCACGACCTACGCGCGCCTGGTCGACCGGGGAATGCTTCCCAACCGTTTCCCCGACGCCGGCACGGCTCCGGAGTACACGAGCGTCGACGCCGCGCTCTGGTACGTGGAGGCCGTGCGCGCGTATGTCGAGGCGACGGGAGACGACGAGACGCTCGCCCGGCTGTGGCCGACGCTCGAGGAGATCGTGCGCGCCTACCGCGAGGGGACGCGCTACGGGATCGCCGAGGATCCGGCCGACGGCCTTGTGCGCGCGGGCGAGCCAGGTCATTCGCTCACCTGGATGGACGCCCGGGTCGGCGACGCGGCAATCACGCTCCGCGCTGGGAAGGCCGTCGAGATCAACGCGCTCTGGTACAATGCGCTCTCGGCGATGCGGGGCTTCGCCGCGCGCCTCGGCCGCCCCGACGGCCCGCGGCAGGCGCACCTGGCCCGGGTGGGCGCGGGGTTCGGTCGCTTCTGGAACGAGGCGGCCGGCTACTGCTACGACGTCCTCGACGGCCTGGGAGGCCCCGACGCCTCGCTCCGTCCGAACCAGGTCTTCGCCGTCTCGCTCCCGGCGAGCCCGCTCGCGCCGGATCGTCAGCGGGGGGTCGTCGACGCCTGTGCCCGGCATCTCCTCACGCCCTGCGGCCTCAGGAGCCTGAGCCCCGCCGACCCGGCGTACTGCGGCCGTTACGTCGGCGGCCCGGAAGCGCGCGACCGTGTCTACCACCAGGGAACCGTCTGGGCGTGGCTCCTCGGCCCCTTCGCGCTCGCCCACTTTCGCGTCCACGGCGACCGCGCGGCCGCGCTCGCGTTCCTCGAGCCGCTGGCTCCCCACGTCGGCGACTACGGGCTCGGCAGCATCGCGGAGATCTTCGACGGCGATCCCCCGTTCGCGCCGCGCGGGTGCATCGCGCAGGCCTGGAGCGTCGGCGAGACGCTGCGCGCCTGGCTGGAGCTCCAGCCGGCTGGGCCGTCCGCCGCCACGGCGCGCGGCCGGGGCCGCTGATCAGGCGGAGGGCTCGGCAGGATTCTCATTGTCGTCGCCGTGCATGGAGTGCCGGTTCTGGAGGCGTGGGGGGGGGCCGAGGCCCAGGATCGGGGACCCCGTCGATGAAAATCGTGGGTGTGGCGCGGGGGCCTCTGGCCTCGGCCTAAAGGCCGGTCGGTGCGCCCCGACCCGGAAGCGGAGGCGCGACGGCCAGGATCGGCTGTCCCAGCCCGAAGTCCGGGGCAGGCGACCCGTGCGGGAGGGTCGCCTGCCGCGTCGACCGGGCCTCGTGTCTGCTACGGCGAGGAAACGCTCGTGCTGTCGCCGCTCGCCGTGACCGTGAAGGCCCCGCACGGGTTCGACGCGTAGCTGTACGCCGTCCACCCCGCCGGCGAGGCCGGGACCGACTTCATGAACGGGCCGCCGCTCACACCCGAGATGGTGTTGGCAGCGGTGAGGTCGGCCAACTGGGTCGGGAGGGTCCCGAAGGTCGCCGAATACATGCTGATGGAGCTGACCAGGGTCCGGGCGTCGGCCTGGGCCTTGGCGATGCGCGCCCGCTGCTGGCTGTTCGCGTAGAGCGCGATGGCGATGGCGGCCAGGATGCCGATGATTGCGACCACTATCATGAGTTCGATCAGGGTGAAGCCACGCTGCCCTCCCCGCGTCGGAAGCCGTTTCCGCCAGAACCCGATCATTCAGTTCCTCCTCGCCTCGTTCGACCGAACCGCATCGACACTCGATGCGATTCTTCGGGCTGGGGGCAGGTTCGATGCCAGCGGTCCTACCGGCTCGCTCGTCCCTTTGGAATCGGGTACTCCGGCAAAGTCATCGCGCCGTCGCACGGACCCCGCCGGGCGACAACGGACAATAAGGGACGATGGCGCCGCAAAAGATTGTCAGCCGCCCCGAGGGGGGCGATTCGCACCCCAACTCAATGAGAACGGATTTCGACCGCGACGGTTGACAGGCGCCTCTCCCGGCAGCTGATTTTCCTGAGCCCCCGACCGGGCGCCGTCGGGCACCGCGGGGCGAGTGCCGCGGAGCCAGGCCGCTAACCGTCAGCCGCGCCCGGGCGGCGGCGGTCGGCGGGAACCAGGCCGCCGCGCGGCGAGCCTCGCTGCGGTTTGCCCCTGACTCGGGACAAGCGTGTCAGAATAGGAGGTGGTTCGACACCGTCGAAGGCTGGACGATGACCTGCGAAGACGAGGACGAGAGAAACGGAGCCGGCATGGTCGAGAAGGCGGCGCGCCAGATCGCGCCCCTTCTCGCTTCACGCCCGGCCCGCACGCTCGCGCGGTTACTGCCGCAAGGCGTGAAGAAGTCGATCGTCACACTCCTGCTGACGGTGACCGACGCCCTTCGCCGGTAGCTCGACGGCGCCGTCGCTGGGCGACCGACGTCGCCGCCCCTCCCTGATTCGCTCGCGCGTCCTTCTCGAGACCGAGGCCGGCCGCCGCGCGCTTCTGGCTCCGGTGCCCCGCTCAGAGCGCGCCCGCCGGGCCCGCGATCAGCTCGCGGGCGATCAGCCAGAGCCCGAGGAGGTCGGCGGGCCGGCCGCGGCCCGGGGCCCCCTCGACGTGGGCAATGGCGCCCACGAGCGCCAGGCGCGGGTGGAGCGCGCGGGCGGCGTCGGCGAGCCTGAGGCTTTCCGTGAACGGGACCAGCGGATCGTCGCGGCCGTGGACGATGAGGAGCCGGGCGCGTATCCCCCCGACCACGCGTTCGGGCGAGACGGCGTCGAGCCTTTGGCGGAGCTCGGGCGAGAGTCCCGCGAGGTCGCCGGTGGCGACCGCGCGCCGCGCGGTCGGATCGGCCATCAGCGCAGGGTTCGCCTCGGCGAAGCGCCGGGCGAGATCGGGGCGGGCGGTCAGGTAGAAGCGGGCGAGGGCGGAGGCCGACGCATAGCCCCCGAGGCTCAGGACGACGGCGACGCGGTCGCTGACGCGCGGGTCGGCGGCGGCGACCAGCGCCGGGCCCGCGCCGACGCTGATCCCGACGAGCGTGGCCGGGGGCGGCATCGCCTGGAGCGTCCGCACGACCGGCTCGACGTCGTCGGGGTCGAGCCGGAAGCGGGCGAGCCCCGCGACCGTGGGCACGGCGACCGCGAAGCCGGCGCGCGCGAGCAGACGCGCGGCGCGCCGGAGCCGCGGATCGTTCTTGCCGGTGGGCGCGAGCCCGTGGACCAGCACGAGCGAGCAGGGTCGGCCGGCCCACGTCGGGTCGCGCGGCGGGCGGGCGCACTCGGCGCCGGTGTAGAGGTCGGCGACGACGCCGGGGACGGCGAGCGGGCGCACCGACGGCGGCCGCGTGAGTGCGGAGAGCGCGGGCACGCGCCCCTCGGACAAGAATTCCAAGAGGAACGCGGCGCCGGCGACGGACGGCCACCCGGCGCGGCCGAGGAGGGGAACGACGAGGAGGAGGGCGAGGAGGACGAGGAGCGCCGGCCGGGCTACTTCCGGTTCACGCACCGGAGCAGGCGCCAGCCGTTGAACATGTTGACCTTCCTCACTTCCTCGGCGACGAGGCCAACCCTGTTCAGGAGGGGGGCCATCGCGAGGTTGGACTTCCACCCGAGCCGCGTGCACACGGGTGCCACCAGGTCCTCAAAGCGTCCCGCCAGCCGGCGCTCGCTGCGGAAATGGTTCAGGACCACGAGCGCGCCGCCGGGCTTCACGACGCGGCGCATCTCCCGGAGGACCGCGATCGGGTCGGGCACGGCGCTGATCGTGTAGGTCGCGACGGCCTTGTCGAACTCGTTGTCGGCGAAGTCCATCGAGGTGGCGTCCATGACCTTGAGGGTCACGTTCGGCATGCCGAGCTCCAGGACGCGCTCGATCGCCTTGTCGAGCATCTCCTCGGAGAGGTCGATGCCGGTGAGGCGGACCCCCTCCGGGTAGAGCGGGAGGTTGAGCCCGGTGCCGATGCCGATCTCGAGGACGCTGTCGGTCGGCTCCAGTTTGAGCTCGGCGATGGCGGCCGAGCGTCCAGGCGCGAAGATCCAGTCGAAGACGAAGTCGTAAACGGGCGCGTAGAAGTCGTACGCGCGCTCCACCTGTCGCTTCTCGAGCGCTACGTCCAATGCATGTGGCCTCCGACAGCGGGTTTCAGGGGCAGGCGCCAGTGCAGGCGCGGCGCCTCGACACTCATCGATGGGCGCCTCATCTTAACCGCAGCGCCCCTGGATTGCCAAGCCTAAGAGTGCCGGCTCGGGCCGGCGGGCGGGCCCGGCGCTCAGCGCCCCCCGGGAGGCTCCGCGGGCGGCGTCTCGCGCGCCCGGAGCCGGCTCCGGAGCCGCCACCGCGCGATCCAGAGCGGGACGCCGACGACCGCGGCGCCGAGGGCGAACGCGAACAGCGCCACCGCCGCCAGCGGCACCTCGGCAATCCGCCACGCGACGAGGGTGACGGTGACGGCCTGCGTGTTCTGGAGGGTGAACACGGCCACCAGGACGGCGATGATCGCGACGGCCAGCAGGAGCACGGCCTAGCTCCGGAGCGCCCGGAGGAAGCGCTCCGCGATGCCGTGCCGGATGGCGTCGGGAGAGGCGTCGCCGACCGCCGTGCGCCAATCGCCGAGGTGGATCACCGCCTTTGCCATGGCGCGGTGGCCCCCGGCGCCGCCGAGCGCGCCGAAGGCGCTCCGCACGACCTCGCCTGCGCTCCGGATGTAGCCGACGTTGCGGACCGAGACGTGGAGGTCGCCGCCCACGATGCCCGAGACCACCGACCACTCGACGCCCTCGACCTGCAGGAAGAAGTCGGCGAACTGGGGGATCAGGTCGACGTAGGCGACGGGGCCGAGGTGCGAGAAGAGCACGCCGTCGACGAGCTCGCGTCGCGCGATGCCCTGTGCGAGCACCTCGAGCGCGTCGCCGGGGAGCTCAGGGCGCTCGATCCGTCGCAGCGCGTTGTGGTTGGCAAGCAGGTAGAGGTAGGCGAACGCCTCCATGTCGGCCCGGGTGCCGCCGCGCTCGAGGTGGAGCGTGTCGGACTTGATGCCGTAGAGGAGCGCCGTCGCGAGCTTCTGCGAGATCTTCACCTCGGCCGCCCGCAGGTACTCGGTCAGAATCGTCGACGTCGCGCCGTACGACGGGCGCACGTCCTTGAGGTGGGCCCGGACCGGCGCCTCCTCGGGGTGGTGGTCGATCACGAGATCCACCATGCCCAGGCGCTCCTCGAAGAAGCTCGGCTGCACGTCGACCATCGCGACCATGTCGTACGCGTCGACGTCGCCGGCCTCGATCACCTCGACCTCGATCTCGAGGATCTTGATCATGGCCCGGTTCTCCGGGCGCGTGACGCCGCCGAAGGTCGCGATGGGCGCCGAGGTCTTGTTCCGGCCGACGAGCGTGCGCAGGGCCAGGGCCGAGGCGATCGCGTCGGGGTCGGGGTCGTCCTGGAGCAGGATGAGCAGGCGTTCGGCGGGTGCCAGGTGGGCGCGGAGGCGGTCCACCCGCGCGCGGAGGGCCGCCCGCTCGAGCTCGGGCTGGATCACGCGCTCGCCGATCGTTCCTGCCGACAGCGCGGTCACGCCGGGGGCGGCCGGGTCGAGCGCCCGCGCGTCGTCCTTCAGGACGACGACCGGCGCCAGCGGCGCCGCCGTCCGGAGCGCCTCGAGGACCCGGTCGCGCCGCTCGTGGGGCACCGCGAGGAGGACGCTCTCCCGGCCGGTGCGGAAGGCGCGTCGGTAGAGCGCGGGGTCCTCCAGGTCGCCGGCCAGCGCGGCGGCGCCGCGTCGCGCGATCCGGGCGCGGAGGGCGCGGTCCTCAACGAGGTAGAGCGGCGGTTCGCCCGGGGTGGGGGTCCCCCGCAGCAGCCGGAAGAGGAAGTCGTCCGGGCACACGAGCAAGGACCGCATGATGACGACCCGGTCATTCTACGCCCGCCGGCCGGGCGGGGGGTCGGCTTCTGCGGGCCCCGCCGAGAGCGGCGGAGAGGGAGCCCGGCTACCGACCCGCCCCCTCGGGCGTCGCGGGGAACCGCTCTTCCGGGGCCGACAGCCAGGGCGGCCGCGCCGACTAGCGGCGGAGCAGGGAGGCCGCCGTCATCTCGGGCGGGATCGGGAGGCCGAGGAGGTCGAGCATCGTCGGGGCCACGTCGGCCAGGACGCCGGCTGGGCGGAGCGCCCGGCCGCGCAGGTCCGGGCAGGCGAGGATGATGTCGACGTCGTTGGCGGTGTGGGCGGTCTGCGGGGCGCGGGTCACGGGGTCGAGCATCTGCTCGACGTTACCGTGGTCGGAGGTGACGAGCGCGCAGCCGCCCGCCCGGTGAGCGGCGGCGACGACCCGGCCCAGGCACGCGTCGACGACCTCGACCGCCCGGATCGCGGCCGGGAGGCTCCCGGTGTGCCCCACCATGTCGGGATTCGCATAGTTCAGGACGATGACCTCGTAGCGCGCCCCCGCCGCGGGCGCGCCGGGGTCGAGCTCGACGGCCACGTCGGCGGTCCGCCCGGCGAGCGCCCGCGTCGCCTGGATCCCCTCGGTGATCGCGGCCTCGGCGAGCGCGGTCACCGCGTCCGCGCGCATCTCGGGCGCCTCGTCCTCGCGGACCGCGAGGCTCCGGACCTGGACCCGGTCCTCGCGCGGGAACGGGGCCAGGCGCTTGCCGTTGAAGAAGCTCGTCACGTGCCGGTATTTGGTCGACTCCGCGAGCCTGAGCTGCCAGCGGCCGACCTGGGCCAGCACCTCGCCGAGCAGCTGGGCCATGTTCATCGGCGGGATGATGTAGCCGTCGAACTCGTCGTAGTAGCGCGTGAGGCCGAGGTAGAAGACGGGCAGGCGCGGGCCGCGCGCGAAGCCGTCTGCCTCGAGCCGCTCCTCCACGAACGCTCGCGTGAGCTGGATCGCCCGGTCCTGGCGGTAGTTGAAATGGATGACGGCGTCTCCCGCCTGGATCAGCGCGAGCGGCGCGCCGCCATCGGCCGTGACCAAGGTCGGCTGGATGAACTCGTCGGTCTCGACGTCCTTCACCGTGCTGTCGGCGGCCACGGGCAGGCTCTCCGAGAGGCGGCGGCGGTACGCGGCCTCGATCGCCTCCCGGGCCGAGGGCGCCCGGAGCCCGACGCCGTGCACGAGCGCGTCCCACGCGCGGGCGGTGCGCTCCCAGCGGCGGTCGCGGTCCATCGCGTAGAAGCGGCCCATCACCGAGGCGACGCGGCCGAGGCCCAGCTCGACGAACTTCCGCTCGAGCCGGTCGAGGTACCCGAGGGCGCTCTGCGGTGGGGAGTCTCGGCCATCGGCGAAGACGTGGACGAAGACCCGCCGGAAGCCGTGGTGGCCGCAGAAGCCGAGGAGCGCCTCGCAGTGGTCCAGGGTGGCGTGGACGCCCTGGTCCTGGACGAGCCCCATGAGGTGGAGCCGCGAGCCGTGCGCCCGGCAGTGGTCGAGCGCCGCGCAGAGCTTGGGGGTCGCGTAGAAGTCGGGGCTCGCGATCAGCGTGTCGACACGGAGGATCTCCTGCTCGACGACGCGCCCCGCGCCCATGTTGAGGTGGCCGACCTCGGACGAGCCGGGGATCCCCTCCCGGGTCCCCACCGCGGTGCCGGCCGCCTTGAGCCGGCTCGCCGGATAGGTCGCGAGAAGCCGGTCCACCACGGGCGTGCGCGCCAGCTTGACGGCGTTGCCTTCGATCTCGTCGCGGATGCCCCAGCCGTCGCGGACGATCAGGACCAGGGGCGTGCGCACTAGGCGTCCTTGACGGGGTTCTCCAGGACGCCGATGCCCGTGATCTCCATCCGGCAGACGTCACCGGGGCCCATGTAGACGGGGGGCTTCTTGCCGTGCCCCACGCCGGGGGGCGTGCCGGTGGCGATCAGGTCGCCCGGCGCGAGCGTGATCAGGTTGGAGAGGTACGAGACGAGGTAGGTCACGTCGAAGATCAGCTTCGTGGTGCTGCCGTGCTGCATCTGCTTGCCGTTGACCCAGGTCCGGAGCTCGAGGACGTGGGGGTTCGGCACTTCCTCGCGGTCGGCCAGGCAGGGCCCGAGCGGCGCGAAGGTCTCGCACATCTTGCCCTTGGCCCACTGGCTCGTCACGAACTGGAAGTCGCGGGCGCTCACGTCGTTGACGATCGTGTAGCCGAAGACATAGTCGAGGGCCCTCTCCCGGGGGACGTAGCGCGCCGTGCGCCCGATGACGACGCCGAGCTCGACCTCCCAGTCGAGCTGCTGGCAGCCCCGCGGCCGGAGGATCGGCTCGCCCGGGTCGAGGATCGCGTTGCTCCACTTCGGGAACATGGGCGGCTCCGGCGGCACCGGCATGCCCGACTCCTCGGCGTGGTCCCGGTAGTTGAGGCCGATGCAGATGATCTTGCCGGGGTCGGCGATCGGGGCGTGCAGGCGGAGCGTGTTGAGCGGCGCCTGCGCCCACTCGGTGATCGACCGGATCGCGTCGAGGGCGGCGGGGCCGGCTTCGAGGAACGCCCGCGTGCTCGGCGGGAACACGGCCGCGGCGATGGCCTCGGCGCGGCCGACGCCCTTGCGGGCGAGCGTGGCGGCGTAGCTCGCCGCGAGGTCGGCGACCTGGTCGCCCCGCAGAACGCCGAGCCGCGGCGCCTGACCGTTCTGGGAGAAGCGGACGAGTCTCATGAGGGCCTCCTCGAGTGTGATGGGGGTGCGCGCGCATTATACCCCGTCCTTTTCGTGCCTTCCCGCGCGGGGCCGTCTGCTAGGATGACCATGAGTCGGCTCTTCCGCCGGAGACCCCGGGAGAGCACCTGGGAGGTGTCACATGACGACCGCATCGCGGGTACTGAGTGCTGTTGTCCTGGTCGCCCTCTTGGGCCCGAGCCTCGTCGCGCCGCTGGCGGCAGCGGCAGAGTCCGAGACGCCGCCGTCCGCGGAGCCGTCGCCGGCGCCGCCCGCGCCCGGCCCACCCAGCCCCGCTCCGCAGATGATGCAGCCCCCGCTCATGATGCCGGCCCCGCCCGTCCCCCACCGCTACCAGGCGGCCTATCAAGCGGGCGCCACGGTGGCGACGTTGTTCAGCCTGCCGGGCCGGGCCGTGCTGTGCACGGCCGGCAGCGCCCTCTCGCTCGTCACGATGTTGGTGACGTTCGGTAGCGGGTACGGCGCGGCCAAGGGCGTCTTCGAGGAGGGCTGCATCGGGAAGTGGGTCGTGACCCCCGACGATCTCCGCGCCGCCAACCGCCGGGGCGCGATGGGAGACGCCTACTAGGCCCCCCCGCCCCGATCCGGCTCCCGACCCCGTCGCCCGCCCGCGCGCGACGGTCCGGGGGCCCTCCTCACCGCGCGGGGACTGCTCTCGGCTCCCGGTCCCCCCGCGCGCCGACGGCCCCGTCACCCGCCGGGAGGGCTCCGCGACTCATGCTGCGGACGTACCCGATCACCGCGTCGATCTGCCGGTCGTCCAGCGTGAGCTCGAAGCCCGGCATGCCCGGCTTCCCGAGCGGCGCGCCGCCGTGTTTGATCAGCAGGCGCAGGTAGTCGTCGGAGTCGGCCCGCATGCGGGCGGCGTCCGTGAGGTCCCCGGGCCGGATGACGAAGAGGACCGCCCGCCACGACCCGCGCCCGTCCTGGCCGTGGCAGTCGACGCAGTACCGGTAGTAGACGCGCTCGCCGAGCCCCGCGCGCGGCGGAGGCGGCGGGTTCTCCACGGCGATCGCGACGAGGACGGCGACGAGGCCGATCGCCACGATCGAGCCGAACAGCATGAGGCCGGGCCGGCGCACGCGCCTCAGACCTGGGTCGGCGCGCCCGGACCCGCGTGAGAGAAAGGCTCCCCGGTCATCCCCGAGACGATACCATCCCCCAGGGCGCGCGCCTGGCCGCGGTACGTCGCGCACAGGCTCCGGCCACAGCGGGAGGGGGCGCGCGGTCGTTGGCCGGCTCGAGCGGTGCCGGGTCGGATCGACCCTCCGGGCTGGGCGCGGGGCCCTCGGATCCACCGCGGCCGGCGGGCAACGCTCACCGGCAGGGGGCCGCCTGGCCGTGGCCGGGATCTGCCGGACGGGCGGCGCGAGCCGACTTGACAAGCACTTGCTCCATCGCATACTCGGGGGTGCCCGTCCGGCGGCGGACATCCTGATGCAGAAACTATCCGGCGGTTCCCAGGGGAGGGCGCGATGGCTAAGGTGACCCGGCGCGAGTTCATGCGGTTCTCGGGGACGGTCGTAGCGGGGGCGTCGCTGGCGACGATGCTCGACGCGCGTCAGGCCCCCGCGCAGATACGGGGCACGACGCTCCGCATGCTGAAGTGGAGCCACTTCGTGCCCGCCTACGACCAGTGGTTTGACAAGTTCGCCCAAGAGTGGGGGGAAAAGAACGGTGTCCGGGTGCTGGTCGACCACATCCCCCATCTCGAGCTGCCGGCCCGGTACGCGGCCGAGTTCGCAGCGGGCGCCGGCCACGACCTCATCTACTTCGTCGGCCAGATCCTCACCGGCCACTACTACCGCAACCTCGTCGACATGACCGACGTCGCCGGGCGGCTCGCCAAGAAGTACGGTGGGTGGATGCCGTCGGCGACGAGCGCGGCCCAGGTGGGCGGGACGTGGTACGGGATTCCGGACTTCTTCATCGCGATCCCGGTCCTCTGGCGAAAGGACCTCTTCGACCAGCATGGCCTGGCCGCCCCCGACACCTGGGAGAAGTTCAGGACGGCCGCGCGGACCCTGAAGCCGACCGGCCATCCGACGGGCATCCAGTTCTCGCACTGTAACGACGCGAATCACAACTGGCGCGCGGTGCTCTACTGCTTCGGCGCCCGGGAGACGGACCCGTCGGGGCGGGAGGTCCTGCTCGACTCGAAGGAGACGCGGGAGGCGCTGCGGTTCGCCAAGGCGCTCTACGAGGAGGGCATGACCCCCGAGGTCTTCTCGTGGGACGATGCCGCGGACAACCGCTATCTCGCCTCGGGGGTCGCCTGCTGCATCCACGACGCGATCTCGGCCTACCGGACGACCGAGGACACGAACCCCGAGGTCTTCCGGAACACGTTCGTCCTCCCCGAGGCGGCGGGGCCGGGTGGGGAGCGGCGGAACGTCGGCGAGCCGAACGTGTGGGCGATCTGGAAGTTCTCGAAGAACGTGGCGGCGGCCAAGGAGTTCGTCGAGTACGTCGGCGACCACCAGAAGGAGGCGATGACGGCCAGTCGTGGCTACAACCTGCCCTTCCTCCTGGGCCAGTACCAGAAGCCCATGCCGGTCATCGGCACCGACCCCAAGCTCCACACGCTCCAGGACATCGGCAAGATCACCTCCTTCTTCGGCTACCCGGGTCCGATGACCCCGCCGGCCCAGGAGGTCCTGACGAGCTTCATCATCCCCGACATGTTCACGCGCGTCGCCCGCGGCCAGGACATCGAGGCCACGGTCGGGTGGGGGATGGGCGAGATTCGGCGCATCTACTCCAAGCACCAAGCCGGCTGATGGGGGAGGTGTCGGCGGGCGGCAAGGGAGAGCGACCCGCCGCCCTCGCGATCGGGGTGCCCGCCGCGCGGGTGGCGCCCCGGTGGTGGCGGAGCATCGCCGTCCGGCGGTTCGTGTTCGGCTACAGCCTGCTCACGCCGGCCGTCCTCTACGTCGGGCTCCTGGTCGGCGTGCCGTTCCTCTTCTCGCTCTACCTGGCGCTCAGCGACGCGAGCGTGGGCGCGCCGATCGCGCGCTTCGTCGGGATCGACAATCTGCTGGCCGCGGTCGAGAGCTCGTCGTTCCGCGTCGCACTCCGCAACTCCCTCGTCTTCACGCTCGGCGCCGGCATCGCCAAGAGCATCCTCGGCACCACCCTCGCGTTCCTGCTCATGCAGCGGTTCCGGGGCCGGAAGGTGGTGCGGGCGCTCATCGTGATGCCGTTCACCATCCCTATCGCGGTGAGCGCGCTCGGCTGGAAGTGGATGCTCGACTCGCAGTTCAGCGTGATCAACTGGGCGCTCGGGCGGCTCCACCTGATCGGCGCCTACGGGACGGACGGCTGGCCGGTCTGGCTCGGCCAGCCGGCCCTCGCCCTCGCGTCGGTGATGTTCGTCAACGTGTGGCGGAGCTTCCCCTTCGGCGCCATCGTCCTCATGGCCGGGCTCACCTCGGTGCCGCCCGAGGTCATCGACGCCGCCAAGGTGGACGGGGCCAACTTCCTCCAGCGCCTGCGGCAGGTGATCGTGCCCATGATCGCGCCGATCCTGTTGGTCGGCGGCCTCTTCGACACGGTCTTCACCCTCTCCGACATCAGCATCGTCTACCTGCTGACCAACGGCGGCCCCAACGGCGCCACCGAGATCCTCCCCACGCTCGCCTACCGCGTGGGCATCCAGGCCGGCGCGCTGGGCCGGGGCGCCGCGATCTCGCTCTTCTTGTTCCCGCTGCTGCTGCCCGCGATGGTCCTGCTGCTCCGCAACCTCCGCCGGCGGGAGTGGTGATGCCGCGGAGCGCGCGGCAGCGGGCCGTCCGAAAGCACGTCCTGATCTACGCCGGGCTGGCGCCCTTCCTCGTCCTCGCCGTCTTCCCGATCCTCTGGATGGCGATCACCGCCGTCAAGCAGGAGGCGGATCTCTACCGGATGGACGTGGTGCCGTTCTGGTTCAACCTGCCCCCCACGCTGAAGAACTTCTCCCTGCTGTTCTGGCGGACGTCCTACATGGACTGGATCGTCAACACGATGTCCGTCTCGTTCTGGGTCTCCGTCATCACGATTCTCACGGCCGTCCCTGCGGGCTACGCGCTCGCCCGGCTCAAGCTGCCCGGCGCCGAGAACCTCGGCATCGGCATCTTCATGACCTACCTCGTCCCCCCGATCATCCTCTTCCTCCCGCTCGCCCGGGTCGTCAGCGAGCTCGGGCTCCAGGACTCTTGGTGGTCGCTCGTGGTGGTGTACCCGACCTTCACGATCCCGTTCTGCACCTGGCTGTTGATGGGGTTCTTCAAGACGGTCCCGTTCGAAATCGAGGAAGCGGCGCAGGTCGACGGCTGCGGCCAGCTCGGCGCGCTGCTGCGCGTGGTCCTGCCGGTGAGCTGGCCCGGGCTCGTCACCGCGGTCATCTTCTCGTTCACGCTGTCGATGCAGGACTTCCTCTACTCGCTCGCCTTCATTTCGGTGTCGGACCAGAAGCCGGTGCCGCTCGGCGTCGCCACCGAGCTGATCCGGGGCGACGTCTACTTCTGGGGCTCGCTCATGGCGGGGGCGCTCCTGGTCGGCGTGCCGGTCGCGATCATCTACAACCTCTTTCTCGACAAGTTCATCTCGGGGATCACGGGCGCCGCGATCAAGTAGCCACATGCGAGCCGAGCTGGGCGCGCTCTCCCTGGCGGCCGTCGCCGCGTTCGTCGGCGGCGCGGCGGCCGGGCGCCCGCCCGCGGACGTCGTCGCGACCGGGATCGCCCGTCCCCTCCAGCTCGCCCTCGACCCCGAGGGGAGGCTGGTCGTCCTGGGCCCGGGGGCCGCCGGCGACGCGGCGGGCGAGATCGTGCGGGTGCCGCTCGACCGGGGCGGGAGCCTCGATCTCTCGGGCGCCCCTCGGGTCCGCATCCCCTTCGCGCGGGGGCCGCGCCCGTTCTCGCTGGGGAGCCTCGCCGTCGAGCCGCGCTCGGGCGACCTGTTCCTCGGCGAGGAAAACGGAAGCCGGATCTACCGGCTCTCGGCCGACGCCGGGCTCACCCTCTACGCGGTGGGCCTCCACCGGCTCGCCGGCGGCGGCACCCTTGCCTTCGACGGGGTGGGGCGGCTCCTGGTCGTCGACTACGCCGACCCCTCGATCGACTCGCCCGCGGAGCGTCCCGGGCCGCCGGGCTTCGAGTGGCTTCGCGACGAGGACTACCGGGGCCCGCTGCTCCTCCGCCTCGACCTCGATCCCGAGGTCGGGCTGCCCCGCGACCTCGAGCGCGCCGCCCCGCTCTTCCCGCGCGGGTGGGGCGGGCGGGCGGGGGGCGGGCTCCTGCCGAGGCTCATCTCGGTCGCTGCCGGGCCGACGGGCGCGGTCTTCGCCCTCGGCTCGATGGGGCAGGTGTTCCGCGTCTCGTCGACGGGCGAGCTCGAGCCGCTCGCCCGGCTGCCGCTCGGGCAGTACCAGCGGATCTCGATGGTGGCGACGCCTGACGGGAGCCTGCTCGTGAGCGGCGGGTTCCACATCGGTCGCGTCTTCCGCGTCGCGCCGGACGGCCAGGTCTCGACCCTGGCCCAGGACCTGGCGGATCCCGAGGGCATCGCCCTCGACCCCGCGGGCCGGGTCTACGTCGCCGAGTCCGCGCTCCATCGGATCGTCCGGCTGCGGCTCCCGCCGCCCTGAGTCCAGCGCTCAGGCGCCCTCGGCCATGGCGGCGGCGAGGCCGCGGACGTAGCTCCGGACGAAGACGCCGCAGAGGAGCGCCAGCGGGATCGCCAGCAGGTTGATCGCGGCCACCGCCGGCAGCTCGTCGAGGCCGACGTCCATCGTGCCGACGCCCACCGGGAGGGTCTGGGCGTGCGGGTCGGCGAGGAACACCGAGGCGAGCATGAAGTCGCTGGCGACGGTCCCGAGCGTGAAGACCCCGGCGGCGACGAGGACGGGCGCGCTGAGCGGCAGGAGGATCCGGAAGAACACGGCGGGACGGCTCGCGCCGTCGACCCGGGCCGCGTCCTCGAGGGCGCGGGGCAGGCGCTCCCAGTAGGCGGAGAGGAGCCAGACGCAGAAGGGGAGCGCGAGCATCGGGTAGGTGAGGAGGAGCGCGGCCAAGCTGTCCTCGAGGCCGAGCCGGATCACGACCTGGTAGAGCGGGAGGAAGAGGATCGTGTGGGGGATGGCGTAGGTGGCCAGGAGCCCGCGCCGCCAGCCGCGCCACCCGGGCGGGCGGAGCCAGCCGAGGCCGTAGCCCGCCATGACGCTCAGGCCGAGCGTGAGCGCGATCGACGCCGCGAAGACGAGCAGCGTGTTCTCGAGCCATCCCACGACGGGGTAGGTGCGAAGGAGGACGCGCCCGACGAGGCCCCGCTCCTGGCGCGCCTCGCCGAAGAGCTCGCGGAAGTTGTCGAGCGTGGGCGCGCGCACGATCAGGGGGTGGCCGAACACGTCCTCCTGGGGGGTCTTCAGTGCCTGGACCAGCATGAAGTAGATCGGGAACAGCGCGCCCACCACCACGAGCGCGCAGAGCCCGCCCCGGCCGAGCCCGCGGAGGCGCCGCCGCGTCACCGCGGGCGCTCCTCTGGCGGGTCGACGAGGCGGAAGAGCGCCCACAGCACGAGGGCGAGCGGCGGCACCAGCGTGAGCGACAGGGCCGCGGCCTGGCCGAGCTGGCCGGCCTGGACGCCGAGCCAGTAGGCCTCGGTGCCGAGCACGGGGAAGACGACGCGGCCGCCCGTCAGCATCCACACGTTCGCGAGGTCCGCGAGGCCCGTCGTCAGCGAGAAGAATACGGCGAGTGCCAGGAAGGGCCGCAGGAGCGGGACGGTCACGAACCAGAAGCGGCGCCAGGGGCTCGGGCACTCGAGCCGCGCATAGTCGAACAGGTCGGCCGGGACTGCCTGTACGCCGGCGAGCAGGAACACGCCCATAAAGGAGGCGCCGCGCCAGACGTTGAAGAGCCCGACGCTCGCGAGCGCCCACGCGCCCGCGCCGAACGCGCCGTCGACCGCCTGCTTGAGGTCGGCCGCCAGACGACTGTAGGAGGTGACGAGCGGCGGGTTCAAGGTCCAGTACCAGCCGATGACGGCCACGCTCGACGGGTAGACCCAGGGGAGGAAGACGGCGAGCAGGACGAGTGCGCGGCCGCGGAACGGGCGCTGGAGCAGGAGCGCCAGGCCCAGGCCGAGCGCGAGCTTGACGACGCCGGTCAGGCCGGCGAAGGCGAGCGTGGCCGCCGCGGCCGGCCAGAACCGGTAGACGGGGTTCGTCGCGAGCTCGACGTAGTTCCGGAGGCCCACGAAGCGCGCGGGTCCGACGCGCTGCGGCGAGAGGTCGGTCAGGCTCGTCCACGCCTCCCACGCCACCGGGTAGGCGAGGACTCCCGCGACCATGACCGCCGCGGGGGCGAGGAGGAGCCACGCCGCGATCACCTCGCGGCGCCGGGCGGCGGCCGCGGCGTCGGCTACTGGAGGGATTCCTCGGTCTTCGCGTCGAAGAAGTGGATGCGCTCGGGGTTGAACGCGAGCCGGATCTTGTCGTGCTGCCTGAGGCGAACGGTCGGGTCCACCCGGACGACGATCACGCAGTTGCCGACCTTCACGTCGAGCAGGATCTCCGAGCCGAGCGGCTCGACCACGTCGACGACCGCCTCGCAGGTCAGGTCGGCGTGGTC
>WNFT01000020.1_pt1 | contig 91806 bp, 95 predicted proteins | sample 5400191 | NCBI WGS metagenome assembly WNFT01 (sample SAMN13153359, study PRJNA577476) | soil metagenome | isolation source: 80 cm saprolite under Madrone tree | place: USA:California | collected 2016-06-14 | reverse complement strand
TCGAGCAAGCGACGCAACCACCAGCCATCAAGGAAACGCCGGCGAGCGAACCCTCGCCAGCGCGCGAGACGAATGGGTCAGCCTCTGCGCGGCCGTCGCGGGACCCCGCCTTCACGGTCCAGGTGGGCGCGTTCGGTGCTCGAGAGAGAGCCGTAGCGCTCCAGCGTGAACTTGCTCGTACTGGTGCTGAAGCGAGCGTCCTCCCGGCGGAGGTCGGCGGACGCACGATCCACCGCGTGCGCGTCGGGCGTTTCGCCAGCCACGCGGAGGCCGCCGACGCTGCGCGGCGACTCGCCGCGAGCGGCTACGCGACGCTCGTCGTACGCGAATAATTCACCGGCGATCACGGGCCGGGCCCCCATCGCCTGTCACGCCCCGGCGCCGACCTCCGGCTCGGGCTCCTCCTGGCTGCGGCGCTCGAAGCTCAGCAACCCCTGGGGCCGGAACACCATCAGCACCATCAGCATGAGCCCGAAGGCGAGCAGCCGATAGCGCTGCAGGTCGCGGAACACCTCGGGGATCGACACCAACAGCGCGGCTCCGGCCACGACCCCGAGCAGGTTGCCCATCCCGCCCAGGATCACCATGGCCAGGATATTGATCGACTCGGTGAAGAGGAAGTTCTCGGGGAACACCGAGCGCTGCCAGGAGGCGAGAAAGCTGCCGCCGATCCCCGCGAAGGAGGCCCCGATGGCGAACGCCTGGAGCTTCGCCACGGTGGTGTTGATGCCCATCGCCCGCGCGGCCAGCTCGTCCTCGCGGATCGCCTGCCAGGCCCACCCGATCCGCGAGTGCCGGAGCCGCGCCGAGGCCAGCAGGGTCAGGGCCAGGGCGGCGAGGAACAGATAGTAGTAGTGGGTGTTGCGGGAGAGGGCGAAGCCGGCGACGGCGGGCGGATCGATCCCCACGATCCCGCTCGGGCCCCCGGTGATATTGACGGGCCGGTCGAGGTTGATGAGGAGGAGGTAGGTGATCTCACCGAACCCGAGGGTGACGATCGCGAGATAATCCCCCGCGAGGCGGAGGGTCGGCGCCCCGATCAGGATCCCTGAGCAGGCGGTGAGGACGATCACGATCGGCAGGGTTACCAGAAATGGCAGGTGCAGGCCAAAGTGCGCGGAGGCCAGGAACGTGTAGAGGTAGGAGCCGATGCCGAAGAACGCCACGTAACCCAGGTCCAGGAGGCCGGCGAAGCCGACCACGATATTGAGCCCGAGGGCGAGCGTGGCGTAGAGGCAGATCCGGGCCATCACGCCGATCCAGTAGTCGTTGGGCGCCACCAGAGGCGCCACCAGGACCACCAGCCCGAGGACCGCCGCCGCCCACCGCGGGAAGCCGGGCTCGGCCATGTCAGACTTTCGCTCGCGCGGCCACGGTCTCGCCCAGGAGGCCCGTCGGCCGAACCACGAGGACCACGATCAGGAGCACGAACGCGACGACGTCCTTGTAGGCCGGGTTCATGAAGGTGACGGCAAGGCTCTCCACCAGCCCGAGGATCAGGCCACCCAGCATCGCGCCCCGGATGTTGCCGATCCCGCCGAGCACCGCCGCGGTGAAGGCCTTGAGGCCGGCCGAGTACCCCATGAAGAAATCGATCTGGGTGTAGTAGAGCCCGACCAGCACCCCGCCGGCCCCGCCGAGCGCCGAGCCCATGAAAAAGGTGACGGCGATGACCCGCCGGACGTTGACCCCCATGATGGCGGCCATCTCGCGATCCTCGGCCACCGCGCGGATCGACCGACCGAGCGTCGTTCGCTGCACGAGGAGATGCAGGCCCCACATCATCAGCCCGGCCACGACGGCCATGACGATCACGAGCGCCGAGATGCTGGCCCCGGCGATCTGGATCCGCCAGCTGCGGGGGAACAGAAGGCTCGTCATGTAGACCTTCATCCGGGCGCCCTGGGTCAGCATGACGGCGTTCTGGAGGAAGATGGAGGCGCCGATGGCGCTGATGAGGGGTCCGAGACGGGTGGCCCCGCGTAGGTAGAGCGGCCGGTAGGCGAAGCGCTCGAGCCCCACGCCAAGCGCACCGGCGAAGAGCATCGCAGGGAGCAGCATGAGTGGCAGCACCCATGCCGGGTGAAGCCCGCCCACCTGGGCCCGGAGCAGCAGGGCCAGTACCCACCAGCCCACGTAGGCGCCGATCATGAAGATCTCGCCGTGGGCGAAGTTGATCATGAAGAGAATGCCGTAGACCATCGTGTAGCCGAGGGCGACGAGCCCGTAGACGGTCCCGAGGGCGAGGCCGAAGACGAGCTGCTGGGGCAGGATCGCGAGGACGTCCGCCACGGCGTCAGTCTTCGCCCAGGTAGGCACGCCGGATAGAGTCGGTGGCCAGGAGGGTTCGGGCCGTGTCGTGGATGACGATCCGGCCGTTCTGCAGCACGTAACCCCGGCTGGCGATCGAGAGCGCCACGGGCGCGTTCTGCTCGACCACCAGGATCGTGGTCCCCGATCGGTTGATGGCCTGGATGATGTCGAAGACCTGGTCCACCAGCACGGGCGCGAGTCCCATCGAGGGCTCGTCCATCAAGAGCAGGCGGGGGCGGGCCATGAGGGCGCGTCCGATGGCCAGCATTTGCTGCTCGCCACCCGAGAGCGTGCCGCCGAGTTGGTGCTGGCGCTCCAGAAGCCTTGGGAAGAGCGCCCACACGCGCTCGAAGTCCTCGGCCACCTCGCCGGCCGGCGCCCTCTGGCGGGTGAAGGCCCCCATGGCAAGGTTCTCCCACACGGTCATGCGGGCGAAGATCCGGCGAGCCTCGGGGACCAGTGAGATCCCGCGACGGACGATGACCTCGGTCGGCAGGCCGTCGATCCGGTCGCCTTCGAACTCGACGCGTCCGGCCGTGGGCCGGACCACGCCGAGGACCGTCTTCATCGTGGTCGACTTCCCCGATGCGTTCCCGCCGAGCAGGCACACGATCTCCCCGGCCCGCACCTCGAGGTTGACCGACTTGAGGACTCGGAGGGGCCCGTAGTGGGTGACGACGTCGGTGAGCTTAAGCACGACCCGCCCGCCGCCCGAGATAGGCCTCCAGGACGGCCGGGCTCCGCCGCACCTCCTCGAAGCTCCCCTCGGCGATCTTGGTCCCGTGGTCGAGCGCCGCGACGCGGTCGCAGATCCCGCGGACCACCCCCATGTCGTGCTCGATCAGGAGGATCGTGACGCCGGCCTCGCGGATTCGTCGAATGTCGCCCATCAGCTCACGCGTCTCGGTGGGGTTCATGCCGGCTGCGGGCTCGTCGAGGAGCAGGAGCCGCGGCTCGGCGGCCAGGCCGCGGGCGATCTCCAGGCGTCGGCGGTTGGCATAGGAGAGCGTCCAGGCGGGCCGGGCCGCCCGGGGGAGCAGCCGATCACCAAAGAGCCCGAGCAGCTCGGCCGCCCGCGCCTTGGCGCGACGGTGCTCCTTTCGGGACCAAGGCAGGCCAAGCAGGATGCTCGCGATGCCGGACCGGGTCCGGCAGTGCATGCCCACCAGCACATTTTCCAGAACCGTCATGTGATCGAAGAGGCGCTGGTTCTGGAACGTGCGGGCGATGCCGAGCGCCGTGATGCGGTGGGGGGCGAGACCGACGAGCTCCCGCCGTCCGTGGTCGAACCGGATCCGCCCGTCCGTCGCCTGGTAGAGACCCGTGATCAGGTTGAAGCAGGTCGTCTTCCCGGAGCCGTTGGGCCCGATGAGGCCGACGATCTCGCCCTCCTCGACCCGGAGCGCAAGATCGTGCACGGCCCGGAGGCCGCCGAAGTCCTTCGTCAGGCCTTCGGTCTCGAGGAGCGACATCCTTCAGGGCCGCTCCCGCGCCCCCGCCCTACTTCACCGTGATCTGCTTCACCTGCTCGAAGCCGGCCCCCTTCACTCGGTAGAAGTAGATCACGCCGCCGGCCACATCGCCCTTGTCGTCTAACGAGATGGGCACACCGAGGATGCCCTTGTAGTTCTTTGTGGCACGGACGGCGTCGCGAACCGCGGCCCGGTCGGCTTTGCCGACCTTCTTGATCGATTCCAGAATGATATTGGCGGCCTCGTAGGCGAGGGGGCCGTAGGAGCTGACGGGTCCGTACTTGGCTTCGAAGGCCTTCACGAAGGCGGTGGCGGCCGGGATCTTCTTGAGGTCGGGCACGAGGAAGCTCACGTAGTTCCCCTCGGCAGCGCCGCCCGAGGCCTGGATGTAGTCCACCGGCTCGAACTGTCCATCGGGCCCGATCATCCGAACGTTCAGGCCGACGTCGGAGAGTTGCTTGGCGATGAGCGCGGCGTCGGGCGCCCACAGGCTCGCGTAGATCACGCTGACATCTTTGGGCACGGTGGCCAGGATCGCGCGGAAGTCCTTGTCGCCCGAGCGGATGACGTAGCGGATCGGCTGGGCGCCGAGCTGCTTGGCCTTCTTCTCCACCTCATCGGCCACGCCTTTCGGGCCCGTGGTGCCGTCGTCGAAGACGGCGATCTTCTTCGCCTTGAGGTCCTGGACGGCAAAGATCGCGCCGGCCGGGCCCTGGGCGTCGTCCCGCGCGCAGACGCGATTCGTGTTCTTGAGCCCTCGATCGGTCACCTTCGGGTTGGTGCAGCCGGGGCTGATCAGGACCAGATTGACCCGGTCGAGCACCTCCGAGACCGGAATGCACGTCACGCTGGTGATCCCCCAGACGGCGCCGAGAACGGCCGCGTCCGCCGCCACCTTCTCGGCGGCGGCGACGCCGACCTGTGGGTTGCCCTGGTCGTCGGCTTCCAGGACCTCGATCTTCCGGCCGAGGACCCCGCCTTTCTTGTTCCACTCCTCGGCTGCGAGCTTGACGGCATCGGCCACCTCTTGACCCTGCTTGGCGAGCGGACCGGTGAGCGGTACGCCTGCCGCGAGTTTCACGACCTGCTGCGCCTCGACAGCGGGCGCGACGACGCAGAGCCCGAGCGCGACCGCCACCGCCCACACACGCCTCTCGATGGATGTCCGGCAAGCCATACGCTCCTCCTCGGGTCCGAATTGGCGCAACTATGGTGGAGCGCCCTCGCTCAGTCAAGGGGCCGAAGCAACTCACTCCAACCGAGGAGGAACGATCGTCGACGATGGCGCGAGCTCCTTTCTGAAGCCGTACTCGCGGCTCCGGTCAGCGTCCTCCACGGTGCGCTCGCCGAACCGCCCGAACCCCATGCGCTCGTAAACGCCGTGTGCCGTCGTGAGTCGCGCGTCGGACCATGCGACGATGTGCCGATAGCCCGACGCCGCCGCCCAGCCGAGCGGCTGCTCCATGAGCGCACGCCCGAGGCCGCGGCCACGGTACCCGGGGAGCAGATAGAGCCGCTTGATCTCGCAGGCGACCCGCCCGGTTGGGACGACCGCGACGGTGCCCACCACGCGGTCGTCGTCCACGAGAACCCAGAACCGGCCTCCCCGCTCCAGGTAGGAGCGACGGATGTCGGTGAGGTCCGCGTCGAATCCCGACGGATCAAACGTCATCGCGTACTCGCGGAACACGGCGCCGATGACGTCGAGCACGGCCGTCGCGTGCGACGCCTCGAACGGCACGATCGCGGGGCCTCGTCGCGCCCCGCCTAATCCAGCCAATCCTTCTCTTTGAGCTTGCGGGGAAGATACTTCTTGGTGAGGTACTGGAAGTCCTTGTTGGCGAGGGCGTCCAATTCGTATTTGAGCCCGCTCGAGAGCATCCGCTTGATTTCCGCCTGCCAGCTCTTCTTCTGGAACCACGTATAGCCGAGGAGCTCGCGGGCGCGGGCGATGTCTTTGTCGTTGAGCTTGATGCCCACGTTGCGCGGGAGCCCGTACGATTCGGCGTCCCCGCTCGAGAGCCCGATGAACTTGGCCTTCGGAATCGCCATGCGCTGGCTCTCGAAGGCGAGATTGATCGAGCCCTGCTTGACGACCGAGTAGATGTAGTAGCCCCACGGGTCGTTGTCGACGAGGACATAGACGGGGAGCCGCCTCTCCTCGTGCAGCCGCCGCGCCAGACGCCTGACGCCGCGGGGCGGCTGCCCGTTTCCCGTGAGGAGAATGCAGTTGTACTTCCGCCAGAACTTGTCCTCGGAGAGCCGGTTCCACTGGGTGCCCTTCTCGACCAGGAGGACGAAATCGGCCGTGCATTTCTTGATCTGGAGATATTCCGGCTCGACGATGGAGGGCACGGAATAGCCGCCCTTCCCGAGCCGCGCGCAGTCCACCCGGTCGCCGTCGTCCACCAGCACCAGGGGCCCGACGACGGAGCCCGCGTTCTCGGCCCGCACGTGCAGCTCCTCGCGGAGAGCCGCCAGGGTCACCTCCAGGTCCTCGATGAGCGGATCGGACTCGTCCTGGGTGTCGAGGGTGTTCTCGTGCGAGTTCTTGATCGTGTGCTTGCTTCGGTAGTAGATCTCCCTGAGCGAGGTCGTGAGGTTGGCCCGCTGGAGCTCGCAGAGGGCATCCGCCACGAGGACCGTCTGCATGAACTTCTTGGCCATCCCGACGTTGAAGAACGACCGGGCCTGCTTCCGCTTGCCCATCTCGATCAGGCCCTTGCGCTCGCTGAAGGTGACGTTCGAAAGGGAGCGGACCGGGATCGCGATGGTGGGGTCCCGGTGCCGTTGGGCCGCGGTGATCACCACGTCCGCCACCCCGACGAGCTTCTTCTCGACCGCGCTCGTCCGTCGCTGCCTCTGGGCCATGGGGCGTCTCAGGCCTTCCGGCGCGTCGCGGTCGCGCGTTTGCGCGTCGCCCGACCCGTGGTCTTCCCTCGTGGCCGCGACGGCTTCCCGGCTTTCGCTTCGTCTTCGGGAGCTCCGTTCGGGGACATGGCCCCTCCTGGCGCTTCGCGGATCAGGACCGGCACCTCGCCTTCAACGCCCTCCGGCGTGACGATGATCGAATGCGGGAGACCTTCCGGGCCACCTCCGTTCTTCCCCAGGAGCTCGTCGGTCTTTTCGCCTCCGGTCCGCCTCATGGCGATCCTCTGGAGCTGCGCCTTGAGCTTCGCCGTGGGCAATCGGCCACCCTTGAGGCGGTTACACGACTCGACGACCTCCTCGATGTAGAGCTCGAAGATGTTGCGTCGACGGAACTCGCTGTGGGCCCGGTCGCGTCGCCTGAGAAAGGCTCCCAGCCGTCGGCCGCATTCGCGCAGCGCCAGGGTGATCTCTTTGCGGATCTCGTCGTAATCGGCGATCGCTTCCTTGGATTCGCTGGTAAACGGAACCCAGACCGAGGCCATATGGGCGAAGACCACCATCGGGCCAGACGGGAGTGCGCCCTTGGACTGAGACACTCCGTAGTTGCGCCAGGTGGTGTCGAGCACCGACTTGTAGATCACGCAGGCGGACTGCTGATAGAGGAGCGGCACGCGGTTGGCGTAGCGGATGAGGCGGGCGAGCTCATGGTCGTTCTCCTGCGTCTCTCCTTCCGCCAGCGCGATCGGCTTCGACTCCTGGCTCTCGTCCCCATGCTCTGGCCCGCGTCCGTAGGCCAGGCCCGCCTCGATCACAAACGGGTTGCCGCGGTACACGGCTGGCGGCCGGCTCACCGCCGTGTAGAACTCCCCTTTGATTTGCTGATACAGGCCGGAGAGGATCGCCTTTTCTCCGACCGGGGAGAGGCAGTTGGTCGGTGGCGCCATGATCTTGGTCGACTGGATGGCCTTATAGAGGGTCTCGGAGGCCTGCCCGTGGATGTCCCGGGGACGCGCGCGGGCCGAGAGGCCCGCGGCCTTGCAGATGTCCGCGGCAAGGCGAGGCGACACCCGACTGAAATCACTGGCCAGGAACCCTGACAGGGAATGGCTCTTGGTGTCCTGGAGCATCTTGAGCAACATCCCGAGCTCGATTCCGTAGGGATGCGGCTTGATCTCGCGTGGTGCTGGAGGGAGCTCGTGGTACGTCCTGGGATACTCCTTCGTCTCTCCCTCCGGCGTGAGGTACGTCAGCTTGACGTGCGGATTGGCAATGATGGTTTGCTCGACGTACTCGTCGACCGAGGCCCGCCCCTTCTGGTAACGGCCCTCGACTTCCATGGTCACCTGGGTTCCACGCTGGGACTCCCAGGCGATCTGCTTCTTCTCCAGAATCTGCGGCTCGTTCTTCTTGGTATCGATCTGGACCTCGAAGTAATGGGCGGGCGCTCGCGCACTGGTGCGGGAGATGATCTGGACGGGCTTGCCGGTCGTGAGCTGTCCATACATGCCGGCCGCCGAGATGCCGATGCCCTGCTGTCCTCGGCTCATGCGCAGCCGATGGAACTTGGACCCGTACAGGAGCTTCGCGAAGATCGGTGGAATCTGCTGGCGGATGATGCCGGGGCCGTTGTCGGTGACCGTAATCCGGAAGCGGCTCGCCTGGCTCGCCGGGGGCGGAGCCTCCCCATTGGCGACGGCCTCCACCTTGACGACCACGTCGGGGAGGATCCCGGCTTCCTCGCAGGCGTCGAGCGCGTTATCGACGGCCTCCTTCACACAGGTGAGCAGCGCCTTTCGCGGATTGTCGAACCCCAACAGATGCCGGTTCTTGGTGAAGAACTCGGAGACGGAGATCTCCCGCTGGCGCGCCCCCATCTCGACGGCGGACACCGCCGGCTTCGGCTGCGTGGCGACCGGACTGGTCTTCGACGGATGGAGCTTCCGGCCGCGCGTTGGCACGGGCTCTGTTCCACGATTCCGCATATACCATTCATACAAGCAGAGTCCGCTACAGGGACTCAAGTTTTCCCTCTGACCGCCTGGTAGGGCTCAAGTACACTGGGACGAGAAGGCCCTGGGGCGATGTCCAATCAGCAGGCGCTCGTCGTGTTCCTGCGCGCGCTCGTGGCAGCCAAGAAATCGCTGGCGCTCTACCCGCCGGGCAGTGAGACAGCGATGGCATGGATCGAGCGGCTACGGCGCTCGTTGGACGACGCCTTCCGCCAGGGCCTGATCTTCCCGATCCGCGTGGCCCGGGACAGCTTCGCCTGGGCGGGCGGCGAGCTCCCCACCACGGACCGGGCGCTGAAGGGTCTCCGGTTCGAGATGCAGTCCCGGGGGATCGGCGAGCTCAGCATCGAGCCGTCGGTCGAGAACTGGGAGCTCCAGGCAATGCTGGAGCTGCTCAACAAGCCGATCGAGCAGCTCGCCTCCATCACCGCCGCGCACAGCTACCTCCGTGACCGAGCCGTCGTCCGCGTGAGTGTCGGCGGGGCAGGTCTCGGGGGCCTCCCGGCTTCCTCGGCTCTGGACACCGGCTGGGGCACTGGCATAGAGGAGTCGGGCTCGGGCGCGAGCCTCGCTTGGACGGACGGGGACGCCCTGGATCTGCTCGTCGAGTCGATCCTGGAATTGGTCGACAAGCGATTCGAGAGCCTGGCCTATGACCGTACCGGGTTGCTCGAGTGGTTCCAGACGGTCTCGCGCGGCGGGCGCGTCGATCGCCTCTACGCGGCGGTGAACATGCTCGGCGCGATGGCGCAAGGCAGTGGCGACCGCGAGGTTCGCGCACGGACGACGCTCGAGGCCCTCATGCTCCTCCCCGACGCCACGCTGGCGCCCTTCTTCACCGACTGCCTCCTGCCCGGCGCGGCGAGCGATCTCACCGCGTTCAACCTGCTCACGCAGGTCACCGAGGACGAGCTGCGGGGGATCGCCCGCCACGTCCCACGGGAGCGGCTCGTCGCGCTGACGACGGAGCTGCTCGAGTACCCCTGGGAGGAAGGCAAGCGCTTGCGCTTGCTGGAGGCGATCACGTTGACGCTCGAGCGTGGCGCTGAGCCCGGGGCGTCTCCGGCAGGACCCGCCCTGCTCTCGCACAAAGATCCGCTCTTACTCGAGCTGCGGCAGGAGATCATCGACGCCTGCCGCCCCGACGTGCTCCTCGCGCGAAGCGCGGACGTGCTCCTGGCGCTGGTCTCTAGCGTCCATCCGGGCGAATATCCGGGGTTCGCAGCCGATGCGCTGGCGGAGATCGCCCGCGAGGCGCTGGCGGGCGGCCAGCCCGATCTGGTCCTCCGGGTCTTGCGCGGCGTGGCGACCGACGCCGCGCCCGAGGTATCCCGAGAGCCCCCGACCCCGACCATGCTGATCCGCCGCAAGCTCGCCGGGCCGAGCCACGTCTCGCTCGTCGTGGATCTCCTCCGTCGGGACCCGCCGATGGGCCCCATGGACGTCGCGACCGAATATCTGCGTTTCGCCGGCCCGGAGGGAGTCGAGGTGTTCACGGCGCTCCTCGCGGAGGAGCCACACCGACGGGTCCGGATACGGATGTGCGAAGTGCTGGCCCGGGTGGGAGTGCCGGCGATCCCCCCGTTGCTGGCGCGGCTCGCTGACAAGCGCTGGTTCGTGGTGAGGAACGCCCTCTACACGCTCCGCAAGATCGGGCACGCGTCCGCGTTTCCGGCCATCGTCGCCGTGCTGGAGCACCCCGACGGGCGGGTCCGGCTGGAGGCCGTGCGGGTCGCCATCCAGGTGGGCGGGGCAGCCGCGAGAGCGCCGGTTCTCCGCCGCGTGCATGATCCAGACGCGTCGGTGCGACGGGCGGCGATCAGCGCGGTCGGTGCCCCGGGGAACGACGGCGCGGTCCCGGAGTTGCGAAAGGTGCTCCTGGGCCCGGGCGCCCGAAGCGAGGACGACGCGGAGGTCCAGCTCGGGACGATCCGCGCGCTCGCCTCGATCGGCACCTCGGCGGCGCTGAGCGTTCTCGAGGCTGCCGTCAGCCGACGCGCCTGGTTCTGGAGGCGCGCCGAGCGCCGCGTCCGTGATCTGGCCGCCCAGACGCTGAGCGCCCGGAAGCCACGGGCGCGGGTCTCCCCCAAGGCCGTCGATGACCGGTAGCCCGACCGAGCAGACGTCGCACGTCTTCGGGTGCTTGCACGGCATGGTCCGGACGGCCGCGCTCTATCCACCGATGCACGCCCAGACCGTCAAAGCCAAGCAGACGCTGCACGACGCGTTGACCGCCTACCTGAGCTCGCACGGGAGGCTCGTGTACCGCTTCCTGGGCGACGTTCTCGTCGCCGACGATCGGATCCTCCCCCGGGAGAGCCTCCTCTACCGTCAGTTCCTCGCGGTCTGCCAAAACGAGCGGCAGATCGGGAGCATCTCGTTCATGGTGGGGGTGGAGCCACGCGAAGTGGACGCGCTCCTCGAGGCCGTGACCGAGGGCGTGGGCGGCGAGCCGTCGTCGTGGACGTCTCGCAAGGGGTTGACCCACGTGCGGCTGGGTCCGCCGGTGCAGCCCGAGCAACAGAGCGGAGAAGCGACGGCCCGACGAGCCTACTACGGCTCCATCGACGCACTCCGCGACATCCAGGCGACCGTCCGCGCTCGCTCCCCCCTCGCCGTGGAGCAAATCGGAACGCTGCGCGTCTTCACCTCGACGCTCTTGGAGCAGATCCTCCAGAGCCCGGCGCTGGTGCTCCGCCTCGCGAGCATCAAGTCCTACGACGAGTACACCCTCTACCACTCGGTGAACGTGGCCGTCATCTCGATCGGCCTCGGGCTCGTGATCGGCCTGCCGGAGACCCTCCTCCGGGAGATCGCCATGGCCGGGATGCTCCATGACGTCGGCAAGATCGCCATCCCGCACGAGATCCTCCGGAAGCCGGGCCCGCTCGACGAAGAGGAATGGCAGGTCATGCGACGTCACCCCGTCCTCGGCGCGGATCTCCTGAGCCGCCTGCCAGGCTCGAACCGTCTGCCGATGATCGTCGCCTTCGAGCATCACATCCGCTTCGACATGCGCGGCTATCCGTCCGTTCCCGCCGGCTGGACGCAGCATCCGATCAGCCGCCTGGCCTGCGTGGCCGACGTGTTCGACGCCATGACCTCGCGCCGCGCATACAAGAAGGCCATCCCGAACACGGACGTGCGCGGTTATGTTCGCGACGAGTCCGGGCGGACGTTCGATCCCCGACTCGTTCGTGTCCTGGATCTCATGCTCGGACGGCTGGAGGAGGAGACGCCCGAGGAGGACGCTCGAGGAAGGACGGCATGAAAAGAGGACTCGTCGAGTCTCTCGCGCTCGAGGGGACCGCGCTCACGGTGACCCTCGCGCCGACTCTGCCGGTCGAGGCGCGCACCCTCGCCGCGGCCACGGCCATCCGCGTCTTCGATCGCTACACGGTCATCGATCGTGTGATCATCGTGACCGGCGCGGACAAGGTCAGCCTGTCCCGAGGAGAGGTCGAGCATCTCCTGCGCTCGGAGAGCCTCGCCGGGCTCGACGGCAGGCAGCGGTGGCGGCATGCAGTCGCCCGCGTCGCCGCCGGGCTGCCCACGCCAGAGGGCGAGCGGCCGTGATGCGGTAGCGCCTTCCCCGGCTCACTCCCCGTAGCGGATCCGCGGATCGAGATACCCGTACACCATGTCCACCGCCAGGTTGATCGCCATGAAGAGGACGGCGACGAAGAGGATGGTGGACTGCGTGAGCGGGTAGTCGCGCTGGTAGATGGACCAGAGGACGAGGCGGCCGACGCCGGGGAGGGTGAAGACCTCCTCGACGACGACGGTGCCGCCGAGGAGGATGCCCATCTGGAGGCCGGCGACGGTCACGATGGGGATGAGGGCGTTCTTGAGGGCATGCTTCATGACGACGGCGCGGCCCGCGAGGCCCTTGGCGGCGGCCGTGCGGATGTACTCCGAGCGCAGGACGTCGAGCATGCAGGCGCGCGTGGTGCGGGCGATGTTGGCAGCGCTCGCGGTGCCGAGGCAGAGGGCGGGCAGCACCATGATCGTGAGGTTTCGCCGCGGGTCGGCGAACAAGTCCACCCAGACGACGGGCGGCATCCAGCGGAGGTAGATCGAGAAGAAGAGGATCAGCATCGTCCCCTGCCAGAAGACCGGGACGGAGAGGCCGAGGAGCGCGCCGACGCGGACCACGTTGTCCACGGCGCGGTCCCGCCGCACGGCGGAGACGATGCCGGCGGCGATGCCGAGGGCGAGCGCGAACCCCACGGCAAGGAGCGTCAGCTCGATGGTGACCGGGAGGCGCTCGAGGATGAGGCGGACGACGGGCTTGCCCGTGCGCCACGAGGTGCCGAGATCACCCTGGGCGAGGTTGCCGAGCCAGCGGGAATACTGGACCCACCAGGGCTGGTCGAGGCCGAAGAAGCGCCGGAGCTGCGCGACCATCTCCGGGCTCACGATCGCGTCGGCGCCGATCATCTGCTCGACGACCGTCCCCGGGATGAGCCGGAGCATCAGAAACACCAGGACCGTCAGCCCCAGGAGGGTCAGGGCCATCGAGTACGCCCGCACGACGAGATAGCGGCCCACCCTCAGCGCCTCCCCCTCAGCGCCGCACGCCCCTCGCTCACGCCCGGTCGAGCGAGACGCCCTCGAAGCCGTACAGGAGCGTCATCGGGTGCTGCTTGAACCCCTTCACGGACGCCTGCGTGAAGTCGATCGTGTCGGCGGAGAAGAGCCAGAGGTGCGGCACGTTCTCGAGGATCAGGATCTGGACGCGGTCGTAGATGTCCTTCCGCTTCTTCTGATCCAGCGTACGGCGCCCTTCCTCCATGAGGCTGTCGAGCTCGGGGACGCTCCAGCTGTTCCAGTTCTGGCCCTTCGTGGAATGGAGCGCGCGGAAGAACGCGGTGTCGGGGTCGGCGTAGCCCGGCGTGGTGTTCATCGTCAGGTCGAAGTCTTTCGCGAGCCAGCGCTTGATCCACACGGCGTATTCGACGTTCTCGATCTCCGCGGTGATGCCGATGCGCTTGAGCTGGGCGGCGACGACGGGCGCGCCCAGGACCATCGTGGGGAAGGTCGGGATGACCCCGAGCTTCACGGTGAAGCCGCCGGCCTGGCCCGCGTCGGCCATGAGCTTCTTCGCGCGGTCGAGGTCGGGCCTGTAGTAGCGCATCCACTGCTCCTCGGGAAGCTGCCACTGCTTCATGGGCGCGGTCGCGGGCGCCGTGAGCCGGCCGAACCCGGAGGCGGCGACGCGCAGCACCTGGCTCCGATCCACGGCCCAGCTGATCGCCTGTCGCACGCGGACGTCCCGGAGCGGCCCGCGGCTCGCGTTGATGTTGAGGAAGTCGTAGCCGAGACGGGAGCTCCGGTAGCCGGTCAGCGTCTTCTCGTCCTTCAGGAGGTTGAAGTTCTTGTTGTCCTCGAGGAAGGCGTGGTGGATCTGGCCCGTGCGGAGCGCCGCGACGATATTCGCCTCGTCCGGAATGATCCGGAGGATGACCTCGTCCACGTGGGGCAGCCCCTTCTTGAAGTAGTGCGGGTGGCGCTTGAGGACCATCTGCTGCTCGACCTTCCAGTCCTGCAGCATGAAGGGGCCCGTGCCGAGGGCGGCCGTGTTGAGGTCGCCGTGCTTCTTGATCCCGGCCTCGCTGAGGATGAAGCCCCAGAAGCCGCCGAGCGCCGCGAGGAGCCCCGCGAAGGGCTCCTTCGTCAGGAACTTCACCCCGTAGCGCCCCGTGGGCTCGACGCGGTCCACCGCGATGAAGTCCGACTTCCCGGGCGACTTCTCGAAGAGCCGGTCGAAGGTGAACTTGACGTCGGCGGAGGTCAGCTCCTGGCCGTCGTGGAAGCGCACGCCCTCACGGAGCTTGAAGGTCCACGTGAGCCCGTCCGGGCTGATCTGCCAGGACTCGGCGAGCTCCGGCACGGGGGTCATCTCGGCGTCGAAGCGGACGAGCTGGTTGTACATCATGGGCGAGCGGCGGCTGCGCGAGAACGCCGGGACGAGCTGCGGGTCGAGGCCGGTCGCCTCGGTCGTCTGCGCCGAGACGAAGGTACCGCCCGGCTTCGGCGCCTGCGCGTGCGCGGGCCGGCCGACGGAGAGCGCGGCGAGGGCTGCGCCGCTGGCTTTCAGGAGATCTCTTCGGGTCAACCGAGTCGTCATCGCTGTGGCTCCTTCGGTGTCCTGTGGCTCGTTCGCTGTCAGGGGGTCACTGGACGTTGGGGTCGAGGATATCGCGCAGGCCGTCGCCGATCAGGTTGAACGCGAGCACGCTCAGCATGATCGCGATGCCCGGGAAGACGGAGATCCACGGCGCGGTCTCGAGGTACGTCCGCCCCTCGTTCAGCATGTTCCCCCACGAGGGCGTCGGCGGCTGGGCCGAGAGGCCCAGGTAGCTCAGCGAGGCCTCGATCAGGATCGCCTGCGAGAAGGCGACCGTCCCCTGGACCACAAACGGGGACATCACGTTGGGGAGCACGTGCTTGAGCGCCACGGCGAGCCGCGTCGCGCCGAGGGCGCGCACCGCCTGGACGTAGTCCTTCTCGCGCTCGGCCAGCACCGGCCCGCGCATGACGCGCGCGAAGAGGGGCGTGTAGACGATCGAGATCGCGACGACCGCGCTGTTCACGCCGGGGCCACGCATCGCCGCGATGCCGACCGCGAGGAGGAGGCCCGGGACGCTGAAGAAGATGTCCATCACACGGTTGATGACGTTGTCCCAGGCGCCGCCGAGGTAGCCCGCCGTGAGCCCGAGCACGCCGCCGATGGCCATCGCGATGCCGATCGAGACCGTGGCGACGTAGAGGGAGATCCGCGAGCCGTAGATGACCCGGCTCAGAACGTCCCGGCCGAACCGGTCGGTCCCGAAGAGCGCCTTCGCTCCGGGCGCGGACTCGATCAGGTCGAAGTTCTGCTCGTCGGGCGCGCTGGGCGCGAGGCCGCCGGCGAAGAGCGCCGTGGTGACGATCACGAGGGCCACGAGCCCACCGAGGACGACGACGGTGCTGCGCGTGACGCGCCGGAGCTGCCGCCCCCTCAACGGATCACGCGAACGGCCTGCTCGAGCGCTCGCTGGGGCACGGCGACCCCGAGGCTTCCCGCGGATTTGAGATTGACCAGCAGCTCGAAGACCGGATGCTCGATCGGAAGGTCGGCCGGCCTGGCGCCCTTGAGGATCCTGGCGGTCATCCGGCCGCAGATCTTCCCGAGCTCCCGCTGGTCCGGGCCGACAGCGGCCACCACGCCCGGCATCGTCACCAGGTCTTGGTCGCCGACGAGGATCGGAAGCTTCTGCGCGACCGCGGCGCGCCCGACCTCGTCCGCCGCGCGCCGCAGCAGCGCTTCCTTCAGGACGAAGACCGCGTCCGCGTCGGCCCGGCCGAGCCCCCGGAGCGCCGCGACGGCGGCGGTCTCGTCGCCGACCGCTCGCGTGACGAGCGTCACGCCGGTCGAGGGGGCGATCTGCTCCAGATTCGTCATCTGGACACGGTCGGGCGGGAAGCCCGGATCGAAGAGGACGGCCAGGCGCTTGAGCTCCGGCAGCACCTGGCGGAAGGCGGCGAGCCGCCGCCGGCTCGCCTCGGCATCGGCGCTCGCGACGCCCGTCAGGTTGCCTCCCGGAGCCTCGCTCGAGACGACGAGCTTCGCGGCGACCGGATCGGCCACCGGGCAGAAGACGACGGGGATCGTGGTCGTCGCCGCGCGCGCCGCCTGGGTCGAGGGACCGAAGACGGTCACGATCGCGTTGACGCCCGCTTCGAGCGCGGCTCCGATCGCGGCCTTCGCCTCATCCCCGGAGCGCGCGTTCCGGATGTCGATCCGGATGCGTGGCGCGTCCGCCAGGCCGGCGGACTGGAGCCCTTCCGACACGCCGCCGAGGAGCGCGCCGTAGCCGTCGATCGGGCCGACGACCAGGACGTGCGGCGCCTGCTCCGCTCGCGATCGAGGGCCAGGCCCGAGCAGCAGCGTCCCCGCGAGCACCGCGACCAGCGCCGTGCGCCCCTTCGACATTGGCGACCTCCTCGTCCCCACGGAGCCTAGGCACGAAGCCTCAGTCTGTCAAACACCCCGGGGTTCAGGCTATGATGCGACCCGTCCGGCACGGCCAGGGAGGGTGAGCCCATTCAGGTCACGGTCTACGGCGCAGGCGCGATCGGCGGGTACACGGGGGCCGCGCTGGCGCGTGCCGGCCACGACGTCCTCCTGGTGGATCTGGCCGAGGCCCATGTCGCGGAGATGAAAGAGAGCGGCCTCACGATCGAGACCCCCGAGGGCCGCTGGACCGCGCCCGTACGCGCGGTCACGCCGCACGATTTCGGCGGCCAGCACGACCTGGTCCTGCTCGCCGTGAAATCCCAGCACACCGGGGACGCGCTCCGGACGCTCGTCCCCCACCTCACCCCCCGCGGCATCCTCGTGTCGCTCCAGAACGGCCTGAACGAAGAGCTGATCGCCAGGCACATCGGCGCCTGGCGAACCGTCGGCTGCCTCGTGAACTGGGCCGCCGACTGGATCGCGCCCGGGCGGGTCCGGTACGGTGGCCCCGGCGCCTTCGTGCTCGGCGAGCTCGACGGAGCGATCAGCCCGCGCGTGAAGGAGCTCGGCCGGCTCCTGGAGCCGGTCGCGGAGCTCCGGATCTCCGACAACGTCCGCGGCTACAAGTGGGCCAAGCACGTCTACGGCGCCCTCCTCTTCGCCACCGCGCTCGTGGACGCGCACGTCTACGAGGTGGTCGAGCGCTCCCGTCCCGTCCAGCGCATGCTCGTCGCGCTGGTCGCCGAGGGGATGGCGCTCGCGGAGAAGGCGCGCGTCAGGCTCGAGGCTTTCGACGAGTACGATCCGCGGCTCTACCGCGCCGCGCTCGGCGGCGACGACGTGGCGCTCGACGCGGCGATGGCCGCCGTCGCCCAGCACTACCGCACCCGCACGAAGACCAAGACCGGCATCTGGCGCGATCTCGCCGTCCGGAAGCGCAAGACGGAGGTGGACGGCCTCTTCGGCCCCGCACTCGAGAAGGCCGCCCAGCTCGGCGTGCCGCTGCCGCTCACGCGCCGGATGATCGAGCTGATCCACGACCTGGAGGAGGGACGCCGCGCGATGGGTTGGGAGAACCTCGACGCGCTCGTCGCGCTCAGAGAGGCGCGGTGATGGCCGAGCCCCACTGGCGCTACCGCGACCCGCTCGAGCCCGCGCTCCACGGCGAAGTCTCCCCGGACGTCTTGATGGAGCACGTGCGCGCGATCGCGGCCTGGGAGCGCGAGTCGGGGAGCGCGGGCGAGGCGCGCGCGTTCGACTACATCGAGGACACGCTCAAGCGCTTCGGCCTCGCCGTCGAGCGCCGCGAGGTCGAGGCGCTGATCAGCCTGCCCGAGGAGGGCCGTCTCACGCTGCCCGGCGGCGAGGTCATCCAGGGGCTCACGCACTCGTTCTCGCCGTCGGCCGAGGCGCTCGAGGGCGAGCTGGTCGACGCGGGCGAGGGCACACCCGGCGACTACGCGCGCGTGCGCGCCGAGGGCAAGGTCGCGCTCGTGTCCGGGCTCGCGACGCCGGGCAAGGCGTGGGCGGCGCAGCAGGCCGGCACGCTCGCGCAGGTCTTCGTCAACGCGGACCACCTCCACAACATGATCGTGTCGACCGTGTGGGGGACGCCCGCGCCGGACACCGCCTGGCGCCTCCCGCGCACTCCGTGCCTGTCGATCCGCCACGCCGACGCCGAGCGTCTCCGGCAGCTCCTGTGGGTCCGACTGCACCAGGGCGCGGTCCGCATCACGCTGACGACGCGGGTGCGGACGGGGTGGATCCCGATCCCGCTGCTCGTCGCGCATCTCGACGGCCATGTCGAGGACCGCTTCGTCCTGCTCTCCGGCCACGTCGACTCCTGGCACCACGGCGCGATGGACAACGCGGCGGCCAACGCGACGATGCTCGAGGTCGCCCGCCTCCTCGGCGGACGGCGCGACCGGCTCCGCCGCGGGCTCCGGGTCGCGTTCTGGTCGGGTCACTCCCACGGGCGCTACGCGGGCTCGGCCTGGTACGCCGATCACGCGTGGAGCGAGCTCCACCGCCGCTGCGTCCTCCACCTGAACGCCGATTCCACCGGCGCCAGGGGCGCGACCGACTACTCGACGCTCCACGCCACGGAGGACGCCCAGCTGTTCGCCGAGGCGGTCGTGCGGGACCTGACCGGCCAGCCGGCGCGTGGCCGGCGGATCTCGCGCGCGGGCGACCAGTCCTTCTGGGGCGCCGGCGTGCCGTCGGCGTTCATGTCGCTCTCCGGGATCCCGAGGCAGGACACGGAGCTGTCGCGCACGATGGAGCGGCTGCTCGGCACCTCGGGCTTCCCGTGGTGGTGGCACACGCGCGAAGACACCGTGGACAAGATCGACGCCGGCGTCCTCACCCTCGACACGAAGGTCTATCTCTCGGCCGCGCTCCGCGCCGTCAACGCGCCCGTCCTGCCGCTCGACCACGCGTGGACGGCGCGCGCGCTCCTCGCCGTCGTCGAAGAGCTCCGGACGGCGAGCGCCTCGCGCTTCGACCTGGCGCCGGTCGCGACCGCGGCGCGAGGGCTCGTCGAGCGCGCCGACGCTCTCGCCACGGCGCTCGCCCGTCTCGCCGCGACGACGCCGGGCGCGGCCGCCCTCGAGCGGGCCAACCGCGCGCTCGTGAGGCTCTCGCGGATCCTGGTGCCGCTCGCGTACACGACGGGCGATCCGTTCCGGCACGACCTCGCCCTGCCGCAGGCGCCCCTCGCCGGGCTCCAGGCCGTGCGCGACCTCGCGCGGCTCGAGCCCCACGCCGACGACTTCAAGTTCGCCGCCGCCGCGCTGACCCGCGAGCGCAACCGGGTGGTGCATGCGCTGGACGACGCGGCGGAGCTCGTCGACGACGTCCTCGCGGCCAAGGAGACGCCCGCATGAAGAGGGGAGGCGCCCGGCTGGCCACGCCGCTCGCGCTCCTCGCCGCCGCGCTCGCCCTCGGCGCCCTCGCGACCCCGGCCGCCGCGCAGAAGCGCGGCGGGACGCTCACGATCGTGCGCCCCACCGATCCCGTATCCCTCGACCCCCACTACGAGACGACCGCGCCCGGCGCGTGGGTCTACTCGAACATCCTCGAGTCGTTGATCGCGATCGACGAGAAGCTCGCGCTCCACCCGAAGCTCGCGACGTCGTGGGACGTGATCTCGCCGACGCGGGTGCGCTTCAAGCTGCGGCCGGGTGTCCGGTTCCACGACGGGACGCGGTTCGACGCGGCGGCGGTGAAGTTCACGCTCGACCGGGCGCTCAAGGGCACGCCGCCCGGGCGCTGGGCGAGCCTCGCCGGGCCGCTCGCCGGCGCCGAGGTGGTCGACGACCTCACGGTGGACGTCGTCACGAGCGAGCCGTTCGGCCCGATCTTGAGGTCGCTGGCGCTGGTCTACGCGGGCATCGTCTCGCCGACGGCGGTCGTGAAGGCCGGGCCCGACTTCAGCCGGGCGCCCGTCGGCACGGGGCCCTTCAAATTCGTCGAGTGGAAGACCAACACGCACGTGATCCTCGAGCGCTTCGCCGACTACTGGGGCGACAAGGCGCCGCTCGACCGCGTCGTCTTCAGAGTTCTGCCCGAGGAGGGCGCGCGGATGATCGCGCTCCAGACGGGCGACGCGGACATGGTCCTCTTTCCCTCGCCGATCCAGCTCGCGGCGCTCCGCCGCGACCCGAAGTTCGCCGTCCACGAGGCGACGGGCCTCCGCGTCGTCTTCGTCGGCATGCACGCGAAGCAGCCCCCGCTCGACGACGTGCGCGTGCGGTCGGCGCTCCTTCACGCGGTCGACCTCAAGGCGATCCTCGCCAACATCCTGGAGGGCGCGGCCCTCCCCGCGCGCGGCGTCCTGGCGCCCGGCGTCTTCGGCTTCAAGGACATGAGGCTCGACCAGCTCTATCCGTTCGACCGCGGGCGCGCGAAGGCGCTCCTCGCCCAGGCGGGGTGGAACCCCGGCCCCGACGGCGTCATGCAGAAGGGCGGGCAGCGGCTCACCCTCACGTGGCTCGCCGCGCGCGGGCGGTACCCGAAGGACGGCGAGATCACGGAAGCCGTGCAGGCGATGCTGCGGGACGTCGGCGTCGAGGCGAAGGTGGAGTGGCGCGAGTGGGCCTCGGCCTTCACGCAGTTCCGCGGCGACCCGCTCTCCTTCCACCTCTTCACGCTCGGCTGGGTGACGAGCAGCACCGACGCGGACTCCTCCCTCTACCCGCTCTTCCATTCGAGGCAGCTCCCGCCCGGCGGCTGGAACACCTCGCGCTACGCGAACGCGCGCGTCGACACGCTCGTCGAGCAGGCGCGGCGCAGCCTGAACCAGGGCGAGCGCGAGCGTCTCTACGGCGAGGCTCAGGACCTCCTGGCGAAGGAGATGGTCTGGATCCCGATCTACAACACCATGGAGATCGTCGCCACGCGCGCCTCCGTCAAGGGCTTCGGCGTCCACCCGGTGGAGTACTTCCTTCCCCTCGGGAAGGTGTGGCTGGATCGCTGACGTTCGCGCTCCGGCGACTGCTGCTCGCCGTCCCGGTTCTGCTCGGGGTCGTCTTCATCGTCATGCTTACCCTCGAGCTCGTCCCCGGCGACGCGGTGGCCATGATGCTCGGCGAGCACGCGACGAAGGAGGCCGTGGACCGCCTCCGCGAGCACCTCGGCCTCGACAAGCCGCTCCTGGTCCGCTACGCGCAGTACGTCGGGCAGCTCGCCCGCGGCGACCTCGGGCGCTCGATCATCCAAAACCGGCCCGTCGTCGACGAGCTCGCCGACACGTGGCCGGCGACGCTCGAGCTCACCGTGGCGGCGCTCCTGATCGCCGCGCTCGTCGGCGTGCCGGCAGGCGTCGTCTCCGCCGTCAGGCCCAACTCGAGCTTCGACGCGCTCGCGCGGCTCGGCTCGCTCTTCGGGCTCTCGATGCCGGTCTTCTGGACCGGGCTCGTGCTGATCGTCCTGTTCTCGCTCTGGCTCCCGTGGCTCCCCGTCGGCGGGCGGGGCTCGCTCGCCCACCTCGTCCTGCCCGCCGTCGCGCTGGCGCTGCCGTCGATCGCGATGCTCGCGCGCCTCACGCGGTCGAGCGTGCTCGAGGTCCTCCACGAGGACTACGTGCGCACCGCGCGGGCCAAGGGCCTCCAGGAGCTCGCGGTCGTCGTCAAGCACGGCCTGCGGAACGCCCTCCTGCCGATCGTCACGCTCGTCGGGATCCAGGCGGGTCAGCTCATGGGCGGCGCGGTCCTGACCGAGACCGTGTTCGCGTGGCCGGGGCTCGGGCGCCTGATGGTGAAGGCGATCTTCGCCCGCGACTACGTGCTCTTGCAGGGCGCGGTGCTCGTGTTCGCGCTCGCGTTCGTCCTCGTGAACCTGCTGGTCGATCTCTCGTACGGCCTCCTCGACCCCCGCATCTCGAGGCAGGGATGAGCGCCGACGCGGCCCGGCGGTTCGGGCGAAACCGCCTGGCGCTCCTCGGCCTGGCGCTCGTCGCCGGGCTCGTCCTGGTCGCGGCGGCGGCACCGCTCCTCGCGCCGCAGGATCCCGTCAAGCAGTCGCTCTTCGAGAAGCGCGCGCGCCCGGACGCCAAGCACCTCCTCGGCGCGGACGAGTTCGGCCGCGACATCCTCTCGCGGGTGATCTACGGCACGCGTGTGGCGCTCCTCGTCGGGACGCTCGCGGCCGCCATCGCGGTCGTGGCCGGCGGCGCGCTCGGCTGCGTCGCGGGCTTCGCCGGTGGGTGGCTCGACGCGACGATCATGCGGGGGATCGAGATCCTGCTCGCCTTCCCGTACCTTCTGCTGGCGATCGCGATCGTCTCCGCGCTCGGCCCCGGCGTCGTCAACACGACGATCGCCGTCGGCGTCTGGGGCACGCCGACGGTCGCGCGCATGGTCCGCGCCTCGGTCCTGGCGCTCAAGGAGACGGAGTACGTCCGGGCGGCGCGCGCCCTCGGGGCAGGCGGCCCGGCACTCGTCCTGCGGCACATCCTGCCGAACGTGCTCCCGACGCTCTGCGTCTACGCGACGCTCTTCATGGCGAACGCTGTCCTCGTCGAGGCGGCGCTGTCGTTCCTCGGGCTCGGCGTGCAGCCGCCGACGCCCTCGTGGGGCCTCATGGTGTCGACCGGCCGCGACGTCCTCCTGGTCGCGCCCCACGTGGCGACCATGCCCGGCCTCGCGATCGTCGTCTCCGTGCTCGGCTTCAACCTCCTCGGCGACGGGCTCCGCGACGCGCTGGACCCGCGGCTCCGCGGGGCGTGAGCCGCGGCGGCTCCCCTCAGGATCCACCCTTCCGAGCCGGAACCGGCTGCACGGCACGGAGCCGGCGCGCGATCTCGTCCATCGGCCGGTGAAGCTGCCCCAGCAAGTCCACGACCTCGCCGAAGGTCTCGACCAGCGCCGCCCGCTCACCGCGCAGACCCTCGAGCTCGCTCTGGAGCGCGGCGAGGTCACGGCGGACCGCGCCGAGCTCGCCGCGGAGCTGCTCGCACTCCCGCTCCCTCGCCTCGAGGGTCTGGCGCAGCCGATCCCGCTCCCCGATCAGCGCGGGGATGACGCGGTCGACCATCTGCTGGCTTTCGGCGAGCCACCGGGCGACCCGCTGCGGATCTTCGAGGGTCCCCATCACACTCATCGGCGTCTCGCTCGTCTGCGTCTCGCTCATCTGCCGTGATGCCTCCTCGTGACGAACACTGGGTTCCTGTTTCGGACTCCGGGACCCGGCCGTGTCCTCCGCCGGGAGCTCGACGAGCTCGTGAGATGCCCCGGCCGCGAGCCAGGATTGCCGTCGCCGACGCTCGACGGGTGGCGGGTCAGCCGTCGTCTCCACATTGCCGTCCCCGCGCCGGTCGACCACCACCTGCACCCCCGGATCGCGTCCATGCCGATTGCGCAGATGCTCGTAGAGAGCCGGTTGATTCCGTGCGACGACGATCAGATACCGCATCGTGGGCTCTCGCGTCGGCTCGCGGGCCGAGAACGCGTGTCCGGAGAGATTCGTGAGCACGTCACGGAGCAGCGAACGGAAGAGCAACATGGGCATCGGGTGTCGTGACCCCTCCTCCCAGGCCCCGCCGAGTCCTCGATGGCGGGGCCTGCCCACGGAAGGACATTCACCCCACCGCCTGGTGCACCAGCCGACCAATCGCCCGCGCAGCAAGAGACGCACCACATTCGCGCCCCGTGTAAGTAGCCGTGGCGGTGTCGTGAAATCGTCTCCCCCGTCAGGAAGGTGTCGAACTACGGGTGGTATGACGTCAGCTTTCGGACGTTCAGACGGTCCGGGGAGCAGGGCCTCAGACGGTCCGCGCAGCGGGGCCACAAGGTTGACGAGGCGTTCGCGGGGCGCGCACAGTCGGTCCGCCCCGGCGAGGCCAGTGACACCGCCCGGCGCGGCGGTGGGGAGGACGCGATGACGACGCAGGCGACGGCGGCCGTGCTCTACCAGGTGAAGCAGCCCCTCGTGGTCGAGGACGTGGAGGTGCTGGAGCCCGGGGCCCACGAGGTGCTCGTCCGTTGGGTGGCCAACGGGGTCTGTCACAGTGACCTGCACGTGATCACCGGCGACTATCCCCACCCGCTCCCCGTCGTGCTCGGCCACGAGGCGGCCGGCGTGGTCGAGCAGGTCGGCGCCGCCGTGGAGTCCGTCAAGCCCGGCGACCACGTGTGCTCGAGCTACATCCCCTCGTGCGGGAAGTGCGGGTACTGCATCGGCGGCCAACCCACGCTCTGCGCGCTGCGCGACACGCCGCGCTGGTTCATGCTCGACGGCACCTCGCGCTTTCGGAAGGGTGGTCAGACGCTCCATCACTTCCTCCAGGTGTCGGGCTACGCGACGCGCTCGGTGGTGCTCGAGGAGAGCGTCATCCCGGTTCGCCGGGACGCGCCGCTCGACGTCGTCTGCCTCGTGAGCTGCGGTGTCCTCGCCGGCGCCGGCCCGGTGTGGAACCGCGCCAAGGTCCCGCCGGGCGCGAGCGTCGCCGTGTTCGGCTGCGGTGGCGTGGGCCTCAACACCATCCAGGCGGCACGGCTCGTGGGCGCGGCGAAGATCATCGCCGTGGACGTGCTGCCGAAGAAGCTCGAGTGGGCGCAAGAGTTCGGCGCCAGCCATGTCGTCGACGCGTCTCGCGACGACCCCGTGGCCCGCGTGCAGGCGATCGCCGGCGGCGGGGGCGTGGATTTCGCGTTCGAGGTGGTCGGCACGCAGCGGACCATTGAGCAGGCGCTCCTGTCCACCCATCGCGGGGGGATGGCGGTCGTCATCGGCATCAGCCCAGCGGGGACGCGCCTCAGCATCGACCCCATGCTGCTCGTCCAGCAGCGGATCCTCACCGGGTCGTCGTTCGGCGCCGGCCATCAGCGCACCGACGTGCCGATGCTGATCGACCTCTTCATGGACGGCACGTACAAGCTGCGCGAGCTGATCTCCCGCCGGATGCCGCTCGGCGGGATCAACCACGCCTTCGACCTCCTGCAGCAGGGCGAGGTCAAGCGCAGCGTGATCGTCTACGACTGACCGCACGGCCCCCGCCGCTTGACGCGCCCGACCTGGAGCCGCTCGCGCCCGTCGAGCTCTCCACGGTATGCTTCCGCTTCGTCCCGCAGGGTCTCCGTCTCTCCGACGCCGAGCTCGACGCTCTCAACAAGCAGATCATGGAGACCGTTCAGACCGAAGGGCGAGTCTTCCTGACCGCCACGCTGATACGCGGCCGCTTCGCGCTGCGCGCGTGCATTCTCCACTACGGCACGAGCGAGGCGGACATCGGCGTGCTGGTCGCGACCGTGCGCGAGGTGGGCGCGCGGCTCGCGGCCTGACAAGACATCGACTCGCACTGCACCGATCGGGAGCGCTGACGGAAAAGGTCAGGCGGTGCGTGCCACTCCGACCGTTGATCCCGTTCTAACCACGCGCAGCCAAACGAGTGCAGGCGTGGCACCGCGCTTGCTCCCTTCTTCCTTGCGGTTCTTTTTCCGGAAGTTTCTTCGTCCCGGCGCGGGATGAATGCCCCGGCTCGCCAGGCCGATTACGGCCTGACATGCAGCGAAGGAGCCTTGCGTGAGAACCGGAACGGCACTCGGTGTGATGCTGGTCGCCCTGCTCGTGTCTCCCGTCGCGGCTCAGACGATCGACCCGATCAATGGGTTCGCGATTGAACCATTCAACCCCGCGTGCACCCTCGACGGCGGGCCCACGAGCATCATCGCTGGCCGCGACGGCAACCTCTGGTTCACGGAGAGGTTTGGCAACAAGATCGGGCGGATCGCCCCCACCAGCGGCCTGATCACCGAGTTCTGTCAGGTCCTTACTGCGGGCAACCCGAGCGGCATCACGGGCAGCCCCCGCGGCATCACGGTCGGCCCCGACGGCAATATCTGGTTCGCTGAGGTCTCTGGCGTCATCGGCCGGATCACCTCCGCCGGGGTGATTACCGAGTTCGCCTCCGACCTCATCAGAGACAGCGGCCCCTTCGCCATCACGGCCGGGCGCGACGGCAACCTCTGGTTCACGGAGTTCTTTGGCAACAGGATCGCGCAGATCACCCCCGCGGGCGTGGTCACCGAGTTCCCTCCGCTTCCTAATCCCGCTCCTCTCAACGGGCCCCGCGCCATCACGGTCGGCCCCGACGGCAACCTCTGGTTCACGGAGTACTACGGCAACCGGATCGGGCGGGTCACCCCCGCCGGGGTGATCACCGAGTTCCCGCCGCTTTCCAGTCCCACGTCGCTCAGCGGCCCCGACAGCATCACGGTCGGCCCCGACGGCAACCTCTGGTTCACGGAGGACAGCGGCAACAAGATCGGGCGGATCACGCCCGCCGGCGTGATCACCGAGTTCCCTCTTCCGCCCAATCTCAATTGTCCTCCCAATGGCAGTAACAGCCCGCTCGGCATCACGGCCGGCCCTGACGGCAACCTCTGGTTCACGGAGTCCTGCGGCAACAAGGTCGGGCGGATCACTCCCACTGGCGACATCACCGAGTTCGCCGTCGCCACTCCCGGCAGCGGCCCAATGGGGATCACGGTCGGCGCCGACGGCAACCTCTGGTTCACGGAGTCCAACAGCAACAAGATCGGGCGGGTTGTCTTCGCTGGCCCGCCGGTGACTCCGCCGCCTGTGACTCCGCCCCCTGTGATTCCGCCGCCTGTGACTCCGCCGCCGCCTACAGTCCCGCCCACGGACCCGCCCGCCGATCCCGCCGCCATGATCAGGGACCTGATGGCGTCGGTCGAGGGCTCCTACCTGAAGGGGAACATCAGGGAGGGCTTCGAGAGGAGCTTGTACGCCAAGCTGCGGAACGCTCTCGCCGCCGTCAAGGGGCAGAGGCCGGACCCGGTCGCCTGCAATGCGCTCACCGCCTTCAGCAACGAGGTCCAGGCCCAGTCGGGCAAGCAACTCACGGGCGAGCAGGCGAATCAACTGATTCGTGCGGCCAGCGATATCGTGACGCGGCTCGGATGCCCTACCCGGGGGTGAGCTGCGCGAGCGCCTCCTCGCGCAGCTTCGCCTTCTGGATCTTGCCCGAGCCCGTCATCGGGAACTCGGCGACGAAGATCACGTGGCGGGGGATCTTGAAGCTCGCGATCTTGTCCCGACAGTAGTCGATCACCTCCGCCCCGCCGAGCGCCTCCCCGGGCTCGAGCCTGACGAACGCGACGCCGACCTCGGAAAGCCGCGCGTCGGGGAAGGCAACCACCGCCGCCAGGTTGATCGCTGGATGGCCCATGAGGAACGTCTCGACCTCCATCGGGTCGACGTTCTCGCCACCGATCTTCAGCATGTCCTTGTAGCGTCCGAGGAAGCGCAGGTGGCCGTCCGCGCGGATGAGCCCCATGTCCCCCGTGTGGACCCAGCCCTCGGGGTCGATCGTCTTCGCGGTCTCCTCCGGCCGCTTGTAGTAGCCCTGCATCGTCATGTAGCTCCGGACCTGGATCTCGCCCGGCGTGCCGCCGGGCTGCTCGCGGCCGGTCGCCGGGTCGACGACCTTGAGCTCGTAGCCCGGCGCGGGATAGCCCGACGCCTCGACGCACTGCTCCTCCGTGGAGTCGAGCGCGCCGAGCGCGGCGCCGGCGCCGAACTCGCTCATGCCGTAACCGGAGACGAGCCGCCCGAACACGTGCCGCGCGCGGCGCGCGACGGGGACGGAGCTCGACATCCCGGTCGCGCAGATCCCCGTGCGCACGCGCCACAGCTCCCGCGGCGACCGGTCCAGCGCTTCCATCAGGTCCTTGAAGTGTGTGTCGAAGCCGTGCAGGATCGTCGGCCGCTCCTCGGCCATGAGGGCGAGGATGGCCGGGGGATCGAAGGTCTCCGTGAGGATCTGGCGCGCGCCGGTGACCATCGACATGAGCATCCCCTCGGAGAACCCGAAGAGATGGAAGAGCGGCAGGTACATCATGATCGTATCCGCCGGCGTGATCGCCAGACGGAAGGCGCGGTCCACCAGGTTCCGGACGATCCGGTGGCAGTGCATCGCCCCCTTGGGGAACCCGGTCGTGCCCGAGGTGTACATGATGAAGGCCGCCGCCTCGGGGTCGACGGCCGCCGCGCGGTTCCGAAGGTCCACGTCGTCGACCTGCTCTCCCGCTCGGACCAGCGCTCTCCAGTCGAGCATCTCCGGCCGGGGCTCCGCCGCGGCGACGACGACGCGCTTCCACCGGGGGAACCTCGCCTCGCGGACCTCGCCGGCTCGGGCCGTCTCGAGTGAGGGCGCGAGCTGCCGCACCATGCCGAGGTAGTTCACCGGGCCGGAGCGCTCGGCGATCAGGAGGGTGGAGGCGTCGGACTGGGCGAGCACGTAGGCGAGGTCCTCGGTGCGGAACCGCGTATTGATCGGGACGAGGACCGCGCCGATCTTCATCACCGCGAACGCGGCGTCGATGAACTCCGGCAGGTTCAGCATCCAGAGGGCGACGTGCTCCCCGGGCGCGATCCCGAGACCCATCAGCCCCCGGGCGACCCGGTCGACGCGCTCGGACAGCTCGGCGAAGGTCCAGCGCCGACCCTGGAAGGAGAGCGCCTCGCGCGCGCCCCAGCGGCGCGCGGCGTCCGCGGGGAGCGAGCCGAGCGCCTGCCGGGAGAACCACTCGCTCATCGCGCGGAGTCGCCCACGGCGCGCGGGTCGCTACGTGCGAACCTTGACGCCGGCCCTCTCCTCCTGGAGCATGAAGGGCGCGGAGAAGTCCTTGTCGCCCCAGCCGCGCGCCAGCGCCTCGATCAGGGTCTGCTCGGCGAGCGCCGCCATCTCCATCGGCACGTTGAACTCGCGCGCGAGCTCGGTCGCGAGCCCGAGGTCTTTCCGCGCGAGGCGGAGCGCGAAGCGGACGGTGTCGAAGTCGCCCTTGAAGACGATCTCGGGGAGCACCTGCGTGAGGAGCAGTCCCTGGCCGAAGGCCCCGCCCTTCACGGCGGCGAGCAGCGCCTCCGGCCGCACGCCCGCCTTGACGCCGAGGGTGAAGGCCTCGGCGACGACCTGGCGCGTGCAGATGCCGATCATGTTGTGGACGAGCTTGGCGATGGTCCCGCAGCCGATCTCGCCCATGTAGGCGACCTTGTCGCCCATCGCCTCGAACACGGGCTTGAGGTGGTGAAAGAGCGCCTCGTCGCCGCCGACCATGATCTGGAGCGTCCCGCGCTGGGCGCCCCACACCCCGCCGCTCACGGGGGCGTCGAGCACGTGAATCCCCTTCTCCTTGAAGGCCGCATGGATCGTGCGCATCACGCGCGGCGAGCCGGTCGAGAGGTCCGCGTAGACCGCGTTCTTGGCGGCGCCGTGGATGACGCCGCGCTCGCCGAGCGCCACGGACTCGACCTCCGCCGGGCCTGGGAGCGACGTCAGAATCAGCTCGGCGCCCTGGGCCGCGCCGCGGGGGTTGTCCGCCGCTTTGGCGCCACGCTCGAGGTACGCCTTCGCCAGCTCGGATCGCACGTCGTGGACGACGAGGGCGTGGCCGGCCTTGATGAGGTTCAGGGCCATCGGCCCGCCCATGTTGCCGAGCCCGATGAATCCGATGCGCATAGTGGCCTCCGATGCGCGCGCGGCCCGCGCGCTCAGAATCCGTAGAGCCGCGCCCAGTTATCCCAGAGGATCCGGCGCGCGGCGGTCTCGGCCAGCGGGAGCCTGAGGAACTGCTCGGTCGCCCGCGGATACTTGGAGTCGCCGTGCGGGTAGTCGGTGGAGAAGACGATGTTGTCCGCGAGCGTCTCCGCCGCGTGGACGCCGGGCTCCTCGTCGCACTCGATCGAGACCCAGCACTGGCGCTTGAAGTACTCGCTCGGCGGGCGCGTGAGGTCCGGCGCCTCGACGGCGCCACGCCACTCGATGTGCTCGTCCATCCGCCAGAGGAGCCAGGGCGCCCAGCCGCAGTTGCCCTCGAGGAAGGCGACGCGGAGGCCGGGGTGGCGCTCGAGGACGCCGCCCATGCACATGCTGACGCACGCCTGCATCATCTCGAGCGAGTGGCTCACCACGTGACCCATGATCCCCCTGTCGAATCGCTTGCCGGTCTGCTCGATGTACGGCATCTCCCCGGAGCCACCTTCGTGGAAGCCGATCGGCACGCCGAGGCGCTCGAGCTCGGCCCAGAGCGGGTCGTAGTACGGGTGATGCCAGTAGCGGCCGTTGATCGGGTTCGGGCGCATGAACATGGCCCTGAACCCGAGCTCCGTCACGGTGCGGCGCGCCTCGGCGACGGCCGCGTCGACGTCGTGCGGCGCGAGCATGGCGGCGCCGAGCAGCCGCGTCGGGTTCTCGGCGCAGAAGTGGGCGAGCCACTCGTTGTACGCGCGCGCGATCGCGGCGGCGAGCTCGGGGTCCATCCCGTCCACCGCGAGGGCGAAGAGGCCGCGGCTCGGAAAGAGCACCGCGACGTCGATCCCCTCCTGGTCCATCGCCTCGACCTGGGCGACGGCGTCGTAGCCGCGCCGCTCGGCGTGGGCGTACCGGTCGGCCTGGCCGGCCTGGACCACCTGGAGCATCCGCCGCGAGAGCGACGTGTTATTCGGGATGCGCCTGCCCTCCCACTCGATCGCGACGTCGCGGGGCACCTCGGTGAGCCCGACGGGCGCCCGGGCCTTGAACCGGGGGTCGATGTAGTTGAGCCAGAGATCGGCGGGCTCGAGAACATGCATGTCGGAGTCGGCGATCCTGAATCCCTGCTTCGCCATCGCGTGCCCTCCCACTCGGTCAGGACCGTGACGAGACCGTTTGCCCTCCCGGAGCCCCGATGCTATCACTCTGGGGACTCGATGGGGATAGGGCGAGCGACGGGGGTGGGAGGCCCGACATGACAACACGCGGCGTCGACGCGGTCCTCGCTCACCTCGCGAAGCTCCCTCCGCAGGAGTCGCTGACGCTCGCGGAGCAGCGCGCCCAGTACGAGCGCGCCGAGCGCGCGTTCCCCGTCCCCGCCGACGTCACCGTCGAGCGCGTGACGGCGCCGGTCGCCCCCGCCGAGTGGCTCGCGCCACCGTCGGCGCGCGCGGACATCGTCGTCCTCTACCTCCACGGGGGCGGCTACGTCATCGGCTCGCCGCGCTCGCACCGTCATTTAGCCGCGGCGATCGCGCGCGCGGCCCGCGCGCGGGCGCTCGTCCTCGACTACCGCCTGGCGCCCGAGCACCCGTTTCCCGCCGCGCTCGAGGACGCCGTCGCCGCGTACCGCTGGCTCCTCGCCCAGGGGCAGGCACCCGCGCGCCTCGTCGTCGCCGGCGACTCCGCCGGCGGCGGCCTCACGGTGGCGACGCTCGTCGCGCTGCGCGAGCTCGGCGTCCCGCTCCCGGCGGCCGGCGTCTGCATCTCGCCCTGGGTCGACCTCACGTGCAGCGCGCCGAGCTACGCGACGAACGCCGCGGCCGATCCCATCGTGCGCCCGGCGATCGTCGCCGAGATGGCGCGCGCCTACCTCGCGGGCGCCGACCCCAAGACCCCGCTCGCGTCGCCGCGCTTCGCCGACCTCTCCGGCCTGCCGCCCCTCCTGATCCACGTCGGTCGCGACGAGGTCCTGCTCGACGACGCCACCGGGCTCGCCGAATGCCTGAAGGTGGCGGGTGTCGCGGCGCGGCTCGAGATCGTGCCGCGAATGGTCCACGTCTGGCACTGGTTCCTGCCCATGCTCGATGAGGCCCAGACCGCCGTCGACGAGATCGGCGCGTTCGTCAACGCGCACGTCGGGTGACGTTCGATCCGCGCGCCGCCTGACGGGCTGGCGCAGGGTGTGTCGTCGCGTGCCGGACGGCGCCGGTCTCCGCGTACGGCGGGGCGTAGATCACGAGCACCTTGACCGGCGCCTCGCTGATCGTGGTGAACACGTGGGGCGCGCCCGCCGGGAAAAAGACGGTGTCGCCCGGCCCGACCTCGTCGACGTAGTCGTCGCCGACCTCGACCCGCGCCCGCCCCTCCAGCACGTAGCAGGCCTGCTCGATGCCGGGGTGGGAATGCTTGAGCGCCCCCCCGCCCCTGGCGACGACGCCGAGAACGACCTCGAGCTGGCGCGCCCCGACGTTGTCGCGGCCGACGAGGCGCCGATTCACCGTCGCCTCGTGATTGAGCGGGGAGTAGGGCGTGACCGCATCCTGCCTGACGACATAGGGGCTCGGGCTCATCGCACTCGCCTCCTGAATCCGTGATCGATCGAAACGTCTCTATACACCAAGGGCGTCGGCTCCTGGGGGGGCTCTCCATCGTGACCACCCCGACCGACATCTTCCCGGAGATCGACATTCCCGTGGTCAGTCTGAATCAGAAGGTGGATGTCGGGCGCGACCTCGGCGCGTCCGTGGAAATTCTGAACGGGCTCGACGGGACGGAGCGCCTCGTCGTCAACGTGCCCGACAGCCTCCGGGAGGGCGCGCCGGTCCGCAGTCAGGGAACCTGAGTTTGCGCGGTCGCGTCAGCGCGCGATCTGGAGCGTCATGCGGCGACCGTCGTCACTCAGCGCGACGCCGTCTTCCTGGATCTCCTCGACGCGGAGCCGACCCTCGATCGTGTCGCCCTCGACGTACTTGCGTCCGTTGACGAAGATCATCCGCTTCTCCGGCACGTCCGAGTAGATCAGCGCCTCGAGTCTCAGCCCGGCGAGGCTGGGCGACGTCGGTGGCTGGGCAGGCGTCGCGGGCGGCGGGACGGCGGGCGCTCCTTGGGTCACCGGCGCGGGCCGCTGGGGAGCCGCAGGCGCTGCCGCTGGGGGTGGAGGCGTCGGAGCCACCGCCTTGGCGGGCTTGGGCGGCGGCGGTCCGGGCGCCGTCCGTGGCGCCGCCGCCCTGCGCTCGGGCGTCCGCGGCATCGTCGCTGGAGGCTCGAGCGCTGACGACTGCTGGGATGGCGCGGTCGCGACGCCTGGAACGCCGACCGCTTCCGGCGGCGCCGCGATGGGCACCGGGCGGAGCCAGATCACCAGCAGCACGATCAGCAGGCCGGCGTTGAGCAAGAGCGCGGTGAGCAGGCGGCCGGGCGAGCGGGCCCAGACCGATCTCGGCGTCGGAGCCGGACCGAGCAGCCGCTTCAACACCGGCGCGTGCCGGTCTCGCTGCTCCCCGGCCTTCTTGAGCGCGTCGAGGATGTAGGACATGACTACGGCCGAGCCCGAGAGAGCGACGGGACGCCGGCGCCCACCCGTGCGGCGGCGAGGCGGACGAGCGTCTCCTCACCTACGATCCCGTCGGGGGTCAGCGATTCGACCTGCTGGAAGGCGATGACCCGTCGCTTCAACTCCTCGTCGTAGACCGGGTCGCCTCTCGCGGGCGTCCCGTCCCCCTCGACCTCGCCGAGTCGCTGGCGGAGCCAGACGACATCCTTACCGCGCATCCCGGGTTTGAGCGGCACCTGGCCCAACGCCGGCGGCTTCCAGATCGCGACGAACGAGCCGTCCCAGAAACGCTCGATCTCGACGGCCGGCAGTGTCACGCTTCGTTCGCCGATCAGGAGCGTCGCGCGCGCGTCGCCCAACCCGGTCAGGATCACGTAGTGCTTGTCGCCTCCGGGCGTGACGAGCGGGAGGATCGCGGGGAGATTGAGGCGACGCAGCACCGCCCACGTCCCCGTTCGACGCAGGCAGCGAAGGCCGGCCTGGTACCCGTACTCGCACCCGAGATCGGTCGCGTTGGGATCGGCGTTGAGCTGCCAGAGGGCGTAGAGCTTCGCGAACGCCGTCGTCTCGTCGGTGTTCACCGAGGGGTCGCCCAGGGTCTCGGTGAGCGTCGGCTCGCGGCGCGCAGGCACGGCCGCCGGCGCCAGGACGACCGGCACCGTCGGTGTCGCCGGCGCCGAGTTGGCAACGCCCCAGCGGAGCGCCAGGGGCCCGAGGCGCGGGAGCCCCGACACGCCGAGGAGGGTGACCGCGCTGCCGACGCCGACGAGCACGGCCGCGATCGCCGCGGCGGCGACCCACCGCCGGCTCCGCGCCAGCCGGCCGAGCACCTCCAGCGCCGCCCGGCGCACGATCGGCGCGGTGACGCGGGTGAGCCCGGCGGCGTACGCGCCGAGCAGGGCGCGATCGCAGATGGTGTTGAGCCGTCGCGGGACACCGTGCGCCAGGCGATGGGCGACGCGGACGGCACCCGCTTCGAAGACTGGCTGCCGCTGGCCCGCGACCTCCATCCGGTGCTGGACGTACGCGCGCGTCTCCTCCTCGGTGAACGGCCGCAGGTGATATCGCGCGGTGACCCGCTGGGCGAGCTGACGCAGCTCCGGCCGGGCGAGGAGCTCCGCCAGCTCGGGCTGGCCGATCAGGATGACCTGGAGGAGTTTCTCCCGCGTGGTCTCGAGGTTCGTCAGCAGCCGGATCTCCTCGAGCACCTCGGCGCTGAGGCTCTGCGCCTCGTCGACGATCAGCACGGTCCGGCGCCCGCGCCCGTGGGCGTCGAGCAACGCTTGGGAGAGCGCGTCGACGAGGACCTTGAGGCTCGTCGTGCCCGCCGGATAGGCGATCCGGAGCTCGTCACACACGACCGCGAGCAGCTCGACCGACGTCAGCCGGGGATTGAAGATCATGGCGACATCGACGTCGGGCGGCAGCTGCTCGAGCAAGGTGCGGCACACCGTGGTCTTCCCTGTGCCAACCTCCCCCGTCAGTTGCACGATGCTCCCGCCACCCCCGACTCCGTAGAGCAGATGGGCGAGAGCCTCGCGGTGCGCGTCGCTCAGATAGAGGTAGCGTGGATCGGGCGCGAGGGAGAACGGCCGCTCGGTGAGGCCGAAGTGCGCGGCATACATGGGTGGGGTCGAAGCTAGAGAAAGATGGGGCTCACGTCAAGGGCGCACGCCGCGGGTCCGCGACCCGGCGGTGCCGCGTCAGCCTGGCGCGTGTGTCCAGACGAGCGTGCCATCGGGGCGGCGAACCGTGGGCCGACGGGTGCTCGGGGCGGCGGAATACGCGCCAGAATGGACCAATCACGCGCCTCCCAGTTTGGTATCGGCGTTGCTTCGCCTCTCAGGGCGTGAGGGCGTCCGCCCACATCCCGCCGCAGGAGGCGCTGTGACACGGGCCGCTTCGCTCGCCGTTCCCGTGCTGGTTCTTCCGGCGCTGGTCCTTTCGCTCGCGGTCGTGCTGGCGGTCGCACGGCCGCATCCAGACTGGCTGGCCGCGACCGTGCGTGTCGCGCCGCTGGTGGTCTTCGTCGGTGGCTCGGTGCTCGGGTTCTTCCTGCGGCGGGGCCGGTTCGTCCTCGGGCTCGTCGTCCTCGCCATGGCCGACCGCGCGCTCGCCCACTTCAGCGGTCGCGCCGTCTTCGACCTGGCGGCGCTTCTACTGCCGCTGAACCTCGGCGCCCTCGTCTGGCTCGGCGAGGCGAGTCTCCTCACCGTGCGCGGGGGGGCGCGGCTCGGCATCCCCCTTCTTCAGGCCGGCCTCGTCGCGCTCCTCCAGCGTCCCGAGCTCGCCGGCCTCGCCGTCTCGCTCGAGCGACCACTCGTCACCACGAACCTGGGCGCATGGACGGCCCTTCCGCAACTGGCTCTCGCGGCGTTCGGCGCAGCGCTGTGCCTGATCCTGGCGCGGTTCCTCACGGACCGCCGCCCGTTCAGCGCCGGGGCGGCGTGGGCGCTGGTCGCGTCGTTCCTCGCGCTGGATGGGGCCAGCGTCAATGGGCTGGCGACCCTGTACTTCGTCACCGCCGGGCTGCTGCTCGTCATCGGCGCCGCGTGGGGGCCTCCACGTGTTGTCGGTCTGGACGACGTGACCGGCCTCCCGACGAGCTTCGCGCTCAACAAGGCGCTCCTGCGGCTGCCGCGGCACTACGCGTTGGCGCGCGTGGAGATCGACGAGTTCGCGACGTTCCGTGAGCACCACGGGGCCGACGCCGCCCGCCGCATGCTGCGGCTCATCGCCGAGGCGCTCACGAAGGTCGGCGGGCGCGGCCATCCGTTCTATTGCGGGGCGTACACGTTCGCCGTCGTCTTCCGGCGCACGTCGGCGCAGGCGGCCTCCCACCATCTCGACGTCGTCCGGCACGTCGTCGAGCGGTCGACCCTCGACGTGCGGGTGCCTCAGCGGCCTCCCGCGGGCCAGCCAGGGCGAGTGGGCACCGTCGAGCGGACGGTCGCGGCGACGATCAGCATCGGGGTCGCCCAGCCCCAGGGCCGCCGCGCCGATCCCCACGAAGTCCTGCGCGCGGCCGATCTCGCCCTCGACCGCGCCAAGCAGGGCGGTCAGAACCGCGTCTCGGCGTAGCGGGTCACGGAGCCGACGGTCGCGGGCTCTTCGTTCGCTCGTGCTGCAGTCGGCGTAGTGTCTGATCGAGACTGTCACCGCGCATGACGTGGGTCGTGAATCGCGTGGACAGCCTGACGAGACGAAGGAATCCCACCGCAAAGACCATCGATCCAAGGATCAACGCGATTGGAACCCGGAGAAGGGCGCCGCCGCGAACCTTCATCGGGTTCGGAAGGCGTCAGCGGACCAGGCGCATGCCGCCGCAGTCCGCGTGTCCGAACGTCCGCCGGGGTTTGTCAAAGGCGCTGACCTCTTGGGGGCCGTGCACCACTGTGCCACACGCGCCACACTTCCTCCCGGCACGCTCCCAGCTCTCGTAGCAGCCCACGCAGATCGCCACGTCCTTCCAGTCCCGCGCCCGGAGGACCGCCTTGCTCGCCACACGATGATCGCAGAACACACACGTGGCCTTCCCAAAGCCAAACATCGTGCCTCCTTACTTTCTGGTCTTGGTGTCCACGGTGAGCTCCAGACGCACCATGGCCCACCCCTGCCAGCCCAACCGCTCATCGATCCCAGGTCGTGAGCGTCGATCGACTCGACGTCGTTCGGGATTCCGCGCATCCGGCGTCTTCCGACGCTTCCCCCAGCGGCGATCGAGGACGACCGTGACCCCAGCGGCGTCGGCGAAGATGCCCTTGAAGCGTTCGTAATGGTCCAGCGCATTGCGAGACACGACGAAGAGCAGGGCCTGCCGGGCGGTGGACTTTGCCTTGTGCTCACGGCCGGCCGGCAGCGGGTCAGCGGGCATCCCTCCACTACCGAGCAACCGCAGTGCCAACACGAGAAAGGGACGCCCGGCTGCTTGATTTCGCGGGGTTGCCGGTGACGCGGCGCACCCGCACCTTGCAAGATGGGGCTTCCACTGCGCAAGCTCTTTCACAGGCCACACCATGAGATCCGCCTCGCGGCGCTTCTCGCCGACCGGCCACTCTGCGCCGTCGACCAGTGGCGTTCGAACCCCATCTCTGATATGACTGCCCCGGCGCCGCGGGAGGCACGCGCGTTTCCGACGGAGGCTAGCTGGAGCGTCAACGCTGCGTGCGCCGAGCTCGGGATCGTACTCGTGAGGAGGAACCTGCCATGTCAGTTGAGCGCCCGTCTCCACCTCCTGCCAACACGGTGAGCCGTCGCACGTTCCTCCGCACGCTTGGGATCGCGGGCGGCGGCGTCGTGGTCGCGCCCGCCTTCGTGCGCACACCGGCGAGCGCCCAGGAGACTCCGTCGCCGCTCCGCCCCGACCCCACGGCCAAGCGCGGCGGCACCCTTCGCTATGCCGTCCACAACGCTCCGGCCCACTTCGACGTCCACCAGTCGGGCACGGTCGCCAACATCGGTCCCCAGAGCCCGATGTACGACACCCTGCTCCGCCGTCACCCGAAGGACGGGCAGACCATCATCCCGGACCTCGCCTGGAAGTGGGACATCGCTCCGGACGGGAAGAAGTACACCTTCCACCTCCGGAAAGGCGTGAAGTTCCACGACGGCGGGGACTTCACCGCCGAGGACGTCAGGGCGACCTACGAGCGCATCGCCCGGCCGCCCAAGGGCGTCGTCATTCCACGCACGCCCCTGTTCTCCACGGTCGGCGACATCGTCGTGCTCGATCCTCACAAGATCGAGTTCCGGCTGACCGAGCCGCGACCGAGAGCCTTCATGCTGGGCGCCTTCGCGAGCGGCTGGAACATCCTCGTGCGGAAGAAGACCCTCGACGAGCATGGGGGCAACCTCCGTCAGGTGATGAACTACCCGGGCACCGGTCCCTTCCGCCACGTCTCACGGAAGGACAAGGAAATCTGGATCATGGAGCGGAATCCAGACTACTGGAACAAGGGGCTGCCCTACATCGATCGGCTCGAGGTCTACCACATGTTCCCGTTCTCGCCGGAGCTGGGCTCGGCGTTCCTCAGCGGCAAGATCGACTACGCGCGGCTGATGGACCCGGTGAGCTGGCGCAAGGCCAAGGAAATGCCTGGCGCGACGGCCGCCAACTTCAACCAGAGCGTCATCCAGGCCTTCTGGACGAACATGAACAAGAAGCCGCTGGCCGACCCCCGGGTGCGCCGGGCCATCCACCTGGCCATGGACCGGCACGCCCTCGTCGAGGTGGTCAAGGACACCGCGCCGATGCAGGTGGGCGGGTTCGTCTATCCCTTCCACGAGTTCTCGACGCCGCGGGCCGAGCTGGAGAAGCGTCTGGGCTACCAGGCGGACGTCACGCCCGCCGTGCAAGAGGCGCGGAGACTCATGCGAGAGGCGGGTTACGGCCAGGGCATCAAGGGCCTCGACTTCGTCGTCCGCGACATCGCCACCTTCAAGCTGTGGGCGGTGGCGATCCAGGCCATGCTCAAGGAGCACATCAACGTGGAGACGAACCTCCGCGTCGTGCAGACGTCGGTGTGGTTCGACGAAGCGGCGGCCGGTAACTTCGACCTGGCCATCAGCGCGATCGTGTCCACCCTGATGGACCCGTCCGATTACTTCAGCGCCTGGTACGGTAAGGACGGCCCTCAGAATTACTCCCGCTGGACGAATCCCGCCTTCCACGACCTCGCCAATCAGATCGAGCGCGAGCTGGACGACGTCAAGCGCAAGGCCCTGGTCCGCAAGGCGGAGGACATCCTCGAGCAGGACCCGCCGCTGATCCCGGTGGCCTACGAGCAGATCTACGACGCCTGGTACAACAAGGTCAGGGGCCAGAACCCGTCGACGTACTTCGGGATCTACGACGTCGTGCGGTGGGACACGGTCTGGATCGCGCAGACCTAGGTCGGCGCGGCGCGCGTGCGGAAGTATCTGGTCCGCCGGGCAGTCTACGCCGCCGGGACGCTGCTGGGCGTGTCGCTCATCATCTTCGTAGTCCTCCGGATCCTGCCGGGCGACCCGCTTGTGGCCATCCTCGGCGTGGAGGGCCACGCGCGGATGTCGGCAGCGGATCGCGTACGGATCATGGCCGACCTCGGGCTCAGCGCTCCCTTGCCCGTCCAGTACGGCCGCTGGCTCGTGGACATCGGCGCCGGCCGCCTCGGCCGATCGTTCTTCCGGGGCGATACCGTGTCGGAATTGATCCTGCACCGCGGTCCGATCAGCGCCGAGATCGGCGTGCTCGCCCTCGTCATCTCCTGGCTGGTCGGGCTCCCCGTGGGCATCCTGAGCGCGTTCCGGCCCAACAGCGTCCCGGACGGCGTCGCGCGGGCGTTGTCGGTTCTCTTCATCGCCATCCCGGGCTTCTGGCTCGGGATGCTGATCGTCCTGGCCCTCCTCTTCTGGTTCGGCTACAAGGCGCCGATCGTGATCGTCCACGTCTGGCAGGACCCCTGGCAGAACCTCCAGATCGTCATCGGCCCCGCGGTGGTGCTCGGGCTCGCCCAGGGCGCCTATATTGCGCGCATGTCACGCTCCTGTCTTCTCGAGGTCATCGGCGATGACTTCGTGCGGACGGCGCGGGCCAAGGGACTCCGCGAGGGGCTCGTCGTCTTCCGCCACGCCCTCCCCAATGCGCTCCTACCCGTCATCACCATCTCCGGCGTGTTGCTGGGCTTCGTGCTGGGGGGCTCGGTGGCGGTCGAGCAGGCGTTCGGGGTGCCGGGCCTCGGGCGCGCCCTCGTCACCGCGGTGATCGAGCGCGACATCATCGTCGTTCAGAATCTCGTCCTGCTCTACGCGTCGATCTTCGTCATCATCAACGTGCTCGTCGACCTCAGCTACGCGTGGCTCGACCCGCGCATCCGGTACGGCTGATGGGAGAGCGAGCCGCAGGGTGGCCGAGGAGCCGCAGGCGACGCGCGCCCGAGGCGAGTCAGTGATCAGAGCCGTGGTCGTCGAGCTGGCGCGCTTCGCCCGCCGCAACACCCTCGCGGCGGCGGGCGGGCTCGTGGGCGTCCTCATCGTCGTCGTGGCGGTGGCGGCGCCGCTCCTCGCCCCTCGCGACCCCCTCAAGGCCGACTTCCGGCGCATGAACAAGCCGCCCGACGCCCAGAGCCTCCTCGGCACCGACCAGGTGGGGCGGGACACGCTGAGCCGCGTGATCTACGGCGCCCGCACCTCGCTCTTCGTCGCGCTCGCGGCCGTCCTCCTCGGCACGACCGTCGGCTCGCTGTGGGGCCTCGCGTGTGGCTACCTGCGCGGGCGGTTCGACCTCGTGAGCCAGCGCATCATGGAGGTCCTCCAGTCGTTTCCCGACCTCATCCTGGCCATGGCCATCTCGATGGCGATCGGGACCGGCCTGGCCGCCGTGATCTTCGCGATCGCCATCACGCGGATCCCCTTCGGGGGACGTGTCATTCGCTCCGTGGCGCTGTCGGTGCGGGAGATGGCCTACGTGGAGGCGGGGCGGGCGAGCGGGGCCTCCGCGCTGCGGATCATGGCCTTCCACGTCCTGCCCCAATGCGTCGCGCCGTATCTGGTCCTCGCGACCACGCACCTCGGGGTGGCGATCGTGATCGAGGCGGCGCTGGGCTTTCTCGGCGTCGGGGTGCCGCCGCCCACGCCGACGTGGGGCAACATGCTAGCGGACTCGATCACGGCGCTCGTGCCTCCGTGGTGGCTCGCCTTCTTCCCGGGCCTGGCCATCACCGTCACCGTCCTGGCTTTCAACCTCCTCGGCGACGGCATCCGCGACACGCTCGACCCGCGACTGTCACCGGCCTTCCTCCGACTGGTCACCGGCTCGGGGCGCGCTCGGGCCTCTGTCGCCGGTGCGTCATGAGCTCGGGGGATCGCCTTCGGCGAGGCTCGTGGGCCGAAGCGGCGCGAGCACGTTACCGTCCGCGCCTGCGTCGCCTTCGTGCCGCAGTTCGTCCCGGGGATCCCGGTGTGCCCTGCCCCGGCCTCTTGCCAAAGCCACGGCTGCACTCATTACAGAATCCTTGCGCTTCATCCTTGAGGACTCGCTTGCAGGCTATGCACTTGGCCATGGCCGTCCTCCATCGCGCGACGTTACGAGGTCCTCGCCCGTGATTCCATCGCCCCCGGCCCAAGCATCCGGCGCTGTTCCCCGTTCACCGTGTTGCTCGGCCGTGGCTCGAAAGGCTCACCGGCGGGCCGACGACCACGACCAGCCCGAGCGCCGCCAGCAGACGAATCACCAGCCACGACGGATCGAACTCGACCCGCCGCACGCTGAACTTCGGCGCTCGCGGGTGCGCGTGGTGATTGTTGTGAAGACTCTCGCCGCCCGTCACCCAGGCCAGCACCGACGAGTTGTACGCCGTGTTCCCGAAGTTTTGAGCGCCTCGCCAGTGACCGACGCTGTTGATCAGCGGTGCCAGGATGAAGACGTAGAAGACGGCGTGCGCCAGCGCGGCGATGAGCCCCGGCCAGAGGCCAAGGACGAGGCACAGCAGCGCGATGCCGAGGACGAGACCGATCCAGCCCTTCGAGAAGACGGCGCGGTCGAGTCGGTCTTCGGGGATGTCCCGAGCAAACGTCTGGATCGTGTCGGGATTTCGTCCTTCTCGCTGGTAGTAGTAGGCGTTCAAGAGCTGGACGCGCCACAGGCCGAGCAGCCGCGGGCTGTGGGGGTCACCTTCCCGGTCGGTGAATGCGTGATGCTTACGATGAACCGCGACCCACTCCTGGCGGAGCTGTCCCGTCGTCAGCCAGAGCACTGTCCGAAAGAGCACATCCGCGACCGGATGCACGGCCAGCGCTCGGTGCGCCAGGGTGCGATGCAGGTACACGGACGTCGCGACGACGGCCGTTTGCGTCAGCGCGATGGCGACCAATGGGATGATCCAAATCTCAGTCGACAAGGTTCCCCACCTCCAGAAGAGCCTGCCGGGGCTTACGTGCCCCCGCCGATCGACACGGTGAAGTTAACCGCCTCCGCTGGAACGTCCACGTCCAGGGACTGCGTTCGCATCCTGCCCGGCGTCGGCTCGCCGGATCGCTCCCCGGATCGCCTCACTTCCGGCGCCTCCGCCGCCCACGACCGCTCGGCGCCCGCGGCGTTCCAGACCGTAGACTCCTCCGCTCCCCCGCAGCCCCTTCGCGACGCGCCATGCTCCGCTTGCGGCGAACCGCCTTGGCCTGGCCCTCAACGTTCGCGAGGAGGGCCGGGTGGTCGTCCCGCTTCAGTCCCTCCTCGATGAGGGCTCGGAGCACGATCTGAAGACTGACCGGGAGCTTGAGCGTGATCGTCGCCCTTCCCGCAAAGACCCGAGCTCGGTCCAGGGCGTCTTGGGAGAGAATGAGGAGGACTCTGGTCTTGTTGTCGGCCATCACCACCTCCGTACCCGCCGGCTCGGCCCGCCACCATCTCCGAGGACAGACTTAGGTGTTGTTATATAATCTATAACGTGATATATATCAAGTCAAGCGAGATGGGGCTGGGGCGAGGTCTCGCGCCTCCATGAGCTGCCGAGCGGTCGACCTCCTCAGGGCCGGAGACACGGGGAACAGGGAAAGGCGGCGCTGAAATGGCCCACGACGTCATCCCGCTGGGAGCGGTTCCGTCAGGCGAGTCCGCCGCGCAGGTCGGCGAGAGCGGCTACGCGGAGGTCGCGTTCCTGCAGTGCACGCGTTACATCGCGCTCCTGCGACACACGGTCGGGCCCGAGCCCGCGGGGGCACGGCTTCGAATCCGACGCGCCGAGGCGGACGTCGACCCTTACCTCGACGTCGTCGTCGAGTACGACGCCGAGAACAGCGTCGCGCGCGCCTACGCTATCCGCTGTGATCGCGAGGCGCCGCCACGATGGGAGTCGGCGACCGGCTCGAGGGCACGTTGACAAGCGCCCGTGACCCGCGCAAGCGGCGAGGATGAGGGAGGAGCTCGATCATGACACTCCATATTGTCGCGGTCCGAGGGCACTCGATGTGGTGGGTGTGGACGATCCGGGACAGCGCCGGCGCCCTCGTCGAGGAATCGCGGACACAATTTCGTTCGGCCAAGGACGCGGAGGTCCAGGGCCGCGCCAGAATCGCGGAATTCGAGGAGGGCCGGCAGCCGCGCACCGGCCGGTGACGGGCCCTGCCGGCCAGCATACCCAGGCTGCCCTGAGGAGGTGCCCCGTGCCAACGTGGAGGCGTGCGCTGGTCGCCGCCGTCGTGGTGAGTGTCGCCGCCGTGGCGACGAGGGTGTCTGCCGAGACACCGAGCGCGGCCGATTTCGCCGCCTGCAATGCTCAAGCGCGAGCCGCCGTGGCGGCGGGTAGCGCCACCCCGACGACGAAGGACTACATGCACGCGGAGGCCGCCCGAAAAGGCCAGGCCACGACGGCGCCGTCAATCGACTCGCCGAAGAAAGTCACCCCGTACTCCCCGGATCCTCAGCTCGTCGGCATGGAGACCGCCGGGACCACGGATGCCGCGTATCAGGCGGCCTATCGCACGTGCATGCGAAGAAGTGGATTCTGAGGCGAACGTCAGCTGCTTGTCGGACGGCGATCGAGCGACACGGCGAAGCTGATCGCCTCTTCCCTATAGGGCGACAGAATGTAGGCGATCTTCAGGCGGAGTCCCTTGAGCTTCTTGGCCTTGAGCGCCTCGGCGGGAAACACCACGTCCACGGCTTGCACCACCGCCTGCTGCCCGGGGTCGAGCCGCTCGCTGCCGTACGTGGTGAACGCGAAGGTCGCTTCTGTCCGAGATCCGTCGAGCTCGATCGGCTGCCACTGATCGTCGAGGTACTGGATCTTTCCTGCCACCAGGCGGACACTCTGACTCGCCGAGGTATTCGTCAACGTGAGCGTCCCCGTCAGCCTCGCCGGGGAGACGGTGCCGCCGGTACTCTTCGCGACCCGCTCCACAACCCGCATGCCCGTGATCTCGCCCACGACGATCCCGGCCTGCACGTTCACCGACACCGGCGTGATCGTGTAGGTCATCTCCTCGATCACCGCTGCCGCTGGTGCCGACAGCGCCCGGACACAGACGTCGAGCGTCATTGCGTTCTCTCGTCAGGGCTGGTCTCGCCGAGGCCGGAGAGGACCGCGTCGTCGATCTCGCTCCACCGCTCCTGCATTGCCTTGCCCCTCCGCGTGGTCACGGACGTTGGGAACGGCTGAGGCGGGGCGACGTGCGACCGCACCCGTCCCAGCCCGGCGAGACACTTGCCTAGTAGCGACCCCCGCTCCGGTACCCGCCACCGCCCGAGCCCGAGGACTTGGCGAGTTCGACCTTCAGCGTCCGGCCGTCCATTTCCTGACCGTTGAACTTCTTGACCGCGGCCTCCGCCTCTTCGGCCGTCGCCATCTCGACGAAACCGAAGCCGCGCGAGCGACCGGTGCCTTGCTCCATCACGACCGTCGCCGATTGAACGCCGCCCGCCTGTGTGAACACCTCGCGGAGACGCTCGCTCGACGTCGAAAAGGGCAGACCCCCGATGAACAGTTTGTGCGCCATCGCGCACCTCCGAATGTGTCTCCCGCGGTGAATGAGCACGCTCTGGGACAGCGGAAGCGAGCACCAGAGACACGGTCTGATGAGGAGGGGGGTTCACCAGGGAACCAACAACCGAACCAGACCCGACGAGTATGACACAGGCGCCGACGCCGTGGCCTTCCTTTCTATGCCGCTGGCGCTGGTGCGATGTCAGCGGGTCCGGACCCGGTGTCCTTCACGATCCTGTGAAGGACCCACCCGCTGCCGTCCTGACCGCCGACGCGCTCGGCCCGCTCGAACAAGCTCAGCCTCCGTCGCGCGCGAGCCGGTGGATGCTCCGCGAGAAGCGCATTCCGGCCTAAGAGGGCCGCCGCCGCCGGCAACGACGCCTCAATGCCGTAGCGCGCCACGATCCCCCGCCTTTCGTTGTAAAACTCCACGAGCCAGCGCATCCCACACCTCCTCGTGACCCGGAAGCCCGGACACGCCCGCCTCCCCGCCGCGTCGGTCTCTGTTCTATCGGAACGGAGCCGGGCCCGCGCCAACAGGCCAGCAGAGGTACCGGAATGTCGTGTAGTGCCGGCGGTCCGGGTCCCAGACCTTGATGCCATCCAAGAGCCGCTCGGTCCTTGGCCCTGCCCGAGGCAACTCCTCCTTGGCCATCGCCGCGACCTGCTCAGCCTCACACTCGGCTTTCGTGTCGTACGAGGTGACCTGGTACGTCGGGCCGGCGAGCGGCAGGAACTCAGCGGCACGGTAGACGCTCAGGTCGTGCCAGAGGGCCCAGGCGAACATCACGACGAGTGGGCTCATGCCCTAATCCTCCCGACTCCCCGATGGGGCACCGTTCCGCGATCTCGCTTGACTTCATCGATATCACGATATAAATTATATATCAAGTAAATAATATATAAACACTGGACGGCGGGCGGGATTGCTCAGGAGTCAGCCGCCGGCGGGAGGTGGTGATGCTCACGAATAAGACGAAGGTCCTCCTCCTGCTCCCGCAGGACGTTCTGGACCGGGCGCGGGTCCTGGCGGGGAAGGCGACGGCCGCGCTCAAGCTTCCGGTGAGCCTCCAGATTGTCCTCCGCGCGCTCATCGAGGTGGGGCTGAAGCAAGAGGATCGCCCGGTCCTCCTCGCGAACATTGAGGACCAGGCTAAGGCGGTTCGCCTCCAGCGGAGCGCCGCGCGTCGAGAATGGGCTGTGGGCGAGCTGGCGAATCTCTCGTCTGGATCTCCGCGGGGGCCGAGCGGTCGAGGGCGGCAGAGGCCCCGGAAGTGAGAAGATCGCAGCGACGAGACGAACGAGCGACGCGGCTCGATGTCAGGCACACACGACGACGACCGAACGCTGGGAATCGGCGTTTGGGCAAGGAGACGACGATGTCGAGATGGGCGGGAGTGACAGTCTTGGGAGCGGCGGTGGCGGTGATGACCCTCGGCTGCGCGCAGGGGCCGTCAGCGACCGCAGCGGTGGTCGAGAACAAGACCTACACGGTGACGCCAGCGTCGGTGACGGTGAAGGCGGGGATCATTACGGGCGAGGTCACGGAGCTGAAGGTTATGGAGCGAGTCGAGCAAGGCTCCGACCGCGTCGTCTCCCCGGCGAAGCTCACGGGGACGCTCAAGCTGAAGAATACGTCCGCGAATCAGACCGTCCGGCTTGTCGCCGGCAAGATCCTGTACATCGATGCCCAGGGGCAGCCCATCAAGCTCGAGGAGTCACGGGCCGAGCCGGTCGTCACATTCAGCGCCTACGGCGGCGGCGAGCGGCTCGACCCCGGGCAGGATGGAACCCAGTCCCTGGACGTGCACTTCCCTGCCGAGGCCCTGAAAGCGAAGAAGCTGAAGGAGATCCGGCTGGAGCTCGCGTACATCCCGTCACCGTACCGGGAGGAGAGTATCAACTTCACCGTGTCAATCGGCGCGGGCCAGTAAGCCAGAGAGGTGGCTCCCTTCTGGAGTCACCTCCAGCTCCGCCTCAGAGGAACGTGGCGCGGAACCGAGAAGTCGTCGAAGTTGCAATCGGCCCGCGCGCGGGGAACAATGGCGCCGAGGGCAGGATGTCCTCCTCGGGGGCACGGATGCCGATCGACGCAGACTCCCCAAATCTGGACGTATTGCGCGCCTGCGCTGTCCTGGTGGTGCTCGCGTTTCACACGGTCGGCTTCTTCAACCGCGGCTTGGCCTCCAACCTTGGTTTAGAGCAGCTCGGGCGTCTCGCCGTGCTGTTCTTCTTTGTCCACACCTGCCTCGTTCTCATGCTCTCGCTGGAACGGCAGACCGCGAAATTCGGCCTCCACAACCTGCATTGGATTTTCATGACCCGGCGTGTCTTCCGCGTTTACCCGCTCAGCATCGCGGTCGTGCTCGCGGTGTTCCTGCTCGGGCTGCCGGTCGCCGGCCCTCCGTGGGCCATGCACCCTCTGCACCTCACGGCTCAGGGGCTCCTCGCGAACGTGCTGCTGCTGCAGAATGTCACGATGAGCGGCTCCGTCGTCATTCCGCTGTGGAGCCTTCCCTACGAAATACAGATGTATCTGGTGCTGCCCGCCATCTTCTTGCTTGTCCGGCGGTTTCCGTCATGGCGGTGGGTCATGGCCTTATGGGCCGTCTCGGCGGGAATCGCCTTCTGCCTCTCGCGCCTGCTCGTCCATAGTCATAGGGCCTACTTCGAATTCGCTCCAATCGTCGAATACGTTCCGTGTTTTCTCCCAGGCGTCGTTGCCTACCGGCTCGCCGCGACCTCGCGGCCACGTCTTCCGGCATTCGCCTGGCCTTTGACGTTGCTCGGATTGGCGCTGCTCTACGTCCTCACGCACGGCCGCGATCACGGATGGGTGATCTGTCTGCTGACGGGCCTCGCCATTCCGCGATTCGAGCCGATCAAGAGCGCCTTCTGGAAGTCGGCCTGCCATTTCATCGCGAAGTATTCATACGGCCTCTACCTGTCGCACATCGTGTCGTTGTGGCTGAGCTTCACCAGGCTAGCGTTTCTTCCAATGCCGCTACGGTGGGCGGTCTTCGTGACCACCGTGGTGGGCGTCCCGCTCACGCTGTATCACAGCCTCGAGGCTCCGCTGATTCGATTCGGCAACGCGCTCGTCGCCAACTTTTCTCAGACGGGCCTCTAGCCGATGACCGTGGGGCGCGGCCACACCGGCACCGATGCCAATGGTGAGAGCCAGCGCCACGAGCCCTCCAGGGCTCCCGGCCAATCGGGGGTTCGCTTCACCCGTACATCGTCTGCAGCACCCAGCTGAACCAGTGCGTGGCCCACGGCATGGTCCAGCGCAGCGTCGGACCAGCGACGACCCAGGCCAGGATCGCGGCGACCAGCGACGGCACGGGGAGCGGCAGCGATCACGCTCCACCAAACGACCCGTACGGCGAGCATCTCCACGGCGACTCCCTTCGCGTCGGGCTACTGCGGCCTCACGAGAAAATGCGCCCGGCGGGTCTGGCTCCAGCACGCCTCGTTGTGCTCCGTGCACAGCGGGCGCTCCTCGCCGTAGCTGATGACCGTGATCCGGTTCGCCCGGACGCCCTGGGCCACGAGGTAGTTCATCGCGGCCTTCGCGCGCCGGTCGCCGAGCGCCACGTTGTATTCGTTGGTGCCGCGCTCGTCGCAGTGCCCCTCGACGAGCAGGAGTTGACTCGCGCTCGCCTTCAGCCACGCCGCGTTCGCGTCGAGCGTCCTCGCATCCCCAGGCCGGATGTCGTACTTGTCGAAGTCGAAGTGGATATCCCGTAGCTCCGGGATCGCCACGAACTCCCGTGGCGCCGGCCGCACGGGCGTCGCGACCGGCTCGCCCGAGGGCGCCGCCGCCCGGCGCGGGGTCACGTCGGCCGCCGGCCGTGGATTCGTCACGGTGCCGCTCGGTGCGGGCGCCGATGCCTGAATCGTCGCGGGCCGCCGCGCGCACCCGACCGCCAGGAGCATCACCACAACGGCAGGAATCGCAAGCGAGGGTCTGATCATCGCACGCCTCCTTTCCGCTTCGTCCGAAGCGGGGTCCGACCATCCGCCGATTTCCTCACGAGCCGGGTCAGGCTCGACACGAGCGCCGGCCCCTCCGTCCGCAGCTCCGCGACCGAGTGGCCCGCCAGCCGACGCAGCACCGCCTCGCCCGCTGGCCGAAGCTCCACCAACACTTCGCGGCGGTCACGAACGTCGCGCCGGCGCGCCACCATGTCCCGTGCCGCGAGCCGGTCGACCAGCTGGACGACCGCGTGGTGCTGGGTCTGAAGTCGCTCGGCCAATGCCCGGATCGTCGGCGGCTCGCGCCCGTCCAACCCCTTGACCTGCAGCAACAGCACGTATTGTTGCGGCGCCACGCCGGCCGCGCGCGCGGCGACTTCCCGGGTCCGCAAGAACCGCCGCACCTGATACCGGAGGTCTGCGAGCGCCTGGTAGTCGACGTGTGGGGGCTGGCTCTGGTGGCTCATCGCGCCGCGGCGCACGGTTGGATAATATCACGGCATGATAGAGTTGGCCGCTCCGACCTCGCCCTTCCCGACGCGTGTCGCCGATCGGGGTCGACGAGCGGACTCACCGCTGCGAGCGCGCCGCCTCGGTGACATGCGGTCACGCTGAGTGTCGTCCGGTCCAACCCGTGACGCGCGAAGGTCGTTGATTTCGCGATTTTAAGCGTGGAGTCCGTCTTGCATCTTGCCTCCCGGTGGGATGCGGCAACGTGTCTTCGCCGTGCTGCTCACATTTCTCTTCACCGCCTGCGGGCCGACGATCCAGGGGTATCCCCTTCGGGGGCCGCGGCCCCGCGAATCGCGGCAGGTCGCCGAGCTCCTGGATCCGTTGCTGATGACACTCGAGCTTCCGTCTCTTCGGATCATCGCCGCGTCGAGCGACTGCAAGATCGGATTTGCCGTCGCGAGAACGGATCGAGTCAACGTGTGGAGCTCGCCGGCGACCACGTCCCCGTGCCTGTACTTCACCCTCCTGATCACCGAAGGCGCGCTCGAGATCCCGCCGGAGCAGTTGATGGCGACGATCGCGCACGAGCTGGGCCATCTCGCCCTGCATCACACGCCCCAGTCCGACACTGCCACGCTCACGGTCTCCGGAGAACACTGGCGCGCAATCCAGGCACAGGAGCTGGAGGCCGATCGGTTCGCCATCGCCCTTCTGAAGCGAACGCGGGCCGTCCATCAAGTCGGCTCGTGCGAGGCGATGGCGACGTTTCTTCGGCACAGTGTTCCCGATTGGTATGGGACGGAGATCTCGACCCGTATGGATGATGCCGTGACCCAGCGGGCCGCGTCGGCGGACGCGGAGTGCGCGTCGCTCGATCTCGCGCCCCTGCCGCGGTTCCGACCGGCTGCCGGAGCCCCATGAGGAGGGAGTCCCGAAGCCCGGCGTAGACGATACAGTCGCTTGACAGATCCCCTTTCCTTGCCGTACCTTCCGGCCTAGCAGTCTCGACCTTGTCTTGATGGTGGACGTCGACGGCTTCTCTTCTGACTATGCAGGCATCGTCCCACGTTGTCGGAGTGCTCGTGACCGTTTCCGTTCAGATCCTCCGAGAGGAGAAATGGCCATGGGGAGTGGTTGGAAATTATTCCTGACGGGTCTCGTCCTGCTGGGAACGGCGGGGTGTGCGACGAAACAAGAGTGGGAGACTTGGGCGGCGCATCCTGCCCATTTCGCCTCGGGCGATCATCTGGTGTTCTCCGTGCGGAATACGGAGGGCACCCCGCCGCGCGTCACTCGGGAGGACCTTGCCGCGGCACGCGAACAGGGGTGGTGGGGCAGACCTGTGACCATCAGCCAGGCAGAGATTCTCGAGCGCTAAGGGCGGCCGAACTTCGTACGCGATTCCTCTTCCGAGAGCGACGCCGGGAGCTCAGTGGTGGGCCGCCTGATCCTCGTCGAAGGCTTTCCCGGGGCCGGGAAGTCGACGACGGCGCAATTTCTGGCGCGCCGGCTCACGCGTCACGGGCGCCTGGCGCGCTGGGTCTACGAAGAGGAGGTGCCGAATCCTCTCGTGCCCACGCCACCGTCCGGCGGATATCGAACGTGGGAGCAGTTCGCCGATGTGCGCGTCGAGCGATGGCGGGCATTCGCGGCCGCGGCCAGAGACTACGACGTCACCGTCCTTCCCGAGAGCGCGCTCCTGCAGCTTCCTGTCTTCACGATGCTTCGCCGAAACGCCGATCCCGCCGCCATCGCCGCGCTCGTGAGCCGCCTCGTCGAGGCGGCGGCACCGTTACGACCGACCCTGGTCTATCTCGCCCGACGGGATCCGGAGGGAGCGTTCCGCGACATCGGTGAGCGACGCGGTCTCGCCTGGCTCCTGCAACACGCGGCGAGCAGCCACGGCTACGCGTTCACCCAGGCGCGCGGTCTCTCCGGCCTCGAGGGCCTCCTCGCCTACTGGCGCGCGCATGCCGAGTTGTGCGGCGCGATCGTCGAGCGCCTCGACCTTCCAAAGCTCGTGCTCGAGGTCGGCCCGGACGGCTGGGCAGCGCGCCGTCGGGGGATCTGTGACTTCGTCGATGTGCCGTTCGAGGACGACCCGGTCGCCGACGCGACTGAGATCGCACGGGTCGCCGGTCGTTACGGCGATGGTCAGCGCGAGGTGACGGTCGAAGTGGTCGACGGCCGGCTCGTCCTGCGTGGGATCCTCTGGTCCGGCAACGCCCTGTTGCCGATCGCACGCAACGTCTTCGACGTCGAGTCCTGGCCGCTGCGGGTGATGTTCGACGCCGACGCGACGGGCCGCATACGCGCGTTCCACTGTACAGGGCCGCGTCTCTCATGGGGCGGCCCGTCCGGCGTTTTCGGGCGCATCGCATCCTGACACGAAGCGGCGCGAAGCCCTCGGCCGTTTCGCGATCGGTCTGGAACATCGCGGCCCGCGACCGGTCGGACTGAACCTCCGGCCGCCGGCGCCGCATCGAAAGGACGTGATGGGTTCGCTGATCGCCGCCGCGGGCGCACTCTGGATCGCCGTGATCATGTGGGACGCCTTCGAGGCGATCGTCCTGCCCCGGCGCGTGACGCGGCGGTTGCGGCCGGCCCGGATGTTCTACCGGGTAACGTGGCGGGTGTGGTCGTCGGTGCCGCGCCGTATGCGTCCGGGCGGCCGTCGCGAGACCTTCCTCAGCTTCTACGGCCCGCTCTCGTTGCTCGTGTTGCTCGCCGCCTGGGCCGCAAGCCTCGTCACCGCCTTCGCGATGGTGCAAGCGGGGATCGGCACGCGCCTGAACGTGGAGGGCGACGGCGCCTTCCTCGACCACCTGTACATGAGCGGCGAGACGTTCTTCACCCTCGGTCTCGGCGACGTGACGCCGATGTCACGCGCGGGCCGCGCGGTGATGGTGATCGAGGCGGGCGTGGGTTTCGGCTTCCTGGCCCTCGTGATCGGCTATCTGCCTGTCCTGTACCAGTCCTTCTCGCGGCGCGAGCTGAACATCACGCTGCTCGACGCGCGCGCGGGGTCGCCGCCGAGCGCCGAGGAGCTGCTGCGCGGCTTCGGCGCCGACCACGAGGAGCTCACGGTGCTGCTCGCGGAATGGGAACGCTGGGGCGCCGAGGTGCTCGAGTCGCATCTGTCCTATCCCGTGCTGTCCTACTATCGCTCGCAGCACGACAACCAGTCGTGGCTGGCCGCGCTGACGACGGTGCTCGACGCGAGCGCGCTCGTGATGGTCGGCATCGAAGGCGCGTGCGCACGCCAGGCGGGCCTGACATTCGCGATGGCGCGCCACGCGGTCGTCGATCTCGCCCAGGTGCTCGGCCGGCCGCCGATCGGCTCGACGCCCGATCGGCTACCCTCGTCCGATCTGGCTCGTCTCCGCACGGGCCTGGCGGCCGCGGGGGTCGTCCTGCACGCAGGGGACGGTGCCGAGGACAAGCTGGCCGAGCTGCGGCGGATGTACGAGCCGTACGTCGCCGCGCTCGCGCAGCACCTCCTGATGCCGCTGCCGGCCTGGCGCGCCGGCGTCGAGCCCCACGAGAACTGGCGGACGAGCGCCTGGGGCCGTTCACTCGGCGGCGCCTCGAGTCGGCCCGTCGACCCGCACGACGACTGATGGAGAGCGTGAAGGAAGTTCCGAAACCCTCAAGAGGAACGTGCGCTGACCGGGCTTGACCCCCGGGAAAGGAGCCGCAGCCATGACGAGCACAGGCAAAACCCCTTCCGTTCCGACGCAGCTCGCGACACCGACCGACCTGAAGCCAGGCGAAGTCAAGGCGGTCACGGCGGCCGTCAACCGCCTGATCGCCGATGGGTTCGCGCTGTACGTCAAGACGAAAAACTTCCACTGGCACGTGGCCAGCTCACACTTCCGCGACTATCACTTGCTGCTGGATGAGCAGGCCGACGCGATCTTCAACTCCATCGACGTGCTGGCGGAGCGGATACGACGCATCGGCGGCACGACGATCCGGAGCGTCTCGCACATCGGCCAGCTGCAGACCATCAAGGACGACAACGACGACTTCGTGCTTCCGGAGGAGATGATCCTCCGCCTGATCGCGGACAATCGGCAGCTCGCCGAGAATCAGCGGGCGGCCATCGAACTGTGTGATCAGAACCGGGACACACCCACGGGCAACATCCTGCAGGACATCCTCGATCAGACGGAGAAGCGGATCTGGTTCCTCCACGCCGTGAGCCAGGGCGGCCACAGCATGGAGTGAGGGGAGGACGGCCGCTCCGCACGACGATCCCTAGTGTCCCGTCCTCGACATGACTGTTCAGACGGGACACTAGGTGGTCGCCATCGGATAGCCCGCCCCCATCCACGCCTCGACACCCCCCTTGAGAGCCTTGACGTTGGAGAACCCCTTCGCCTGGTACTTCGCCGCCTGACCGGCGGCAGTCGCCTCGGCGGGTCAGGCGCAGTAAAAGATGATCTCCTGGTCTGTGGTCAACGAAGGCAGCGTCGCCTGGAACCGCCCGAACGACATCGCGCCTTCCAGCTTGATCTTCTTACACTTCTCCTCGTCTTCGTAGCCGCACACGAGCAGCGCGCGTTTCGAAGTGACCTTCTCTCGAGCCTCCTGAACGCTGATGCGCGGAACCTCTGGCATGGCTTTCTCCTCTCTGGCCCAGACAGTGGCCGAGCCGGGCCCGTGTGGTCCAACGCGAAGCGGTTCGACGGGAAACCCACGTTCTCGCCAGCTCTCGAAGCCGCCGAGCAGCGGCCGGACACGCGCCTCGCCCGCCCTCCGAAGCTGGAGCGCCGCCCGGGCGCTCGTCGCTTCGTTCGGTCACGTGCAGTACAGAACGATCTCGCGGTCACGCGGCAACTCGCTCTGTCGCCGCTCGATCTCCTCGGCGGCGACCCGGAGCGCGCCCGGGATCGCGTAGGGCACGGCCTCCACGTCGAGCGCCGTTCTCAGGTCGAGGATGACCACCTCCTCTCCAGCGTCGAGCTTCTGTTTCAGCTCGTCCGCCGTGATCCGGGCGATTCGGAGAAGGCGGAGAAAGCGGCGCCGCCGAGCGTACTTGATGACGACATACGCCCCGAGGGCGGCACCCGACACCGCCAACGCCGTCGCACCCAAATGCGTGACCTCCTCAGGCGCGATGCGCTCGAGCACATCGCTGAAGAGATACCCGAGACCTGCCCACGACCCCGCCCAGGTCAGCCCGCCCGCACCGGCATAGAGGAGGAACCTCGACGTCCCGAAGCCAAAGATGCCGGCCAGGGCGGCGGCGACCGCGTTCAGCCCCGGGAGAAATTTTGCGAACAGCAGAGCTCCAGCCCCCCGCGCGAGAAAGACCTTCTCCGTGCGCCGAACGCAGGAATCGGGCTCGAGCGAGAGCGCGCACAGCCACGCGAGCGTGCGGTGGCCACGCCGCCGCCCGAGGGAGTACCAGAACACGTCGGCGATGAGCGAGGCACCCGCGGCAAGGCCAATCGCGACAGTCAAGTTTGCGCTTCCGATTCCGGCCAGGGCACCGGCCGCGATGAGCATCGGGACAGCAGGGATCGGCACCCCCATCTGATCCACGAGGACCCACACGAAAAGGACGAGGTCGCCGTACCGCTGCAGGAGCTGGAGCGGTTCAGTCATGGAGACGCGCTGCGAAGCTGGGAAGGGCCGTACCGCCGATGACGACTCAGGCTCGGCCTCCTTCTCAGAAGCTCCACCAGCTGATGAACTCCACCTTGTTGTTCTCGTTGTGCCGGCTCTCTGACCCGCCGCTGAGATTGACGCTCTTGAAGGTGGTGCTCGTGAAGTTGTAGCCCAGCGCGAACGTGAAGGGACCGGGCGTCCACCAGAGACTGACTTCGGACTGGAAGTTGTTCACACGGAAGAAGTTCTTCCCCGAGCCCGACGGATCGGCGAGCAGGGTCCCGGTGACCGCCGGCCGGTTGCTATCGAGCGCCCACTGCTCGCCGCCGGCCCAGCGCAGACTCAGCGTGTCCGTCAGGTAGAACTGCGGGTTGATCCAGCCCCCGAGGCTCTGCGCCGGTACCAGGTGTCCCCCGCCGTCGAGGATCACCCGCCGGTCGAACTCCGAGTTGGTGATCCGCCCCTCCCCGCGCGTCCACACCCCGCCGCCCTTGAGCCTGAGCGTCAGCGCCTGCCCGGTCTTGTTGAACCCGATCCGGTCCAGCGTCACGCTGAATGCCGCGGTCTGGTTGTCGAACGTGTGCTGGGTGAAGTTGGTCTCGTCGTTCGCCGGGGTAGTCGGGATAAGAGTGCCCTGGGTGAAGCGCTCCTGGAATTCTCCCCAGGTCGTCCGGGCATAGATCCTCGTGGCTCCGATGCCGAAATCCCCTCCGAGCCGCCCCGCCTCGAGCCCGATCCCTCCGCTCACCGCCGGGAAGCCACTCAGGCACCCCGAGCCGCAGTCCGTCGTCCCCCCGAGAAATCCGGCGTCGAACAACGGCCGCTCGAAGCCCAGCGAGGTCAGGAACTTGACGTTCGACGTGAGGGGGAGCTTGTCGACCACCTCGACGCGCGGGTTCCGCCGCTCAGCGTCTCCCAGGCCGGCCAGCAACGTGTTGTAGTCGATGGTGTCCGGCGTGATCTGGTCGAAGGCGTCCCCCTGGCCAAACGTCCAGATCAACTCGTTGCCATTCGCCAGGAAGTTCGGGAAGGCCCAGCGGCCGATGGCCCACCTGAGTCGCGGGTTGTTGTTGACGGCGTTGACTTCCCCGGACCCGTTCGCCTGCTGGTTGAAGTCCATCTCGAAGAACGCAGACGTCGTCGCGCCCAGGGTCTCCGGCCCCTGCATCGCCAGGTTCAGTCGGGTGCGGCTCACGAAGGCCCGGAACGCTTCCCGGCTGGCGTTGTTCCCGCCCCCCGGCGCCGACGTGTTGGGCACGAGCGCCCGGCTGACCGACTCGCCGACCGGGGTGTCGTTATGCTGGACGTGCAGCCGCAGCGAGCCGCCCAGCCGGATCTTGAAGTCCTTGGCCGAGTAGACGTTGCCGGGGATGTCCTCCCCCAGGAACGGCGGCGGGCCGTTGTTGGTCTGCCTGGCGCCGGCCTTCAGGTCGAAGAAGTTTGACAGGCCCGCGAGCGCCTGCGAGACGTCCTCCTTCTGTTTCTGGAGCGAGAGTTGCTGCTGCTCGACCTGTTCCTGGAGCGTCCGCAGCGTGCGCTCCCGCTCTTCCTGGGCGCGGCGCTCCTTCGCACGCTCGGCCTCTTGCTGCTGGAGCATTCGCTTCAGCGCGTCGACCTGCTCGCGCGTCGACCGCTCGAGCTCCTCGATGCGCTGCTTGAGCTCGTCCGTGCTCTGGGCGTGTGCCACCGTCGTGGTGGCGGCACTGAACATCACCAGCACAGCAATGGTGGCCGTCCGCGAACCTCGTTGAAGTCGCATATCACTCCTCCGGATAGGTGGCCGACACCTTCCCTGCCAAGTCCGAAATCATCGACGTCGCCGACGTACGCGCCGAGCCCACTTCGCCGCCCATCGGGTCCTCCTTCCACCTGGGCCACCGCCGCTCTCTCCTCAACTCCAGGGAGGGAGCAGGCGCGAGGCTCAGTTCCACTTCACGAGCTCGCTCAGCGCCGTGCGCAAGTTCTCGCGCGCACTGCCAAGGTGCGGATGCACGGTCAGCGTCAGCCGAAAGAGATCGGCCGCCTCACGGAACTGGCCGAGCCCCAGGTGGCAGAGGCCCTGACCCGAAAGCGCCCCGAAATGGTTCGGGTTGCGCGCGAGCGTCTCGCGGCAGTCGGCGATCGCGCCTGAGTAGTCCTTTGCCAGGTATCGGACGGTGGCGCGCTTGTTCCAACCCTCGGCAAACGTCGGCGCCTCCTCGATCAGCCGCGTGAAGACCGCCGCCGCCGTGGGCAGATCTTGGCGCTCGATCGCCTCGATCCCCTCGCGCAGAAGCGAGTCGAGCCGCGGATCGCCCGATCGGTGCCACATCGCCCACAGCGCCGCCTCGGCGCGCACGGCCTGCACGAGGTCATCGCCCCGCAGCGCTGATAACGCCTCGAGCTCCGTCATGAGACCACCTTCGCGTTTCGATTCTACCGCCTTGTGCCGACGGTGTGCGAAGGAGTGGCCTCCGGGTTATGAGAGAGACGGCCCTGACCGGCAACGTTCGGGGTGTGATCGGCCGTCAGCGCCGGGGCGGTCGACGCGGCTGGATCCGTGCCACGCGGAGTGCGGCCAGGCGTCGCCAGCGCGCCGCCTGGGCGGGTCGCCGCGCCTGCTCCCAGTGATGCGCGATGAGGGCCGCACGCTCCCCGAGCCGGTCGGCGAACACTTCTTCGAGGGCCCGTGCGACCGCGGCGTGCAGCGCGACGCGCCGCTCGAGGAGTTGCGATCCGTAGGCGACTTCCTGGGTAAGGGGATGGCGGAAGACGTACTCCGTCTCTGTCTCGCCGTGGATGAACTCCGCACGCTCGAGCGTCCCGAGCGACCCGTCGACCTCGCCGGTGGGGAGGCCGACGATGTGCCGCAGGACACGCTCGGAGAAGCGCTTGCCGATCACGGCCGCGGTCTGGAGCACGAGCTTGTCGTTCTCCGCGAGACCGTCCACGCGCGCAGCGAGCAACGCCTGCACCGTGGCGGGGACTTCAAGCTCGGCGGCCGACCTCGTCCAGCGGTACGCTCCGCGCTCCCCGGCCAGCGCGCCCGATGCGGCGAGCGCTTGCACGACCTCCTCGATGAAGAACGGATTGCCCTGCGTGCGCCCACGGATGAGCTCGCCGAGCTCGACGACGCTCGGGTCGTACCCGAGGAGGCCGTTGATCATCTCGCGCGTCGCCTCGCGCCCGAGCGGGGCGACGGACAGCTGCTGATAGTACGAGCGTCCCATCCACGCGGCGTGGAACTCCGGCCGGAAGTTCAACAGGAGAAATGCCCGCGTCGTGCTGGCCACGTCGGCAAGCGCGGCGAGCAGCCGCTCGCTCTGCGGATCGATCCAGTGGGCGTCGTCGAGATAGACCACGAACGGTCCGGCGGCGCCGCGGGCGCGGAGCAGGCGTCGGAGCAAGCCTGCGACCGCACGCTCCTGCTCGACGGGATCTCTCGCGGGCTCGCGCGAAGGTCGCTCGGACACGTCGAGGAGGTCGTGCGCGAGTGGCAGCGCGTCGACGAGCGAGGGGTCAAGCGCGACGAGGAGTTCCGAGATCTTCGCGCGTGTCAGCTCCGGATTTTCGTTCTGATCGACGCCGAGGGCGCCCAGCAACAGGTCGCGTAGCACGCTAAAGGGGGCGGTCCGTGCGTGCGACAGGCAGTGCGCTTCAACGACGGGGAGACGGCGCGAACGGCAAAGCTCGATGAACTCATGGCAGAGGCGGCTCTTGCCGACGCCGGCCGCGCCCACGACACCCATCGCGAGGCCGTGCCTCTCAAGGGCGCGCCGCAAGGCGGCGTCGAGCGTGGCCATCTCATCGTCGCGACCAACGAAGCGCGTAAATCCGTGCCGCGCGGTGGCCTGGAACCGAGTCCGTGCCGGACCGGCGCCGATCACCTCGAACCCCTCGACGGCGTGAGCGAGGCCCTTGACCGGCACTGGACCGAGCGGCTTCACATCGACGTAGCCTCCGACGAGGTCCAAGGTCGACGGCGTCAGCAGGATGCTTCCCGGGCTCGCGGCTTGCTCCATCCGCGCCGCGAGATGGGTCGTTTGCCCGACGGCCGTGTAGTCCATGTGGAGATCACTGCCAATCGCGCGCACGACGACCTCCCCCGAGTTGAGCCCGATGCGGATCTGCACGTTCACGCCGTGCGATCGGAACACTCCGTCGGCGTACGTCTTGATGGAATCCTGCATCCGCAACGCCGCGTAGCACGCCCGCACGGCGTGGTCTTCGTGGGCGAGCGGCGCGCCGAAGAGCGCCATGATCCCGTCGCCCATCACTTGGTTCACCGTGCCCTCGTAGCGGTGGACGGCCTCGATCATGCGATCGAGGACAGGGTCCAGGATCTTCCGCGCCTCTTCGGGATCGCGGCCGGCGAGCAATTCCATCGAGCCCTTCAGGTCGGCGAAGAGCACCGTGACCTGCTTGCGTTCGCCTTCCATGGCGCTCTTCGACGTCAGAATCCTTTCGGCGAGGTGCGTCGGGGTGTAGGACTCCGGGGAAGCGAAACGGGACGCGCGTGGACCCGATGCTGGAGGAGCGTCAAGGGACGCTCCGCAGCCATCGCAGAACTTACTTCCAGCCTCGACTTTGGCGCCGCAACTCCAACAGACGGCGCTAAATGTCGCGCCGCACTCTCGGCAGAATCGCGCCCCTTCACGGTTCTCCGCCTGGCAGCGGGGACACCTCATGCCGAACCTCCCCAAAATTCTGGGCAACCCTCGTTGCTGCTGGGCGTCCTCGTCTCTCCCCTCAGGTCGACCGCCAGGAACCGGTGGGGGCGCTCGTCGAACAACCTCGAGTCAGGTGACCAGTGGGACCGTCATGACGCTGCGTGAGCGATGCAACCGCTAGCGCTTCGTGTGTTGCGCCATCGCCGCCTTTGCGCGGCGGTCAAGCTCCTCGCCCGACACGTCCTCGATGTGCGTCGAGATGTGCCACGTGTGGCCGAACGGGTCCTCGAACGTTCCCAGCCGATCGCCGTAGAACTGGTCGGCGACCGGCCGCTTGACCTTCGCTCCCGCGGCGATCGCCTGGCGCGCCACGGCGTCGACGTCTTCGACGTACATGTGCAGGCTGATCGGCGAGCCGCCGTAGTGTGCCGGGCCGTGCGCGTCGAAGTCCGGATGAACGTCGGCGAGCATGACGACGGTGTCGCCGATCCGCACCTCGGCGTGGCCGACCTTCCCGGTCGGCGCCGTGTGCCGGAACAGCTCGACGGCGCCGAACGCCTTCTTGTAGAACTCGAGCGCCCGCTCGGCGCCGTCGACGATCAGATAGGGCGAGACGCGGTTGTGTCCCTCGGGAACTTTCTTCACCGCCATCGCGGTCTCCTTCCTCTACAGGACAGGGGTCACGGTCAGTCACCATCGCGTATCCCGTGCTCAGGGTACACCCGGTGTCCCCGCAAAGATTGGCGAGGGTTCCGCCACGACACTAGGCAGACTTGAGGTACTCGGACAGGCGCTTGCGCACGAACAACCGCGAGCGGTGCACGCGCGACTTCACCGCCGCCAGGCTGATGCCAAGCGTCTCGGCGATGTCGGGGTTCGACACGCCCTCGACGTCGTGCAGGGCCAGCGCGGTCCGGTAGTCCACCGGCAGCGCGTCGATCGCGGCGGTCAGGACCTGGCGCAGCTCGCCCTGCAGGGCCTGCTCGTCGACCCGGTTCGACCAGTCGTCCATCGGCTCGAAGTGCCGGCCGTCGCTGTCGAACGAGGGCAGCACGTCGTCCAGCGCGACCTCGTTGGCCGTCCGCCGGCGCGTCCGAAGCTTCTGGTACGCCGCGTTGGCGGTGATCCGGTAGATCCAGGAGCCGAACGCCGACTCGCCCCTGAACATGTCGATCTTGCGGGCGGCCGTCCACAGCGCGTCCTGGGCGGCTTCCTCGGCGTCTTCCTTCACGCCGGTGATGCGCATGGCCAGCCGGTAGACCCGGTCGCCGTAGCGCTCGACGAGCTGATCGGCGGCGGCGGGATCGTCCCGGCGCAGCGCCTCCACCAGTCCGGCGTCGGCGTCCACCCGCGCGCTGATGTCCTTCGCCACCTTGGAAGACAACACCCTCTCCTCTCGCGATGCCACCAGGACGTGGCCTCCCGTCTCCGGCCGCTAGGCACGTGACGAATGCCCTGCTCAGGCGCGAGCGCGTTTCACCGAAGCACTGCGGCGCACAACATCGCCGAAGTAGTCGATGTAGCCATCGATCGCCCGCGGTCGGGCCCGGAGCACCGACGCCACGTAGAGGACCGTCGCGAGTGTCGACATCCTCGCCTCGGCCGCCCTCAGCCCTCGTCGCTCGATCGTGCGCCGAAGGTCCCTCAGGCGATCCCTGACGGCCTCTTCGATGAGAACGTACTCACTCAGGTCCATCCAGCCCATTGGTCATCTACCGCTGTCACACACGCCATGCAACGAGACGACCAACTTCGAGTGTGCTGCCCGAACGGTCAAACACGCTCGGTTCGGGAGGCGCAACCAACCCGGTTCCGTCCCGGAACGCGGCGTTCCGATGTGGAATCTGCAACTGGTGCATGCCGCGTCGTGGTTCGCCAACGTCTACGGAGTTCGCACCCGCCCCGGAACCTTTCGGGCGTCCTGCCCGGCATGATTTTGATTCTGTTCGGGCGTCAAGCCCGAGAAGACGGGGGGACCAACTGGGGAGTCCGCGCCTCGATCACCTCGATCGAGGCGGTCAAATCATCAGCAGCCCCTGCCGAACGCCGATGGTGACCGCCTCAGTACGGCTTCGGGCGTTGAGCTTCACGAAGATGGAGGCGATGTGGAACTTGACGGTGTGCTCCGAGATACCAAGCCGCGCGGCGATGATTTTGTTGCCGAGCCCCTCGGCGATCATGCCAAGTACCTCGATCTCGCGCGGCGTGAGGGGTTGACGCGCGATCACAACACCGGCTCGCGTGCTCGCGGAGGGCCCTGGCTGGAGCGCCCCGACGGTATCGGGGTGAATCACAATGAGGCCTGCGGCGGCTGCCTCGATCGCGGCGATGATTTCCTCCCCGCTCGCGTGGCGCGGCAGTACGGCCCGCACTCCCGCCCGGAGCGCCTCGGCACCGAGGGGGCGGCGCGCCTCTTCCGTGAGGAGAACGATGGCGGGCGGCACTGGCTCGGCTCCGAGGTTGCGGAGCCAGACGGCGGCGCGCTCGGAGCCGAGATCGACGAGCAGCACGTCGTACTGGGCGGCCTCGACGTGCTCGGGGAGTGAGAGATCGGCCGCGCCCACAACCGGGGATAGCGTCTTGCTCGCGCCCACGACAGCGGCGAGCTTGGCCCGCGCGATGGCTGTGGGGGCGACGATGAGGACCGTTGTCACGACACGGTCGCTGCGCCGTAGCGGAGCGGAGCCAGGAAGCGCGCCACCACATTACTCGGCACTGCCAGGGCGAGCCCACCCACGATCATCGCGTTGATGCCAATCACGCGGCCGCGAGCGTCGGCAAGGGGGCCACCCGAGTTCCCAGGCGCGAGCCTCAGATCGGCCCGGATGAAGCTCGAGCCCGCCGTGCGCCGGGGTCCGATCGCGTGGATCACCCCCGCCGTCACCGCGCCGACCAGTCCGAACGGGCTGCCGACGGCGACCACCAGGTCGCCCACGCGCAAGCGGTCGGAGTCACCAACGTCCGCAGCGGACAGGCCCTCCGCATCAAGTGCGAGCGCGGCGAGATCGTACTCTGGATCCCACGCGAGCCCACGGGCCTCGATGGCGCGGCCGCCCGGAAGCACGACGGCGGCAGTATCCCTGGCGACGTGCGCATTCGTCACGATCAGTCCGTTGGAGATCCAGATCACCCCTGATCCCGTGCCGCCGCTGGATCCGTGGACCTGGACGGTGATGCGCCTGAGCCGCTCGGTGACAGCGGTGAGATCGCCGTCGATCGCTGGCGGTCTTGTGTCGTGCGTCTCGCTGTGCCCGGGCACCTCAGCGTCTCCGCGACGGCCGCTCGCCGACGGTCATACTCACCTCTGCGGGCGCGCCCGCGCGCAGAATCGTCGCCGTGACCGTCGAGCCGGCGCGCCGCGCTCCGACGACGGCCTGCACGTCTTCGGTGGCGCCGACGGGGGCGCCGTCGAGGGCGACCAGGACGTCGCCGAGCAGAACGCCCGCCTTCGCGGCGGGGCCGTCGGGCTGGACGTTGACAACGAGCAGTCCGATCTCGGACGCCCCGGTGAGCCTGCGCCTGAAGGCCTCGGGCAGGCGTGCGGGCTGTAACCCCACACCGAGGAAGCCACGGCTGACATGGCCTTTGTCGATCAGCTCGTCAGCGACGCGCGTCACCGTCGAGACCGGGATGGCCAGCTCGAGCTGCCGCGACAGCCCCGAGGTGTTGATCCCCACGACACGCCCCTTCACATCCACGAGCGGGCCTCCGGAGAAGCCGGGGTAGAGCGTCAGGTCCAGCCGCATGAGCTGATCGATCTCCCCGCCGCGCCACGTCCGCCAGCGGCCCCCGAGGGCGCTTACGACGCCCCAGCTCACGCGCGGCCCGTGTCCCACCGCCAGCACGATGTGGCCCACCTTGAGCGAGCCCGGATCGCCGAGGTCTGCGAGCGGGAGATCGGTGTCGTGGACCCGAAGTACGGCCAGATCGGTACCAGGATCACGCGCGACCAGGCTCGCGGCGACGGTACGGCCGTCGGGAGCGATGATCGTGATGTCCTCGTCGGAGCGCACCGTGTGATCGGCGGTCACGATGATCCCCGGGCGCCAGTGCACTCCGGTCGACGGCAGGCGCGGGCGTGCGTTCACGGCGACGACGGCCCCGCGCACACGCTCCACGGCTGCCGCCAGATCGTTGGAAAGAGATAGCAGTGCGTCCATTCGGCTCTCCTCCTTAGCTTGGCATCCGCGTCCAGCATGCTCCAGGCTCGTGCCGGCGGGAATCGGCCGAATGGCTAGGGCGTCACGGGGAAGAGTGGCGGGGAAGAGCCAGGCTGAGGCGACCGTGATAGAGGGCCAGCCGCCGCTAGGACGGTATCGCCAGGTCTCCTCGATGCTCGAGGAGTTCCGCCTAGCTCCCCGTCTCGGGCACTGTCATGACCTCCAACAGGTGGCCGTAAGGGTCCTCGAAGTAGAAACCGCGCCCGCCCCGGCGGGTGTTGATCTGGCCGTCGGTGTGGCTGTCTGGGCCACTGCCGTAGGGGATCCCCTTGGCCGTCACCCGGGAGAAGATCGCCTCGAACTCCGCCTCGCTGACATGGAACGCGTAGTGATGGCTCTGGCCCGTCCTGGGGTCGAAGCCCGGCCCGCCCCACAGTTCTGGCTCGTCCGCAAAATCAAAGGTCAGGCTCTCGTTCACTTGCACCTGCGCGAAGTAGCCCGGGCCCGGCTTGACCGTCAAGCCGAAGATCTCGGCGAAGAACTCGGCGGAGGCGATCTTGTCTTTCGCTGGCACGATGGTATGGTCCAGGCGAACCGTCATTGCCCACCTCCAGATCCCGTGGATCCGTCCCCAGGGGACCATTCGAACTGCCGCGCTTGCGACGCCTGGCCCGCCGGCGAGAGATTCATCAGCCAGCAGAAGCGCCCGGGGCGGCCCCCGAGCTTGGTCGTTAGATTATGCCACGAGCGGGAGGGACGTCACGCAAACGACAACGCCAGAGTCATCCTTCGCCACCACGACGAAGTCTGGACCAAGGGAACCCTATCAGCGGTCGACGAGCTGGGAGGCCGCGATCCTTTAGCAGGGTGGGAAAATGTCGACACGCAGAATGTCGACACGTCCGGGTTGGAGGGGCGACTCATGCTCTTCATGGTGATCGAGCGATTCAAAACCCGTGATGCCGAGGCGGTCTATCGTCGCTTTCGCGATGGGGGGCGTGGTGCGCCCACTGGACTCACATACGTCCAGAGCTGGATTGAAGCCAATTTCGACCGTTGTTTCCAGATCATGGAGTGCGACGACGCACGCCTTCTGCAGCAGTGGGTCACATTCTGGAGTGACTTGATCGAGTTCGAGATCGTGCCCGTCGTGCCGTCGTCAGAGACGCGCGAGGCGATCGAATCTCTTCTCTGAGATGGCGCTTCAGGGCCTCTTCAGCCAATAGAGAGCAAAGGAACGAGATGATCTCGAAAGGCTCTCTGAACCTTGGACAGATGGAGCTGAATCGAGCGATCAGGAGCAACCGGCGGACCGTCAGGTCATTCCAGGTCAGGAAGAGCGCCCAGAGAATGAACCCGGTGATAGCCGCATGGACGGGGATCCAGAACCGTTGAAGGGGTACCCCCGTACCGCGTTGGATGATCGCAAACGACGATCGCGGCGACGCACTCCAGATGGGGGTGAGGACGATGTGCTCGTACAGGCCGCCCCCAAACGAGCCGGCCAGGGAAAAACAGAGAAGAATCAACGGATGCGGACAGGGCCGTTCCCGCGCCCTCGCGGCTGCGCGTCAGCCCGTGTGATGGCGGTGTTCTGCATGGGACGCGTGGCCGCGTGGCACGTTCATCATCCGCAGCATCGTCGGGCCGTTCGTCTTGAAAAACCGCACGAGGAGCACGCCGGCAAGACCAAGAAAGATCACGTTCAGGCCCGTCGTGTAGTTCAGCGTGACGTGCGGCTCGACGACCACGGCCGCGCGCTCACGCGGCACCAGTCCGAACGCCTTGAAGACCAGCTCGACCATCAGCCCGGCCATGACCATAGCGGTGTACGACGTCGCGAGGAGGAACAGGGCCACCCGGCCGCCGTAATACTTGCGGTAGATGTTCAGGATCGGCAGGACGATGAGGTCGGCAAAGATGAACGAGATGACGCCGCCGAAACTGATGCCGCCGTTCCAGAGCACCGCAGCGAGCGGCACGTTCCCGATCGAACAGACAAAGGACAGCATCGCCACGATGGGCCCGACCAGAGGACCCCAGAACAAGGCGGCCACTGGATGCCGGACGAGGAAGAAGCGCTGCCAGAACTCGGTTGGCACCCAGGCGGCGAGCGCGCCTGCCAGGAGCAGGCCGCCCGCGATGTCCCGCCAGATCGCCGCCCAGTCCATGACGAAGGAGTGGCTGACAGCGGTGAATCCTCCAGGAGAGAAGATCCGCTGAATCAGCGGCCCGTCCGTCACCGACATGGCCATCTCGGCGTGGCCTTCCATCGCACCGACGAGGCCGCGCTCGGCCTGCTCGCGCGCCTCGCGCACGAGCGCGGGGCGAAGGAATGCCTTGAAGAGGACGGCGAGGATGGCGATCATCAGCAGCCCGCCGACGAACTCGGCCAGCGTGAATTGCCACCCAAGCAGCAGGACCATGATGATCCCGAGCTCGATGACAAGGTTTGTCGATGCGAATTCGAAGGCCATGGCGGCTGTGAAGTTGGCCCCCGTGCGGAAGATCGAGCGCGCCAGCGCCACGGCCGCGTACGAGCACGAAGACGACGCTGCGCCGAGGCAGGCGGCAATCATCAGTGTGCGCGGCGAGTCGTCGGGAAGGAGCCGACTCATTTCGGATTTCGAGACGACGGCTTGGACGATCGCCGACAATCCGAAACCCAGGACGAGCGCCCACAGAATCTCCCAGGACATCGCGAACGCAAAGCTGATCGCGGCGCCGATCGCCGTCGCTATCCCCGTCATGGTGACTTCCTTCGCGTCAGAACGAGACCGAGAGTCCGGTGGACGGCGGCGCTCCCATCACCAACCCGGCGTCATTCGTCCCGCGGCGCATCGTGGATGAAGTGGCCAGTGCGAAGGTCCTCGAGCGTCTGCTCGATCTCCGCGCGCGTGTTCATGACGAACGGCCCGTAGCGGGCGATCGGCTCGTGAAGCGGTCGAGCGGCGGCCAGGAGGAAGCGCCCGCCGCCCGCGCCGGCTGATGCTTCCACGACGTCGCCGTCACCGAAAATGACAAGGGCGGGCCCATGAACGGGAGTCCGCTCCGGCCCGAAGCGGAGGTCGCCGTGGTCGACGTACGCGAACACCGTATGGCCCCGTGGCACCGTCTCGCGGAAGGTCGTGCCGGGTGGCAGCGTCACGTCGATGAACTTCGGCGCGACCGCCAGGCCCTCGACCGGCCCCGTGAGCCGCCCGCCGGCCGCCTCACCGGCGATGACTCGAACCTTCGCTCCCCCATCCAGCACTGGCTCCGTCAGGCGATCCGCTTGCAGGTCGCGATACTTCGGCGGCGTCATCTTTTCGCGAGCGGGCAAGTTGAGCCAGAGCTGCAGACCGGCGATTCCCTCGGGACGGACCTGCGGCATTTCTTCGTGCATGATGCCGCTCCCCGATGTCATCCACTGAATGTCACCCGCGCCGATCGTCCCACGATGCCCCAGAGAGTCTTCGTGCCGTACTTCTCCTTTCCGGACGATCGTGACCGTCTCGATCCCGCGGTGCGGGTGATATGGGAAGCCCGCCTTGTAGTCCCCCGGGTCGATCGACTCGAAGTGGTCGAGGAGCAAGAAGGGGTCGAGGTGGTCGAGCTTTCGAGTCCCGATGCTGCGCCGGAGGTGAACTCCCGCACCTTCGACGACCGGTTCCGGCGTCACCACCTGGGCCACTGAGCGTGACGACTGGTTCATGCTCTGGACCTCCTTCGGAATGTCAAGGGTGACCCTGCGCTTCTCGACGCATTTCGATCGCCGGGCGCCGTCGAGGTTCTCTGCCGAGCCGGCCCCTCCGCCGTCCCGGACGCGGCCCCTGTCGCTCGACGGCGACATGAAACAAGTACGCCAGACGCCGTTGCGCGTCAGCCCAGCTCTTCGTCCCCACCTCGCGGAGCACCCGCGCCTGCGCCTGGGTCCAGAGCGGACGCGCGACCTCCAGGGCTCTTCTTCCCTTGGATGTGAGTCTCATCGCCTTGATGCGCCCGTCGGGGTGCGCAACACGCTCGATCACACGATCCCGCTCCAGGAGGTTGAGGCTCCGCGTCAGGGTCGTCTGGTCGATGGCAAGCGTGTCCTCGAGTTGCCTCAGATTCGAGGCGCCCATGCGGGCGATCGTCGCGAGAATGCTGAACTGAGTTATCCGCAGACCGCTCGGCCGCAAGACGTCGTCGTACAGCTGTGTCACGGCCCGGCTCACCATGCGGAGTGTATTGCAGACGCATGCGGACAGCCGTCCAGGGTCGTGTCCGCTCATCGGTCTGGCGCCTCGTCGATTCATGACCTCATGCTATCAGCGACGTCCTTGACGGGCAAGCCCGCTTGCATGTAGATACATCTTGCCGTATGCGTGCGGATCCATCGACTACAGGAATCCCGCCAGCGACGGCCGACGTCTCAAGGGACAGGCGGAGCCCCACGACATGACGGATAGACGATACGATCCGAACGTGACCCGCTCGGTCCAGGATCCGGACGTCGTCGCTCCGCAGGCCACAGTCCCCCGCTTCGACTCGCGAACCCGCCTGCTGCTCGAGGGACCCATCGTCGGCACGCTGCTGCGGCTCGCGACGCCGAACGTGCTGGTGATGTTCGTGCAGGCCGCGGTCGGGCTCATCGAGACCTATTTTGTCGCCAAGCTCGGCACCGATGCGCTCGCCGGTGTCGCGCTGGTCTTTCCCGTCCTGATGCTGATGCAGATGATGTCGGCCGGCGCCGTGGGCGGTGGGATCATGTCGGCGATCGCCCGCGCGCTCGGCGCCGGACGCCGGGCCGATGCCGATGCGCTCGTGCTCCATGCGCTCGCCATCGCCGTAAGCTTCGGGCTCGTCTTCATGCTGGCCGTGCTGGGCGGCGGCCGATGGCTCTACGGCGCCTTGGGAGGAAGGGGGGCTTCCCTCGCTGCGGCGCTGACCTATTCCAATGTCGTCTTCTCGGGCGCCATCCTGATCTGGATTTTCAATTCGCTCGCGAATGTGATCCGCGGCACCGGCAACATGGCGGTACCGGCCGCTGTCACGTCTGTCGGTGCCGCAGCGCTCATCCCCCTGTCGCCGTGCCTCATCTTCGGCTGGGGACCGTTCCCGCGGCTCGGCGTCGCCGGTGGCGCCGTCGCGGTGGTCGCGTACTACGCCGTGGGGAGCGTCGCGCTCACCGCGTATCTCTGGGCGGGGCGGAGCGTCGTCCGTCTCGCCTTCGAGGGAGCCCGCTTCCGTTGGCCGCTCTTCCGCGACATTCTGCGGGTGGGCGCGGTCGCCGCCCTGATCACCGTCCAGACCAATCTCACCATCGCGATCGCGACGGGATTCGTCGGCCGGTTCGGGCCCGCGGCGATCGCCGGCTACGGCACCGGCTCGCGCCTCGAGTACCTCCTGGTCCCCCTCGTCTTCGGGTTGGGTGGCCCGCTCGTCGCCATGGTGGGAACCAACATCGGCGCAGGCCAGCGTGGCCGCGCGTTGCGCGCGGCCTGGATCGGCGCCGCTATCGCCGCGGGTCTCACGGAGATCATCGGCCTCTGGGCAGCCGCCGCCCCGCGCGCGTGGCTCTCGCTGTTCGACACCGATCCGGCGATGCTCGACGCCGGATCGCGCTACCTGCAGACGGTCGGGCCGCTCTACGGCCTGTTCGGGCTGGGCATGGCCCTCTACTTCGCTTCACAGGGCGCCGGACGGCTGCTGTGGCCGTTGCTGGCGAACCTGACGCGGCTGGCGATCGCGGCCGGCGGCGGATGGCTGGCGCTGCGGTGGACCGGCAACCTGTCCCATGTCTTCCTCGCGCTGAGTGCGGCGCTTGCTGCCTTCGGCCTGATCAACGCCGGGGCCGTCGCGAGCGGCGCCTGGTTCGGCCGAGTCGGCAGGCCGCGGGACCAAACCACGACCAACAGACCAGACGGTCACGAAAGGTAAACATACATCCACGACACAGTACGTGGATGGACGCTCTTCCGTGGGATGACGTCGTCGTCGTAACTACCGCGAGAGCTCTAGACGCACGATGGCCCAGCCCTGCCGTCGCAATCGGTCGTCGATGAGAGGTCGTGAGCGGCGATCGGCCCGACGACGTTCCGCCTTCCGATGACTTGGCGTCTTCCGCCGTTCGGCCGAACGGCGATCGAGGATGACCGCCACCCTGTGATTGCCGGCGAAGGCCCTCCTGAGATGTTCGTAATAGTCCAGGGCGTCACGAGACACGATGAAGAGCAGACCGGGACGTGGGGCGGATGGCGCCTTCCGATCGTGTTCACGACGCTCCCGTGGCGAGTCAGTGGGCATCGCCGTGCTACCGAGCAACAGGAGTGCCAACACAGGAAAGTGATGATCGGTCGCCTCCTTTCGGAGATCACCAGCGCCAAGCCTACGGCTCGCGTTGACTCATTTGGCACGAGGTCCCCAAAAATGGGCTTGATTTTCCGGAATTGATCTCGGCAAGGAAGACGTCGGCATCCTCGTTCCGGCCAGCGGGCTCGCACGCGAGACGCGGTGGGGACCGGTAGAATGGCCGCACCGTGGCCCGCGAACGAAACACCTGAATGACCGAGCCCGCCCGGCGGCTGCTCGAGCATCTCCGCGCGGAGCTCCGTGAGCCGGGGTTGGGCTACGCCGAGCTGCTGACGCCGATCGCCGGCGGCTATGACACCCGGATCTTCGCCTTCCGCTTGAGCGGCGCTCCGGAGCCCTTCTCGATCCCGCTGATCCTCCGCGTCCTCGGGAGTCAGCATCCCCCCGCGCGCGCCCTGAGCGAACGCGCTACCCAGAACGCCGTCGTCGGGCTCGGCTATCCCGCGCCTCGCGTGCTGCTGGCGAGCCCCGACCCGACCATCCTGGGTGGGGCATTCCTCGTCATGGAGCGCTTGGCGGGCCGGCCGCTTCTCGATGCGCAGCGGCTCGGGGTCGCGTCGGTGCTGGTCGAGATGCAACTCCGGCTTCACGCGCTCGACGCCGAGGTCCTGCTCCTGGCGCTCGACCGTGAAGGCCAGACGTCGAGCGCGGCCGGCGAGCCGCCGATCAGCCGCGAGCTCGTGGCCTTCGACGGCCACCTCGCCCGCCTCGAGCGCCGGATCGCGCGCGGGAGCCTCCGCGGTCTGGAGAAGGCCATGGCCTGGCTCTCCGACCATCGGCCGGTGGGCGAGCGCCGGCGCGTCATCTGCCACGGGGATTTCCATCCCCAGAACATCCTGATGGCGGACGGTCGGGTCACGGGAGTGATCGACTGGCCGAACGTGATCGTGGCCGATCCCGCTTTCGACGTGGCCTCAACACGGGTGATCCTGGGCCTGGTCCCCGTCGGGCTGCTGGGAGTCCCGCCGGCGCTGTGCGGTCTGGTCGAGATCGCGCGGCGCATCCTCGTCGCCCGCTATCTCCACGGGTACCGGCGCCGGCAGCCTCTGGATGCCGCACGACTGGCCTATCACGAAGCCCTGGCCTGCATGCGCGGGCTGGTCCGGACGGCAGAGGCGCGGCTCGCTCCCACCGGGGAGTCCGGGTTGAACCCACTCGATGGCTCGCTCTTCGGCGAGCGGCTGGCCGCGCGCTTCGCGCGCATCACGGGTGTCACGCCGAGATTGCCCGCAGTGCCGCAACTGAGACGACAATAGGCCGGCGGACCAGAGGAGGGACTCGCTGCCTACGTCGTCGACCGATCCGTCTCCCCGAGGAACAGGGCGACCAGATGGTCGAGATACTGAAAATTGAGGGGCTTCGGGGCGTAGGACGCCGCACCGTATCGCAGCACCGTGGCGGCAACCGCGTTGTCGGTGTTCCCTGTGAGCATGATGACCGGAATGGTGGCATCAGCGCCGCGGATGATCTTGAGCACTTCGACCCCGTTCATGCCTGGCATGTCGATGTCGAGGATGACCAAGTCCGGACGCGCGCGCGAGAACGCCTTCATACCGTCGGCCCCGGTCAAAGCCGTCTCGATCACGTAGGCCGCCTTCCCGTCCTGCCTGCTGCGAAAATACTCGTCGAGGGTCTCGAGGATCTCCGGGGCGTCGTCGATGATGAGAATGCGCTCCAGCGGGTCGGCCACCGTTCCAGCGCCCCCGGGTGCGATCCGCCGCTCCGCCTGACCGTGCGGCGGCCCGGAGCGCTCATTGTCGCGGGCGGACCTCGCGGGACCGCCCCCCGGCGAGGACCTGGTGCGCGAGACGCCGCACCTCCTGGACGTCGAATGGCTTCGTGAGGAACGCCGCGCCGGTGCGCTCGAGGAAGGCCCGCTTCTCGGCGTCGAGGACGTCGCCCGTCACGAAAATCATGCGCTCACGGAGCGCGGGAAAGCGGCGCTCAACTTCACGATAGAGGTCGATTCCGTCGAGTCCGGGCATCTTGGTATCGGTGATGATCAGGTCGCAGGCCCGCCCTGCGAGGATCTCCAGCGCCTGGGCGCCATCGGCCGCGACCTCGACGTGGTGCCCGACTCGTCCGAGGGCCTCGGCGAGCACGCCCGCGACGCCCGGTTCGTCATCGACGACGAGAATGCGCTTCGGCGCGATCTCGAGAGGGGCGAGCGGCTGCGAGACGGCTTCGGGGGCCGAAGCGGGCCGGGTGAGGAGCGGAAGCTCGATCCGGAAGGTCGCCCCGTGTCCTGGCTCGCTCTCGACGCCGAGCGTGCCGCCGTGCTCTTCGATGATCCCACGGCAGAGCGACAGCCCAAGGCCCGTGCCCTGGCCGGGGGGTTTGGTCGTAAAAAACGGCTCGAAGATCCTCGCCTGAATGTCGTGGGGAATGCCGGGCCCGGTATCGGCGATCTCGAGCTGGACGCGGGCCCGGGCGCGGTCGCGCCGCGTGGTGAGGCGAATCCGGCGGGGCGCGGCCGTGCGCCGCATTGCCTGGTGCGCGTTGGCCACGAGGTTCACGATGACCTGGTGGAGCTGATGGGCGTCAGCCCAGAGCACCGCGAGGTCGTCGGCCAGATCGAAGACGACCTCGATGTTGTCAGTCCGCAGTTCGTAGGCGAGCAGCTCGACCGCCTCCTGGACCACCCCGTTGAGCGACACGTCTCCCCGCTCGGGTGGACGCTGGCGGGCGAGGGCCAGGAAGTTCTTGACGATGCGCCCGCAGCGCTCGGCCGCGGAGCCGATCTTCTCGGCCCGCTGGCGGAGGGCGTCGTCGTGGGCCACTTCGCGGAGGAGGTGCGTCTGCCCCATGACGACGGCCAGGGGATTGTTCAGCTCGTGCGCGACACCCGCCAGGAGGGAGCCCATCGTGGCGAGCTTCTCGCTCTGAAGGAACTGCTCGGTCCGTTCGCGGACGAGCTGCTCGAGCGACTGGTTGTGGCGCTCGAGCTCGAGGTAGAGACGACGGGTGTCGAGCAGATTCTTGATGCGGAGGAGGACTTCCAGACGGTCAAAGGGCTTGGTGAGAAAGTCCTTCGCGCCGGCCGCGAGCGCGCGCTGCTTCGCTTCCGGCGTCACATCGGCGGTCAGCACGAGCACGGGCAGATAGACGTCCGCGGGGACCGCCAGCCGCTCCATCACGGCGATGCCGTCGAGGTGCGGCATCATCAGGTCGAGCAGGATGAGGTCCGGGTCGAGGGCCCGGAAGAGCGTTGGGACCTGCCGGGGGTCGGTCGTGCTCTGGATGTTCCGGTACCCGGCATCGGTCAACAGCCGCTCGAGGAGCCGGACGTTCGTCGGCTCGTCGTCGACGACCAGAATCCGCGCCTCAGTGGAAGCCCTTGCACTCACAGCGTCACCTCGCCAGGCGCCGCGTCCCGCCACGGCACTCATCGACGTCCCGCTCGGGGCCGCTTGCCGTTCGGTGCCCGGCGGCGCCCCGATGCCCTCATCTCTCGCGTCGCCTGCTGCGATCGTCCCGTCACCAAGGGGAGCGAGGTCGGCACGCGCACCACCACCTGCACGTCGAGCAGCGCCTCGACGGCGCGGCCGAGCGCCTCGAGCCCGGCGAGCTTGCTCACAAAGACGTCGGCGCCGCAGGCGAGGGCTGTGGCCTTGGCCTCCTCGTCTTCGAGGGCCGTCACGGCGACGATCTTCGTTGTCCGGGTCTCGGGCGCCGCCTTGACTCGCCGACACACCTCGAAACCGTCCAGCTCGGGCATGCGCAGATCCAAGAGGAGCACGTGGGGCTGGAACGAGCCGATCTTCAGGAGGGCCTCGTAGCCGCCAGCCGCCCCGTCGACACGCGCGGAGGGAAGCAGGTCTCGGAGAGTTTCCAGCGCCACCTCAAGGAACTGCGCTTCGTCGTCGACGACCAGGATCCGCGGCTGCTCCTCGGGCAGCGGAAAGCCAAACGCTGTCTGGAAGCGCTTGAGGACGCTCGACCGAATGCGGAAGTGGCCGCCGGGCGTTCGGAATGCCTCGAGCTTACCGGCTTCGATCCAGTTTTTGACGGTGCCCAGGGAGACCTGGCACCGTCGCGCGACCTCGCCCGTCGTCAGATATTGCATTTCTCCACTCAGCGCACCCATGGTACTGTGTTTCCGCTTTTGATAAAAGTAGCAGTTATAGCGAATTTCCGGATAGCCGCGATCCCTTGGGCACGAATCCATCAATCTCGGTGCTGGAAAAGGTCGTGACCACGCCCCGCTCACTGTTCCTGCGGTCGCGTTGGGCTATCGAGATCCTCGTCGTCGCAATTCTCTACTACGGCGCCGCCAACCTCAGCCTGCGCCTGGCCCTCGAGAAAACGAACGCGTCGCCAGTGTGGCCTCCGTCAGGAATCGCGTTGGCGGCGGTTCTGCTGTGGGGATATCGGATCTGGCCGGGCATCTTGCTGGGGGCGTTCCTCGCGAACGTTGTGGCCTTCTTCGCCAATCAAGCTGCAAGCGCACGCACGATCGTCGTCGTCTCTTCGGCGATCGGCATCGGGAACACTTTGGAAGCCGTGGTGGCGGCGTTCCTGCTTCACCGGTTGGTCGGCGCGCGCAGTCCGTTTTACCGAGCGCAGGACGTGTTCAAGTTTACCGCCGCGGCACTCCTGGCATGCTGTGTGGCGCCCAGCGTCGGCCCGACCAGCATCTCCCTGGCAGGCATCGCGCCCTCGCCCGTGTACGGAACGATTTGGTTCACGTGGTGGCTTGGAGACACGACCGGAATACTCCTCGTGACGCCGCTGCTCCTCACGTTGAGCGAGCCGCAGATGCGTCGGGGATTCCGCAGGCACATCGAGGCGGTGCTGTTGTTCGCGTCGTTGCTGGTCGCTGGCCGGATCGGGTTGGCCGGCCAAGACACCCAGTACCCGCTCGTCTTCGTTCCGATTCCGTGGCTCGTGTGGGCGGCGTTCCGATTCGGTCCCCGCGAGGCAGCGACGGCGGCGGTCATCACGGCCGCGTTCGCCATCTGGCACACGGTTCATGGAGTCGGGCCGTTTGTGGCGGCGACGGTCAATGAATCCTTGTTGCTGTTGCAGGCCTTCGTGAGCATCGTGACCGTGACCATCCTGACGATGGCCGCGCTTGTCGCCGAGCGACGGCACGCCGAAGCGCGCCTGCGAACGGCTCACGACACGGTGGAGGCGCGTGTCGAGGAGCGAACACGGGACCTGGTCCAGCTCAACGACACGCTCCAGGCAGAAATCGGCGAGCGCACACGGGCAGAGAAGGCGCGGCGAGCCGCCGAGGCACGATTCCGTGAGCTGCTGGAATTCGCTCCCGACGCCATGGTCATCGTGAACGAGGCAGGGGACATCGTCCTCGTCAACGCGCAGGCGGAGAAGCTCTTCGGCTCTTCCCGGGAGGAGTTGCTGGGCCGCCCGGTGGAGATGCTGATTCCGGCGCGCTTCCAGCCCGAGCACGGCGAGCACCGGCACGAGTACGTCGCGGCGCCCCGGGTGCGGCCGATGGGTGCAGGGATGGAACTGTACGGCCTGCGAAAGGATGGGACGGAGTTTCCGGTAGAGATCAGCCTTGGCCCGCTCGAGACGGAAGAGGGCACCCTCGTCTTGAGCGTCGTGCGCGACATCACGGAGCGCAGGCGGACGGAAGCGACGCTGCGACAAACCGAGAAGCTCGCCGCAATGAGTTCGCTCTTGGCCGGCGTCGCCCACGAGCTCAATAATCCGCTCGTGGTCGTGAGGGGCCAGATCGAGTTGCTTCGCCGGGCCGCCGGGAGCGGGCCGCTCACCGAGCGGACGGAGAAGATCGCCACCGCGGCCGAACGCTGCGTGCGCCTCGTACGGAACTTCCTGTCGCTCGCCCGTCAGCGCCCGCCCGAGCGCGAGGAGGCGCGGCTGAACCAGGTCGTCGAGGAGGCGGTCGAGCTGCTCGCCTACTCCCTGAAAGTGGATGACGTCGAGGTGAGGCTCCAGCTGGCGGCCGACCTCCCAGTTCTCTGGGCCGACCCACACCAGCTTCACCAGGTGGTCGTGAATCTCATCGCCAACGCCCATCACGCCATGCGTGGACGGCCAGGCCCGCGTCGGCTCACCGTGACGACGCGGGCCAGTCGAGAGGAAGAACGCATACGACTCGAGGTCGCCGACACGGGCACCGGGATCGCCGCGGAGATCCAGGCGAGAATTTTCGAGCCCTTCTTCACGACGAAGCCGCCAGGGTACGGGACCGGCTTGGGGCTCGGGCTGTGCCGGGCGATCATCGTCGCTCACGGAGGGACGATTCAGGTCGACGGCCGGCCTGGAGAGGGCGCGATCTTTCGCATCGAGCTGCCGGTCACCGTACCGTCGGCTCTTCCGGAAGCACGGGCGCTCGAGCCCCCGCCGTCGGTTCAGGGCAAGGCGGTCCTCGTGGTGGACGATGAGCCCGACGTCGCGAAGACGCTGGCGGATCTTCTCCGGCTCGACCACCACCGCGTGGACGTCGCGCCCAACGGCCGCGCCGCCCTGGAGAAGCTGCGCGCCGAAACGTACGACCTCGTCCTGAGCGATCTCAAGATGCCAGAGCTCGACGGGCCGGGCCTCTACGAGACTCTTGCGCGGGACCACCCGCATCTGCTTCGGCGGGTCGTCTTCCTCACTGGCGATGCGCTGAGCTCTGAGATCACCGCATTTCTAGAGCGTGCGGGCGCCCCCTACCTGTATAAACCGTTCACGCTCGAGGAGCTCCGGCGAGTTATCCAGCGCACGCTGCCGATGCGTTAGGGCATCACGGGACACGACAGGCCGGCTTCCTTAGATCTTCATCCCCTATCGAGAGTGAAATGCCGGTATCCTATCGCCGGAGAGGTCGTCGATAGCTACCGTTTGCGCCACGGCCCCGATGGGCCCGCGGGTCTCAGGGTGACGCGTAGCGACCTGGCCGCCGCGCGACGCAGGCAGTTGAATCCGCGGCGGGCGCGGTGGCAGAAGCCTGGCGCCGTCGTGCGGGCGCTCGGGCTGCGTCGCGGACAGGTGGTGGCCGAGATCGGCGCGGGCCCGGGGTATTTCACGCCGCGACTGGCGCGCGCCGTCGGTCCATCCGGTCACGTCTACGCGGTGGATCCGGAGGCGGCGGTGCTCGAGGTGCTGTGCCGGCGTCTGGCGCGCACTCGCCTGCGCAACGTGACGCCGGTGCTCGGTCGGGACGACGACGCGCTCCTGCCGAGCGGGCGCTGCGACTTGGCCGTGCTCATCAACGTCTACCACCACATGCACGAGGGCGCCGCGTTCCTGCGCCGGCTGGTCCCGACGCTCACCCGCGATGCCCGCGTCGTCAACATCGACTGGGCCGAGCAGTCGGAGTGGGGGCCGCCGGCCCGGCGCCGTGTTCCCCGGGTTCGGTTCTTGCGCGACGCCCGGCGCGCCGGGCTGCGCCTGATCGCCGAGCACCGCTTTCTGCCACACCAGTACTTCTTCGTGCTGCGCCGCACGCGCTGAGCCAGACGTCAACCACGCGCGATGCGCACGCGCGATGCGCACGATCGAGGGGCTCCTGGAGGTGCTGGACCGCGGTGCGCCCCGGCCTCTACGCCGGCGGCGCGCGGCCGCTCGGCAGCGTCTTCGGCCTGTTCCCGGGCGCAGGACGGGGGCATTGACACTCGAAAGGCCGGCGGTGTACGGTCGCCGCGCATCGAGCCCGCTCGGTCCTCCCGGCGCGCGCCCGGAGGGTTTGAGCACCGTCACCCCGGACCAGCAAGGAGGAGGGCCATGATGTCTGTGCAGGACGGGATCTCACGACGTTCCGTATTGAAGATGATGGCGGCCGGGGCCACAGGGGTCGCGGCCAGCCTTGAGGTCTCGCGCGCCTCCGCGGCCGCGCGGCTCGTCGTCGGCGCGGCCTACGTAGGGCCGAAGGACGATTACGGCTGGAACCAGGGCCACGCGCAGGGCGTCGCCGCGCTGAAGCAGATCGACGGCGTCAAGGTGGTGGAAGAGGAGAACGTGCCCGAGACGATCCAGGTCCAGAAGACGATGGAGAGCATGATCAGCCTGGACGGCGCGGGCCTCGTCTTCGCGACCTCGTTCGGCTACTGGGAGCACATGCTGAAGGTGGCTGCCAAGCACTCCAAGGTGCAGTTCCTCCACGCCGGGCCGACGGTATGGAAGGACGGGATGCCGACGAACGCGGGCAGCTACAACGGCTACATCGACGAGGCCCAGTACATCGCCGGCATCGTCGCCGGCTACACGTCCAAGACCGGCAAGCTCGGCTTCGTCGGCGCCAAGCCGTACCCGGCGTCCCTCCGCAACATCAATTCCTTCACCCTCGGCGCCCGCACCGTCAACCCGAAGGCCACCACCCAGGTGATCTTCACGGGCGACTGGGTGCTGCCGGTCAAGGAGGCGGAGGCCGTCAACAGCCTCGCCGACCAGGGTATCGACGTCGTCACCTGCCACGTCGACAGCCCCAAGGTGGTGATCGAGACGGCGGAGAAGCGCGGCATCTTCTCCTCCGGCTACCACGTCAACCAGGCAACCCTGGCCCCGAGGGGCTACCTGACGGGAGCCGAGTGGAACTGGCCGAAGGTGTACACGGACTACGTCAACTGGCTGCGGGAGGGAAAGACTTGGCCGCACCTGCGGCGGGGCGGCCTCAAGGAGGGCATCGTCCGCAACGCCTCTTACGGCCGGCCGGTGAGCGAGCCGGCTCGCAAGCACGCCGACCGCGCGAAGGCCGGGTTCATGGACGGCACCTTCGTGATCTACAAGGGCCCCATGAAGGACAACACGGGCAAGACGGTGATCGACGCCGGCAAGTCGCACGGCCAGGTCGACGTCTGGCTCGAGTCCATGGACTGGCTGGTGGAAGGTGTGAGCGGCTCCACCCGTAGCTGATGCGTCCGCTCGGTGGCAAGCCGCGAGGGGCCGCCGAGGCGCTGATCATCCCTGCGGGGGCCCTGGCGGTGTCGCTGATCCTGTTCGGGATCTTCGTGGCATTCGCCGGAGCCAACCCGCTCGCGGTGTACCGGACCATCTACCGCGGCGCGTTCGGCAGCTGGTTTTCCTGGCAGAACACGCTGCAGCGGGCGGCGCCGCTCATGCTGACCGCGCTCTGCACGGCGCTGCCCGCCCAGGTCGGGCTCATTGTGATCGGCGGCGAGGGCGCGCTCGTAATCGGCGCGGTGGCCACGGTGGCGATGGCCGCCGTGCTTCCCGGCGTGCCCCCGCCCGCGGTCGTGGCGGCCATGCTGCTGGCGGGTATGGGCGCGGGTGGCCTCTGGATCGCCCTCGCCGGCGGCCTGCGCCACTACCGCGGCGTCAACGAGACGATCAGCAGCCTCCTCCTCAACTACATCGCGATCGCCCTCATGAACCACCTCGTGACCGGCCCCATGCGCGACCCCGCCATCGTGCACCGGCCGTCGAGCTGGCACGTCGGGGAGCCGAACATGATCGGGCTGATCCCGGGCATGGACGTTCACTGGGGCCTCGTCTTCGGGGTCGTCGCCTGCGCCGTCACCTGGGTCCTGATGGAGCACACCGTGTTCGGATTCGGCGCGCGCGTGGTAGGCGGAAACACCCGCGCCGCCCGCATCGCGGGGCTATCGGTGGGGCGGCTGGCGCTGATCACCTGCTTCATCGCGGGGGCGGCCGCAGGGCTCGCCGGCATGACGGAGATCGCCGCCGTGCACGGCCGGGCCAGCTCCTCGCTCGTCGCCGGCTACGGCTATACCGGCATTCTCGTCGCCTTCCTCGCCCGCCAGAACCCACTGGCGGTGATCCCGGTGGCGATCCTGCTCGGCGGCATTGAAGCGAGCGGCGGCCTGATGCAGCGATGGCATGACTTGCCGGACGCCACCGTTCTGGTCGTGCGGGGAATCATCTTCCTGGTCATCCTGGCCAGCGAGCCCCTGTACGGGCGGTTTCGCATCTTCCAGCAGCGGACCGCGTGAGATGGAGGCGCTTGGGTGGTGGGGCGTTCCGCTGGCGGTGCTGGGCGGCGCCATCCGTGCCAGCACGCCATTCCTGTTCGTCAGCCTCGGCGAGTGCCTGACGGAGAAGAGCGGTCGCATCAATCTCGGTCTGGAGGGCACCCTCGTGATGGGGGCGATGAGCGGCTACGGCATCGCCTATCTGACCGGATGGCCCTGGCTGGGCGTCGTCGTCGCGGGGAGTTCCGGCATGGCGCTCGGCGCCTTGCATGGCGTGGTGTGCTCGCGCCCACGGGTGAACGATATCGCGGTCGGCATCGCCCTGATGCTGTTCGGCCTCGGCCTGGCGTTCTACCTGGGCAAGCCGTTCATTCAACCGAAGGCGCCTCGCCTCCCGGCAATCGACCTGGGCTGGTGGAGCAGCAGCCCCCAGGTCCGCGCGGCCCTGGAGGTGAACGTGCTGTTCATTGTCGGGGCGGTGCTGGCGCCGGCGCTGCTCTGGGCGCTCAACAACACGCGCTGGGGGCTGGCGGTCCGGGCGGTCGGCGACAGTGCCGACGCGGCCCGGGCGATGGGGTACCCGGTCAATCGCGTTCGGCTGCTCAGCACGGTGGCGGGCGGGTTTCTCGCCGGCATCGGAGGATCGTTCCTGTCGCTGTACTATCCGGGGAGCTGGAACGAGGCGCTGTCGAGCGGCCAGGGTCTGATGGCCGTCGCCCTGGTGATCTTCGCTCGATGGGACCCCGTGCTGTGCTTCTTTGCGGCGCTGCTCTTCGGCGGTGCCGGCGCGCTCGGTCCCGCGCTGCAGTCCGTGGGCATCACGTGGGGCTACTACCTGTTCAACGCGGCGCCCTACGTGCTAACGTTGCTCATCATGATCGCAACGTCCTCGACACGGCGGACCCTGATCGGGGCGCCTGGCGAACTGAGCGTGACCAAATGACCGGAGGGTGAGAGGGAGGAGAGCGATGAGCGGACTTGGTGGACTGAACAAATCTCCCGACGGCGTCGTGATCGGACTGGTGCAGTCGCAGCTCCCGGTCGTGGTCACGAAAGCCGATCTGGCGGCGCAGGCGAACAAGATCTGCGCCTTGGTCACCAAGGCCCGGAAGGGCATGCCGACGATGGACCTCGTCGTCTTCCCCGAATACTCGCTGCACGGCCTCTCGATGGACACCAACCCCGAGATCATGTGCCGGCTCGACGGTCCCGAAGTCGCCGCGTTCAAGACGGCGTGCGCCAAAGAGAAGATCTGGGGCTGCTTCTCGATCATGGAGTACAACCCGAAGGGGAACCCCTACAACAGCGGGATCATCGTCGACGACCGGGGCGAGCTCAAACTCTACTACCGGAAGATGCACCCGTGGACGCCGGTCGAGCCGTGGGAGCCGGGCAATCTCGGCATCCCGGTCTGCGACGGGCCGAACCGCAGCAAGGTCGGGCTGATCATCTGCCACGACGGTATGTTCCCGGAGATGGCCCGGGAGTGCGCCTACAAGGGCGCCGACATCATGCTGCGGACGGCCGGCTACACGGCGCCGATCCGCCATAGCTGGCGTGTGACCAATCAGGCCAACGCGTTCTGCAATCTCATGTACACGGCGAACGTCTGCATGTGCGGCACCGACGGCACCTTCAACTCGATGGGCGAAGGCATGATCGTCAACTTCGACGGCACGCCGCTGGTCACGGGCACCGGTGTGCCCGACGAGATCATCACCGGCGAGGTTCGCCCGAAGCTGGCCGGCGAGGCCCGCCGCGTGTGGGGCGTCGAGAACAACATCTACCAGCTCGGCCATCGCGGCTTCGTCGCCGTCCGCGGCGGCGCGCAGGATTGTCCGTATACCTACATGCACGACCTCATGGCGGGGAAGTATCGCCTGCCGTGGGAGGACGAGGTGCAGGTCACCGACGGCACCAGCTGCGGCTTTCCTCGGCCCACTCGCACGTACCCGGGGTAACCCGGTGTCACCGGTCGACTGCCCCTGACGTCCACCCCGCCGGGAGCGCGATGATCAAGATGCGTGGCGGAGGCGTCGGCGTTTCGGCCCGCGCCGGAAGGTTCGGCGGGTCCGTCGCCGAGACCAACGCCGCCCCGCAGCGCCTCCAGGTCGCGGGCATGACCAAGCGGTTCGGCTCGCTGGTCGCCCTCGACGACATCTCGCTCACGCTCGAGGCCGGCGCCTTTCACGCGTTGCTCGGGGAGAACGGCGCCGGCAAAAGCACCCTCGTCAAGTGCGTGATGGGCTACCACGCGCCGGACAAGGGCACGGTCATCCTCGGAGGGGTCGAGCAAACCATCCGGGGGCCGCGTGACGCGCACGCGCTCGGCATCGGCATGGTCTATCAGCACTTCACGCTCGTGCCGAGCATGACCGTCGCCGAGAACCTCCTGCTGGCGCGCGCCGACCTGCCGATGGTCATCGACCGGGGCGCGGAAGGCCGGCGCATGCAGGAGTTCGTCAAGGATATGCCCTTCGAGGTCGACCTGACGGCTCCAGTCAGCGCGCTCGCCGCCGGCGAGAAGCAGAAGGTCGAAATCCTGAAGCAACTCTACGTGGACTGCCGAATCCTGATTCTGGACGAACCGACCTCCGTGCTGACGCCGGGCGAAGCGGACGAGATCCTCGGCCTGCTCCACGACATGACGATGGCAGGCCGCCTCTCCGTGCTGATGATCACGCACAAGCTGCGCGAGGTCATGGCGTTCGCCGACGAGGTCACGGTGCTGCGCCGCGGGCGGCTCGCGGGCCGTGGCAAGGTGGAGAAGCTGACGCCGCGGGACCTCGCCGAGATGATGATCGGCTCGAGTGAGATCGCGGCCCCGGCCGAGCGCGCCGTGCAGACGAACGGCCGGGAGCGACTGCGCCTCGAACGCCTCTGCGCGGACAACGACAAGGGTCACCGGGCGGTGTCGAATGTGTCGCTCTTCGTTCGCGCCGGGGAAATCGTCGGCATCGCGGGCGTGTCGGGCAATGGTCAAACCGAGCTGGTCGAAGTCCTGGCCGGTCAGCGGGAGTCTTCGGCCGGAACCGTCACCGTCCACGGTGAGCCGTATACCGCGACGCGCGCGGAAATGCGCCGCCACAAGGTCTTCTGCTTGTCGGAAGACCCGCTGCGCAACGCCTGTGTGTCACGGATGAGCGTGGCCGAAAACCTGGCGTACCGTAGATTCGACGAGCCGCCGCTGACCCTCGGCCGGTGGTTCCTGAATCGGGGCGCGATGCGGCGGGCCGCGAGCGACCTGATCACGCGTTATCGGATCACGGTGTCTTCGCCGGATGCGCCGGCCGGTACGCTCTCCGGCGGCAACGTCCAGCGTATGGTCCTTGCGCGCGAGTTGTCCGGGGAGGTGGACGTACTGATCGCGGCCAACCCCTGTTTCGGCCTGGATATCGCCGCGGTCGCCGAGATCCGCGCTCAGATCATGCGGGCCCGCAACCGCGGCGCCGCCATCCTACTGGTCAGCGAAGACCTCGATGAGCTGTTCGAGCTGGCCGACCGCCTCGTCGTCATGTTTAACGGCGACCTGGTGTACGAGACCGAGATCGCTGGCGCCGATCTCGCGACGGTGGGGCGGTACATGGCCGGTCACTGATGCATCCGCAACGCTGATCGCCGCGATCGACGCCCGGTACCCTCGGCGTCGGTCAGGGCGCGTGGGGGCGTTTCGAGGTGGCGCTGTTCCCTCGCTCGAGCAGGTCGAGCAGCGCCTCGTGGACCGAATAGTCCATGTCAGCTATCCGATCGGTCCCGGTCACCGACCACCTCAGCTCTTTCGTGATGACGTCGCGGTGGCGACGTTCCGGGTCCATGCCGTCCAGCCACTCGAGGATCTTCTTGGCGGCATCCCGCGACGACGGACCGATGGAGCGCTCTTCCTCAATCCTGAAGAACAGACTATCGAGGAGGGCTTTCGCATCGCCCTTGATCGGCCCTTCTCGTCGCGCGAGCCGACCCGTCGGCGTCGCGGCGATGCTCCCGCAGTGGGGACACAGAATGGCTTCGGGCTTGATGTGCTCGGCGCAGAAGGGGCATGCCACTCGGTCCTCGTCCGCCTCTTCGTCCCGTTTCGCGCTCGGCCGCACCGCCAGCACGACCGCACCGATGCCGATCAGCGCCACGCCGACGAACGCGGGCGCCCAGGAACGATTGTCCGGAGGCCGATTCCCGCCCGCGAACACGTGCAGGATCCCGGGAAGGGAGAGCGCCACAATGACCAGACCGAGGATCAGCAGCGCCGCGCCGAATGCCCTCATCGCCAAGAGACAAGCCATCCCATTCGTCTCTAGGACAAGGTACCAAAACACGGCCAACTGCTGCAGCCGCATTGGAGTCCGACTCGGGGACTATATCCGGCGATGCACCTGTGCGATCCTAATCGCCCGCGGCGTCCGCGGCTGGCTCGCTGGGGAGGAGGTGACGCAATCGCCCGAGACGAATCGACCGGCACGCTCCTCATCCCGCGACTAAGGAGACCTCGCATGAGCCCACAGGATCGACGCAGCTTCCTCAAAACGACCACCCTCTCCGCGGCGGCGCTCGCGCTCTCGCACCTCATCGAGCCGTCCAACGCGCGAGGTGCCGGCGGCCCCGGCTTCGTCACGACGAACGACGGCTACAAGCTCAGGTATGAAGAGGCCGGATCGGGGAAGCCGCTGGTGTGCATCCCCGGCTGGTCGCAGACGGCGGCGCAGTTCAAGCACCAACTGACCGGACTCAACGACCGCTACCGCGTGATTGCCGTCGATATGCGGGGACACGGCGAGTCCGATAAGCCCGCCCACGGCTACTCGATTGCACGGCTGTCCAAGGACGTCCACGACCTCCTGGCCGACCTGAGCCTCGCCGATGTCACCCTCATGGGACACTCGATGGGGTGCTCGGTGATCTGGAGCTACTGGGAGCTTTTCGGCTCCGAGCGGCTGGCCAAGCTCGTCCTCGTCGACCAGATGCCGTTCATCACCGCGAACCCCGCGTGGTCAGCGGAAGAGAAGGAGGCGAGTGGCGCCCTCTTCGACCCGAACTCGCTCTACACGAACGTCAATGCCCTTGCCGGACCCGACGGAGTGAAGACGACGGAGGGCTTCATCGGGGCGATGTTCACCCCCGCCTACCCCAAGGACGAGGTGGCGTGGGTCATCAAGCAGAATCTGAAGCTGCCCCGGGAGTACGCGGCGAGGTTGCTGTACGACCACGCCACGCGCGACTGGCGCCGCATCATCCCCCGGATCAACATTCCGACTCTCGTTGTGGGCGGCAAGACCAGTCTCGTGCCCTGGAAGTCGCAGGTCTGGATCGCGAACCAGATCCGCGGGTCCAGGCTGGAGATCTTCGAGGAGAGCGAGGGCGGGAACCACTTCATGTTTATGGAGAACCCTCAGAAGTTCAACAGGATCGTTCGGGACTTCATGGGCTGACACGCTGCTGGCGGACGTCGCCTTTGCATCGGGCGACGTCCGCCAGCGACCGCGAACCGCTTCGAGTCGTCAACGAACTCCCTCCCGGAACGGTCGAGGATGCGCGGTTCACAAGGAGATCGTGATTCGGTTCTCCACCGAGGTGACCCCCGGCGCCGACCACGCCGCCCGCTCCGCCTCTTCTTTCTCCGCCCACGCGCGCACCGTCCCCTTCAGGATGACCTTGCTCCCCTGCACCTCCACCGTGATCCGCTGCGCGTCCAGCTCCGCCGTCCGCACGAGCGCCTGCTCGATTTTCTCCTGCAGCTCCGTCGGCGTCAGCCGCGGCTTCACCGTGATCAGATTGGTCACGCCCCGCACGCCCGATAGCCGCCGTACCACCCGCTCCGCGTCCTGCCTCTGGTACTGCCACTCGACCTCGCCTCTGAGCGTCACCCAGCCCTTGGACACCGTGACGTCGAGCCTGTCCACCGGCACGAAGGCATCCCACTCCAGGGCCCGAATCGCGGCCGCCGCGATGTCCGCGTCGGTGCGCTCCGCGGAGCTCGGCAGCCTCACTTCGATGTCGTTGGCCACGGCCAGCACGCCGCGCACGCGGTGAGCAGCCTCCTCCGCCGCCCATTTCTTGGTGTACGATTCGACCCAGCCCGTGAGCGTCACGACGCCGTCTTTGACGGCCACGCCGATCTCGTTCGGCTGCACGCGTGGCTCCCACTTCAGCTCGTTCAGGACGTCTCGCTGGATGTCCTGGTCGGTTTGCGTTCCGATTCGTGTCACTGTGGCCATGCCCATGGTTCCTCCCCCTTCTGCGACAAGTGTCTTTTCGACGAACTCCACGACACGATCACGCAGCGAGCGCCGGCCTGCTCAACGCTGATCGGCACTGTCTGCGCCGTCAGTGCCTTTGCGAGCGGCAGGGAGAACGCCGAGCCGGCGTGAACATACTGCCACCTCCTGTTCCGATCTGAGCTCGTGGCCAGCGAACCGAACCGAAAGGCTCGAGACGCACGGCCCGAACCCTCGGTTCGGAATGCGAGTCAGGAGGTCCCTCCCCGCAACCGCCCCGCGGGGTCCTCCCATGATTGGGAGTAGCAAACACCCGGCAGTTGTCAAGGAACTGACCAGGCCCTGCCAGGGAACCAATCACATGTCGATACATGATTAATCCATGTGTGCACATCTAACCGTGCACCCCAGCGGCTCCGAACAACGTCTCAAGGAACATGAAGGAGTTCCAGGCTGAGGCCGTACGATGAAGACGCTCCAACGTCGCGCCTTCACCTGGTGAAGGCGAGCCCCGACTGGAAGACCGAGGGGTAGGTCCTCACCCGGAACCAAGGGGAAATACATGGGTAAGCTTGAAGGAAAGATCGGCCTCATCACCGGTGGCAATAGCGGTATTGGCCTTGCGACGGCGAAGGAGTTTGTGAACGAAGGCGCCTACGTCTTCATCACGGGGCGCCGTGATCCGCAGTTGACTGCGGCGGTCAAGGAGATCGGGAGCACTGTCACCGCCGTACAAGGAGACGTGTCGAACCTTGGCGATCTCGATCGTCTCTTCGCACAAATCAAGCGGGAGAAGGGCAAGCTCGATATTGTCTTCGCGAATGCCGGGGCGGCGAAGTATGCTGCCCTCGGCCAGATAACTGAGGAGCATTATGACTCGATCTTCAACACCAATGTGAAAGGCCTCCTGTTCACGGTGCAGAAGGCCCTTCCGCTGATGCCGGATCATGCCTCGATCATCCTGAATGCGTCCATCGTCGCCAGTAAAGGGTTGACGGCGAATAGTGTCTATAGCGCCACCAAAGCCGCCGTGCGTTCGTTCGCGCGGACATGGACAACGGACTTAAAGGATCGCCGCATTCGCGTGAACGCAGTGAGCCCAGGCCCCATCGACACGCCCGGACTGAACGACCTGGTGGCTTCCACGGGGGCGGGCGAGCAACGCTTGAAGATGCTTTCCAACATTGTTCCGCTCGGCAGGCTCGGTACACCCAAAGAGATCGCCAAGGCCGTCGTGTTTCTCGCATCCGACGACAGTAGCTACATCACGGGAACGGAATTGTTCGTGGATGGCGGGATGGCTCAAGTGTAGGCCGTTCATGGCGGAGGGCGGACAACCCATGACAACGACCACCGACGCCGCAGATCGCACCGCCCTTTTGATCGTCGAGGGAGTCCCGCACCTGTCCTCCTAGCGTTGGGTCGCTGTAGAGGCGGTGGAGGTTTTTCGCTACGACCTCGCCGTCTCGGCCACGGAGATACTAGGGAATCGCGGCTAGGGTATACACTCTGATGTGTGAGCCCCGCGATCGAGCCTGCCCGAAGGCGGTACCGATCCATCTTCACCCCGGCGACCCGGCGAGAGAGGATCGCCAATTTTGAGACCTACTGGGCCTACTCTGTGAGCCACGACGGAGAGATCCTCCAGGGCCAGAAGGATCTCACCAAGAAGCGGCAGACGCTGACCGGTTTCCAGGCACATCCTGTTCGCTCGCGCCGGCCGCTGGCGGACCCCGCGCGTTTCTATCGCAACCACGTCATCATGCAGGACGATCCCCAAACGCTCGACCGCAAGACGCTCCTGCTGACCTTCCTCTACAAGTTCGCCCGGCACGAATACGTCGGCATCTCCGCTGCCTGGAACACGACGGAGCGGATGACCGAGTCGACCTCGATGATCGCGAAGATCGGCCTCTATCACCTCTGCGAGGAATTCAGTCATATGCGTCTCTTTCAGGAGATCTTCCGCACGTTTCACCTCGACAAGGTGGAATGGGTCCCGCTTGGCAAATGGATGAGTCGCATGTACCGTCTCTTCCCCTTGTTCCCGGAGGCCGTGCTCGCGCCCCCCGCCTTCGTGAGCGAGCTGATGGGGCTGACCGTGTACCAGCATCTCGATGGTGTCCTGGACGACATCCTCGACGACGAGCCGGAGGCCCGCGAGCGCGTCCGCACGCTCCTGCGGGAAGTCATGACCGACGAGCTGGCCCACGTTGGCCAGCGCCGCAACTTCCTCGGTCCCCTCGGGCTGCGCGTGGCTCAGGTCATGGTCGCGTCGATGTATCGGGCCTTCTTCCGCGACATTCCCGAGACGAAACTGCTCTTCAACGTCGACCACATGGTGCAGGGCGGGAAGGCGTTCGACTACAGCACCATCGCGCCCGAGATGATCGAGAAGAGCTGGGTGCCCTCGTACTGCAAGGCGTAGTCGCGGGCTCAGCCAGACGTACCCTCTGACTACAGCAGCGTTGCGCTCAGGTGAATTTCCGTTCCGGCCAATGCCTTCGACACGGGACAGTTCTGTTTGGCGTCCAGCGCGTGTCGTTGAAATGTCGCACCGTCAATGCCAGGAATGTCGGCCTCGGTCTCCAGCTCGATTTTTGTGATGGAAAACCCGTCGCCGACCTTTTCCAGTTTCACTGTCGCGCCGGTGTGGATGCGCTTCGGCGTGATGCCTGCGCGCGAAAGTTGCGCGGTCAGCGCCATCGTGAAGCAGCCGGCGTGGGCCGCGCCGATCAACTCTTCAGGGTTGGTAGCCGATTGGCCCGCTTCAAATCGGGACTTGAACGAATATGGGCCGTCAAAAGCACCGCTCCCGACTTTCAGCCGCCCGCTGCCTTCGGCCAGATTACCTTTCCATTCTGCCTCTGCTTTCTGTGTTGGCATACGGCCTCCCTCGCTATGTCAAAGGCCTTCACTCATCGCGGGCGCCAGACCCGTCATCGGGTAACCGCGGTCACGCCAGGCCCGGAACCCGCCGGCGAGTGGCCGCACCCGCTGGATTCCGCGCCGTCTGAGGAGGAGCGCCACACGGGCGCTCGACGCCTCGTTGGGTCACGTGCAATAGAGGACGATCTCCCGCTCGCGCGGGATCTCGTGGTGCCGATCCTCCAGCTCCTCGAGCGTCAAGTGCAGCGCGCCCGGAATGATGGACGGCTCGGCCTCGAAGTCCAGCCGGTCGCGCACGTCCACCACCAACATGTCCACGCCCTCGTCGAGCCGCCTCTTGAGTTCCTCGGGCGAGATCCGCGCGATTCGGATCTGCCGCAGGAAGCGCTGGCGCCCGACATACTTCCAGGCGATGTAGCCGGCGAGCGCGGCCGCCAGCCCCGTGAGGCTCCAGCGCCCGAAGCGGAGGGCGTACTCCGCGGCCAACTCGAGCTGCTGGCTGAACACCCAGCCGACGGCGACGAACGCGCCGGCCCACAACACGCCACCCAGACCGCTGGCCACGAGGAACTCGCGGAACGGCATCCGGGTGATGCCCGCCAGCGGCGGGGCGACCGTGCTGAAGCCGGGGATGAACTTGGCGACGAGCAGCGAGCGCGCGCCACGCGAGACAAAAATGCGCTGGGTCCGGCGCACACACGAGTCGGGCTCAAGCGAGATGCGGCACAACCAGCCGAGCACCCGCGCGCCTTGGGTGCGGCCGATCCAGTACCAGACCGTGTCGGCCAGCAGCGAGGCGATTCCCGCGCTGGCGAGCAGGACAACCGGATCGAGTCGACTGGCGCCGGCCAAGCCGCCGGCGGCGAGCAGGAACGGTACGGCAGGGATTGGCAGACCGATCTGCTCAGCGAGCACCGAACCGAAGACCACCACATAGCCGTATCGAACGAGAACGCCGATGGCGCCGTCCATGTTAGTCACCCGTTCCGTTGCGATCGTGGGCGGCCTGGCTCGTCAGGCGCTGTTCCGTCGGCCCAGCTTCCGATCCACTCCATGGCCTGCTGACTCATCACTGGCCTCATCTGGTCCTCGCTTCATCCTGACTTGTCCACTCGGCGTCCGTCAGGCTCCACCCACCACCGAGCGCCTTGTAGAGCTGCACGTAGGCGAGGAGACGGTTGCGGCGAATCTGCGCGAGCGTGTTCTGCGCCGGGTAGAGCTGCTGCTGGGCTTCGAGCACTTCGAAATAATTGGCCAGCCCCTGGCGATAGCGATCGGTCGCATGCTCTACGGCCTCCGCGAGGGCCTTCACCGCCGTGTCCTCTCCCGTCTCGGCCTCGTTCAGCTTGCCCAGCGCGGTGAGGGCATCCGAGACTTCGCGGAGCGCGCCGAGGACCGCCTGCTCGTACTGGAGCCGCGCCTGCTCCCATTGCGCGATGGACGCGCGATAGGTCCCCAGGGTGCGGCCCGCGTTGAAGAGCGGTCCGCTGAACATGCCCGCCACCGCCCAGATCGTCGCCGTCCCTCCCGTGAGGGCCGACACCTCGGGACTGGCCGTACCGAGCAGAGCGGTCAGGCTCAGCTTGGGGAAGAACTCCGCCTTGGCGACGCCGATCCGCGCGTTGGCGCTCACGAGCTGTTGCTCGGCCTGGCGGAGGTCGGGGCGCCGCTGGAGGAGCGTCGAAGGCAATCCGGCCGGCACCGTTGGCACGATCGGCTGCTCGTACATCGGCTTGCCACGAGGAATCGGGCCGGGAACTGCGCCCAGCAAGACGCTGATCTGGTTTTCTTTGGCGACGATATCGCTCTCCAGCTGCGGGATGTTGGCCTGGGCGTCGCCGAGAGCGCCCTGGGCGCGCGACGTCTCGAGCTTCGAGGCGACACCCAGGTTGAAGCGATCGAGGAATAGATCGTAGGTACGCTGGTAGGCATCCGTGCTGTTTCGGGCGATCTGCAGCCGCACGTCGAGAGCCAAGAGCTCGAAGTACGCCTGCGCCAGATCGCTGACCAGCGTCAGCCACACGCCGCGCCGGGCGTCCTCGGTGGCGAAGAGCGTCGCCCGGGCCGCCTCGTTCGAGCGACGGATCCGGCCCCAGATGTCGAGCTCCCACGACGCCGACATCGCGGCGGAATAGAAGTTGCTCGCGCGCGCCGACGGTCCGCCGAGCGCCCCCACAACGCCCGGTGAGATCTTGGCCCTCGACACGCTGCCACTGTAGTCGAACGACGGATAGAGGTCCGATCGAGCAATGCTGAGGTTCGCACGGGCCTCCTGCACGCGGGCGGCGGCGATCGCCACGTCGTAGTTCCGGCTCAGGGCCTGCCGGATCAACGCCTGCAGGCTGGGATCCTGAAATGCCTCCCACCAGGGCGCGTCGGCGAACGACGCGGCTTCCACGGCCGCCTGGCCCCGGAACGTCGGCGGCTCGGCCACGGACGGGCGCGTGTAGTTCGGTCCGATCGCGCAGCCGCCCAGAAGCGCGACCGCGACGACACCGGAGACGATCTGTTGTCTCGTGGAGCGTGTCATGGCTGTTTCCCATCGGCCGACGCCGTGCCGTTCGTCCCCCCGCTGATGGGGACGGGCACCGCGTCAGGAAGCCGACCCTTCTCCGGCTCTCGGCGGAAGCGCTCACTGACATAGAAGCTCACCGAGATGAAGAGACTGGCGATGAGCGTGTCGGTCAGCATCCCGCCGATCACCACGGTACCGAGGATGCGGCGTCCGACCGCGCCGGAACCGGCGGCGGTCCACAACGGCACGCAGCCCAGGATAAACGCGAACGAGGTCATGAAGAGGGCGCGCCGACGCACACGGACGCCTTCGAGCGCGGCGTCGACGAGCGGCATGCCCTGCTCGTACGCGGCCTTGGCGAACTCGACGATGAGGATCGCGTTCTTGGCGGCGAGGCCGATCACCATGAGCAGGCCGATCTGCGAGAAGACGTCGAGCTCGAAGCGGCGGAGCCACAGCGCTCCGAGGGCG
>WNFT01000019.1_pt1 | contig 92945 bp, 80 predicted proteins | sample 5400191 | NCBI WGS metagenome assembly WNFT01 (sample SAMN13153359, study PRJNA577476) | soil metagenome | isolation source: 80 cm saprolite under Madrone tree | place: USA:California | collected 2016-06-14 | reverse complement strand
CTTCTTGTGGCGCTCCATCCAGTGCGCCATCAGCGAACCGCCGCGGCTCACAATACCCGTAATCCGTTTCCGCACCAGCGGGACATGCTCGCGCAGCACGCCCGCGTGAATCGTCATGTAATCCACGCCCTGCTCGGCCTGCTCTTCAATCACTTCGCGCATCAATTCGAACGTCAAATCCTCCGGCCGCCGCACCCGAGAGATTGCTTCATATACCGGCACCGTGCCCACTGGCACCGGCGAGGCATCAATGATCGCCTTGCGAATCACGGGAATATCTCCGCCGGTGGAAAGATCCATGACGGTGTCCGCCCCATAGTGCACCGCGTGATGCAGCTTCTTCAGCTCCTCGTCGATATTCGAGGTGGTGGAGGAGTTCCCGATGTTCGCATTGATCTTGCACTTCGTAGCGATGCCGATGGCCATCGGCTCCAGGTTGCGGTGATGGATGTTGGCGGGAATGATGCAGCGCCCGCGCGCCACTTCGCTGCGGATCAGTTCCGCTTCCAACTTCTCGCGCTTCGCAATGTACTCCATCTCTTCCGTGATCACGCCCTGCCGCGCCAGATGCATCTGGGAAACGTTCCTGTTACCGTTCGCCCCGGCAGCGGCCGCTTCTCTCTTCTCAATCCAGCTATCGCGCAGTCCCATAGAACCCCCTCAGTACTGGCCGCAAATGATTCGCGACGGGTGACAGATATCCCCCCCGCATTCCTGCAGTTCAAAGTGGAATTATGGCACCTGCGAATGACCGCGGCAACTTCGCGATGCGGACATGCAGCGGCGTCGCTGCGTCCCACACACCCAGGCGCCGCGCGCAAGCTGCCATTTCGTGCCACGCCAAACGTGGCCCGTCTTCTCCTCACTGTGAGAGAGGCGCATGAATCTCTGACGATCCTTGCACCCTCCCCCGTTGAGATGCTTCGATCATCACAATTCCCCGCGTATCCGAAATTGTATTTGACATATGGAGAAACAAAAGCGAAAATTGCAGCCCGCATCGTGCGCCTTGCTGGCACACCGCGCGGTCGTGACCGCGGACGAGAGAGAGAATGATTGCAACTCTGGCGCCTGAACGCTTTTCCGAGGCATTACACCGCTATTGGGGCTATGAATCGTTCCGCCCCGGCCAGGAGAGCATCGTCAGGAGCATCGCCGCGGGACGCGACGCCTGCGTCGTCATGCCCACAGGTGGCGGCAAGTCGCTCTGCTATCAATTACCCGCCGTCCTCAACGCCACCACCGCGGTCGTCATCTCCCCGTTGATCGCCTTGATGCAGGACCAGGTAGCGCAACTCCTGCAAATGGGAATTTCCGCCGCCTGTTTGAACGCCGCCACTCCCCCCGAAGAGCGCTCCCACATCCTCCAGCGCGCGGCCACCGGCAAATACCAGTTGCTCTATTTGTCGCCGGAGCGCATCGCGCTCGGCGGCACCGTCGACTGGCTGAAGCGCCTCCCCATCTCCTTCTTCGCGATCGACGAAGCCCATTGTATTTCCGAGTGGGGACATGAATTCCGGCCCGAATATCGCCAGCTCAGCCGTCTCCGCGAACTTTTTCCCGACCGTCCCATCGCCGCCTTCACCGCCAGCGCCACCAGGCGCGTCCGCCACGACATCATCGAGCAGCTCCGCCTGCGCGATCCCCACAAGCACATTGCCAGCTTTCGCCGCCCCAATCTGCGCTACATCGTTCGCCAATGTGACTCCAGAACGCAAAATGAATTGCTGCTTCGCGCGGTAAGACAGGTCTCCGACGGAAGCGTGATCGTCTACGCCCCCACGATCGCGCGCGTTGGTGACACTGTCGATTTGCTCGAGGAAAACGGCATCGCCGCCATTGGTTATCACGGGCAGATGGAGAGCGCCGCAAGACGCGAGAACCAGGAAAAATGGATGGCCGATGAGGTGCGCGTCATGGTCGGCACCATGGCCTTCGGCCTCGGCATTAATAAAGCTGCCGTGCGCGCGGTGATTCATCTTTCGCTCCCGAAGAGTGTCGAGCAGTATTACCAGGAAGCGGGCCGCGCTGGCCGCGATGCGCTCCCGGCCGATTGTTTTTTGTTTTGGCAAAAAAAAGACACGGGATTGCACGCTTTTTTTATAGGCAAAATCGAGGATCCCGCGGAGAAAAACCGCGCCTGGCAGCGCTACCACGAAGTCGAGCGCTTTGTGCAATCCAAGGAGTGCCGCCAGCGCCACGTTTGCCGCCACTTTGGCGAGTCTCCCAAGTGGGAGCGCTGTGGCAATTGCGATGCCTGCGCCGCCACGCCCGACTGGCTGGAAATTGAACTGCAAGTCCCGCGAAGAAAGCGCGATGCGACACGCAGGCCGCTAGCAACGAAAGCCCCCGCGCCACAGCCGGCCGCGCCGCGCCCTACTCCGCCTGTCCTTTCCGTCTCGGCCGACATCGAGTTGAAGGAATACCTCCGCGAGTGGCGGCGAATTACAGCAAGAGAAAGAGGAGTCGCGGCCTTCGTCGTCTTCCACGATTCCGCTCTGGTGGATTTGTGCCTTGTGAAGCCTTCGACTCTCGAGGAACTCCGCCGCGTCTCCGGCTTCGGCGACAAGCGCGTCGAGATGTACGGAGAACAAATCTTGGACGCCCTGCGCCGCTTCCGCCAGGGTGAGCGCGCCAGCGAAGAAGGTAAGCAAAAAGTATCCTCTCCCGCGAAAGAAACCCAGCGCCTGCTCGAAGAAGGCCGCACCTTCGCAGAAATCGCCCAAATCCGCTCCCGCACCCTGCGCGCGGTCGTCTCTCTGGTAGCCGATCTCATCGAACGAGGCGACACCGAATTTCAGCCCACCTGGTTATCCCCCGAACGTTACAACCAGATCGCCGCCGCCTGCCGCCAATTGGGAATGGACCGCCTGAAACCCCTCAAGGAGGCCCTCCCGCCCGAAATCCCCTACGAAGAAATTCGCCTCGTCATAGCCCACCTTCGCACCGAAACCGCCTCGAATGTGCCGTAACCTCGATTCCTAGGAGCGCGAGCATCCCTGCTGACGGTTTCTTCCCGCGGCGCAGCCCCTCCTGGAAGTGATATGATTGCAGCGGGAGGAGGCACAGAGTGTGTGAAAAACCCGTATCCTCAGCTCCTTCCACGCAAGCCATCGCGGAACGCGGTGAGGCGATCTACGATCAGAGATACCGCGCAGAGCTGGAAAAATCTTCCCACGAAAAGTTCGTCGCGATCGATATAGTCAACGGCGACGCAACTCTCGCCGAGACTGGCGAAGATGCCATCCGACTCGCAATCGAGAAGGACCCCTCAGGCTTTTTCCATCTGATACGCGTCGGACATAAGGCCGCGTTCCAGGCGGGATGGTATATGAGCTGTGCCCGTTAAAGTTGGATCCCTTGTAAACGGGCATCCCTATATCGAAATCCTGGTTTCTCCCGACGGTAAGAAAAGCGCCAAGCAAACCGCGCTAGTCGATACCGGGTTCAGTGGTTTTATTTCTATTCCGATTGAGTCGGCAAAGTTGATGGGATTGAAGGCACATGCAGCCGCTCTCTATACCCTTGCAAACGGGAAGACTTCCGATGCTGTCCCGCTAGCCCACGGTTATGCGTGCCTTGAAGGAGATCCTTTTGTTCACGGATTGTTTTCTATTTCAGAGCACGCATCTACAGTGACCGGATTTTCTCGTTCGGTGCGGGAAAGTCCTGGTCGTTGCGCCGAATGGCATCATGACTATGAACGCAGCTGAATTCGAGTCCTGCCTTAAATATGCGGCATTGGGCGACGCGGCCGCCGCGGAAGGAAAGGCAAAGGAAAAGCCGCACCCCTGATTCAGCAGACTGCCGACAGAACTTTTTGTTCTTGCTTCAAAAACGGGTCCAGCCTGCGCCCCAAAACCTTCAAACGCTGTTTGTTAAATTTGCTCGACCGTCAAATTCCTCACTGAACGCGGATGCCGATTCACTTCACTGGCCGGTTACGCTACCCTCTCCCCGGCAATTCTTGGACCCTGAGTTCAGCGAGGGCAGCAAACATCTCCGCCAACACCAACAAACCCAAGGCAATACGAGCGGCCGCGCGCAAGGCCGCGCTGCTTCCCTTCGTTTTCGTGATGTACGCGTACGCGACGGGCGGCCCCTTCGGCCTCGAAGATATGGTGACGACGAGTGGGCCGGGGCTGACGCTGCTCTATCACCTGTTCATTCCGTTTTTCTGGTGCATTCCGGTGTCGCTGGTGGCGGCGGAGCTGACTACGGCGATTCCCGTCGAGGGCGGATTCTACCGCTGGGTGCGCGCGGCGTTTGGCGACTTCTGGGGATTTCAGGCCGGCTGGTGGAACTGGAGCGCTTCGTTCCTTCTGGGCGGCACGTACGGGGTTCTGACCGCGGATTATCTCGCGTTTCTTTTCCCCGGGCTAGTCGGGTGGAAGCACTACGCGATTGCCGTCGCCGTGATTGCGCTGATCGGCTACATCAACGTGCGCGGCATCCAGATGGTCGGCGCTGTCGCGACAGTTCTGGAAGTTTCCATTCTCGTGCCGATCGTGGCGCTGTGCGCGATCGCGGCAACGAAGTGGCACCACAATCCATTTGTGCCGCTGGTGCCGCCGCATGTTCCGCCGTTCCAGGTTTTCGGGGTGGGGCTGGCGCTGGGTTTGTGGCTGTACTCCGGCTACGAGCAGATGTCCAGCGTTGCGGAGGAAGTCGAAAATCCGCAGCGGAGTTATCCGATCGCACTCGCGATCGTCATTCCACTGTCCATTGCAACCTATTTTCTGCCGACGATGTTCTCGCTCGCCGCGCTGGGCGATTGGGAGAAATGGCATACCGGATATTTTTCCGATGCCGCGCGGCTGATCGGCGGGCCCTGGCTGGGTTTTGCGATGACCGTTGCGGCCATGATCACCAATCTTTCGCTGCTGAACGCCACGGTGCTGACCAGCACGCGCATGCCATCCACGATGGCGGAAGACGGCTACTTTCCCGCGGCGTTTTCAGCGCGCCACCCGCGTTACGGCACGCCGTGGATCGCCATTATCGTGTCTTCGATCATCTACGCGCTGCTGGCGCAGAAAACGATGGTGCAGCTTCTGACCGTCTACGTCTGGCTGCGCATTGGCGTAACCATTCTGACGGTGCTTTCCTCGTGGCAGTTGCGCAAGACGCAGCCGGATTTTCCGCGGCCCTTCCGCATCCCCTGGGGCCGCGCCGGACTGCTCTACGTGATCGTTGCACCGCTGGTGATGAGCGTGGTCGCGCTGGTGGCCAGCGACCCGTTCGCGCGGAAGTGGGGGCCGTTGCCGGTGCTGCTGGGGCCGGTGATGTATGGTGGACTAAAGATGATGAGGGGACGAAGTAAGGAGGTAACGAGGTGAGGAGAGGTTGTCAGTTCTCAGTTCTCAGTTGTCAGTTCTCAGTTTTCAGTGGGAAAAAAGAGTTGAAGATGACTGATTCCTTCGGGTTAGAGAGGGCTGAGAACTGAGGAACGCGCTAAGTAAAGAAATCGAGGATTCTGTACCACGCGCCGGCAAGAGGAAGCGCCCAGGTGTTGCCGCTGCGCAGGCCGAGTGGCGCACCGCGAAACGGTAGGCCATCGAAGGGAATGTCGTTAGGATCGCCGCAGATGAGGCCGGCGAGTTTCATGCCAAACCAGGTGGCGGCGGCCACTCCGTGGCCAGCGAAGCCCGCGGCGAAGTACATGCCGTCGATTTTCCCCGCGTGGGGCATGACGTCCAGCGTGAAATCGAGAGTGCCGCCCCAGACGAATTCGACTTTGGCATCACGTAGTTGCGGATAAACGCTGATCATGCCGCAGCGGAGAATTTCGGCGCTCTGGCGCACGGTGTTTTCGGTTTCGGGAAAAAAGGCAGCGCGGCCGCCGAAGAGCATGCGATTGTCCGGCGTGAGCCGGTAGTAGTAGAGAAAATGTTTCGAGTCGTAGATCATGCGGTTGCGCGGGCTGAGTTCGCGGGCGAGATCGCTGGGCAGAACTTCCGTGGCGATGATGTACGAGCCGATGGGAATGATTTTTTTGCGGAGCGCGGGAGTAGCATCGGTCGTGTACGCGCCGCTGGCAAGAATCACTTCGCGCGCCGTGGTGGCGCCTTTGGAAGTATACACGCGGAATTTGCGCGCATTGTTGTTCTTCTCTAGCTCGACAGATGTGACGCGCGTGTGATCGTAAAGGCATGCGCCGGCGCGCTGTGCCGCATGTGCCAGCCCGGCCACGTACCCCGCAGGATTCAGCCCGGCGCTGGTTTCGTCCACCATGCCTCCGAAATAAATGTCCGAGCCGATTTCGCCGCGCAGTCCGTTTTTCGGGATGATGCGCAATTCATGATTGAATTCGCGCTTGACGAGCGCGGCGGATTCCTCGTAGCCATCGAAGTGCGCCCGCTTGCAGGCAACTTCCAGGTGGCCGCAGCGCGAGAAGTTACAGTCGATGCTCTCTTCGCGGACAATCTGCTCGACGCAATCGATGGCATCGAGCGAGGCGGCGTACATTTTGCGCACGGCTTCCCTGCCGTAGCGCTTGATCAGCGTAGGGACCGGCAGCTTCATTCCGGTGAGGACCATGCCGCCGTTGCGGGAGCTGGCCCCCCAGCCAAAAGTTTCCGCTTCGAACACGGCAACGTTCACGCCGCGTTTCGCGAGCGTGCGCGCAGCGGAAAGTCCGCAGAATCCCGCGCCAACAACGGCGACATCGATGCTTTCCGGCAAATCACGCGCTGGTTGCGCCGGCGGCGAGGTCACCGTCTCGAGCCAGTAGTTTTTTTCTTTGATCGGCATGAAAAGCGGCGAGAAGCGCAGGGAATCTTAGCATCACCTGGCCCTGAGAGAAATACACAGAAAGAAGCAGCGTAGGCGAAGAAAAAAAAGAACAAAAAATGGACGGCGCAAAGCAGCAATTATTGCGTGGACGTTGAGAAATAGAGAAGACGGCAGAGCGTGACCTGACTCTGCCGTCTTATTTCTCTCCACGTGCCTGCCATTTCCGGAAAACAAAATACCGGAGAGGCTACTCTTCGTCGCCGTCGAGGCCATCCGTAGGAGTGAGAGTGCCGAACAAACCGTCCTGTTCATTGTTGATACCGGCGGTGAAGAACAATGTGTTCGCAGGGCCGGCTCCACCATCGTTCCCGAAAGTGAGCGACCACAGTCCATCAAGGAACATAAGCGAATTGTCGGGGTCGGGGTTCCGCACGAAGCCGATGAATTTATGCGTGAAGCCGTTGAATGCGGCGATCCATCCGCTGCGGAAGTTGCCCACGAGAATGGCGTTGCTGAACTCGCCGAAATCGCGAGTGGTCCACACAACACCCCAGGGCGCGTTGAACCAGTCGCCATGCTCGAGGTGGCCGATGTGCTTGCCGCTTGGCGTGAACAACTCGACGAAGCCGAGGCCATCACCGCCCACGGGATCGTGACGCGGCGCGTCCTGCTTGGCATACGTTACGAAGAGGGTTCCACCGATGTTCTGCACGTTGAAGGGAGCGAAGCCGCGCGGAACGCCCTCTGCTTCGAAAGCATCTTCATCGAGGCGCACGCGCTTGAAAGTGGTGTCGTAGACTTCGACTCTGGCGGAGCGAAAATTGGTAACGTAGAGGAAACGCTTTCCGTTGACGTCGGCGGAAGTCATGCCCTTGTAGACCGCGCCGTTCGCGGAGCCATTGTCGGAGTTGTCCACTTCGAGAACCGCATTGATGGAAGGCGGCTTGGCGCCCATGGCAAGGTTGGCGCCAGGGTTCCAACCGGAAATGGTGCCATCTTCCGTCGCGAAGATGAAAACGGCGGGCAAACCGGCAGGGGTGCCCTTGTCCAGGAGGAAATCAGTGGGGCTGCCATTGACGACGACCCCAGTGGGAGTGGATTGCGTGCCCGGCGCAAAGCCGGGAGGTGGAACGATGACGAAATTTCCAGCAATGCCACCGGCTTCCGTGAAGATGTTGATGGCATTGCCCGTTCCGCCGTAAAGGCTGGAAGTGCCGGAATTGTTGTTGGCGATCCAGAAGGGGCTTCCGCTCGGGGAGCGGGTCAGCCCCCAGGGATTCTTCAGGTTAGGGTCAATGACCGGCGCCATACCTTGAACGTCGGAGACGAGGTTCGTTTGTTTTTAGTGTTGCGCTTGCGTTACAGCAGGGAGCAGAAAAAGCGAAAGAACAAAAATGGACAAAGACTTCCTTGCGGAAAACATTTGAGAATCCTTCCAAAGCGAGATTTTCGACGCGAAACACGTCCCATGCGTTCGCAGACGGACATCTCCTGGCCGGACTCGGGTCAGAGTGATGCAAATCAGATTCCAAGCAGGATAGTGAAGGGATAAACCGCTTCCCGATTGAGAACATGGAACTTGCGCATTCGAGTGGCAAATGCGCAGACGCCGGCTCCAAAAAATAGAAGCCCGGCACCAGTCTGAATACCAAAGGAGGAAGGTATTTATTCCATGATACGAACAGGTGACGAAGAGGGATTCTGAGCCGGATTATCCGCGGAAGGACGGCTCGCCGGTTCGCGCAGGGTGGAAACGGCCGACTGGGCAAGACGGACCTGTTGCTGTATTTCGTAGGCGAGGCGCCGCTCCTGGGGCGAGAGAGAAGGATTGTCGGCAAGTAATCCGGAGTAGCCGAAGATGGCGGTAAGAGGATTGTTGATCTCGTGAGCGGCACCCGATGACAGACGGCCTAGGGCCGCGAGCTTCTGCGAAAGTGCAATTCGTTCCTGAACAGATTTCAAACTCGCATACGAGGATTCCGTAAGACTAACCAGGCGCTGAAGCTCGCGTTCCAGAACGTAGAGCCTAAGGAAGCCCAGCGCACCGAGGAAAAACATAGCGCCGAGAATAAGACGCAGGCGGAAAGCTATGACGACTCCGGGTGCAGTGTCTTCCAGATAGCCGTATATGGCGAGCACAGGCAAGGAAATAATGGCGACCATGCCCAGGCGCGCGGTCCACAATCCCTGACGATCGGAGTGTGCCAGCGCTGGCTCGGAAGAAGGCTGGAGATTTGAACCGATGGCAAAAGCGTAGACGATCCAGAGGGCACCCAGGCTAGGGGGCACATCATAAATGCTGCCTGAATAATATTTGCCGGCGGCCAAGGCCAGACCCTGAATAAGGTTTGCGAGGGCAAAAAGCATGTTGCCCAGAGAAGCATGGCCGTAGAACCTGCGCCAGGGACCCGTGGTCCTTCGCCAAAGCACGAGCAAGACCAGCACGACCGACGATTGCTCAGCCAAAACCAAAAAATAGTTAGCGCGATTGTACGAAGCAAAATTGTTTACGACCGTGAGCCACGGCACGACGAAGTAGCAATAGAGGCACAGCCACCATGAAAGCAAAAATGCAAAATCAAGACGGCGGAAGCGCAAGTCACTGGCGGCGGATTCCGAATGGGGACGAAAAGCAAGAGCCGCCAGCATGAGGGCGGGCATCAAGAAGAAAAAACCGTCGCCGATCAGCGGATTTGAGGCCGGTTTCCTAAGTAAAACTTCGTAACAGGACCAATAGGAATAGGAACCGAGGAGAAAAGTAAAAGCGGCAGCGTTCAGAAGCCAGAACATGCGCGCAGGACCAATGGAGGAGCGAAAATGCAATCCGCAGAGAATGATCAGGACGCAGGTAAGAATCAGCGACGCAATGTCGCCTATGACCGTGGCGGCATAACTTTCCTTCAGAGCAAAGGCGGCCAGTGCCTGAACCGCGGTAGTTACCACGGCAACTTTGAGGCAAATAGATTGTGCCGGCGCGAGCAAAGTTAACTTCCCTCCACCAGTACAAGATTCGGTTTGCTGACGGGAGAGGTTTCTTCACTTACGACGGGAAGGCTGACGGTAAAGATGGCGCCACCCCCCACTCGATCGCGGCAAGAAATATCGCCGCCATGCTGACGCACGATGCCGTAACAGGTGCTCAGGCCAAGGCCGACGCCCTTGCCCACACCCTTGGTGGTGTAGAAAGGGTCGAAAACATGTTCAGGCTCCAGCAGCCCGGTTCCACTGTCGGCGAATTCGACCTCGACCTGCTGGTGCACCACGCGCAAGGTGATGACGAGAGAGCCTGAGCCCTTTCCTTCGACGGCATCGACTCCATTGCCGATAATCTGAAGATAGACCTGAAGAATACGGCTGGAATCAGCCGCCACGCTGGGAATCTCGCCTTCTGATTTAATTTCCAGTTGAATACGAGGGTTTTGTCCGACACGGGTCAAGCCGACCGCGGCTGCGAGCAGTTGACGCAGATCGACACTGGCAATTTCGAGAGGGGATTCGCAGGCGAAACTAAGCATGTTATTGAGCAGCGCATCCGTGCGGTGGGCCTGGCTCACCAATTTTTCCACCATGCCGCGGGTGGGAGAACCGGCCGCGGCATCTCTTATCAAAGCCGTGGAAGAATGGAGTGTGGCAGCCACGGCCTTCTTGGCAACATTAGCGACGCGGGCGACAACCTGACCGAGGGAGGCGAGCTTTTCGACCTGGAGCATTCGCTGGTGCGTATTGGAGAGGTTAACGCAAGCGACGTTGGCTTTGCGGAGCGAGCGAATCAGGTCGGAGCTCAAGAGATCCTGTTTGAAAGAGAGAAGCGCGGTCAGAATCAGCATGGCGAGGAACGTAGCCAGAACGCGGAATCGTCCAACCGTGTCAGAGAGACCGGAGGAGCCAAGCAAGGCAAATCCTATGAGAGGGGTGGAAAGTGTAGCCAGCATGGCGATGCGGGCGGGCAACAGAACCATTGCCCGTGAAGATTTGGAATGCGCCTCGGTGAGCGGAGAGGGAGCCGACCGAATAGTGAGATTGCCACCTAGAATCGCAAAGTAGGCAATTCCCGCAACGGAGGTCAATAGCGGGAGGTCGTAGAGGCTTCCCGAATAGTACTTTCCTTCATCGATAGCGACGTTGGCAATCAAGGAAGACAGTGTATAGAGTGCAAAAGACGCCCAATAGAGGCGATAGAGAGGACGCCACGCGCCTTGCGCTCGCAAGGCCATAACTCCCAGCACGGCCACGAGAATGATGTGCCCAAAGGTGTCTATCGTAGTGAAGTGGAAGTTATAGACACTATTCTCGTGGACAACGAACCTGTAGGGAATGACCCACATGGCATAGCAATAAAACCAGTAGACCAGGAGAAATGACAGGTCGAGGAAACCAAGGATGCGAAAACGGCGGGTGAGTTGGGACTGAGGCTCAATGGCAAGGGCCGCAACGAGCGGCACGAGCTTCAGGAAAAGTAAGGTATCGCCAACAGGCGTCTGGGGCACCGGTAGACGGAGAATAATCTCATACGCCGTCCACTGGGCCACACCGGCGATCCAAAACGCGATACCTGTAGCTGAAAACGACCAAAAAATGCGGCCGGCGCCGTGGCTGGCGAAAGCGTTTCGAACCATGAAGGCAGCCGCGATCAAGAGAAAAGCAAGTTCCGCTAGATCGCCGAATGCGGAAGGGGCAAATCCCCGCTTGCCCCAATGCCCCACGCAAAAGGCTGTTAACAGAACCACAGAAAAGAGAATGAGCCAGAGGCGGGACCAGGAAGGCACGCCCTGGCCGTCGCTGCACTGCGCGATTTTTTCTGACCAGGACAAAGTCATGGAACCTCAGCTCCAAGGGCTCAATTCCGGAACCCGGGATGAACCCGGCCGTGCTCTCCTGATGCGCGTGAAGAGAATAAGGAAGAGAGAACACCGACAGTCTGTGCCGGCGGGCAACGGTTACATCTATTATCGGAGGAATTTCGGGAGGGAGGCGCAAGATTATCGGGTGAGGACTACGATTAGTACAGAGACAAAGGCGGGACATTCGCGCCGAAAAACACTGAGATTCGAAGAAAGCAGAGAAGAACCTAGCGAAGAGGCATCCCGCTAGGCGCGGCGAAGGACGATGAGGCTAATCTCGGGAGGAACGCCGAGGCGGACGGGAGCGCCGACGGTGCCCAAGCCGCGATTCACGTAGAGATGGGCCACGGGAGACGAGGGGGAGGCAAGGAGCGAAGGGCTGAACGCCTGAGTGGCGGAAGCGTTCGAGGCAGCGCGATCCGTGGAAGCAGGCGCAAAAAGCGGACGCTGGTAAAGGCCGGCGATATAGTCGGTGATAAAGCGTGCGGGACTGAGGCGATGGTCGAGAATTTCGACCTGTATTTGCCCGCCGTGGGTATGCCCGGCCAGAGAAAGCTCGATGCCGAGCTCGGCAGCGCGATTAAAAGAGTTTGGATTATGCGAGAGGAGAATGTTGGGCACGTCGCGGCGGACGAGTGGCTCGACATTCGAGAGGGTTTGCTGTCTCTGGCCGTTGCGCATGCGTTCGCGCTGGTAATCGACGCCGATGAGATTGAACTTTGCGCCTTTGAAACTGATTAGCGCGTTTTCCTGGCGCAGCAGCTTCATACCGGCTTGGGAGTAGCAATACGCCGCTTCGTCTTCGGCGCGTGCGTAGATTTCGTGGTTGCCGTTGCAACCCCAAGTGCCGAGCGGAGCGGACAGGCGGCGAACTTCGTCGACGCAATCGGCAATCGAATCGCCGCTTCCGGTGATGAGATCGCCGGTGACGACAGCGAGGTCGGCGCCCAGACCATTGGCCATATCCACGGCGCGGCGCACCTGAGCGGTAGACATATAACCGCTGAGGTGAATATCGCTGATTTGCACGATCTGCATGCCATCGAGAGCGGACGGAAGATTGGGGATAGGTATCTCAACGCGACGGACCTGGTAGTTCAGGCGCTCGGCGGCGAAACCATACATGGCGCCAAGGAATGGAGCGGCGCCTGCGGCAGCCGTGGCAGCGCGAAAAAAGTAGCGGCGGCCGGGATCCGCAACGGTCTCAGAAGCGGCCGATGTGGACTCCCCGGCGAGCGGATGGGGGACAGATTTTTTCGCGGTTGCGGCGTGCAGCCATCGCCAGAAGCGTTCCAACCCGTGAACCGCCTTGACCGCGATATAAGCGAAGAGCGCGCTGAAAAACCAGAGACCAGCGATCACAGTCACGATGGAGCTGTGGCGAGTAAAGCTTGCACGGCCAAAGAGCAAGCCCTGAGCCGTGGTAACGATTATGAGCAGGAGAAGAACAATGTAGGCCAACCGGGGGGCGACTCGGAGCGGCAGCCGGCCCCAATGCGAGGTGATGCGCCAGAGGGAGCGGTACCAGAAGCGCTGCGAGAGATACAGCAGCGTCAGGAGACTTAAACCAATGGCGATGCGCAGAAACTGGAAGCCCCAATTCACTGTAATGGCGCCTCTAATCGTAAAAGATAAGTTTAGCATGCGAAGGTTGGGAATTTTGCATGACGAAGACGGCTTTACTGCGTAAGATGAACCCCCGCGGGGGGGGCCAGGTATGTTTGGGCGAGGCAACGCTGGTTAAGGGAAACACCTGGCTTGGCGGCCCGTCTCAAGGAGTGAACGTCCAGCTTTCGGGCGTAACGGAGGGAAGGGAAAAATGAAGAAACTCAAGTGGGTAGCAGGTCTGGCTGTGGCCATGGGGTTGGCGGTGCTGCCGGCGCTGGCGCAGGATGCGGCAAAGAAGGAACCGCCAAAACCGGCGCCGAGTCCATCACAGGCGGTATTGGAGCAGTGGAACGAAATCGGGCGAAAATTGATCACCATCGCGGAGGATTTGCCCGAGGACAAGTACGACTACAAACCGAACCCGGATTCGAGGACGTTTCGGGCGGTACTGCTGCACGTTACCGCGTCCATGTATTACTTCACGGACACCGCGCAGGGGAAAAAGCCGCGGTATCCGGACGATCCCAAGCCGGCCGACTTGAAGGTTAACAGTAAGGCGGACCTGGTGACGTTCGTAAAACAGTGTGTGAGCGATGGTGCCGACGTGATCAAAGCAAAGGGCGACAAGGGACTGAATGAAGCGGTGAATGACGGCGGGCCCCACTTAGACCGGCTATATGACTTGGCTTACGGCTTGATTGAACACTCTGGAGAACACTACGGCAACCTGGTGGTGTATTACCGGGCCAACGGGATGGTGCCGCCGGAGTCGAGGCCAAAGAAGTGATGAGGTAAAGGAAGGCAAGGAAGTAGACGAATCGAAGTGGTGGCAAAAGGCGGGCACGATGATTTTTTCCTCGTGCCCGCCTTTTGATTTAGCTTGACAATAAAGAGACCGGACCGATTCGTTTTAGATGGAGGCAGTATGAAGGGCAAATTCGCGTCGCTCGCTGCGATCTTGAGTTCGGCAATTCTTCTGAATGGATGCGGGCCTATCGCGTCCTTCTTTCCTCTATACAAACCAAATGACAGGGCGTTTGACACCGGACTGCTCGGAACTTGGAAGCTGGAGAAGCCTGACTCGAACAATCCAGACGACAAAAATACGAGATGGACTTTCGCAAAGTCCGAGGACGAGAATTTTTACAACTTCAAATGGGGAACCGTGGGAGCAAAAGGCGGATTTCTGGCCAAAGCGCGACTCACGACAATCGGGTCTAGCCTGTTTGCTGACTTTGAGGGAGACACAGGCAATAAGGTCTTGGAAGATACGATGATGCCGTTTCCGGTGATGTCGGTGCATATGATGGGACGAGTTTGGCTGGGGAAGGACAGCCTGGAGATTCATTTCCTCAAAGATGATTGGGTGAAGGAGCGGATCAAGGCCGGTTCACTGCCGCTCTCGCGCCTGGGAGAAAATGGGGACCTGATCCTGACTGCGAGCACGGATGAGCTTCGAAAGTTCATGCAGGAACACGCGGAAGACGAAGACGCGCTGTCAGAAAACTACAAATTTGTGAGGGAGAAATGATTTGATTACTGCGTTGCTCGCCGAGCCTAGCAAGCCGCCGCGGTTGTTCCCGTGCCGCTGAGCAGGATTTTGAGCTGCTCGGGATCGCTGGTTGGAGGCAAGCACGTTTGGCCGGAGCAGACGACGGCGAGGGACTTGCCTGCGGGGAGATTCGGGAGAATTTCCTGGAGAGCGCCGGCGAGGGGCAGTTGCTGCGTTTCGGGAGTGACTCGGAGAACGGATTTGCCGAAGCGGAAGACGTGGTGCGCGGCGGCTTCGAGGGCTTGCGCAGCGGGATCGTTTGCAGAACCAGTGATGACGACTTGCAGCGGATCATGGGCGAAGAGCGTTGCGGCAAGGCCGTAAGTGGCAGCGAAGAGGCCGTATTGCGGGGCGATGCCGGCGAAGGCTTCGAGAGTTTTTTGGGCGAATGCGCGGTAGGTATCGTCGTCGATGAAGGCATGCATTCGAATGAGGGCGATGGCGGCAACAGAATTGGCGCCGGGCGTGGGCGAATCCTGGAAGGGTTTGCGGCGCACGTCGAGTCCACCCATGGGCGCAGCGTCGGAAGGACGATCGAAGAAGCCGCCTTCCGAGTCGGCGTAGCGGGAGATGGCTCGATCCATGGTTTTCTGCGCGGCGGTGAAATAGCGGGGATCGAGCGTGATTTCGCAGGCGTCGAGGAGGGCGAGGACGCCGAATACCTGATCGTCAAGGGAGCCTTCGAGGGCGGGGCCACCGATGCGGTGGCCAAAGCCGCGAAACTCGTTCCAGGCTTCTTTCAACATACGGTCGAGAGTTTTCAGGGCGAACGTACGACATGCCGCACCGAGCGAGCCACCGAGAACACGTGCGGCATCGAGATAGGCGGAAACGAACATCGCATTCCACGAGATGTACATCGTTTTGTCAATAAAGGGCGTGGGACGCAGAAGACGCGCGGCAAGGAGCTTCCCTTTTGATGTGGCCATCGTCAGGCGGACGCTGGTTTCATCGAGGCCGAGTTGGTGCGCGATGTCCGTGGCGTCGTGAGCGATCCACAGAACATTTTTTGCTGGATTGTGGTGCATTTCGCCGTGAGCTTCGACGTCGTAATAGCGCTCCATGACGCGGGCTTCGTCGGGGGCTAGTGCTGCACGAAGTTCATCCAGACTCCAGGTGAAATAGTCGCCGTCGTCATCGAGAGAATAATCAGCGTCCTGACTGGCGTAAAAACCGCCGTTATCCTGGTCTGAAAGAACTTCGTTAACCCAGCCGATGATGCCTTCGGCAGTCTGGCGCAGAAACAGGTTCTGCGTGACTTGCCAGCCGTGGAGATAATTCTTCAGGAGTTCGGAATTGTCGTAGGACATTTTCTCGAAGTGGGGGACGAGCCAGCGTTCGTCGACGGAATAGCGATGGAAACCGCCCGCAAGCTGGTCGTAGACGCCGCCGCGGGCCATTTTTTCGAGGGTGGTTTCGGCCATGGCGAGGAGGTGTTTTTCTTTCGACTGCTGGTAGCGCTCGAGGATGAGATCGATGGCCGAAGAGTGCGGGAATTTCGGGGCGCGGCCAAAGCCGCCGTTCTTGATGTCGAAGAGCTGGGTGATGGATTTGATCTGCGCATCAACGACGCCGAGGTCGAAATCGGCGCGAGCGCCAGTGAAGACTTCGGCTTGCGAGACAGCGTCCGCCAGAGAGTTGGCGGCGCGCTCCAGCTCGGCGCGTTTATTGCGGTAAGAATCCGCGACAGCGAGGAGCAGGCGGCGGAAACCGGGGCGGCCCATTTGGTCTTCGGGCGGGAAATAGGTGCCGCCGAAAAAGGGCTTGCCGTCGGCGAGCAGAAAACCGGTTAGCGGCCAGCCGCCCTGGCCGGAAATGGCGCTTATGGCCGATTGGTAGCGCGAATCCACATCAGGGCGCTCGTCGCGGTCGACTTTCACGGCGATGAAATGGTCGTTGATGATTTTCGCGATTTCGGCATTCTCGTAGGATTCACGGTCGATGACGTGGCACCAGTGGCACCAGACTGCGCCGATGTCGAGGAGGATTGGCTTGTCTTCGAATTTGGCGCGGGCGAAAGCGGCGTCGCCCCATTCGTGCCAGTCGATGGGCTGGTGCGCGGCGGAGCGCAGGTAGGGGCTGGCCGAATCTTTCAGGCGGTTTTCAGGATGACTGCTCAAGGGGGTCCCCTCCCTGGCGCGTGCCGCAAGCTCCCTGCAAAACATGCAACCGATTGGGACGACGAAGACTATTGGATGGTGTCGCCGGGGCCGAGGTCGCGCGGGTCGAGCGGTTTGCGATTCGCGAATCCTTCGTCCTGGCGATGGTAAAAGCGGATGCGGTCTTCGCCGAGCTTCCAGCAGAGATAGACGTCCTGATGGTTGATGACGGCGGGAAAATCAAGGAGGCCGACATCGAGATCCTTGACGAGGCACCCGGTTTCAAGAATGCGATTGAGCGCGGACTTGAGCGTTTCGGCAAGCTGTTGGTGCTCCATGCGGACGGCAGCCAATTTCTCATAGGGGACGATTACGCCGCCCATCATCATAATGCGCGCGGAAACGGCCGCTAGTTCCTGTTCCAGCCCAGAGAGCTTCTTACGGGAATCCATGGCCTCGACGAGAAAAGGCTCGAGTTCCTGGCGCGCGCGCTCCGCTTCGGTTAGCGTGAAAAGGCGCGGCGGCGGTTCCGGAGTTTCGTCTTGCTCCTGATCATCGTCTTCATCAGCCATCTTTTTTCCGTTCCGGGGACAAAAGGCTACACAGGGGACAGACTGCTCATCACGCAGCGCCAGAAAAAGCCCGTCCTGTTTGATGCTAACGCAAACTCAGCATGCGGTCGAGAGCAACCCTCGCATGGTGTCGAGTGCGTTCGTCAACGGAGATGCGGTTAACAACGTTACCCTCGCCCAGGTTTTCGAGCGCCCAGAGGAGATGCTGTGGCGTAATGCGGAACATGGTGGTGCAAACGCAAACGCTGGGATCGAGCGAGATGACCTTGTGGCCTTTCAATTCCTTGCTGAGACGATTGACAAGGTGGATTTCGGTGCCGACGGCCCACTCAGTGCCTGCCGGAGAGGCTTGGATGGCTTTGATGATGCCTTCGGTCGAGCCGATCTGGTCAGCGGCCTCGGCGACCTCGAAGCGACATTCCGGGTGAACGATGACGCGAATACCGGGATGCTGCCGGCGGACGCGCTCGACTTGCTGCGAGGTGAAGCGCTGGTGCACCGAGCAGTAGCCCTTCCAGAGGATGATGCGCGCGTTGCGAATCTCTTCCGGCGTGTTTCCACCAAAATCCTGGTAGGGATCCCAGACGATCATTCGGTCGAGTGGGATACCCATGCGATAGCCGGTGTTGCGGCCGAGGTGCTCGTCGGGAAGGAAGAGAACTTTCTCGACGCCCTCGAAGGCCCAGTTCATGACAGCAGTGGCGTTGGAGCTGGTGCAGATCGAGCCCCCGTGCTCGCCTGTGAAGGCCTTGATGGCCGCGGTCGAGTTCATGTAGGTGACCGGAACGATTTTGCGCACATCGGCGAGAGAGGAAAGCTCGCTCCAGCAGGCTTCCACCTGGCCGATATCAGCCATATCGGCCATGGAGCAGCCCGCGTTAAGGTCGGGAAGAATGACGGTTTGGTGCTGGCGGCGGAGGATATCCGCGCTTTCGGCCATAAAATGCACACCACAGAAAACGATGTAGCGTCCCTCGGCCTGCGAAGCCTGGAAGGAGAGTTTGAGGGAGTCCCCGCGGAAATCGGCGAACTTAACGACTTCGTCGCGCTGGTAGTGATGCCCCAGGATCACCACGTCCTGGCCCAGGCGGCCTTTCGCGGTGGCGATGCGGTCATCCAAGGCGTTATCTGGCACGAGCAAGTACGAATCGAAGTCGCAGCCTACGCCAGCCTCGATTTCCGGCGCGCGGAGGGTCGGCGGCTGGTCTAGGCCGATGAGGGTGCTGCTATCCGATATGGAGACTAGGTTGCCCATGGAGTGTGTTTCGTCTGTCTAGAGGCTGTTGCTTTGCGGTCCCTGATCCCTGCCTGGAAACCTCATTTTCTCATATTGCGAGTAATTTGCCACTATCCGCCAATAAAGACCATGGTGCGCGAAGGTGGTACGAAACCTGGCTCATTGATGCGGTGCCCTTCTTCTTTTTCCATGACAATCGAGCTGATATAGGTGACCAAATCGCGGTCGGACGCCCCTTCGCGGAGCAACGCCCGCAGATCATGATCTTCCTTGCTGAACAGACAGGTGCGAAGCTTGCCATCCGCAGTTAGTCGGATGCGAGAACAATGGCCACAGAAAGGCTGGGTTACAGGGGCAATGAGGCCAATTTCGCCCGCGGTGCCATCCGCAAAGCGGTATTTGCGGGCTGTTTCGCTGCGCTCGTGGGGTATCTGTGTGAGTGGCCAGCGAGCGTGGATGCGCTCGTGGACTTCGGCCGCGGGCACGACCAGACCACGGGTCCAGTGGCGGTCGGCGTCGAGCGGCATGAATTCGATGAAGCGCATGATGACGCCGGTTTCGCGGGCGAACGAAGCGAAGGCTTCGACTTCGTCGTCGTTGATGCCGCGAACCAGAACGGCGTTCACCTTGGCGGGGGCCAGGCGCGATTTCTGCGCGACGTCAATGCTGTGCATCACGGTTGAAAAGGACTTAGTTCCGGTGATGCGCTCAAATTTTGCAGCATCGAGCGAATCTAGGCTGATGTTGATACGGCGGAGGCCGGAAGCCAGTAGCCGGTCACACCGCTCGGCCAGCAAGTGGCCGTTGGTGGTCATCGACAGGTCCTCGACGCCGAGGGCGTGGAGACGCGCGATGAAGTCTTCGACACCGTCGCGCACGAGCGGCTCGCCGCCGGTAATGCGGATTTTGCGGATGCCCAGGCTGAGGAAGACTCGGGCCAAACGGTCGAGTTCAGGCCAGGAGAGAATTTCGTCGTGATCGCGGTAATTCTCCGGGTCGGCGGAACGGCAATAAACACAGCGGAAGTTGCAACGGTCCGTGATGGAGATGCGCAGGTCGGTGATCTGGCGGCCGAATTTGTCGTCAAGCATCATGTTCCGTGGCACTCCTTGGATGCAGATACCAGCTCCCCTGGCGCACAGCCAGCCTTAAGACGAAACGGCCCGATCCAATGTCTGGAATCGGGCGCGCACCGAAAAAGTACTCATTTTCGGCGGAATCGCTCCTTTCCAAGCACGGGAGGCCCGGGCGTTTCCGCCCAGACCCTCAGTCCCGATCATCTCTCGGGACTTCGCCCCGGCAGCCGTGGGCTGTCTCTCCAGTAGGCTTCCGGGGTCGGAGTTACGATCCCTAGTGTATGCCTGTGCGAAACGATTCGCAATTCGGTAGAATCGGCGGGCGCCAACTGTCCTCGGGGCTGGTCCTTATCGCTTTTATTTCTACAGCCATGAGCCGGACGAACCGATCATTTAGCGGTGAACTTTGGATTTAGTGCAGTTGAGCTTCGTAGAGCACAATCCATGGTAGAGTCCAATCCGACCGGATTCATAGAGGCATGGATGGGGTATTTTGGCGTTGAAGGCTGACGAAAGGGTAGCGAACGTCAGCTTTACACCCGATTCCCTCAGCGTCGCGTTGAATGGATGGAAGAACCATCAGTGTGCCTCTCGGCTGCTATCCGCGGCTCCTGCACGCCTCGCAAGAACAACTAGCCAATTGGAAGGTTGCTGGCGGTGGCTACGGTATTTATTGGTCGGATTTGGATGAAGATTTGAGCGCTGAAGAGCTGTTGCGCGGAGCCCCGGCCCCACCTCATCCCACCAAAACATAATCGATCGACATTGCCTGGACGTAGTCTGTGGTAGAGTTTTGGCCACGCCATGCGGATCTTCGTTCTAGGGGCTGGGGCGACCGGCTCTCTTCTCGCGCAATTGCTGGAGCGGCAAGGACATACGGTCTGGTGCGGAGACCGCGATCCGGAGCGCGCGCGGCGCTTTTTGGGAAAGAAAAGCACCATTGCTGTAACCGACGTGAATGCGCGAAACCTGCGCGGAATCGTGAAGACCGCAAAGGGCTGCCAGCTCATCATTAACGCTTCGGCTTCGGTCTTTAACGAGATTGTGTTGCGCGCGGCGCTGCGGCTGCGTGCGCATTACATAGATTTAAGCTCGCACCTGACACGCCACCCTTTCAAGGCCGAGCAATTCCGCTATGAGAAGAAATTCGAAGAAAAAAACCGCGTAGCGCTGATCAATGCAGGAGTGGCGCCTGGTCTGACAAATCTCCTGGTGAAGCGCGCCGCAGAATTGCTGGACGAAGTTCACGACGTACACATCCGCCTGTACGAAAGCAGCGAGAGCGACGATCCCATTTCTCAGTGGTCGCCGGAAGTATCGTTCGACGAGGCGATCTCGCACCCGCGCGTCTATCGCAAAGGAAAATTTCAGTTGGGCAAGCGTTTCTCGGAAGTCGAGAAATTCCGGTTCCCAGACCCCATTGGGACCGTGCGAGTGGTCCTGGCCGCCCAGGACGAAGTGGCCACTCTTTCCCGCTTCATCCCCATGCGGGAGCTCGACGTAAAGATCGGCGGAAACGAAATCGACCGGCTGCGACGCTGGCACAAACTGGGGAAATTGTCGAAGTCGCGAGGAATGCTGCGGCGGCATTTTCCGGAGACCTATTCCCCCCGCATGATCGCCAAGCTGATTCGGCAGGGAATTCTACAGAATGCGCGGTTCGCCGCGGCTGTTCTGGTACGGGGAGTGAAACACAACAAGAAGGACGATCAATACTCGCTGATCCGCAGCGATTGCATGTTTCCCACGCTATATCAGATACGGCAGCAGGGACGACTCACGACGCCAGTGGCCTACGCCACGGCGCACGTTGCGGCGCTCTTCATCAAGTTTTTCCCACGCGAACTTGCCGGCGTTTTCGCGCCGGAGATGCTGCCCGCCGAAACCCGGCGAGCCATTCTCGCGGGTGTCCGCAACGGCGGCATCCGGATCACCCACAAGACGACCGTATTAAAACAGACGAGTGAGGACGAGGAAGAATTCTAGCCCGTCAGACGCGCTTTCCTATCCGCTGGCAAAGCGCGTCTGACGGCGCCTATTCGAATGGACGATCAGTCCGCGGAGGCGGGCTTTGCATTGCCAGAAAAGTGGATGGTGATCAGGAACCCATTGGTTCCATCGTAAGAAAACTTGTGGCCGTCCCCTTCGAAAGCTTCGTGCTTGCTCTTCCACATGCGGAAGCCATCGTTGGATTGCGCCCCCCAGTATTTCAAGTTGTGAACGACGACTTCGTGGCTGGGATTATCGCCCTTGACTTTTTCAAGGATGACTTCGCCTTTGCCGTCGCTCATCTTGGCATGCGCGACACCGGTCTTGGCGTCTACGTTCCATGAAAATGCCGCGGTCTGCACGGCCTTTTTCTGCCACGGAATCGGATAGAGCTGGCCGAGGACATCGGCAAGCGCCGCCTGCTGCTCCTGGCTGACGCTGGGATCAAAGTTCACGACTAGCCAGGAGTCCTTACCTGTGGTCCAGTCGCTGCCCAGATCGGTAGCGATCCAGACCTTGGCGCCATCCAACTTGACGTCCTTGTAAGAGCCTTTATCCACTTTGAGAACGAGGTTGGCACGGCAGAAATGCTCTTCCGCGTGGTGCTCGCCCATTGCCATATGGTTGGTGGAATGATCATTGAAATAGCAGGGACAGAACATGTCGCAGCTGCAGGCTTCGATGTAGCTAGCGGTCACATCAAAATCAGGTTTGGAAGTTTTCTCCTGCGCGGGAGAAGTGAAGTAGATGAAGCTGGCGGCAAGCGCAAAGAGAGGAAGTACAAGGATTCGAGACATACGGGGCATCTTTCCCTCCAAAGAAAATGTGTCTTGAAGCGCCCAACCGGGATTACCGTGAGTCTACTCTCAAGGGCGATGTCGATTCAAGGAGTTCATCCAGAACTGGCAGTAAAGGATGGGGCGCATGCCCAATCGATGAGTTCAGCAGCAGCGATTGGGCTTGGAATAGCGGCGGTTGAGCTGCTCGACGTAGAATTCGGCCGGCGTTAGCGGGCGGCACGAACCCGTTTGTCCGCTTTTCGAACGGAGGTAGTCTTCATAGGCCGCATCGCCGCACCATTCGCGAAGGCCGCGCCAGAAGCGACGCAGGAAACGTGAACTAGATTTGGCGGCGCGTCGCATCAGTCGTCTCCATGGGCGGCGCCGGGGAAATCCGGGGCCCAGCGCGTAGCGATGTACGGCGATTCGTGAAGCACGGATTCCTTGCGGCGGCTGAGCATCGCATACCAGTGTGCAAGCGCTTCGAGAATCAGAACGAGAATCATGGCAGCGAGAACGCCAGTGACCGCAGCATCGAGGCGCTGGTTGAAAATGAGGCGCTGTGTTTCGGCAATTTTCTCTGCGGGAATCTTACCGGCCGCAATTTGCGTGGCCAAAGTTCTGGCGTACGCGAGAAAGCCGATGCGCGGATTGGCATCGAAGATTTTTTGGTAGCTTGCGGTCATCGTGATGGTGACGAGCCACGCCATCGGCAGCAGCGTCACCCAGATCCACCTAAGGCGGCCCATTTTCATCAAGATGGTTGTGGCCACCACCAGCGCGACGGCAGCGAGCAATTGATTGGAGATGCCGAAGAGCGGCCACAGCGAATTGATTCCGCCGAATGGATCAACAACGCCTTGGTAAAGAAAATAACCCCACAGAGCCACGATGATGGCGCTGGACAGTAGGACGCCAGGCATCCAGCCCGTGCGGCCAAAGGGCCTCCAGAATCGGCCGCCGAGATCCTGAACCATAAAGCGCCCCACCCGCGTCCCAGCGTCGAGCACCGTAAGAATAAAGAGAGCTTCGAACATGATCGCGAAGTGATACCAGATGCTGAGGAGGCGCTCGCCTCCGATGGTGCTCGAAAAGATTTGCGCCATGCCCACGGCGAGCGAGGGCGCGCCGCCGGCCCGATTCCAGAGCGTGATCTCGCCGACCTTGTGAGCGAGATCGCTCATGGTTTGCGCCTGCAACGGATAACCCCAGCCGCTGATCGTTGCGGCAGCCGCAGCTCCGGAGCTACCGACGATACTGGGCGGGCTGTTGATCGCGAAATAGACGCCAGGTGGCATGGCGCACGCAGCGACCATAGCCATCACGCCCACAAACGATTCAAGCAGCATCGCGCCGTAACCGATGAAGCGGGCATGACTCTCGCGAAGAATCATCTTCGGCGTCGTGCCGGAAGAAATCAGCGAATGGAATCCGCTGATTGCACCGCACGCAATGGTAATGAAGCAAAAGGGAAAAATTTTACCGGCAAAGACTGGGCCCGTGCCGTCAATGAAGCGTGTGAGCGGCGGCATTAGGACTTGCGGCCGAACAAACAGAATTCCGGCAGCAAGAGAAAAGATGGCCCCAGCCTTGATAAATGCGCTGAGATAATCGCGCGGCGCCAGCAGCAGCCAGACCGGCAAGGCGGATGCAGCGAAGCCGTACGCAATGATGGTGAAGGCCAGCGCGACGCCGCTCAGCGTGAATACGCGGGCCCAGGATGGAGAGTCGGCGACCCACTGCCCGGCGACAACCACAAAGAGGACGAGCGCGACTCCCAGGACGGAAGCTTCGAGGACACGGCCAGGCCTTACGAAACGAAGATAAAGCCCGAGAAGCAGGGCAATGGGGATAGTCATCGCAAGAGTGAAGGTGGCCCAGGGAGAGGACTTGAGAGCGTTCACGACAACGAGGCCGATCACGGCTAGAAGAATCGTCATGATGGCGAGCACCGCCAGTTGCGCGATGAAGCCGCCGCGCTCGCCAACTTCTTCGCGCGCCATCTGGCCTATCGATTTTCCGTCACGCCGAATCGAGCAAAAAAGAATCACGAAATCCTGCACGCAGCCTGCAAACGCCGCTCCGGCAATCAGCCAGAGCGTTCCCGGCAAATAGCCGAACTGCGCGGCGAGCGTCGGTCCGACGAGCGGGCCAGGTCCCGCTATGGCGGCGAAATGATGGCCGAAGAGAACCCATTTGTTGGTGGGAACGAAGTCGCGGCCATCGTCGTGACGTTCGCAGGGAGTGGCGCGCGTATCATCAAGCGTGAGAACTTTGGCGGCAACGAAGGCGGAATAGAGACGGTAGGCCACCAGATAACAGCACACCGCAGCCACAACGAACCAGGTGGCATTGAGCGGTTCGCCTCGGTGCAGCGCGATAGAGCCGAGCGCGCCGGCGCCCAGAGCTGCAACAACAGTCCAGCCGACAATGCTGAAGACGCCCTTCATCTTGCCGGATTCGCCGGGATGCTGGATTTAATGAACTGCGCAATATCCGCCTTGAGCTTGGCAAGCGAGGGCGGGTGGACGTACATCATGTGACCAGCTCCGTAGTAGGCGCCGCTGAGATGGGCGCGCAACGTCGGGTCGAGACTGAGGTGATCGAAGGTGTAGTCTGCGGCAAAAAACGGCGTGGCCAGATCGTAGTAACCCTTGGCAACGAAGACGTGAAGGAACGGATTTTGCGTCATGGCCCCGCGCAGCGTTTCTGCGACGTTGACATAGCGATTTTCATACGGCGCGTAATTCCAAGGACGCACGCGGCCGGTCAAGACTTCGTAGGGCAGGTCGCTGTCAAACTTGAGGTCGTTGCGCACATAGTCGTTCAACATGCCCGAATACGGGCCAATGATCGCCGCGATGCTGGGGTCAAACTCCGGGCGTTCACCTGCGGCGTCGCGATCGATACCGGTAAAACGCGCGTCGATGCGGCCGATGGTGCGGCGTTCACTGCGCAAGAGTTCTTTCGTGAAGCGCTGGATTTCAATGCGCAAATTGGTGCGGTCGACGTAGTCGGGGGAAAGTCCGGTCAGGCGCGCAACCTTCTGTAGGATCTCCGCTCGCCGGGCGCTGGGCAGAGCATCGCCGGTCATGAGCGCATCTGCGTATTCTCCAACGGCAAACTTACGCGATTCTTCGATGGCCTTTTGAACTTCGCCGCCTTGCAAATCCGGAGGAAGTTTCTTGTGATACCACGCGATGGCGGTGTAGGTCGGCAAATAGAGGATATACGGCAGGTCATTGCCGGCGTCGAACTCGGCCGTCTCGAAATTCAAGATTGAAGAAATGAGGACGATGCCGTTGAGATACATGCCATAGCGCTGCTGGAGATAGCCGGAAAGGCCGGCTGCGCGCGTGGTGCCATAGCTTTCTCCGGCAAGAAATTTCGGCGAGGACCAACGCTTGTTGCGCGTGGCATACAACCGGATGAAGTCGGCAACGGACTCGACGTCTGGCGTTATGCCGTGAAATTGCTGCGGCGGCTCGCCGGGAACGGCGCGGCTGTATCCCGTCGAAACGGGATCGATGAACACAAGATCGCTGATGTCCAGAAGCGACACGTCGTTGTCCACCAGCTTGTAAGGGGGCGGAAGGAGGGCGCCCGCATCGCCCATCTGCACGCGCCGCGGGCCGAAGAGGCCAAGATGCAGCCACACGGATGACGAGCCGGGGCCGCCATTGAAGCTGAAAGTAAGCGGCCGTTGGCTTGGGTCGTTAACATCATCCTTGGTATAGGCGACGTAGAAGATGCTGGCCTTGGGCGTGCCGTCTTCAAGCTTCAAGAGAATCGTACCCGCCGTTGCGGTGTACTTGATCTCTTGACCGCCGATCTTCAGAGAGTGTTTGGTCTGAACGATTTTTTCCTCGGGAGTTGGCGGCTTCTTTTCTTCTTTCGGCTTTTCCGCAGCTTTATCTTGCGGTGGCTGCTGCTGGGCAAGACTCTGATTCATTCCCAGGAAAAGCAGAACGACGGAACCCAAAAGGCGAATTAAAGGCTTCATATCCGGCGGAGCTCCCTTTCAAACCTTCACAAACCGAAAATCTGTGACGTGCGGCATCGTATGCGAGAGTACCCGCAGCGTCAATCGTCTGGGATGCTGCGCTCCTTCCTTTATCGACTTCTTTTGCATCTCACGCGTTCACGGATACAATGCGTCCCTCGGATAGACCGTCCGTCCAAAGGATCGCCCCATGCGCCGCGTTGAACTGCCTGCCGCAATTTGGCTTCTCGCCGCCGCGGCGATATTGCTGATTGCGTCCTCGAGCACCGCGCAGCAAAAAGCCGAACCACAGCACCCGAAGACGCTTCAGGAACTGCAGCAGGCCATGAAAGACGTGCTGAACAAAGAACACGTTCCCGGAGCGGGTGTGGCGCTCGTGGCAAATGGCGCGGTTCTCTGGTGCGGCGGAATCGGCGAAGCTGACATCACTACGAAACGACCTGTCAGCTGCGATACGGAATTTCGCGTAGGCTCGATCAGCAAGACCTTTGTCGCGCTGGCTCTGCTGAAATTGCAGGAAGAAGGAAGGATCAATCTGTACGCAAGGTTGCAGGATGTTGTACCGGAAATCCCGTTCAGGAACCGCTGGGAGGCGATGCGTCCCGTTCGCATCGTGCATCTCCTCGAACACACCGCGGGATTCGACGACATGGAGCCGAGCGAAGTTTACAACTTGCGCGATCGCTACGATTTTCCACTGCTCGACGTGTTCAAGCGATTCAAGGAACCACAGACAGCGCGCTGGCCTCCCGGCACTCGAATGTCCTATTCGAATCCGGGGAATGCGATCGCGGGCTACCTGATCGAAAAAGTCACGCGAAAACCGTTCGATCAGTACATCCGCGAAACGTTCCTGCGGCCGATGGGCATGGAGCATGCTGACTATCCCTTCACCGACGCAAACCGCGCCTTGCTTGCGACTGCCTACGAAGGAAATCCGCCGAAACCTTCTGGATATCCGTTCATCTACCTGCGGCCGGCGGGAGACCTAAAAGCTTCGCCGGGGGAACTGGCCAAGCTCGTGCAATTTCTTCTGCGGCGCGGGAAGGCGGAAGACGCGCAACTGGTGAATTCCGAATCGATCCTACGCATGGAAGCGCCGGAAACCTCGCTTGCGGCGAAAAACGGCCTTCGGCTTGGCTATGGCCTCTGCAATTACGCAAGCGTTGAAGGCGGCGTGGTGACGCACGGCCACGACGGCGGAATTGACGGCTTCATTTCCTCGTACCGCTACATGCCAGAGCAAAATTGGGGCTACGTTGTCCTGCTGAACAGCGACAATTCCCAGCAGGCACTCGAAAGCTTGAATCACCTGGCCAGCGATTTCCTTTCCAAAGATTTTTCGAAGCCGCAGATGGCCGCGATCAATCTTCCGGCAAGCGAGCTGGAGAGATTCGCTGGTTTTTATGCCCCGCGCGCGCCGCGAAGCCAGCTATTTGCATTTTTGGATGACCTGGCCGGGGGGACGCGCATTCGCGTGATCAACGGCAAGCTGACCCGCTCTGGGCTCTTTGGACGGCCAGAGCCGCTTCTCTATGTTGGCAAGAACCTCTTTCGCGGGGAGAAAGAGCCGGAAGGAACGGCTGTATTTTTTGTCGCGCAAAATGGCGATTGGGCAGTCTCGGGCGAAGGCGTTCCTTACAGCGAGCGGAGCTCCCTCGCCCTGCCCTTTCTTCGCATTGCGCTGCTCTCACTTTGCCTGTTCTTCATGCTGACTTCTTTGCCGTACGCGCTCGTTTGGCTTTTCTTGAAACTCATCGGCGCCATGAAGGACGTGCGCCACCTCACAGTCCGCGTCGTGCCGCTGTCTGCGACGCTGGCGCTGCTCATCGTGCCACTCTGCTTGATGAGACTCGGCGGCACGCAATTCGGCTCGTTCAACATTTGGACTGTGGGGATCTTCTTCGGAACATTTTTCTTCCCGTTGTTGTCCATCCTTGGGCTGATCCTGGTTCTGCGCGTGCCGAAAGAGGAGATCCACCGCGCCGTGAGGATCCATTCGCTCCTCGTTTCGTCGGCCTGCTGCGCACTCACGGGTTTCCTTTGGTCGTGGCACTTGCTCGCGTTGCGATTGTGGGCGCCGTGACACGAGCTGCCGCTATCAAGTCGAACGACCAGCAATGTAGTTACGCGTGATCTTGTCCACCGAGATGGTTCCGGCTTGCCGCATGATGGTGCGCAATTCGCGGCGCAGGATTTCTAGTACTGCCTCGACGCCCGGCTGACCGAAGGCGGCCAGCCCCCATCCGTGAGGCCGCCCTATGCCAACAGCTGTCGCTCCAAACGCGAGAGCTTTGAAAACGTCCGTGCCGCGCCGGATGCCGCCGTCCACAATGACGGGGATTTTCCCGGAAACGCCTTCGATCACTTCGGGCAGGCTTTCGATCGTGGGACGAAGTGTTTCTTCAGCGCGCCCGCCATGATTCGAGACCATCAGACCGTCCACGCCGTGCTCCACCGCGAGCTGCGCATCTTCGCGCGTGACGATGCCCTTGATCAACAGCTTGACGGTTACAGTATCGCGCAGCCGTTTCACGAAATCCCAATTCATGTTCGGAGGTTGCACGGCGGTGACCTTCGAAAGATCCAGGCCATTAAGCATCGGCTTCCGGGCTGCGTATGCGGCGAAGCCTCCGGTGCCCGCTCTGGGCCTTCCACGCGCAAAGCCCGTGTAAGCGCTCTGATGACAAGCGGAGCATTCCCTTTTGTCCACAAGTTGCGAACGAAATAAAGTCTCGCGGTTGCTGCCCTCCTGCAAGTCCACGGTGAGGACAATCGCGGGGGAGCCGGCGGCCTCGGCGCGCTTAACGATGGCCCGGCTGACTTCCCACACATTCGTTGGGTAAAGCTGCTGCCAGACGGGTGTACCCGCTGCGGCGGTTACATCTTCAATGGATGAAGTAGCGACCGTGGACAACATCATGAGATGGGCCTTGGCACGGGCGGCCCGGGCCACGGCGACTTCCCCTTCAGGATGGAAAGCTCTTTGAGCACTCACCGGCGAGAGCACAATCGGTGAGCTCCATTTTGTGCCGAAGAGACTCACGGACATGTCGAGGTTCTCGACATCAACGAGGCGGCGTGCTCGAATCTGGATGCGCGAGTACCCTTCGCGATTCGCTCGCACCGTCCCGTCGTCGTCCACGCCGGTTGCGAGATAACCAAAGTGTGCTGGAGGCAGTATCTTGCGCGCCGCAGGCTCAAAATCCATCACGTCGAAGGCCTGATCGGGAGATGTAATTACCTCGTCGGTTTGCTCTAAGGAATCGAGCCAGGCAAGAAACCTCTTCTCGGTAACTACGCCCCTCGCCAGAAGGCTTGAGAATGAACCAGCAAGAAAGCCCGGGCTGGCCAGCAGCGGACTTGCCGAAAGCATCCTTAGAAATTTTCTCCGAGTTTTGACCTGTTCGATTGCGCGATTCATAGTGCTTCCCCTTTTCTACTTCTGCGACGAAGTGAAGTGCACTAGCGGATAGAGGTCGCGAAAGACTTTGGCGGCCTCGTGCGGAAAAGTAGCTCGAATAGCTACGGAAGGGCTGAATTTGCGCCGTACGATCCACGCCAATATCTTCTTCCAATCCTCCGGACTCGTGGGCCAACCATCGTGCTTGGTCCACTCGCCCTTCACCGTCGTGTACCAATAGCTTTCGTAGCGGCGGCCAAGACGTTTCTTCTGTTTTGCAACCCAACGGGAATCCGCCATCACGCGCGGCTCGGCGATCAGCGCAATCGTGGACTCTCTCCGCGTCCCTCCCGAATAGATTCGGAAGCCCGCCGTCACTGTGTTCACGGTAAGGCCAACATAAAGCTGCCCAGTTTCCCGTTTTACTGGCGGAGGAACGGAGAACTTCAGGTACATATGGGTTTTGTAAAGCGTCTTGTCCTTCGCAAAACGAATGTCCCGGTTGATCCGCGAAAAATTCGCGCCAGTGCGGCCGGAGGTATCGAAACGAGAATCGAGTTCCAGCGCCGTGGGCGCGAGTTCCTCCAGCAAGCGCCGGAAAGGCTGAACGATGGCGGCCTGATAGCGGTCGCGGTTCGCTTCCATCCACTCCTTGTGGTTGTGGCGGCCAAGGTCTTTGAAAAACTGAAACGTTTCGCGGGTAAACACGGACTTCTTCGTTGCCATGGGGCCTCAGTCTCGAATGCTGGTGCGGCGCGGTGCCCCACAGCGTACACGATTCCCGGGCGGGGTCAATTCATCGGTCAATCCAGATTGGCCCTTGCCGCGGTGCCCCGGCAACCGCTAGTCTGCGGGAATGAGCAACTTTACTCCGACCGAAAGAACAAAAGTCCGGCGCAAGCCCGAGCGCGGCAGTTACGACCGCGAACTCATCTACTCCATTCTCGATGAAGCATTCGTTTGCCATCTGGCTTTCATTGCCGACGGCCAGCCGTTGGTCGTCCCGACAAACTATGTGCGTGTCGGCGACAAACTCTTCCTCCACGGCTCCACGGCGAGCCGCCTGATGAAAACCTTGGCGAGTGGCGCGCCATTTTGCTTGAGCGTGGCGCTGCTCGACGGCATCGTATGCGCGCCGTCGGCGACGGGCCATTCCGTCAACTACCGCTCCGTCGTGGTGATGGGCAAGGCCGATCCGGTTGAAGGCGAAGCCGCGAAGCTGGCTGCCATGCGTGATTTTGTCGAATACGTGATCCGCGGCCGCTGGGCTACCGTGCGTCCGCCAACCGAGCAGGAATTGAAGGGTACGATGGTGGTGTCCGTGCCGCTGGTGGAAGCCTCCGCCAAAGTGCGCACCGGCTTTGCCGTGAACGATGATGAAGATTATGCAGTGCCGGCGTGGACCGGCGTGATTCCAATGAAATGGTCATCGGAAGCGCCTATGCCAGACCCGCGCGGCAACACCTCTATTGCTCCGCCGCCAAATATCCAACACTATTCGCGGCCGCAGTAGGAGCGATTTCTGCAACCATTTTGCGTCGGGGAAAATAGGAACAGACCTTCTACTTTTTGCTGGTGGAACCCGCGAACGCCGTCGCCACGCCAAGCGAAATCAACATTCCGCCGGAAACATAGCGTTGCGTGCGCATCCAATGTGTGCTGCGGCTTAAGCGTCGCGCAACGGTCCCCGCAAACAAAGCCCAAAGGCTGTCGGTCGTGACGCCCATTACTGCGAACAGCGTCCCAAGGAAAAGAATTTGCAATGCTACGGTCCCGCGCGAAGCGTCCACGAACTGGGGAAGAAATGCAAAGAAAAAGAGCGCCGTCTTTGGATTCAGAACATTCACGACGATGCCTTGCCCAAAGACACGGCCCAGCTTAGTGCGCGGAGTCTCCTCCGAGAGTTCGAGAGACTCGGTGCCACGCAGTTTTTGCACTCCCAGATAGATCAGATACGCCGCGCCGAGATACTTTACGGCCGAGAATGCCACCGCCGAGGACATCAGCAGGGCTGACAAGCCCACCGCCGCGGCAGCGACATGAACGAGAGTCCCTACGCCGATACCAAGTGCAGAAACCAAACCGGCGCTCCTGCCCTGTCCGATGCTGCGGCTGGTCACGTAGAGAATTGCGGGCCCAGGTACCGCGAGCAGGACTAGGGCTGCACTCATAAAAAGCAGGAGAGACGAAAGATTGGGGATCATTGCTATTCTGACGTGCACTTTCAGCAGCCGTAAGCAGAACCGTTCACCGTGCGCGGCTGGGTCCTTGAAGGCTCAGTGGCACCCGCAACCGCCGCCGCAACAACTGCCGCCTCCAGAAAACCCGCCGGAGGACTTAGCCAAAGCGCCGTTGCTCGACCCGTTCGCCGAGCTGAAAACGGAGAGTTGGATCGCATTTCTCTTGCCCGCGCACTTCGGGCAGGCAATCTCCTGCGCCTTGTTCAGCACGATCTTTTCAAAGTGCGTCTGGCAATCCTCGCAAATGTATTCGTAAATCGGCATCTCTCTAACCTCGGAATCTCGAAGTTCATTATATCCAGCTGAAACGCCTGACTCCGGCCATCATATCCACCAAAATGCAGTCAAAATCAATCGCAAGCACGGTCAGTGCCCCAAGTACTCGTGTTTCTTTTCGCCCGAACAGTGCGAGTCCGAAGGGGGTCAAACGGTTCACCTGAGAAACGACAAACCCCGCACAAGGCGAGGGCTGCCATTCATGCTGCGAAGTTGGACAGGATACTTTAGTCGCCGGCGACGGCTTCTGCGGCCTTCTCGTCGGTTTTGCCGTTCCCGTTGGAATGCCCGTTGCCATTACCATTGGCCGGAGCAATTGTGACCGGTTTGCCAGCATTGGCGAAATTGGCAGGCACGGCCTTGGCGATGTCGCTGACGGTTCCGATCTGTACGACCGTGGGCTGGGGCTTCTTCAGCACCAATTCTTCGTAGATCGCGCGAACTTTGGCCTGCTCTTCGTAAGCCTTCTTGCGGCGAGCGCGATCTTCTTCCGCTGCGGTCAGCGGAACGTCATGCTCCAGGTGGCGAACTCGCGCTGCGTCTTCCGAGTCGATCTTCAGCGAATGCTCGTAGTTCTGAAGGTTGACGTTCTTGCCCTTGGCGTAGATTTCATGCTTACCATGCGTCTTGTACCACTCGGCCACCGTCGCATTCTTGTGCATGTTCTCGATGATCTGCCGCCATCCCACGCCGGTGTTGTACGCGCAGAAGCTGATCTCGCCCTGCTGCGTGGCGTACGGAATGATGCACATTTCCGTGCGGCGGAAGTCGTAGTTGAACAAATCCTGGAACCACATTCCCGCGATGAACAGGAAGTTCCACGGATCGCTCTGGCGGCGCTTCATGGCGTCTTCGTAAGTGCGCTGTGGAGACGTACGGCCATACTTCGTTTCGGACTTCTTCGTGAGCGCCCAGGTCTTATCGAACTTCTTGAAGAGGTCGTACAGCTTGAGCCCCTTCGGCCCCTGGAACGGGTGATAGTTCTTCAAGAGGGCCATGGCCATCATGAAGTTCGAGAAATTCTTGCCGCGAGCCGCGTCTGTAATCGCTGTCACGTCTTTCGTAAGTTGCTCGGCATCCAGGAAGCGCGGAACCGGCGCCCATTCCTTCGTCTCCTTGTTGATCATCAGCGCGGTGCCTACGCCGCAATTCGGGTGGCAGCCGCAGGAGAGCGAGCCCCAATTCGACTCTTGCCCCTTGACCATGTCCGAAAATCCGGCAAACGTGCTGATGAACGAAATCGGGAACCAATCGCGCGTCGGCTCGACCTTGCCCACCTGGCTGCTGACGTCCTTTGCAAGGTGCGAAAGCGTGTAACGCTGGCGCAGGCGGCGTTCCGGAGTAATGTCCTCGTCGCGCCCGGTAAACGAAACCGGCTGGAAGCTGACGAACGCGATCTTCTTGGGGTTTTCCATCGCGAACTTCACGACCGTGCCCACCTGATCGTTGTTCACGTTGTTGACGATCGTCACCACAAGCACGATTTCGATGCCCGCTTCGTGCATGTTCTCGATGGCGCGCAGCTTAACGTCGAACAAGTTGCCGATCTGCCGGTGGCTGTTGGCGTCGTTGCCGATGCCGTCGAATTGCAGGTAGGCATACCGCATGCCCGCCTCGAACGCCTTCTTGCAGAACTCCTTGCTCTTGGCAAACTCAATGCCGTTCGTCGCCGCTTGCACGCTGTTGTAGCCGATCTTGCGCGCGTAAGCGACCGCATCCAGGAAGTACGGGCTCATGGTCGGCTCGCCGCCGCTGAACTGTACGGACATTTGGCGGCGCGGCTTGATCTTCAGCGCGTTGTCCAGGATTTCCTTAACCTCTTCCCAGCCCAACTCATGCACATAGCCAACTTGGTTGGCGTCCATAAAGCATGGATCGCACATCATGTTGCAGCGATTCGTCAGGTCGACCGTAAGCACCGACCCGCGGCCATACCGCACCGTCGAGGAACCATGCTTGTGGAGGTCTTCGTCGTTGTGCGCAGGGATGTCACGGCCGGGGAACTGCTTCTCAATCCAGCTGAGGAACCTGGAGTCTATGGCCATCATATCTTCATAGTGGCCGTGGAGCGGGCAATCCTTCACCATCCAGACTTGCCCGTCGCGCTCGATAATCTGCGCCTTGATTTCGCCGACCTTTTCGTGCATCAGGTCGCGCCAGTCTTTTTTGCCGGCGATGATCGCTTCGCGCGCTTCTTTCACGCACGCGGGGCAAAGCGAATCCGTCTGCCGCGGGAAGCCCAGCGTCGGCTTGGTCTTCTCCCACGATTTCAGCAGCGGCTTATCCGACCACTTCGGCGTTACCGAAGGATTGGGATTGCGCTTGTTGAAGAACTGGATGGTGTTAAACGTGATTCCAGCCGTCTTGCAGATGACCCAATCAAACGTCCTCGCGATTTGCGTGCCTACTTGATTCGGCATAAACCTCTATCCTCCACTTTCCCGGAATCCCTACCACTTGACCTAGAGTTAAATCGAGCCCATTCAATCGCCGGAACCAAGCCCAAACGACTGCCCCCGGGCTCACTTTTGTGTGCCTTAAAACCGTACCACGAATACCGTAGTACGCCCAATAAGTCTTTCGACACCTATAGCTTGCCGGTTACCGAGGATGGAAGCCAGCAACTTGCATTGAACGGTCGAAATTGGGCATTAAACAGCAATAGGGAGCAGCCAACTGCAATTTTCCGTAATGCGAAAAGGGGGTTACTCGTAGTCCGAATGGGCTGGAACTTTCCACTTCTGGGGAAGATTTCTGCAGCACTTCGAGAGAGACTTTCTACTCATTGAGCGCCGGCCGGAGAACCGCGATGACGAAATGCGCGAAATTTGACGCCCCTTCATCCAATTGCAGCCAACGCACCACGCAATGCTCCGCCAAGTACTTCGCAACGCGTAGCTCGGCAATTCCCAGATGCTCCGCGAGCCGCGGCTTGATTGATTCCATTCCGCGCCGGCTTGATCCGCGCGATAAGTTGGCGATGGCGATGCGCAGCGTCTGGCAAGCTTCCACGTAGTAGTAACTCGTCAAGTCCGAATCCGTCAGCACAAATACACCTGGCCCCGCAGGAGCGCGATCCGCTTCTTCCAGTTTGGCGGGCGGGCAAGTCATCAGTCTGCGAAACTGCATTTCCAACAAAGAAATCCGGGAAGAGAGCCCGGGATCGCCGTAACGGCCCTTCATGCTCGGTCCGCCCGGCTCGCCAATCGGCTCGACCGGCAGGCTGGGTATCGCGCGGCTGTGTGTTACTCGAGAAGGAGTTGGTTCGGCCGATTCCTCGAAGACGGCGGGCGGCAATCCGCGTCGCGGCGCAGGCGCTTCTATAGTGTGTTGACTTGGAGCAACCGCCGGTTCCCTCACGGCCCCGCCTTTGCGCCGGTTCCGGCCCCCGCGGCGTCCCCGGCGACGGCCTTTTCTCTCAGGCCCGACAGACACTGGCGTATGCGCTGTGCTCTCTGCTGCCTGTTGGATTTCGCTACTGACCGCCACCGATGATTCGAGCGCTTCTGGGTTCTGTTCGAATGGCAAACCCGGCTCCGCGGTCGAAACCGCGGGCGGAGTCAGGGCAAACTCCGCACCTGCGGGAACTCCCGATTCCAACGGGATCTCGCCCGGCGCTCCACCAAGCCGTACCGCTGCTTCCTGCGCCTTGACTTTCCAATCAGCGCGGCGAAATCTCTCCGCCGCCGCTGAGTACCACTTTGCGGCATCGCCATTCTGCCCGGAAGACTCAAAATACTTCGCCAGCTCGAACGCCACCATGGCGTCCCGGGTCTTTTGAAAGAGATTCGAAAGTTGCCCCGCGGGATCCTTGCTGGTGCGCGCTCGCCGGATGCGGGCGGTAATCTGTTTCCAGTCGGTCATTTCTTGCTTGCATTGTAACAGCGGAACGTCCCAGCGGCCAGTAAACTCCGTTCGCGCAAGAGAGCGTTACTTTTCCGCGCAGAAAGTGCTTATCGATTGACGGCATGAAGTTTACTCAGTATTCTGCCATCAGCCCTCTTGGAGGAATTGGATGACGCGACTGCGCGTTGACCGTTTTACGGTCACCAGCAGTAAAGTTCGTCTTACGGGCACGAGCAGCAAGGACCATTGTGCGGCCGTAGGCAAAATGGATCGTGTTGCAGTCGCCAGCCGCAATGGCTTCATCACAATTTCGAAAAGCTTTCTCGCCTTGCTCGTCTCATTCTCGCTCCTGACCACGCCTCTCTGGGCCGCTCCTTCTTCTTGGCTCGGTACAATTGTTTATGCTGATCACGCCCGCTTTGGCACGGGGCCGGCTTCCGTTGGCACAACCATTTTTAGCGGCGATAGACTCAGCACCGACCAGTCCGGCAGTGTCCAAGTTCGTGCTGGTGCTGCCCGTTTTCTCCTCTCCGGCGCGAGCATGGCTACGTTCTCTCAGGAAGACGCGGCTCCAGCCGCAACATTGGCTTTCGGCACTGCCAGTTTCTCGACTGCCAATTCGAAAGCGTTTGCCTTGCACGTGGCGTCTGCTGTAATTCGCCCGAACTCCGATCAGCCTACCATCGGACAAGTTACGGTACTGAGTCCCAAGGAATTGATCGTCAAGAGCACGCGTGGTTCGCTGACTATCGCCGTCGAAGATGACATGCGCGAGATTCCGGAGGGCGCCGCCTACCGCGTCGTTCTCGATCCTAGCCCCGCCGACCCACAGGGTCCGCGCGGAGCGGGCACCAAGGGCTATGGCGGACCGCCAATCAAAGCCGCCAGGAACCGGTTCATCTGGTATGCCGTTGGCGTTGCTGGCCTGATCACCGTTTGGGCCGTTCACGAAGCCCTCGAAAGCCCCGACCGCCCTTAGCTTCAGGTTTCCCCAAAGAAAGCCCTCCCCCTGAAATCTTTTGCACTAGCCTCGCGTTAGCTGTAGGAGTCCCATAGATGGCGCCCACAGTTGAAAACGAGTGGAAAAAAGGGAGCGCTGAACTTTTGATCCTTTCCCTTCTGGAAAATCAGCCACGGCACGGCTACGACATTGTCACGCTGCGAAAAAGTCTACCTGGGACTTTGCTGTGCAGGGTGCCCACGCGCGCCGGCGTTCGCTCCGTCGGGAGGAAGTGCAGAGGCTAAAATAGGGGTGAAATTGGTTTAAAGCACGGCGATTACTTCGATTTCCACCAATGCATCCTTCGGCAAGCGCGCCACCTGCACCGTCGACCGCGCCGGTGCGGCGGAAGTGAAATACTTCGCGTACACTTCGTTCATCGCCGCAAAATCGTTCATGTCCTTCAGAAAAACAGTCGTCTTCACCACGTGATGCATATTGGAACCCGCCGCCTCAAGAATCCCTTTTACGTTTTCCAGCGTCCGTTCCGTTTGCTGACGGATCTCCGCTCCGGCCATCTCCCCGGTCTTCGGATCCAGCGCTACCTGCCCCGACACGTACAAAAACCCGTTCGCCCGGATAGCTTGCGAATACGGCCCGATGGGCTTCGGCCCCCTGTCGGTCAGTATCACGTCTCTCATGGTGCGGTCTCCTTTTCAGATGGGGTCGTCGTCGCGTTCAGATGGGGCGTCGCTGCGGCCCTTTCCTGGTAGCGCGCGCGAAACTCTTCCGGCACTCCCGGCCGCTTCATCCATAACCGCACGAACTCAGCGGCAGTCTGATGTGTCTCCTCATCGAAAGCGGCTATCAGATCGCTGAGTTCCAAGTCTCGCTCTCTGCGAGAATACAACATGTGGCTGATCGCCTTTCGAAACACGTCCCGCCCGAAGCGGTCCTCCAACGCATAGAAAAGAAGAAAACTCTTTGCTCGCACCACGGCTGGCTCTTCCTGCCCTCGCGCTGCGGCTTTCTCCGGGATCAATTGCAGCGCTCGGCGAATCGTTTCCACGCGCGAATCCGTTCCTTCCGCGGCCTCGAGTCCAATCGACGTCGCGAAGGCCGGAAGCGCGGAGAGCGGAGGCTCCTGCTCGAGGAATCCTGGATTTTGCGCGTAACCGAGCCAGCTCGCAGCCAGTGAGGGGGCCGCTGCGACCGCGAGTTTTGGCATGCCTCCGCTGAGATCCACCACCATCGTGTCCGGAGAAACCATTTCGGCAGAGACAGACTCCTTCTCTTCGCCCAACAGCTTGGCCATCGTTACATTGAGATTCGTGAAACATCCAGGCGTCACGGGACATTCCACAATCCATGTTGTGGAGGAACCCTTGCTGCGCGCTCCGAACATGGAATCGTACGCTTCCGTGATTCGAACGAGCGCATCGCTTGCTCCGCGCAACCCTGCGGCCCCTTGCGCTTTGCGCGTCCACAAAATAATCTTTTCCTTACCGCCGATTTCCGAGGACGTGTAGCGCCCCGCAATCACGAAGGGATAATGGTCTTTCGCGCTCTGGGAAGCGCGGACTTTCGTCTCTCCGTTTTTTCGTGACGTTTTTGCTTGTAGCCCGCTGGTGTGTACCAGAAATCCTTCCGGCACGCTAACGCTCAACTCCCATTTTGGCGGTGGCACCCCGCCTGTCGCGAACAGGCCTCGCGACGGCAGTAATTCCGGGCTCCATCCCCCGGCTGGCAGAAAAAAAGCATCGTTGGTAAAGCTCAAAGCTGTTTCACCGGCCGCCCCCGGTAAATACTCCACGGAGAGACGCAAAGTGTGCCGCGCGGAAACCTTCCACTGTTGCGGAAGTGAAATCAGTTGGTTTCGCGGACGCTCCGTCGAGATTGCTGTTGTAAGTGTCGTTGCATCCCAGGTGGCGTGAGGCTCCTCAAAATGAAAGCGCCACCGTCCCGGCAAACGTAATTCCAATTCGCTGAGCGGCTGATTGCCCGTATTCTTCAGCGCGTATTCCGCCTCCATTCGAATGCGAGGCTCCGGAGCCGGAACAAACTGCACGCGTACCTGCTGCCTCTCGATGGTGTAGCCGGGACCAAGAGGCGCCACGCACCCCGCCGTCCCGAGCGCCGCCATTGCAGAAAGCGCCACAAGCGCGAAACGCCAATGAATTCGAATGCGCAAAACAATTTGATTGTATCGGGGAAAAGTCAGAAGAAAAAGCCGCGCGCGAAAGTTTGCCGTCCCGAGTCGCGTGAAAAACTCAAAAGGGCGCAGCTCGACGATTTCAGAAAAATGCGGACAATTAGAATCGGAAGAGCGCCGCTACCTGCGCCCGCGCACACGCTTGAAATCCGTTCCGGAATGATTGCGCTGGGCCTCGCGCGATGCCGCTTCCCTGTCGGCTTGCGCGTCAGTCATACCTTCGTTGATGCGTTCGAGAATTTGTTTTTCTGTGAGCCCGGTATTTTTCAGCCTGCCGATTTCCGCGCTGCTCATGGTGCGCTGGCCTTTTAGTCTCCGGTGCAAAATCAGATTGACGGCGGGATCGGAAAGCCCCACCAGCCGCAGCATGACGGCGTCGGTGCTGATCGTATCCAGCTGATCGACTTTTGCAATCTCCAGAATGATTGACTCGGCGTACCCCGCGCGCGCCAGGCTGACGGCGAAATCGGCGCTGCCGAAGGGGTGCTCGTGCTGGTGTGCGTCGGCAACCAGAGTGACGCACGCGTCATCCGTGATCCCGGCTTGTTTCAGTTTTACGAGCTGCGCGACTTCGTTGTCGGAAGTGTTCAGCTTTTTCAGGTCTTCGACGTTGCTGGACCACATTCCCGCCTGATCGAGCGGACGATAATCCGTGAGCGGATGCTTATCGCATCCGCTCGTCCGGAAGAGGACTACCAACCCGAGAAGCATGAGCTTACACCGCATGATTCCATTGTATCGGGGGCAACGGGGAGAACCGGGAAGTGTGCTGTGCGAGATACCCGTGCGAAAGGACAGGTCGGAAAAACTGGGCGCGAAAATTTGGCAAGAGTCATTTGCATGAGTTCAATGGCCGGGCTGGTAGACACGTTCGACGCCGAAAACGCCGGAGATTTTTTTGATATTTGCGAGGATAGTTTCGAGCTGGCGCTTATCGGCGATTTCGAGGTTGGCGTCAATGCGTGCGTTGGTGCGATCGGGGCGGCTTTCGAGGTTGTGAATATTGGAGCCGGCGCCGCTGATGACCGCAGTGATTTCAGCAAGAAGGCCGGCGCGGTCGCGCGCCCGGATGGTGAGCTGGACGGGGAAAGTGGCTTCGGAGCCGCCGCCCCATTCGACGGCGATGCGGCGCTCGGTCTGGTACATCAGATTTTGGACGTTAGGGCAAGTTCGCGTGTGGACGGCGACGCCGCGGCCGCGCGTGATGTAGCCGACAATTTCGTCGCCGGGGATGGGATTGCAACACTTGGCGCGGTAGACGAGCAGATCGTCGTGTCCCTTGACGACCAGCGGCGCTTCGCCGAAACCCAGTATGCGCTTGACGGTTTTAACGAGCGTGGGCTTGGCATCAATGGACTCGTGGTCGACGGGTTTTTCGGGCTCTCCGAGAAGGCGGCTGAGGACGTGGCGAGCAGAATATTTTCCGAAGCCGACGGCAGCGAAGAGATCCTCCGTTTTCGCAAGACCATAATCGGAAATCAGTTTGTGGATGTCCGCTTCTGGAATTTTCTTGAGACTGCGGCCGAAGTGGCGCGCTTCATTTTCGAGCAGGCGCTTGCCCATTTCCGTGGCTTCTTCGCGTTCCTGCTCGTTGATCCAATGGCGAATTTTGCTTTTTGCAGAAGATGATTTTACGAAGCTGAGCCAGTCGCGGCTGGGGTGGTGGCCCTTCTGCGTGAGAATCTCGACCACGTCGCCACTGGTAATTTCGTGGCGCAGCGAAACCATCTGTCCGTTTACTTTCGCGCCTACACACTGGTGGCCCACTTCGGTGTGAACCATGTACGCAAAATCGATGGGAGTCGCGCCGCGCGGGAGTTCCAGCACGCGCCCCTTCGGCGTGAAAGCGTAGACTTCGACCGGAGCGAGATCGACTTTCAGCGTGGAGAGAAATTCTCCCGGTTCCTGAAGCTCTTGCGACCATTCGATGAGCTGACGCATCCAGGTGATGCGCTGGTCGTCATCCTCCGAGGATGGCTTTCCGGATTTGTATTTCCAGTGCGCGGCAACGCCTTCCTCCGCGATGCGATGCATATCCTGCGTGCGGATCTGCACCTCGAAGGGCTGGCCGCTGTGAAGCACGGTGGTATGCAGCGACTGATAAAGATTGGGCCTGGCGATGGCGATGTAATCCTTGAAGCGGCCGGGAACGGGACGCCAGATGTGGTGAACGACGCCAAGGGCCGCATAACAGTTGCGCTCTGAATCGGTGATAACGCGCACGGCGAGGAGATCGTAAACCTGGCCGAGACCGATTTCCTGGCGGATGGTTTTGCGGTGCACGGAGTACAAACCTTTTACGCGCGATTCGAGCTCGGCGGGAATGCCGGCTTCGACGAGCCTGGTCTGGATGGTAGCCTGGACTTCCTCGAGAAATTTTTTGTGCGCGGGCGCCTTGTCGCTGATTTCTTTTTGCAGCGCGAAGAAAGCCTCCGGTTCGAGATAGCGGAACGCCAAGTCCTCCAGCTCGCCGCGGACCACGCTCATGCCGAGGCGGAGCGCGATCGGCGCGTATATGTCCAGCGTTTCGCGCGCAATGCGATGCTGCTTTTCGGGTTCGAGGTATTCGAGCGTGCGCATGTTGTGGAGTCGGTCGGCGAGCTTGACGAGAACGACGCGGACGTCGTTCACCATGGCAAGGAGCATCTTGCGCACGTTTTCCGCCTGGCGCTCTTCGGGGGCCATCATTTTGAGGCGGCCGATTTTGGTTACGCCTTCGACGAGATGGGCAACGTCGGCACCGAAGCGCTCTTCGATGCGAGAGACGGGATACTCAGTGTCTTCGATGGCGTCGTGAAGAATCGCGGCGGTGAGCGTGGTGGCGTCGAGGCGCATATCCGCAAGGATGTGGGCGACTTCGAGTAAGTGAGAGAGATAGGGATCGCCGGAGCTGCGGAACTGGTCATGGTGGCGCTCGGTGGCGATTTCGTAGGCGCGGCGGACCATCCAGGGATCTTCGGAGGGACGGTTCTTGCGGAGCTTTTCGAGGAGTTCTTCGAGACGCGCGTCGAGCTGGCGAACAGCGCGGTCGCGGTTGAAGCTCAACGGGATTTTGTCAGGAGACGGCATGGTTTAGTTTACGCCTGAAAGGGAGCCTCCGGGGAGAAGAGGATCGGAAGTCGACAGTCCCGACCGAGTCGGGATCTTCGATTGAAGGTTGAACGGGGGGTGTGCACCCCCCCATTACATTGATGTTATATCAAAGGAAAGGACTTGCAAAATGGGTTCCACATTGAGTGATTGCAAACAAATGGCAGATGTGCGACACGAGGTGAGTTCCAGAATGGGCGAGTGGGGTACACCCTCCGTTGCGATGAAGTAGCGTGCGAACGTGAAGACGGCGGAAAGAGATCGGGATTGCCGAGCGGCAAACGCGCGCAACTATAGCTGAAACTAAATCACGGGTCAAGTAAGTACTTAGATACCATTCGAAGGGAGCCGGAAGGAATTGAAAACGCCGGGTTTGAGAGGGTTGATTAGCGTGTTTCGAGGAAGAGGAGCAATGCTCGCATGGGAGAGGGACAGGTAGAAGGGGCTGGGCCGTCGAGCGTATGATGCAGACGTTATGGGACAAATTGACGAGCCACGAGAGCGGAAACGGCTTGCAGAATTATACGCAGGCATGGAGAAGGGTGAATTGGAAGAAATTGCAGGAGACGCGGGGTCGCTAACTCAGGTGGCGCGAGAAGCGTTGCGCTCGGAAATGTTGAGCAGGGGGATGGCGGCGCCATCGTTAAGTGCCGGAGCCGCAGAGATTTCCGTCAAGCGTGAAGCGCCGAGCCCCGTCATGATCGCCCGATTTGGCGGTGTGCCGGAAGCGCTGCTGGCGAAGAGCATGCTTGATTCGGCGGGGATCGAATCGTTTTTGGGCGATGAGAATCTTGTGAGGCTAGATTGGTTCTACTCAAACCTAGTTGGCGGGATCAAATTGATGGTTCGCGAGGAGGACGCGGAGACAGCCAGAACACTGCTGAAAGAAAACATTCCGGAAAAGCCGGACGGGAAGCGGACTGAAGAGTGAAGACAAGGGAGTTCCTCGATTGCGAGAAATCGGTTCAGGCGTCGAGCCAGGGAGGGAGCAGGTTGGCGGGAGCGGAGGCGAGGAGAGTGCGCTCGAATTTCCTGGCAACGTCTCTGCGGCTTTCCGGGCGAGATTTGGGGCGCCGGGCGGAACGAAGGGTGACCACGCTACCGAAGACGAACCAGTGGCGGCTACGCGGCCCTTTAAGAAAGGAGCCGCGGTAGCCAAGCGCAGGCTCGGGCGGCGGTTCGATCTCCGCGGGAGGGAGACCGCGCCAGATTTTCTCCAGGCGCGCGCCGATCGAAGGCTTCACTTCCCAAACGGGATCGAGGCGCCCGAAAAAACCGAGGCGCCCGCGGTCCACGCCGCACGTTTGCTAGTTGATTTTGATGTGGCCATGCATGACGACCATGAAGGTGCAGAAGATATTGTACGAGCCACGATCGGCCGTGCGCGAGTCGGGGATCAGATGGCCGCTGTTGTCAACGTCGGTGGCAGGCGAGTTGCCCATCTTGTGTGTCCAGTATCCGGCGCGACTCTTACGATACCAGTGATAATCATGGCCTGGAGAAATGGCGAGGGCAACGAGATGGCCTTCCTTGGGACACCAGGTCGGGACGTCCACTGAAAATATTGATGGTGATGCGAAGCGGCATGAGAGTTCTCCTTTCGAAACTTCGTGGGAGCGAAGGTAAATGAGGAAATTGCGCGACGATGGGAGAGAGCGGTGCGGAACGATCGTCAGCGGCTTGTTATGGAAAGCTAAGTTGCAGAAGGAGAAAACCGGTGTCAAGAGAGAGGCGCAGGAGAGCGCGGAGGCCACGCTGCAGCGCGACGGTACACAATCCAAAGAGCACGGAGAACACGGAGGGGAAAAGAATCGGCATCAGGTTGGGACGGGACTTTCACCCGCTAGCTGCCGAACATGCGCGGCGTACAACGAAAAGGGCGTCCGCGCGCGGGACGCCCAGAGGATAGACCGATTAATTAGAACTGGTTTGCTGGGGCTGCTCGGCGCGCTTCTGCTTGATTTCCTTGACCTTGTCGACGAGGTCGTCAGCCTGCTTCTTCAGGCTGGCACGCTCTTCGGCGCTCTCCACCATGTCCGCCTTGCGGCGATAGAGGAGGTTCAAGTAGGCCATGGCATCGTCGTAGTCAGGCTTGACCTGGATGGATTTCTGCAAGTTGGCGACGCCTTCGTCCACGAAGGGGCCATACTTTGAGGCGTATTCCGCGCGAAGTGCCGGAGGGAGCGGATCGTCGTCCCGGAGCTGCTTGTTGATGTGATCCTTGTTGTAGGCGGCGCGCAGTTCGCCATTGGCACGGTAAGCGAGGGTCCAATCGATGACGCCGATCCAGTAATAAGGCTCGGGGTCATTGGGCCTCAGCTGGATGTGCTTCAGATGGTAGGACTTGGACTCCTCAAATTTTTTGGGATCGAAGGGAGTGCCGGCCATCTGGAAAAGGATGGAGCCAGTGCCATCGATGGCGCTCAGATTGTTGGGGTCCATCTGCAGGACTTTCTTGAACTCCTCGACGGCCGCGTTGCCGAGGCGCATGTTCTGCTCCGAGGGCGCGCCGGGAATGTATTGGCTGGCATAAGCAGTCGCCAGGTAGAGCCTGGCGTTCAGCAAACCGGGATCGAGATCCTTGGCTTTCTTGAAATCCTCGATAGCCGCGTCGTACTGAGCGCCCTTGTAAGCGGCGACGCCCTTATTGAGGAGGTCGCGAGCCTTCAATTTATTGCAGCCGGAGCCACAGATAGCCAGAATCACGAACGCGGCGAAGGCCAAAGCGCGGCGAATTGAATTGGAACTAATCACCGATGATGCATAAGTCATCGAAGCATCCATCCCTGCTGTGCGTGACCCCAAGATGGCCGGGGCCAGCGCCCGGATATTTCACGTCTGCCCTGCGAGGGGCACTCCAAAACGTCAGAAAGCGTTTTCCAGTTCCGGCGTCAGCAGGCCAACCGACGCAACTCCCGAAACGTGCATAACATCAATCACTTTGGCCACGACTCCAAATTCAACCGGCTTGTCGCCACGGATGAAAGCCACGCGCGTCGCACGCGACTTGAAAATTTCCTCAATCCGGGAGCCGAGCTTATCGAAAGCGACCGGCTCCTGATTGATGCGCAGCGTCCCGTTCGCCAAGACTTGAATCACGACTTCATCATCTCGCGGAGGCGCCGGAGCCGTCTCCGTCGAAGGCTGGGGAACCAGGGCCTCTTCGCCCACGGAGTTCGCCCGGATGATCATAAAGATCACCAGGAGCACCAGCAGGATATCGATCAGCGGAACGACGTTCATGTCCGAGACGATACCGCGCTTACCGCCGACTGACATTCCCATCATCCACCTCGCTTTAGGTGACCGCTGAGCGGTCAACGTACCGGGTAAATGCCCCGCGAGGAGGACTCTCACATCCCTACAAAGCGAAGAAAATTTATTGGCCCGCTTCGAGCTTGGCGGTGATCAAACCAATCTTGTCAATGCCGGCGCCGCGCATAATGTCGATGGCGCGGGCAACGTCCATGAACATTACATCGTTATCACCTTTGACGAAAGCGATTTTCTCGGCGCGCTCCTTGAAGATTTCTTCCATGCGCGGACCAAGGCGATCCCAAGTGGTGTCTTCCTGGTTGATCTTGAGCTTGCCATTGTTAGCGATTTGGACGACCACAGTTTTATTTTCGAGCTCGACGTTCTGCTGCTGGTTCGGCGAGGGCTGTGGAACGAGCGTATCCAAACCCTTCGGAACGACCGGCGAGATGACCATGAAAATAATAATCAAAACAAGAAGGATATCGATCAGCGGCACCACATTGGGCGACGAGAGCGCTCCTCCGCTTTCTCCTCCAACATCCATCCCCATAGCGAGTCTCCTGTGGGCCTGAGGTAGAGCGTCTCCCCGGGCCACGAAACCGCGCCAGGTGGGATCCGGCGCGGCACTAAAAAATCAGCAAACGAACGGCACAAACAACTGCCTTACAGCGCTCCTCAATCCGCGGACGGCGGAGGAGGAGTTGACTTCCCGGATTGACTCTTCTCGGTGAGCAAGCCGAGCTGGTCGACACCGGCGGAGCGAATCTCATCGACGACGGCGACGACATCGCCGTACTTGGCGCGAGCATCGCTCTTGACGTAGACGGTCTTGTCAAGCCGGTTGGAGATGCGGTCCTTAACCTGGTCCGTAATCTCTTCCTTGCGGAGCTTGGTATTGCCAAGGAAGATGCTGCCATCGCGCGAAATGGCCACGACGATGGCGTCATCCTTGTCCGCATCCTTCATATCATGTGGATTATTGGTAGGAGCCAAGTCCACCTGATGGGTCTTCTGCAACATGGGCGTCACGACCATGAAGATGATCAGCAAAACGAGCATGATGTCGGCCATGGGAATGACGTTGGGGGCCGCCATCTGGGCACCGGCTTGGGGCTTGTACGCCATGGCCGGTTACTTCTTGGCACCGCGGCGCAGGATGAAGTAGTTGATGAGCTCCATGGAGGAGTTGTCCATCTCGACGTCAAAGGCTTCCACTTTGTTCGTGAAGTAGTTGTAAGCCCAGACGGCGGGGACGGCGACAAGCAAGCCAAAAGCGGTGGTGACGAGCGCCTCAGCGATACCGCCGGCGACCGCGGAGAGACCGGTGGCTTTGCTGTTGGCGATGCCCTTAAACGCGTTCAAGATGCCGACGACGGTGCCGAACAGACCGACGAACGGCGCGGTGGAACCGATAGTGGCGAGGGCCGAGAGACCGCGCTTCATTTCGGCATGGACGATGGCCACGGAGCGCTCCAGGCCGCGCTTGGCGGCGTCAATGACATCGGAGTCCGAAACCTGCTGCGAAGCAGATTGGAACTCGGAGAGGCCAGTGGCGACGACCTTGGCGATGTGGCTCTTCTTATTGCGCTCCGCAATAGCGATGGCTTCGTCAAGCTTGCCGTCCTTGAGAGCGCCGGCAACCTGCTGCACGAAGACGCGAGACTGCTTGCGAGCCGCGCTGTACATGAGGAAGCGGTCAATCATGACGCCGAAGGAATAGATGGAGAGAACAAAGAGGATAAATACAACGACGAGCGCGAGGGTGCCCATGTTCTTGAGCATGTCGCGTAAATCGAAGCTAGGTGCTCCGGCTTCCTGCAGCAAAACTGCAAAGGTGAATAAGGTTGCTACCATTCGTTTGCTCCTTAAGTTTCAAGTGACCCTCCGGCGAGGCCGGCGGGCAACAAGAGTGTTTCGCTGAATATTCCTACCTGGAGCGACGCACCTGTCCCACGACCGGCGCGCCACCCGCACTACTGGTTGAGAGAGAAAATCACGTCAATGGTCGTGTCCACGTCCACCGGTTCGCCATTCAGGAGCGTCGGTTGATAGCGCCACTGGCGTACGGCGTCAAGCGCAGCCTGCTGCAGCAACGGATGGCCGGACATCACTTCCAAAGACTGAATCGTGCCGTCCTTGCCAATAATGGCGTGCAAGCGTACGGTGCCCGAAATGCGCGTCTGGCGCGCGAGCGGCGGATAGACCGGCTGAACGCGGTTGACAATGCGTGCAGCCTGGACGTTGCCACCGACGCGGAGCGGACCAGTCTGGTGCGGTCTCGGCGGAGGCGGCGCTGCACCCATGCCACCGATCACACCGCCAAGCACACCACCCATGGAGCCTCCGGCAACGCCGCCAGGGACTCCACCGGTCATGCCGGTAGCCACATCGGGCTCGGCGTCTTCCTTGATAATTTTTACTTCCTTGGGGATGACCTTCGGCTGCATGAGTTTGCCGGCATCCATCAAATGAGCCTGCGGCTTCACATGGACTATCTGGGCCACCGCGGGAGGCGGCGGGGGCGGCGGCGGAGGCGGTGGCGCTGTCAGCATCGTCGCCATCATGGTCTTGGGGAGCGCTTCGGTGTAGATCAGCGGAATAAGGATCAGTATCCCCAAAAAGGCGACCTGAAAAAGCATCGAGACGACGACGGTCCAAGACTTGTTGGTCTTCTTCGGATTCGGACTGGAAATCACCATTTCTTCAAACATGGGTCCTACCTCCTCCCGGCGGTAGCGAGACGTCCGGGAACATTTTCGCCACTGCGGGTTTTGTTGCCGGCTGCGGGTCCGGTGCCTGCCGCCACGCTCTGGCCGCGCCAACGGTTCCAGGCGACGACGAGCGGAGCAGCGATACCAAAACTGGAGTACGTTCCTACCACAATCCCTACCACCAGGGCAAAGGAGAAAGCACGGAGCACCTGGCCGCCCATCAGGAACAGGACGAGCACGGTAAGGAAAGTCAACCCGCTGGTCAAGATCGTTCGCGAAAGAGTCTGATTGATGGACTTGTTGACCACGTCAGCGAACGATTGGTTGCGCAGCAACCGGTTGTTCTCACGGATGCGATCGAAGATGACGATCGTGTCGTTCATGGAATAACCGACCAAAGTAAGCAGGGCCGCGATGACCGTAAGCGAAATCTCAAAATGCAGCAGCGAGAAAAAGCCCAGGGTAATCAGTACATCGTGAAACACGGCCAAAACCGCCGCCAGCCCAAAAATCATCTTATCGAGCAACCGAAGAACAAACCCTACGAACCCTCTCTGCGCAAGAAAGACCTGGCCGACCGAGCCACCACCCTGAAATCGAAAGGCAATATATACCAGCATGCCGCCCAAAGCATAGAGGGTAACGTAAATTGCCTGCTGGCGAAGCTCGGCGCCAACTTTGGGACCAACAACTTCCACATTGCGAATGCCAAACGGGCCGAGAACATTGCTGTCTTTCAAAGCGGCGAGGATCGGCGCCGTCACGCCTTCGACTCTCGATAGATCATCAAAATTGGTGAGCACGCCGTGGGCGTTCTTGTCGCGATAGTCGAGAATCTTTTTAGCGAGTTGCTGGTAACGATCACCGGCGTTGGCGGAAAGAAGCAGCGGATCCTTTTCGGTGAGCAGCGCAGCGAGTGTAGTCGGCGTGGCGGCATTGAAATTGGGCTTCGATCCAGAAACGCCATAAGCGGCGTTCAGCGCACCAAGCACTTTTACGCGTCCTTCTTCGAGGGCTTGTTCGTCCTGGCCTTTGCCTTCCACGAAGATGACGACTTCATTGGAATTAGGGTCGCCAATGTCTTGGATACTCTGGATTTCCGTGTTCCCGAGGCCTTGCGCGGCGAGGCTGCTGCGAAGCTTGTCAACATTCGGAGGCTGGGCGAAGCGAACATCCACGTTGGTGCCGCCTTTAAAATCGATCCCGTAGCGAATCCCGCTACCGTAAAGAATCGAAACCCACCCGGCGAGGAGAAGAATGCCACTTAAGGCATAGAAATACTTGGCTTTGCCCATCCAGTCGATATTGGGCTGTTTGAAGAGCTCGATCATGCGGCCTTTACTTCCCTTCCTTAGACACCAGAGGAGGTGGAATGTTCCCGGCGCAAAGCCTTCTACCAGGGTAGAAGAATCCGCGCCCCGAACCCACAGCCCACCCGTTTGGATTTGAGTGGGACACTCGCCCCAGAAGTTCTAGTACGCCCTAGATACTCAACTCCGCCTGACGGTCCATCTTCGTCAGGTGATACTGAAAAATCGTTTTCGAGACGTAGACAGCCGTGAAGATATTCGCAACCAAGCCTACAACCAGTGTTATGGCGAAACCGCGGATTGGCCCGGTTCCGAACACCCCCAAAAATGCAGCCGAAACGACGGTCGTGACGTGCGTATCGATAATCGTTAGAAAGGCTTTGTCAAATCCGGCATCAACAGCGGCCGCTGCGGACTTGCCGTTGCGCAATTCCTCTCGGATACGCTCGAAGACAAGGACGTTGGAGTCCACGCCCATGCCGATGGTCAGAATGACGCCGGCGATACCGGGCAGCGTCAAGACAGCACCGGACATAGCGAGAAACGCGAGGAGAATGATCAAGTTGAGGATCAGGGCCAGCACGGCGTTCCCACCAGAAGCCCGGTAATAAAAGAGCATAAAGAGCATCACGACGACGAGGCTGAGCACCGAAGCCTGGACGCCATGGCGGATGGAGTCCGCGCCGAGCGATGGGCCTACCGTGCGCTCCTCGAGATATTTAATGGAAGCAGGCAACGCGCCGGCCCGGAGTACCAGCGCCAATTCGTGCGCGCTTTCCTGGCTGAAATTCCCTTCAATCATGCCCGTGTCATCGATGCGGCCATTAATGACCGGAGCGGATTGCACTTTGTGATCGAGGACAATCGCCATTCTGTTGCTAATATTCTGCTCCGTGAAAGGTCCGAAGCGCTTGGCAGCTTCCGGCGAAAGCGTGAAATTCACTTGCCACATGCCGGGGTTGGTAGTATTGCGCGTTTCGACGGCGCTGCGAAGGTCGCGGCCGGTGACCACGGGAGCGCGGTCGAGGAGATACCAAACTTCGCTCTTATCGGTAACTCCGTTGGCGCCGCGGCTTTCCGAGACCCCCGGCACCAACTCAGTGCCTGGCGGGAGCACGGTGTGCTGCGCCATGTAGGCGGCCACCGAGGGGTAAGTACCGGGGTCTCTGACCAACCTGAGTTCAAGCTGTCCGCCGGCCTGAATCACTCCCATAGCCTCAGCGGGGTCGCCCACGCCGGGAAGCTGGACGAGAATCTCGTTGGCGTTGCGGCCACCGCGAGGCTGAATCGTCGGCTCGGTCAATCCCAGCGCGTTGATGCGGCGCGCGATGGTCTCGAGCGATTGCGTCATTGTGGATTCCACGATTTGGGCTTGGGCGCTGGGACGCAGCGTCAGCGTGTAAGCGTTGGGATCACCGGCGGCGCGAGCCAGGTCCCAGACATTGTTGTATTGCTGGGTGACCAGGTCGCGGAATTCCGAGGCTTGAGATGGGTCGATGTTGCGAACAAGGATGTGCGTGTCGTCGATGCGGCGCACTTCATCGTAATGAATATTTTTTGAGCGCAGCAGCGTGGTCAGACGATCCACGGTGGTGTCCGTCTCCTGTGCGATAGCTTCCTGGACCTGGACCTGGAGGACCAGGTGCGTGCCGCCCTGAAGGTCGAGCCCAAGCTTGATCTGCTTCCCGAAATTGTCCTTTACCTGCGCCAACGAGGTGGGGAACACCGGGTAGCCGAAAAGGAAATAGATGCAGAACAGAATGACTGCGAAGATGAACAGCGCTTTCCACTTCAGATTGGGGTTCATGGTCAGAATGTAAGACGCATAAGCCGGCGAAGGGTGGGCTTATTTTGCATCTTCCGATGCCTCCACCTGAGCAATCGCCGCACGCGCGATGCGGATTTTAACCTGCGGTTCGCTGGAGATTTTCAGAATGACGGAATCGCCATCGATGCCGTTGACGGTGCCATAAATGCCGCCGTTGGTGATGATCTTATCGCCGGCCTTGAGAGCGCCGAGCATTTCCTGCGTTTTCTTGCGCTGGCGCTGCTGGGGCATGATCACCATGAAATACATAATGGCAAACATGAGACCGAGCGGTATTAGGAAGCCGCCAAAGCCGCTGCTGCCAGAAGCCTGAAGAATCATCGCTGCGATCATCGTGTGTTGAACCAATCCTTACTGCTTCGTTGTCAATTCCCGGTCAGGCCGCCCCGATGCTCTTTCCACGCTACGAAAGATAGAAAGACCGGGCGGCGGCACATCATCCGCGCTCCTGCTAAATCGACTTCCGTTCGATGCGTTTTGGTGCCCCGCGGGCAGCTCGCGCGCGCCCCGGAATTCGGCCTTCAGGCCGGTCCTTCAGCATAGCGCACGTGCATCTCTGATGAGAAATTCGCTAGGTTCCCAAACTCGATAGCCTCGCGGATTCGGCGCATTATGTCAAGGTAAAAGTGGACATTGTGGTGGGTGGCGAGGATGGCGGCAGTGAGTTCTCCTGCTGCGAAGAGATGCCGAAGGTAGGCGCGGGAGTAGCGGCGGCAAACCGAACAAGTGCATTGAGGATCGATGGGCCGCTGATCCTGAGCGTAGCGCGCGTTCTTGATCAGCACGCGGCCCTCGCTGGTGTACAGGCAAGCGTGGCGCGCCGCGCGCGTGGGGAGGACGCAATCCATCATGTCGATGCCCAGGGCAACGTAATCGGCAATCTGCTCGGGGCGTCCGACGCCCATGAGGTAGCGTGGACGATCTTTGGGCAAAAGGGCTGTGACTTCGGCGGTCATCTGGCAAGTGATTTCGTGAGATTCGCCGACGGCGAGGCCGCCGACCGCGTATCCGGGAAAATCCAGCTCAAGAAGCTGGCGGGCGCTTTCGCGCCGCAAGTCAGGAAACGTCGCGCCCTGCACGATGCCAAATTGCCACTGGCGGAGATCGCCGTTGCGACGCGCGCCCTCCTGAAAATAGATGTGCGCGCGCCGGGCCCATTCCGTGGTGCGCTTCAGCGCTGCTTCGGCTTTTTCGCGAGGCGCGGGCGTTTCAATGCACTCATCGAGGACCATGGCAATATCCGACCCCAGCGCGAGCTGGATCTCAGCGGCCTTTTCCGGCGTTAGGAGATGCTCGGAGCCGTCGAGATGGGATCGAAAGCGCGCGCCTTCATCGGTAATTTTCCGCAGCTCGGAAAGGCTGAAGACCTGATAGCCGCCGGAATCAGTAAGGATGGCGCGCGGCCAGGACATGAATTTGTGCAAGCCGCCAAGCTTGCGGACTAATTCATGGCCGGGACGCAGATAAAGATGGTAGGTATTCGCGAGGATGATTTCTGCACCGAGTTCTTCGAGCGCTTCATTGCGCAAGCCCTTTACGGTGGCTTGCGTGCCTACGGGCAGGAAAAATGGAGTTTCGATTGCGCCGTGGGGCGTGGTCAGGCGTCCGTGTCGAGCGCCGGATGGGTCGGTCTTTGACACTTCAAAGGAAAAATTCATCTTCGACGTAACACCCAAGAGTAGGACCGTCAGGAATGCCTGTCCTACTGCAGTGTATCAGGAGAAGATGAACGTCATTCCGACGCGCACAGCTTCATACGCCGCCCAAACGAGGAGGGCTATTCCGATGGCCCCTCCCGTTTTGAGCTTCTTGGGATTGAACGCTGCGAATCCGATACCGATCAGACAAATAATCCAGAAGCTGAAGAGATCGATGGCCGTCCCCAAAGCCATGACGACCTTTGACGTTCCATCCGGCAGAAACGCACCGAGATTCGCGGCCACAGGGTTCTCAATGTCGACAGTGCCGGGCGGCTTCAAGAAGAGAACCAGAATGAAGAGCAAGCTGCTGACAATGCTAACGAAATAGGCATGCGAGACGATTGCCATGGAGACTTTGTAGCTTGCGTTGGCCCCCCCCAGCAAATTGTACGCGCCCAGCATTACTCCGCCGACGATCACGGCAATCAGAATCGGCGCTAAAAGTCCGATGCAATAGGCAATGGCGGGAGAGATTTTCTCGCTCATGGCGAGTTGCTGCTCTTTCTGATCGGCGCTGAGATTGGAGGCGCGTGGGCTCTGCTCAATTCGCTTGCTCGCGATTTCCCGCCAGTCGACTTTCTTGTTCATGGTAAAGGCCACCAGCCCGCCAAGGATGGTCATCAGCACTACCGGCAAAATCCACGTAGGCCGGCGGGCAATGCTCTCAAACGTAGCCTTGGGGGAGAAAAATACGCCGATGATTCGCCCCAGGTGATTGATCGGCTCCTGCGGCTCAGGCGTAGCCGCAGCAATAGGAGTTGTCGCCATCGAGGATTCCTCCACCACAAGATTGCGTAATTCCGCCTTCTGAGAGGAACTACGCACGAGCACCAAGGAATATTTCAGTGGGGGTGATTCTAGCGCGGCTGGAAAGAAGTTGACAGTCGAAAGTTGTCGAAGAAAAATGTTGCGACTTCATCTCTTGGATAGCGGGATGACGAATTTCAATGCGGTGTGCGTTGCGGAGAAGCCGACTACTTTCACGTCTCTCAAGCCGGACTTGCGACCGGCGGCGAGGACGTCGCTCTCGGTGATGTGTTTTTGGCCCTTCGGATACACGATCCAAAGTGCGACCGGGCCGTGCATGGCTTTCGCGATGTTGGGTAAAATGGCGAAATCTGCCTTTGAATCGACGGCCAAAAAGATCCAGCCCGCATCGGCCGCGACCTTCCCCCGACTGACGTTCTTCGTAAGTCCGGCTACTTCACGAAGAAATTCCGGCTCGAACGCGCCCAACAAGGACACCCGCGCTTCCGTTGTTACGCCGAGTTTATCGATGCGCGACTTCGGGTGGAGAATTTTATCGCGCCATTTGTCGGCAATTGGACCGAGATGAAAAACGGCAAGTCCATCCGAAGTTTGCAACCGGAGTTCACCGTCCACAGCTTTCGCCGATTTGATTGTGGAAAAGGGAATCTTCAAGCGAAATGCGCCACGAAACAGAATCTCGCTCGTTTCGAGCAACGCCTTCCCTTCTGACTGCTGTCTGTCAAAGTGCACCTTGCATGTCGCTTCGTTTCCCATCGAAAGATCACCTGCCCACCGGCCAAATTGTTGCTGAACCGTCACTCTTCCGCAGTCCGCGGCCACCCTCAATCACGGACACAATAGTAAGCTATGGGGTTGCATGGCAACCGCAATTACAAACACGGTTGACTGGAAGCTGATCTGGGCACAGCGCGGCTTCCGCTACTTCTTTTTCGCCATGTTCGTGTCTCTTTTCGGCAGCGGCATGAACTTTGCCGGCGTGAGCTGGTACATTCTCGCCGTGACGCATTCCACGGTGAAGGTCAGTTGGCAGGTCATCGTCATGACCATCCCCGGGCTTTTCGTGCCCTTCCTCGGCGGCGTCTTGATTGACCGCCTCGACCGGCGATATCTAGGCGTCTTGCTCGACCTGATTCGCGGGTGTTTCGTCGTGGCGACCGCCTACATCGCCTGGCGCGGCCATTTGCAGCTTTGGCATTTGTATGCCATGACGCTGATCACCGGGACGGGATCGGCGATGTACTGGGCCACAGTGAACGCGCTGGCGCAGGAAGTGATTCCGTCCAGCCAATTCACGGGCGCGAACGCCGCGGTGCTCGTCGGAGTGCAAAGCGGCATGCTCATTGCCGGGGCTTTCGTGGGCTTCCTTTACAACTCCGCCGGTATTGCAGGAATCCTGGCAATTGACGGCGCAACTTATTTCGTGTCGGCTTATTGCTTGTATCAGGTACGCCGGGGGTACGTCTCTCCACGGATGAATCAGAAGTACCCTCGCGAATACGACGAAGCGACTGAAGCCACCGCCGAAGCGCTCGAAACTGGGGAAAATCCGGAAGTTGTGGAAGCCGGACTCTCGTTGGCCGTTTATGCGGACATGAAAGAAGGCTTCGCGTACCTCAAGCAACAACCGCTTGTGCGCGCGCTGGGCATCACGCATTCCGTGATGATGGCGGGAGTGGTGAGCGCCAACGTCGTGCTTGTCGCCCTGGCAAACGACATTCTGCATGCGGGCCCGCGCGGACTGGGATTTCTGGAGGCGGGCTGGGCTACCGGCGCAATCATCGGAGGATTGCTAGCCAGCCAACTGCCACAGTCGCTGCGCATGCCACTCTATGTGGCAGCGTGCGCCGGGCTGGCGGCCGGGCACATGGCGACTCCGTTCGTGGCGTTTCTCATTGGCGCGGTAGCGATGCAGATCCTGTTTGGATTTTGCCGCGCACTCGGCGGCGTGGTGGCGCAGTCTTCGCTGATGTCCATCGTGCCGCGGCATTTCATGGGGCGCACGCAATCCGCGATGGCGATTTTAACGACGGTCGTACAGCTCTCCATGAGCATTGCGCTCGGATGGGTGGCGGAGGGGGCAGGGTTGATCGCCGGGTACGCGGTCCTGGCATTGCTTTACGCGGGAGCGACGGTCTCTGCCGTTCGCGCGCGCCAGCTCATGCGATGAGCTTTGGTTAGAAACCATTAGGCTGGCATCGAAACAAGCTCGCGCAAGAAGCAGAACGTAGTGCTGGCTTCCTGGAATTGGCTTCAGGCTAATCCGTGGAAGACGCCGGCGCGGGAGCAGGGGCCGGCGGTAGATGGACATTCTTTCCGCCGAGCAAATCAACGGCTGCTTGATAGAGCTTGGCGCGCAACTGGTAGCGTTCATTGGCGCGGGTAACGTAGCGCACGGCGATCTCGACGCCGCCGATTATCGGCTTGACATTGATTGCCGGCGCCGCAGAAAGTGAACTCATGTCGCGCGAACGCGCGGCGCGTTGCCATTCCTTCTCGGCTTGCTTGGCGCTTTCCGCCGTGGCCTCAGCGACCTTTTTCTGAATCGCATCGATAATGGGATAGGGATCCTGCCCGGTGGGAAGAACCACCTGCAGCTCGTCCCACAGCCACTGGCCGGAAGTCGAGAAATTAAAGTAATGGCCTTCAATGGCAAAGCTATTCGTGAACGTCACGCGGCGTCCGGTCGGATGGCCGGTGTCGGTCCAGTTGCCGGTCTCAAGCAGAACGGTGTGAAACATCCCCAGCTCGACGACTTCTCCGGACACGCCGTTGATCTCCACCCAGTCGCCCAGCCGAATTCCGTTTTTCCCCATCAGCACGAGCCAGCCGATGAAGCCCACAATGAAATCTTTGAGAGCAACCGTGAGGCCCGCACCAGCAAGTCCGAGAAACGTCCCAAGTTGTCCTGGGAGCCCAACGATCACCACCAAAATAAAGAGTACCGCCGCCACTTGAACGGCGACGCGCGTTACCGTGCGGAGCGTTTCCACCTGCCGGCGATCCAGTGTCAATTTTCCAAGCAGACGTTCGAGCCAACTGTCAAAGAAAAATCCAATCAGCACAATTCCCAGAACGATTAGCGCGCCCAACAACGCGCGATGCAGGACGTCGCGCTGCCGTGCGGCGACTAGATCGCTCCACTGGGCATAGGCAGCGGCCCGCCGCTTTTCATAGTCTGCGCGCTTGTCAAAATTTGTCAGATCCTTTTGATCGAGGACAATCTCTTTCATCCTCGCAAGCGCCGCCGCGGATTCTTCGTGACTGCGTTCTTTCCGCGAAGCGGCAGGCGCTCCCGCCGCCGCCTTTTTCGCATGCGCAGCTAGATCCGGCGAAGTCTCCTTGGCCGCGTCGATGCGCTTGTCCAATGCGTCATGCATTGCAGCCAGCGCTGCCGCCGCAGTCAGCGCCGTTTGCTTTGCCTGCTCGAGCATTTGCCGCTCTTGCCGCAGCGCTGACCACTGCCGGTAGAGATGGACCAGCCCAAACTGATCGGGCAACGGCGACGGATACGAGGGAACAGCGCTATCAATTTCGTGGGAAAGGGTGTCATGCTCCTGGCCAATCTGGTCGGCACGTCCTTTGGCATCGCCGCCGGCCTGGATCAAGTCTTGCGTAGCGTCGTCCACCTCGTCTTCGTCGGATTCCAGCTGCGCCTTGACTTCATCGAGTCGGTCCCCTAGCGCATCTTTCTTGCTCCCACTCGCCTTGGCTTGCTCCGCCGTCAACTGCTCCGCCAGCGCCTGATCTGCCTTCTGCAGTTCCTGCGCCTTTTCCAGCCTTGCTTGTATGTTTTTCGCCTCGGGACTCAAAACGGGGGGATGCGCCTCCGCATTCCGCCGCGCGCTCTCGTAAGCAAGGTCCATTTCGTGATCGGCTAACCGAATGGCCTCCCTTGAGAGCGCCTGTTCGTCTGGAGTATCCGCCAGGCGTGCGAGTTTCTGGGCAATCCTCACGGGCGCTTGGTCTACCAGCGTCGTTTGAACTCCCGTGGCCGCCTTCGTGGCGGTATTGCTCGCCGGCTGCCCAGTGCGGAAGAATCCATAGCCCGCGGCACCCAGCAGCACGATTAACACGATCAAGGCAATCTTTTGCGTGGTCTTCATCCGTCCCCAACCATTCATCACCATTCTAATACGCGTGCTGTCTCGCGATATGCACAACTTTGGACTAACCGATTCGCATCTCGGATCAGGTTTTTTCGCCAGCGCATTCGGGCATCGGCTAGTTTAAAAAGGAGAGGTTTTATGGATTCGCGGCTGCCCAAGTTTTCATTTGTGCTGTTGGCGGGGTACGCGGCCTTTCATTTTTCGTCTTACTACTCCCAGCTGCCTGACGTGGTGGCTTCCCATTTCAACGCGCGCGGTGTGGCGAACGGCTGGCAGACCAGACCGGCATTCTTTGCGGTGTTTGTGGGCGTAAGTGTTCTTGCCGCAGTGATCGGATTTGGCATTCCGCGCATTATTTCGGCAATGCCGCCGCAACTGATCAATCTTCCGAATAAGCAATACTGGCTCGCACCGGATCATCTCGCGGAAACGCGGGCTCTTCTGAACAACTATTTTGCATGGTTCGGCTGCGCCGTTTTCCTGATCATCATCGTTACTTTCGATTACGCAATCCAGTCCAATCTGCATCCGGACAACCGGCCTGATGTTTCGCGGATGTGGTATATCCTCGCGGTCTTCCTCGCTTTCGTAGCCGTCTGGATCATCCGCTTGTTAACGCGATTCCTGCGAACGCCACAAGAAAAGCTCAGGAGTTGACGGGAATTCCAGCAAGGCATAGTTTTGGCCAGTGAAGATTAGGCATATCATCCGCATGCCGGAGCAGGATGGATGGGTGCTGGCGAGAACGCGGGGGGAGCCACCGTCGATACAAACATCCTGTTAAACTAGGTCCGGCAACCGTCCCTGGAAAGCCGGGCGACGACCTCGCTCCTGGAACGCTGAACAGTATCCTGAAACAAGCAGGGTTGAAGCCATGAAAAAATATCTAATTGTCATCGAGCCGACAAGGACTGGTTTTTCTGCTTATTCCCCGGATCTTCCGGGATGTGTTTCGACTGGCCGGACATGCGAGGAAGTCGAGCAAAACATGCGAGAGGCAATTTCGTTTCATCTCGATGGATTGCGCGAGGAAGGGCAGACTGTTCCCGAGCCGCAGACGTATTGCGCTTACGTCGAGCTTCCGGCGTAGGCTGCACACGAGTTTTTCAATTCCTTCTACAGGTAATCGCGCGAAGGACCTTCAAGGAAGGCGCGCAGCTTGCGCGAACGCGACGGGTGGCGCAGCTTGCGCAGCGCCTTGGCTTCAATCTGGCGGATACGTTCACGCGTGACCGCGAACGACTGGCCCACTTCTTCGAGCGTGTGCTCGCTGCCGTCGTCCAGTCCAAAGCGCATCTTGATGACTTTTTCCTCGCGCGGCGTCAGCGTCTTCAGCACCGAAGAAGTTTGTTCCTTCAAGTTCAGGTTGATGACTGCATCGGACGGCGAAACGACGGCTTTGTCTTCGATGAAGTCGCCCAGGTGCGAATCTTCCTCTTCGCCGATCGGCGTTTCCAGCGAAATCGGCTCCTGCGCGATTTTCAGAATCTTGCGCACCTTGGACACCGGAATGTCCATGCGCTTGGCGATTTCTTCGCTGGTCGGCTCGCGCCCGAGTTCCTGCACGAGCTGGCGGCTGGTGCGCACCAGCTTGTTGATCGTCTCGATCATGTGCACCGGGATGCGGATGGTGCGTGCCTGATCGGCGATCGCGCGCGTGATGGCCTGCCGGATCCACCACGTCGCATACGTCGAGAATTTATACCCGCGGCGCCACTCGAATTTGTCCACGGCCTTCATCAGGCCGATATTGCCTTCCTGAATCAGGTCGAGAAATTGCAATCCCCTGTTGGTGTATTTCTTGGCAATCGAAACAACCAGCCGGAGGTTGGCTTCGATCAATTCTTTTTTGGCCTGCTCGGCTTCCGCTTCGCCGCGGTGAATGAACGTCAGCGTGCGCTTCAGTTCGGTGAGCCCGACTTCGCTGGCCTCTTCGATATCTTTCAGCTCGGTGCGGCGCGTGCGCAATTCCTTGCGGGCTTCGGCCGCGACTTCACCCTTGGCCACGTCCGCGCGGCGCTCCAGGCGCCCGGCTTCGCGTTCCAGCGACTGCAGCCGCTCGACCGTGCCGCGCATTTTGTCGATCAGCCGCTTTTTCTCGAATGGATTGAAATCGATGTCGCGAATGGCCAGGGAAATCTGCACGCGCGTCCGCGCCACATCCCACTTTGCGCGAATGTAGGACCGTTTCTTCGACTTCAGTGTTTTGTCGAGCTTCGCGGCCTGTTTTAGCGCGGTGTCATACAGTTTCGCAATCTTGTCGATGTACTTGAGCGTCTGCTTGGTCTTGTTGGCGATTTTCTCTTCGGTCAGCTCTTCGTCGTCAAACTGGACGATTTCCTTGATCGACCGGACGCCTTTGCGCAAATCGTCGCCAACGGCAATGAGTTCCTTAATGACAATCGGCGAGCGCGTGATGGACTTCATCACCACGAGTTGCCCGCGCTCGATGCGCTTGGCGATGGTGACTTCGCCCTCGCGCGTCAGCAGCGGTACCGTGCCCATCTCGCGCAGGTACATGCGGACGGGATCGTTGGTCTTTTCCAGCGAACCGGGTGTCAGGTCGAGGTCGCTGCTGCCTTCGTCGGAATGCGCATCGTCCTTGACGACGACTTCGTGGTCGCCGGCCTCGGCGGAAACTTCCACCGCTCGCGCGGCCTTCGCCGAAGCCTGGTCCTCATAAATTTCGATACCGTTCCTCTCAAACGTGGTGAGGAGATCGTCGATTTCTTCCGAGGAATGGACCTCTGCCGGAAGCGAATCGTTTACTTCGTCGTAGAGCAGGTAACCGCGCTCTTTGCCAACGGCAATGAGCTGGCGTACTGCGTCATATTTTTCTTCAAGGCCTACTGCTGCCACAAATTCCTCCCGCTTACTTTCCGCAATCCCAGACACTCCCCGAGCATGCCGGGGTCCGTGCTCATTCGCAGAGACACGCACAGGCTCGCGCGCAGGCGCAAACCAAGGGGATCATTCCCCAGGAGATTACTCGGTTTTTTTGTTTGAAAATCTGTGCACCGCGCCGCTTGTCTGCCCCTGGCCTGACCCCGTGCGTCGCCCGCTTCCCGCACCTTTGGGGGCCAGACCCCTGCCGTTAACACACTTACATAGATGCATTTAACGGCAAAACAGTTACTCGCGAAACCCTATTACGCTACACGTTTAAGTCCCGCCTCGTCAATGTTTTAATTCGTGGATTTCTGTGGAAGATTCTGTGTACGAGGGGTTAATCTCGCTACGGGGGCCAGAGTGGCATCGGCGTTCTCACATGGGGTGGCAGCCCTCGGCATAGGGGCGTGTTTCTACCGTTCGGGGGCCTCAAGTCGGGTTTGGGTCGCGGGCGTATTTTGCTCCGTAATTCCCGACCTTGACGTGATCGGCTTCCGATTCGGCATCCGCTACGGTGACTTCTGGGGCCACCGGGGGTTCTCGCACTCGCTTTCTTTTGCCGCTCTCCTGGCGAGTATTGTGATGCTCACCGGATTTCGGCAAGTGGCACCCGGCCTGAGTCGGCTTCCCTTGTGGATTTATTTCTTTCTGGCAACCGCCAGCCACGGTTTCCTGGACGCCATGACTGACGGCGGGCTCGGAGTGGCCTTCTTCTCCCCGTTCGACAATCACCGTTATTTCCTTCCCTGGACACCAATCCGAGTTTCGCCCATTGGCGTTGGACGGTTTTTTACGGACCGCGGGCTTGTCGCCCTCCAGAGTGAGTTCCTCTGGATTTGGGTGCCCGCCGCGGTACTGGCACTCTCGGCCTGGCTGGTGCGCCGGCGAGCTGTTCCTTCCGCGTAGCCCAGAATGTCACCCCAGTTTCGGGACGCGGAAGCACGGAACCTGTCACGTCGTCCCACATTTTTCTTGGCGTCTGTTACAATGAGCGTATACTGCTTTCTAGGTAAATGTACGGGACTCCCCTATTCGATTGATTTTGCTTGAGACCCCGGCGATCTCGGCGATGCCGAGGGGTCGAAATTCGCGGTCCGTTCTTTCCCCCCGGGGCACCTCTTTAGAATCAACACCTGCAGAAAATACCCGCAAGTGTCGGTTTTAAACCACTTACGCAAACTCTAAGTCCTTTCGAGGCAACATTTAAAGAAAACCGGGGGAGGGGTGTTGTGGCTAAGCCGCTCCAATCCAAGATCCGAGAGAGTTTCGACGGTCACCTTGCAGCGGCGAGCCGGCGCATCAATTCCTGTTTTTTCTCTAGCAGCCCGCGGAGCTCTGGCGCCGCTGGGTTAGCCTCGATGCTGCGCTGTACATCGGCCAGCTCGCGCTCCGCCTGCCGGTGTTGCAACGCCTCAATACAGCTTTGGGCCTCTTCCCAGGTCGGCTCGTTGGCCTCCTCGAACAGAATCTCGAAGAGCAGCCGCCGGTCGCGGTCCTCCAGCACCGCCCCGATTTCAGTAGCCTCGACCGGCTGGCCGGACAAGTTGGCGATTACCAGCGCCGCGAAGATCTTCTCCGTCTCCAGCCCGTGATAGAGATGAGCATTTTGCAGTTGCTTGGCAAGCTCCTGCCGGAAGCCTTTCGCTTCCGCGAGCATCCGGATCAGCCGCCGCTCGACTGGTTTGGCGGCGCGCGCGACAAGTTCCGGCTGGGTCTTTACTTCGCTGCGGCGCTCCGAGGCAGCCTTGCTTAAAGCGGCGCGCAGCACCGGCTCCTCCAGACGCAGCTGCTGAGCGATGCGCGTGGCCCATTCGGAGCGCAAGATGCGATTTGGAATTTTCTGGACGTAGGGGAGGAGAAAATTCACCGCGCGCAGCTTCCCTTCTCCCGTCGTCAAGTCCATTTGCCGCGCACGCGCAGTCAGGTAGTCCACGTACGGCGGGGCTTCCTTCACCAACTTGAGGTACGCCTCTGTTCCCATTTCGCGGATGAATAAATCCGGGTCAGCTTTCCTGTTGCCCACGGGAGGCAGAGCAAGGACGCGCACTTCAAAATCTTGTTCGAGGAGAAGCGCAAGAGAACGCTCGGTCGCGGTTTGTCCCGCAGTGTCCGGGTCGTAATTGACAATCACGCGCTTGGTGAACCGTTGAAGGAGTTTGATCTGCGGTTCCGCAAGGCTCGTGCCGCAACTCGCCACTACGTTGTTGATCCCCGCGCGCGCCACCGCGATGGCATCCATGTAGCCTTCGACGAGAATCGCGAATTCCTGACGCCGGATTCCTTCCTTTGCGCGGTCCATGTGATACAGCACGTTGCTCTTGGAATAAATCGGCGTCTCAGGCGAGTTGAGATATTTCGGCATATCGTCGCCCAGCGCGCGCGCTCCGAACGCCACGATTTTTCCCGATTCATTCGCGATGGGAAACGTGATACGGCGCCGGAAGCGGTCGAACAGCCGCCCCGCGCTTTGGTCGCGAGAGACCAGCCCGGATTCGGCCAGCAGCTTTTCGTTGTATTTGGATTTCAGTTGGCGCAGCAGCGCGTCGCCGCCGCTCGGTGCGTACCCAATTCCGAAACGTGCAATGGCATCCTTGTCCAGTCCGCGATCCTCAAGGTACGCCCGCGCCGCTTTTCCTTCCAGCGTCCCTTCGAGCTGCTTCACGAAGAAAGTCTGCGCCTCGCGGTGCATCTCGACGAGCAGGGCTCGTTGCTGATTCTCTTTGCGTTCCTCCGGCGATCGCTCCTTTTGCCGCGGAACGGCAATCCCGCATTTCTCGGCGACGATGCGAATAGCCTCGGGAAACGCGCATTTCTCCATCTCCATCACGAATTTGAAAACGTCCCCGCCCACGCCGCATCCAAAGCAGTGATAAATCTGCTTCGTCGGATGCACCGCGAACGACGGCGACTTTTCCGCGTGGAACGGACACAGCCCGGTAAAATTCTGGCCGCTTTTTTTCAGGCGGACGTATTCGCCCACGACGCGAACGATGTCCGCCTGCTGCTTTACCCGATCCGCAAATGATCCGGCCTCTGCCATCGCGTAATTCAATGAAGATCAGTGCTTCGCATATTCGTTCTTGTAAACTGCGCCGCCCTTCATCACAAATTTTACATGCTCCAGGATAGTGGCGTCTTTGGTGGGGTCGCCATCCACGGCGATGACGTCCGCAAATTTGCCGGCCTCCAGAGAGCCAACGGCAAATTTCGGACCAAGCAAGTCGGAGGCATTGATGGTCGCCGTTTGAATCGCCGCCAGCGGCGTCATTCCTAATTGGACGTAAACGTGGAATTCTCCGGCATTCAGTCCGTGCGGATAAACCGCCGCGTCCGTTCCGAACGCCACTTTCACTCCTGCGGCAAACGCTTTCCCGGTGTTCTTGCGCATCGCGGCGATCACGTCGCGCATCTTTTGCTTCGAATATTCGGGCACGTCGCTGCGGTCCAGATTCTTTTCCATGTATTCGCCGAGAAAGAGCGTCGGCACAAGATACGTTCCATTTTTCTTCAGGGTGGCGATCGCCGCGTCGTCCATCAGGTGGCCATGCTCGATCGAATCGACACCGGCTTCCGAAGCCCAGCGCACGCCTTCCGCTCCATGCGCATGTGCCGCGACTTTGCGCCCGAGCCGGTGCGCGTCCGCCACAATCGCTTTCATTTCTTCGAGCGTGTATTGCGACGCGTTCGGATCGTCGCCTTTCGATAGCACCCCGCCGGTGGCGCAAATCTTGATCACGTCAGCGCCGTATTTGATGATTTCGCGCACTTTGTGCTGCACGGCTTCCACGCCGTCCGCCACTCCTTCACCAAAGAAATGAAATGCGGGTGGCAGCAGGTTTTCGTCGCAATGTCCGCCGGTGATTCCCATGGCCGGTCCCGAAGCGACGATACGCGGCCCAATCACGTCGCCATCATTTATGGCATCTCGGAGCGCAATGTCCGCGTAGTCTTTCGCGCCGAGGTTGCGCACGGTTGTAAAACCAGCTTCGAGCGTGCGCCGAGCGTTCCCCGCCCCGTGCAGCGCTTCGCGGGCCGTGGAAATCTTCAAGCCTTCATACGAGAGCGAACTCAGTTCAAATGTTAAATGCGTATGCATGTCGATCAGGCCGGGCAGCAGCGTGGCGTCCGGCAGATCGATCGCTGTGTCTCCCGCAGCCGCCTGTACTTCGCCGGAAGGCGCGATCTGCGAAATCTTCTCTCCTTCGATCACGATCGCCTGATGGCTGCGCAACTCCCCCGTGCGCACATTAAGCACGCGCCCCGCGCGAATTACCGTCCTCTTCGGTGCGGGCGCCTGCGCGCCGGCCGAGGCCGTCATCCCGGCCAGAATCACCAAAATGGTCGCGATGGCCGTTCCCCATCGGCTGATTTCCCGACCCGCTCTTGCGTGTGACCGTGAATACGTAAAGCCTTTCATCCAGGCACCTCGTTGTGAATTGGCTTTCGGAGCGCGGCGAGTATAGCAAAACAGTGCTGGGTACATCTCTTCAGAAGCAGAATCCTTCTTCTTTCTGGTTTCTAATCTTTCTTAATTCTGCAATTGCACAACGGTGATTGCTTTCCCTCCGTGCTCCTCGGTCTCGAACGAATGTTTCTCGACCAGTGGGTGCGAAGCCAGAAACTCGCCAATTCCTTTGCGGAGGGCGCCGGTTCCGTGTCCATGAATAATTCGGATTCGCGCCTTATGCGCCAGCGCCGCGTCATCGAGGAATTTATCCAGCCGGCCTGTGGCCTCCTCCACGGTCATGCCGATCACATTGATTTCGTCGGAGATGGCGGCTTCCTCGCGCCGCGAAGTCACCGTCACGCTCTGCAGCCTTGCCGCTGGCGAAATTGATTTCGATGTTGGCGCCGCACCCTCTATGCCTGTGATTTCATCCAGCGCCACTTTCATGCGCAGCGGCCCGGCTTCGATTTCCGCGGACGATCCGTCAATCCGCCGCAACACCACCGGCTTGCTGAATCCGCGGACGCGAATCTTCACGCCCGGTTGCAGCCGGTCAGCACTGACGGTTTCCAGCGAAGCAGCGTTGGCACCAAGGTCCGCTTGCGATTCCGAGATGGCCTGCAAAACGGCAGTATTCAGCTCTTCGCGAGCCTCGCCGCGCGCGTCCTGCATTTTCCGCCGCGTTGTTTTCTCCGCCTGTGCGCGCAGCTCGCGTTCTTTCACCGCTTCGACAACGCGCGCGACATTTTCCTCAAAGCGTTTCTGTATTTCCACGAACTGTGCTTCCAGTTCCCGAATGCGTTTCTGCTGCCGCTCGACCCATTCAGTTCGCAGCTTCTTGCGCTCTTCCTCCAGGGCATGCCGCTCTTCCACCATTTGTTTTTGCATGCGATCCAGCTCGTCGCGGCTGTGATGCAAATAAGCGATCAGGTCCGCGGCTTCGCGCGACTCGGGCGTCAGCAGCGACCTTGCCCGTTCGATGATTCCCGCGGCCATCCCCAACCGCTGCGCAATCGCAATCCCGCTCGAACCGCCCGGAACGCCCACCATCAATCGGTATGTGGGCCGCAGATTTACGTCATCGAATTCCACTGCCGCGTTCACCACTCCCGGCGTAGTCGATGCGTAGGTCTTCAGTCGGTCGTGATGCGTCGTCGCCAGCACGATGCAGTTCTTGGCGCGAAATTCGTCCAGCAATGCAACGGCCAGCGCGGCGCCCTCCTCCGGCGCGGTTCCCGTACCCATTTCATCCACCAGCACGAGCGAATTCGGCGTCGCGGCCTCCAACATGGTTTTCAAGTTCAACATGTGCGCCGAGAATGTGGACAAGTCCGCCGCGATCGATTGCTCGTCGCCAATGTCCACCAGCACGCGATCGAAGAGCGGTAGGACGGCCCGCTGCGCCGCCAGCGGAATTCCGGACTGCGCTGCCAGGGCCGCCATTCCTGTGGTCTTCAACGCCACGGTCTTTCCGCCGGTGTTTGGTCCGCTGATTACAAGTACGCGCTCTTCTCCACCGAGAGTCAGCGTCATTGGAACGATGGCGCGATTTTCTTTGCGGAGTTTGTCCTCCAGCACCGGATGGCGCGCGCCTTCCAACCGCAATTCATTTGTTGCAGAGAATTCCGGCATCGCGGCGTCAAATTCCCGTGCGAATCGCGCCCGCGCAAACACGCTGTCGAGTTCCGCAATGGTCCCCGCAGCCGCCACCAGCGGTCCCCGGATCATTTGCAGCTTCTCCGTGAGCTCTCGCAGAATGCGGACAATTTCCGCGGCTTCATCTTCGGCAAGCTGCACCAGTTGGTTGTTGGCCTCGACGGTCTCGAACGGTTCCATAAAAACCGTCTGACCCGTCGCGCTCGCCCCATGCACCACGCCGGGAACGCTCCGCCGATGCTCGGCCCGTACGGGAATGACGAAGCGATCGTTCCGCAGTGTGACGTAGTCTTCCCCAGCTTCCGCGTTTCGCGCGCGCAGAACCTGCTGCAAGTTTTTTTGGATCGTCTCGCGTGTCTCTGTGATGCTCGCCCGGATTCGCCGCAGCGTCCCAGAGGCGTCGTCATTGATCTCTCCGTTCGGCAGCACGCCACGCCGGATGGCCGCTTGCATATCTCGAAAATCACTCAGCGAAGCAGCCCGCGCCGCCAGCAACGGAAACTTCGCCGCTTCTTCACGAAACTGTTGCCGCAGCCAAGCGGCCGTTTCCAATAACGATGCCGCATCCAGGAATTCGCCCGGCTCCAGTACCGCGCCGACGCCCTCGATGCGTTCCAACCAACCTTGCGGATCGGCCAACGCGCCAAAGCCCAGCTCGCGTCCCGCGCGAAGCCACTCCGCCGCTTCGCGAATCAGCACGAACACCGATTCCAGCGCCGCGCGCTCCATTCGCGGCTCGAGTTTGTCCACGGCTCGCCGTCCGGGCGCGCAGGTCGTCCTCAAGCGCAGCAATTCCCTCAGCTTGTCGAATTCCAATACGTCTTGCGCCGTTCGTGACATCGTTATGTCTGCTTCAACCTCATGGTCAGATGACTCGCCACGTCCCCCGGTGTCGCCGCCACATAGATCAACTGCCCGTTCGCCTCGCCCCACGGCGACGCGTGCCCCAATTCCACTTTCCGCACGCGATCCAGAACCGGCTCCCAGAAATATCCGAGCACCGCGAACGGTTTCTGTGGCATCACCGACTTGTTCAACATTTCCCACACGACCGCAAGCTCCGCGAGCGTTCCCGTCCCGCCTTTGCACGCCACAAAAGCGTCCGCGCACCGGATGAGCTCAAAGAGCCTCTCTTCCCAGGTCTTCATGCGCACTTCGAGGTCAATCCAGGGATTCAACTTTGCCGTCTTGAAGAAGTCTGCGGTCACGCCGTACGTCTTGCCGCCAGCTTCTTTCGCGCCGCGCGACACCGCTTCCATCACCCCGCCATAGCCGCCACTGCAAACAGAGAATCCATGCTTCGCCAAAGCCCGCCCCAGCACGCGCGCCTCTTCATAGTCCGCATCACTTTCGCGCGGCCGCGAACTCCCAAATACTGTGACGATGAGTTCCTTTCCCATTTGCAATCTTCGGCCTTACTGTGGATGCATGTGTTCCCGGCCACGCTTTGGCGGCGTTACGTTGAACTCCTCGAGCATCGCCACGCATAGCCCGGTCAAGGCGTCGGCCGCTTCGTGACTTTTCCCACCCTGGTTGTTGCTCAGAAACGAGAAAATCAGCCGCCGACCGCCCGGCGTTTCTGCAAATCCGGAAAGAGTTCTTACGTGCTCAACCGATCCCGTCTTCGCGTGAATTCGTCCCGCCGCCGGTGTGTTTTTCATGCGGTCTTCCAGCGTGCCGTCAATCCCCGCCACCGGCAGCGATGCATAATAGGGCCCGAACCAGGATTGTTTTTGCGCAAAGTTCAGCAACGCCACGATGGCACGCGGCGTCACCAAGTCGTGCCGCGACAATCCCGAAGCATCCGTTTGAATCACGTCGCCCGGTTCGATTCCAGCCGTTGCGTAGAAGTCCGCTGGAACTTTCATCAAATCATCCGGCGTGGCCCATGCACCGCTCTGTCGCGCCACGGTCCGAAGCAGCATTTCTGTATGCAGGTTCTGGCTGATCTTGTTGACCAGCTTCAGCGCGACACCCAGCGGCACCGAAGCGTGCTCCGCCAGCACAACTGGATCTCCGCCAGGTTCCGTATGATCGTGCCGCGCCCTGGCAACGCCTGCGACTCTTACTCCGCGATCCTCCAGCAACCGCTTCAACGTAACTGCGGCATGCTGCGCCGGCTCTTCAATCGCCAGAATCAGTTTCCGCGGCGTACTCTTTGCCGGCAGCGTGCCTTTCACAACCACCACATTCGATCCCGGTTCGCGCGTGAGCGTCAGATCCGATTTCACGTCCGCAGCGGAAGTGGTCACATCATTTCTAACCATAAAATCCGGCGTCGCGGGAGTCACCGCCACCTGCACCGGATTGCCCGCCTGTTCGCCCGGTGTAAGCGTCAGCACGACCGTGTTGTCGTCCACGACGATCGCGGAAATGGCCGCGCCGTACTCCCACACCATGTCGTCGATTTCCCAGCCATTGGGATAGCGCTCCCGCGGAAAGTAGCTGTCATCGCCGATCACATCTCCCGATATTTTCTTGAGGCCCTTGGCCACCAAGGCTTCGGCAAGGTCCGCTAGGGCTTTCTCCGGCGGACCGTCAAACTCTTCCTTCAGTTCATACGGAAATTTTCTGTTCGATAGATTCGGATCGCCACGCCCTACCAGCGTGACATCTCCACTCAGCACTCCCTCATTCGAAATGGCGCTCTGTGTTTCGAGCGTCGTATGGAAGCGGTACTCCGGTCCCAGCTTCGCTAGCGCCAGCGCGGTAGTGAACAACTTCATGTTCGAGGCCGGCACGAAATATTTGTCCGCGTTCTGCTCGTAAAGGGTCTCGCCGCTCTCTGTGTCTACGATGAGCAATCCCCACTCCCCTTTGCTTGTGGGCGTTGTTGCGAGCAAAGCTTCCGCGCGCGCAGTGAATTTCGCGGTGGCTTTTTTGGAAGCCGCACTCTTTTTCTTTGCGCCGCAGCACGCAGGTTGTGTTTTTGTTTTCGATTGTGCGCGGAGGAGCGGTGCGCCAATTCCGCCAGTCCAAGCGGCGCTCGCCACCGCCACTACCGCACATCGCTTCAAGATTCTCTGGATTTTCATTTTTCGCTCGCGGCAAATTCGCCCCGCAAAAGTATAGTCGAAAGGCAACACATTCCGTCTCCTCGGCGTCCAAGTTAAAGAACCAACCCTCCATCAAGGCCGTCCCGAAGGCTCCGTTCACAAGGCGCGAGGTTGCGTCTGGCCTGTGAGCACTCTATGATGGCTCTAGCCCAGAAAACTACAAAGAGGTGAACTGTGATTCAGCGAATGATCTCTACCCTGGTGGCGTTGGCCCTGGCCGCTCTGCCGCTTTCTGCCGCGGAAGATCAGAAAGAGGCCGATCGCTTGGATAATTGCGGCACGGTTCTCAAGGAAATTCTCGATATCCCCGACAACATTCCCACTGACCTCTTGGACAAAGCCGAGTGTGTCATTGTGATTCCGTCCGTCCTTAAAGCTGCATTCGTGATCGGCGGAAGTTACGGCAAAGGCGCCATGACCTGCCGCAGCGGCGAACACTTTACTGGACCCTGGAGCGCACCCGCGATGATGCGCCTCGAAGGCGGAGGCGTCGGCTTCCAACTCGGTGGCCAAGCTACCGATTTCGTCATCTTGGTGATGAACCCGCGCGGGGCCAAAGCGATTCTCAAGAGTAAGGTCAAGCTGGGCGCGGATGCCGCCGCAGCCGCGGGCCCCAAGGGCCGTGACGCAGCCGCGGCCAGCGACGTAACCATGCGCGCCGAGATGCTCACGTACTCCCGCTCTCGCGGTTTGTTTGCGGGAATCTCTCTGGAGGGCTCGACGCTCCGCCAGGACAACGGTGCAAACGAGAAACTTTACAAGGGTAAGGTTACGGCCGAGCAGATTGTCCGCAAAGGCGCCGTGGCCGTGCCTCCGTCCGGCCAGGAAATGATTGCCTTCCTGAACAAGAAATCACCTAAGAATCTGTCGGATCCCAACTCCCTCAAAGAATAGTTCTAAGATATCTCTTGGGCTCAAAACACCCCGGGCTTCGACCGGGGTGTTTTGGTTTCTGCGTCCGGTGACTCCCGAAACTTGTAGCTAGGCCGCGGATTGAAAAGAAAAGCTTGCCAACTCACACGAAATGACTTACAGTCATATATGGTTATCAGTCACTATGACCTCTCGTTCCAAGTCGCCTCTCGCTGTCAATGCTCCGGCACCTCAGTCGGTCGCGGATCGCCGCCAGCGCCGCAGCGCGGAAACCCGCGAACGCCTTTTCCGAGCCGCGCTCAATCTCTTCGCCCAAAAAGGATTCCTGGAGACCACTGTCGAGGACATTACCGAAGCTGCTGACGTAGGCAAGGGCACTTTTTTCAATTATTTCCCGAGCAAGGACCACATCCTTTTGGCGTTCGGGGAAATGCAACTCAGCAAACTGGAAGCAGCCATCGAGATGGCCCGCCAGACAAACGAGCCTATGCCGGAATTCCTCCGCTCCCTTGGCGTCCGCATGACGCAGGAGCCCACGCGCAACCCCGCCATCATCCGCGCGCTTCTGCAGGCTTATCTTTCTACGACCCCGGTTCGCGAGGCCATGATGGACCTGCAAAGACGCGTCCATGCCCTGCACACTCAGATGATTCAGCTTGGTCAGGGGCGAGGCGAAATCCGCAACGACCTCCCAGCCGCGGAGATCGCCCATGTGTTTCGCCAAACCATTTTCGGTACGCTTCTGATCTGGTCGCTCTACGGCGACGCGACCCTGCATTCCCGGATCGAGACGGCATTCAACCTGCTCTGGACTGGCCTGACGCCTCGTGGCACTTCGGCGGCATCGTCGCCAGTTCCTCTCTTCACCTGTGGAGATTAGTTTCATGAACCGCAAGCTCATCCTGATCCTTGTTGCCGCTGTCGCCGTGCTCGCCGCTACTGGCCTTTATGCCGGCTGGTTCCACCGCGACACTTCTCTCGAAGGTTCGGGCACCGTCGAAGCCCGCAATATCCGCGTCGGCTCCAAGATTGGCGGCCGCATCGACAAAGTTCTGGTCCGCGAAGGCGATCCCGTCCAGCCGGGCCAAATCCTGATGACGTTTGACGACAAGGAATTGCAAGCATCGCTGGAACAGTCCCGCGCCAACGCGGAAAAGGCCCGGCGCGGCTACCGTCCCGAAGAAATCGACGAAGCGCTTGCAGTCGCGGCGCAAGCCAAGGCCGATTTCGAGTTAAAAAGAAACGGCTATCGCCAGGAAGATATCGCCTCCGCACAAGCGGAACTCGACCGCGCGAAAGCTGACGAAATCCGCACGCATTTGGATTTCGACCGCTACGAAGCGCTGGCAAAAAAAGACCTCGTCTCCAAGCAACAGCGCGATACCGCCGAGGCGAACTGGAGAATGGCCGTCGCCCAGCAACAGAGCGCCCGTCATAAGCTGGATGAACTCCAGCGCGGCTACCGCCCCGAGGAGATCGCCTCCGCCGAAGCGCATTACCATCAGGCACAGGCCAGCCTGGAAAAACTCGAACGCGGCAACCGGCGCGAAGACGTGGAACTCGCCAAAGCAGCCTATGCCTACGACCAAGCCCGATTCCGTGAGCGCCAGGTCACCGCTCCCTCCGCCGCCACTGTGGAAGTTCTCGACGTCCGACCGGGCGACCTCATTGCTCCCAATACGCCGGTTGCCACTCTTTTGGAAAAAGATCAGATCTACGTACGCATCTACATTCCCGAAACGGAGATCGGCCTCGTCAGGGTTGGCCAAAAAGCCGAGGTTCGCCTCGATTCTTTCCCGCACACTGCTTTCGATGGCGTCGTCGAACAAATCAATCAACAGGCCGAATTCCTGCCGCGCAATGTGCAAACGCGCGAAGAGCGCGTCCATCAGGTCATTGGCGTAAAAATCCGCATCCATGATCCCGCCGGCCGCGTCCTTGCCGGCATGGCCGCCGACGTGAAACTGAAAGCGGGGAATTGAAGCCGTGGGCACGGCTCCGCAAACGAACGGGGAAGTTGCCATCTCTGCCGAGCATCTCGTGCGCCGCTTCGCTAACTTCACCGCCGTCAACGATGTCAGCTTCCGCGTCCGGAAAGGCGAAATCTTCGGCTTCCTTGGCCCTAACGGCAGCGGAAAAACGACTGTCATCAAAATGCTCACCGGCCTCTTGCCGCTCAGCGGCGGCCGGGCTTATGTCGAAGGCCTCGATGTCCGCACGGATTCTGAGTCCGTCCGCGAACGCATCGGGTACATGTCGCAGAATTTCAGCCTGTATTACGATCTGACCGTCACAGAAAACTTGCAGTTCTACGGCCGCATCTACGGCCTCGAGCACGCGCGCCTCAAGCGGCGCATCGACGAAATCGTTCAGCTCAACGGCCTGGCGCCCTATTTGAATCGCCTGGCCTCGCAACTTTCCGGCGGCTGGAAGCAGCGTCTCGCTCTCGGCTGCGCCATGTTGCACGAGCCTAAACTTCTGTTTCTTGATGAGCCCACTGCCGGCATCGACCCCGTTGCGCGCCGCCAGCTCTGGGATCTTCTGTTCGAGCTTTCCGGGCATGGCATCACCTTCTTCGTCACCACTCACTACATGGACGAAGCCGAGCGCTGCAGTCACGTGGCCTACATTTATTACGGCAAGATTATCGCGGACGGCACGCCCAATTCGCTCCGCGAGCTTCCCGACGTCCAGCCCCCCGGCACGTTGCGCATTGAAATCATCACGCCCGAGGTCACCCGCGCGCTGCGTTTCGCGCGGCACCTCCCCGGCATTCGCAGCGCAACGATCTTTGGTCAATCCATCCACGCGCTCATCGAAGATCGCTTCAATCTTGACGATCTCCGCGAAAAACTCATGAAAAATGGCGTTGCCGTCACCGAAATTCGCCCCCTCGCTCCCAGCCTCGAAGATGTCTTTGTGGAGCTCACCTACAAGCATCAAGCTCTGCTGGAGGCCGCCCGTGCGTAATTTCTTCCGTGGTTTCGGCGCAGTCTTTTACAAGGAAGTCCTGCATGTCCGCCGCGATCCCGCGACGCTCTTTTTCTCCCTGGTCATTCCGCTGCTGCAAATGGTAGTGCTTGGTTTCGGCATTGACACGAACATTCGACAGATCAATACCATCGTATTCAACGCCGACGGCCGCCGCGAGAGCCGCGAGCTTCTCGATCGCCTGAGAAACTCCGACACTTTTCATATCATCCGTTACGTTGAAAACGATGGCGACCTCAACGACGCCATCATCGCCGGCAAGGCACGCGTGGGCATCAAAATCCCTGTCGACTATTCCGACCACCTCCTCCACAACATGAGCGCCCAGGTTCTGGTCTTGATCGACGGCTCGGACTCTTCCGTCGCCGGCCAGGCCATCAATGTCACCACTGCTATCGGGCTGGACGAATCGCTTCGCCGCGTTCTTCAGGACCGCGCCACCCTTGCCGTGGAAATGCGCCCCAAGATGCTCTTCAATCCTGACTCCCGTTCCCCGAATTTCCTTTTGCCCGGTCTCACCGCCATTCTTCTCCTCAACGTCACCACGTTTCTCACCGCTTTCTCCATTGTCAGGGAAAAAGAGCGTGGCACCCTTGAACAGCTCTTTGTCACGCCCGTCCGCCCCATGGGCTTGCTATTCGGCAAACTCCTCCCTTATCTCGTCATCGGTTTTTCCGAGCTCTGCCTGATTCTCACCTTCATGCGCTTCGTCTTTCAGGTTCCTATCCACGGCAACGTTCTGATTCTTGCGTTTCTTTCTCTGCCCTATCTTTTTGTTTCTCTTTCCATCGGCATTCTCGTTTCCAGCAAAGCCAATTCGCAGTCGGAGGCCATTCAGCTCGCCTTCCTCACCTTTCTCCCCAGTATCTTTTTCTCCGGCTACATCTTTCCGCGCGAGACCATGCCCGTCATCTTCTACGTCATCAGCTATTTCATTCCCGCAAGCTATTACATCAACATCACCCGCGGCATCATCCTCCGAGGCGCCGGACTCTCTCATCTTTGGCTCGATGGCCTGGCTCTCTACGCTATGGGCTCCATCCTTCTTCTCATTGCCGCCCGCCGTTTCCAGAATAAAGTCATCATGGCTTAATTGGCCCTCTCAGGTTTTCTCAGGAGTTGGGTTTGCGCTTTTCACCTGATTGCGAAAAACGCCCGTGCCTTCTATATCGTCTCCGTGTCCTCAAGAAACGGGGTGTTGAAGAAAGCCGCACGGCGTGCCACCCCTTTGTTTCTTGTGGGTTCTAGCCCTCCTCGTCCTAAGTGCCGGCCGGCCAGGGTGGAAAGGCATGGCTAAGGCGGCGCTGCGCAAGATCGGATGCTGAAGTCAGATTCGTGTTTGGCTCGTCTGCGTGCTGCGGCAGCCGAACGCGCGGTCTTGTGTCCGTCTCCTTGCAATGACCAGGTTTCAGCCAACTAGATGGAAGGAGCCATACTCATGAGAAAGCCAGTACTCGCGATCCTCTTTGCAGATGTCCTGCTGCTCGCCCTTGTTCCGCTGCTGCTGCAACTCGGCTCCGCCAGTCAATTTCATGTCATGGCGCAAAGTTCCTTTCCGAATCCGGCCAACGAGCACGCGTGTCCCAGTCAAACCGGCGCGGGTGGCGGCGCCGAGGCGATTCCCGCCTTCGTCGGCCCAGGCAGCGACGGTTTCAGCCCCAATCAAAGCTTGTGCTTGCCTCAGTTGGCTCCCGTTCCGACCGGCTTAAGCCCTCTCGCCTTCATCGTGAAGGGCGTCGAACCCGGTGACCGCGTCGATTCCCAGGGAACGATTTACGTGGAATCGATCCGCGGCGTGCCCGGCGGTGTGGACCTCTGGCGCTGGTCCCAAGCCATTGAGGGCGCACCCAACGCCAACGGAACGTTGCCCTTCAAATATGAAGGCCAGCCCGACAATTGCGGCATCTTTGGCTTGGCCGGCGGCGGCTGCGTCAACAACGTCGGTAGCCCTACGAATCTTGGAGTAGCTCCCGGCGGCGGCGACGCCGACATAGCAGTGAACGCGCCTGACCCCAGCAATTCGGCCATTCCGAACCTGGCCTTCAGCAGCCTGGCGCTGGCCCCAGGCGTAACCGCCACCAATTCCAGGAATCGCGGCGACACATTCTTCACGCCGCCCAACGTTGTTGCGGCATTAGTGCCCGGCGACGACCGCATGTGGAACGATACCGCCGATGATCCTTCCACCGGTTACATCAGCTATCACGATCTAGCCACTTTCAATATCGAAGTTCAGCGCTCCAACAATGGGGGACTTACCTACGTCGCCGGCGCTGGTGAAGCCATCGACGCTGCCACGCTTCCGGCTGCTGGCAGCCTCGTGCCCACCGACAGCGGAAACGTCGCCGCCCAGATCAAGGTCGACCGCAACACCAGCTCCTGCCCGAGCAAAGGGAATCTCTACGTGGCCTTCGTGGCGCCCGATAGCGCGACTGAAAGCGCCGCCACTGGACCGCTCCGCAGCGTGTACGTTGCCGTGTCCACGGATGCCGGCCTCAGTGCGCCGACCATCACTTTTACGGATCACAAGGTTTTCACCAGTCCGGCAGGCTCGCCTGGAGCCGCCAACGGCGGGAACAACATCTTCCCGGCGCTTGCTGTCGACAATTTCGGTTCTGTCTATACCGTCTGGTCTGACAACCAGAATATCTTTCTCTCTTCGTCTTCGGATCTCGGCAACACCTGGACATCTCCGGCGCGCGTGAACCGGGACGGTACAGTTGGCAAGTCCAACGTCTTTCCCTGGGTCGCGGCAGACGCCAACGGCCACGTCATCGTCACGTGGCTGGGATCCAGCCTCGCTGGCAACTCCAACGATGTTGCCGCCATGCAGCCGGTGTGTGCCGATGGCACGACGAATTGCTGGGCGCAGTGGAGCGTCTATATGGCTGAGTCCGTCAATGGTAACGCCGCGATTCCGTCCTTTACCCAGCACACGGCCAGCGATCATTTCATGCACGCTGGAACCGTATGCACCAACGGCACTGGCTGCTCCAGCAGTGACAGCCGCGCTCTTGCCGACTTCTTCCAGGTGGTTCTAGACACGCAGCATCGCGCCAACATTGCCTTCGCCGATGATCACCTCGCCAGCCCGCTCTGTTCACAACAAAGCCCCGGCCACTGCGCCAACAACGATCCTCAGGCCTTCCGTGTGGCTGTGCCGTATTTCACTTATCAGCTCAAGCCCACTAAGCACATCGTAACCACCGGCCTTTGCGCCCGGTAACGACACAAGCTCGAAACATTTATCGACTACGTCTCTGTAGACAGTTCGGTCGGCCCCTAACCTTATTTAAATTGTTCAGGGGCCGCTTTCATTTTCCCCAGTCGAGACTCATTTTCCGGATCAATCTCATCCTGGCGAGAGCTGTCGTTCAGCGTTTTTTGTCTTTTGCTGCGACGCGGCGTATCCTGCTCGATTGTTCGGAAAGAATGAGGAAACTCCATGTGCTGCCCGATCTGCGAAAAGCGCAAACCCGCCCGCTTCTGCCCTGCCAAAGGCGAAAAAATCTGCGCGATCTGCTGCGGCACCGAGCGCGAAGTCACGATTGACTGCCCACCCGATTGCTCTTATCTCGTCACCGCCCACCGCTACGAGGACGGGCATCAGCGCTCCCTTCCCGCGGACACCCCGCTGCTCGACGAAAAAATCCCCCAGGATATCGTCTACACTCACCAGGAACTCATGGCCGCGCTGGCCTTCTCCATCGCCAAGTTCTGCGCCGTTCAACCCGGTACGGTGGACGCCGATGCCCTCACCGCCATTCAGGCGCTCGCCCAAACCTATAAAACGCTGAGCACCGGCATCATCTACGAGAAACCGCCGGACGCACCATTGCCACGCGAACTCTATGCCGCACTGGTCGCCTTTATCTCTGAAATCAGGAAACAGCAATCCGAAAGCGCCAGTTCGGCCGTCCTCAAAGACTCGGAGATTTTCTGTTTGTTGGTCTTTCTCTACCGGATGGGATTGCTGCGCACCAACGGCCGCCCGCGTTCACGCCGGTTCATCGAATTCCTACGCGGTCAATTCCCCGAGTCCCCCGAACTCCAGCGCGAAGAGTCCCGCATCATCGTCCCCTAGAGGATTTTTTGTGGCACAGCCCTCTTGGGTGTGCGCCTTCTAGTGCAACTATCCCGTCGCACACGCTTGTGTTCGTTCCATTGTCTGTGCCGCTGCATCCCAACCTAAAGACAACTGCGAGCAAGTTGCAGTGCGTTTGTTTTCCGCCCATGGCCGTGATCGGAATCCATATTTTTCGCGAATCCGCGCCACACGCTCCGAAGCTTTACGCCGATACTCTTCTGGAGCGTAGCCGTTCTTCGCAAACCACTGCTCATACTGCTTCGCCAGCCGCGGAAATTTCTCCCGCACAAAGGGAAGGAACTGTTTCGCCGACGACGGCATCAAGAACAACACGCCCGAAAAGAACCACTGCGCGCCGGCCTTCTTCGCTGCCTCGGCCACCGCTTCCAAGTCTCCCTCGTGGTCCGTAATTCCAGGGATCAGCGGGGAAGCCGATACGCCTACCGCGAGCCCGGCTTCGCGCAATTGCTTCACCGCCGCCAGCCGCAAATCCGGCCGAGGCGCCCGCGGCTCCAGCAGCCGGGTCAATCCTGCGCGCAACGTCGTAATCGTTATGTCAATTCCGAGGTTTGACCGCCCCGCTATGCGCAGCAGCACGTCGATGTCGCGCACAATCTGGTTCGACTTGGTGATAATGGAAATGCTAAGCCCTTCGCGCTTCGCAAGCTCCTCCAGGCATGCTCGCGTTACCCCATACTCCTTCTCCGCAGGCTGATACGGATCCGTCGCCGTTCCAATGGCAATGTGGTCCGGCCGCGCTCCGCCCGACCCTTCCGATTCATAGGAATACTTGTGCGTCACATCCCAAGCCAGCAGCGGCGCCGCGTCCTTCTTCACATAAATCTTTTTCTCGAACTCGCTCCCGTCTAGCTCCATGTATTCGTGCGTGTAACGCGCATAGCAATACTTGCAGGCGAACTCGCACCCGCGATACGGGTTGATCGTCCATTCGAACGGGACGCGGTTTGAATCGCACCGGTTCAAGATCGACTTCACCGGCAACACAAAATATTCCGGCTTTTCCGCGGAATTCCGCCGCGTCTCCGCGGGCGGGGAAAATGCTGCGAGGCGGGCTATGCCAACCAGTCGCGCGTTAGCGCGTTCAGGGGGTGCCACGGCATCATTTCGGACCGGACCCATTTTGCGGTCTTGGTTCCCGCTTTGGATCCTGGACGCCGGGGGGCAATCCGTCGTCGCTCGATCTGAAATGCTGCCGCGTTGGTCCTCGGTCCGGGCAGGACTTTGGACCACTTGCTTTGGGCCTATGGCATCAGGGCGCTCAGGAAAGAGTCCTGCTGTGGTTGGTGAAACGTGGCGGCGCCGAATCCGAAAACTCGACGCCCATGGGGAGTGAACTGGAAACATAGCCCACCTCGAAGCACGGGCCAAGTATTTCGCTTTTTATTCGCTTAGTCAAGCGAAATATTTCGCCTTTTGTTCGTCTAAGGGTTCGCTGCGCGTTCCCCTTCGACCGTGTTTCCCTGGATGCAGGGTCTTTCGCGGGCCCCGCAGCCAATTGCCTCTCTCGCTGCCACAAGGTATCCTCATTGTCCGGGGAACTGCCGTCCACATGCATAAGGGGCCCAGAAAGGTTTTGCTCGCTATACCGCTGCTTCTTGCGGGGCCTGCGCTTTTCTTTGGCCAGAATCCTGCGGTCCCAAAGAAACTGCCTGCGGGTCCTGCGGCCCCTCAATCAACCCACTACCCTATTTTCATACTCGTCTTTGGCAACGATCCCAACTGGAGCCTGCGCATTGGGCTGAAAGGCCCGGAGCGCATGGATCGCCCCGGCTACCCTCCAATCCCTCTGGAAGCCGCCGATGTTACCCATGAAGCCGCCGCTGATTCCTGGATCTATCACGCCAAAGATTCCGCCACCGGCGCGGCTGTCGCCATCCACCTCTCGCGCGAAGCGTGTACCGATGCCAAGAACGACACGCTGACTCCCACCCCCCCGCCCTCAGGGAAGTACCCTTTCCGCGCGTCTGTCGATCATGCACAGCTAGGCTCGATGACCGGCTGCGCCCGCATCGCCGCCGAACTCTTCCCCAAAATCAACAATCAACCCGACCAGGAAGAAGAGGACGCCAAAAAGAAACCACCGGTCCCCGTTTCTTCTGTGACCAATTCCAAGTCCCCGGTTTCTGTGGCTTATGTTAATCCTGCCGGAAAAATCGTTTTCAAGCGCGGTGCTACAACTCATTTGATCGCGACGGAAGGCGCTCAATTGGCCGTTTCCCATGACGGCAAACGGCTTCTCTACACGCACGAGGACAAGCCGGAAGACCGCGCCATTTTTGTGTACGACTTCACCACTGAAAAATCCACGGAACTCGTTCGCGGGCAGGTCCAACAAGCCTTCTGGTCGCTTGACGACGCGCGATTCGCATTTATGAAATTCGTCGATGGCAAGTGGCATTTATGGTCTGCGCCCGTCGCCTCCCCGGAGACTGCAACCCCCGTTTTTCCGGGCGATATTGTTTCAATTCACGGGTGGGTTGATGCCCGAACCATTCTCGTGGACGACCTGCAGCAGCTATCCTGGGTGACCGACGCCGGAACAATCCAACAGGCGGTCCCCGAGAAGGACATTCTCGGTGATGCTTTCGGTTCCTCCAGTGCCGGCACGTTTCGCGTCCATCCCCTAAATCCAGATCTGCTTCTTGCCTCCGCTGAGTGGCTGAAGCCGCCTGCAGGTGCTCCCACGGGCACGCACACAGGAGGGAGCTTTGGCTTTTTCTTGTACGAAATTCGCTCGAAACGGCGTGTCCTGCTGAGCCCCTTGAATCTATTAGCGCAAAATGCGGAATGGTCCCGCGACGGCTTCCAAATCTTCTTCACCGGCGCCGATTCTGCGCGGCGTTATGCTAGTTATCGTATGTTCTGGGATGGCATCGGCTTGCAAAAATACGTCTCGGGCACCTCCCTTGTCATCGGCCAGTAGTTGTCTCTCCCCCCACAGGCCTGCAAAGCGGCCAGACCACCCTTGCTCCATACGCCGCAGCCACCTTGATTGCCTACCCACATTTGTCGCATTCAGCGTATACTCTTAGTATTGTAAGTACTAGTCCTACGCCGACCCCACAGCAGGTTGGCATTCTCGTCTTGGACGACAATGCCCAAGGCGCGAGTGCGGTCAAACAGATTCTGGATTCCGAGGGATGGCGCGTCCGCGTCGTCTCTGACACCCAAATGCTCCTTGCGGAGCTGAAAACCGGGGAATGGTCTCTCGTGATTGCCAATGTAGTGCTTACGGGAGTCGATGGTCACGCCTTCGTCATCTTGCGCGAGCTTGCCAGTGTTTCCGCTGCGGAGGGTGCTCGCATCCGCGTCCTGTACCTGATCCCTGAGGCAACCAGCAGCCAATACTTGGTTCATTTGGAAGCCGCGCGCCTCCCGTACGTGCTTCGCCCCTATCACCTTCATGACTTTCTTGAAAAAGTCAGCGACCTCCTCGTCGAAGTGAAGGCCATCGAAGGCCCCATCCGGCAGGTCCGCCATGAGTTCGGCGCATTACGTAAGAAGAAGAGACTCGCCGCCAAGTCCAACTCCATGTTCGCTTCGCGCGACTCTTTCTCCTACACCGATGAGGAGCTCGCCGAATACGAAAAGCAGGAAGGCGAATTGTCCAAATCCAGGCGCAACAAGCCCCGTATCAACCTCGGCGATCCCAACCGCTAATCGATAAGTCTCTGGTTCTTTGTTCTTGGAAACCCGGCGGGCATTCGTTGCGGCCTCAGCCTCCATGTACTTTCCAGAACGGCTGCTGCCTCCCGACCAAAAACTTACAACTAAGAACGCCCCCTGGTGCAAGGAACTAACGCGGGTCCGTTCTAACCCTGAGTTGTGTCCCCGCTGGTTCGCTCTGACCGGGCCGGGGCTCACACACAGGAGGCTTTCATGGAACGTTCGATCTTCGCCGCCCTGATCGGCGGACTTCTTGGTATGACCGCGCTCGGCGGCCTGGCTTTTGTCGGCTCGGCGCCTGGCTCACCATCAGCCCTTCCTTCCCGGCCAGAGGGCGAATGGCGGCTACTCGATCCCGTCGTCTACGAAAACATCTCCATCTTTCCCGTCGTCAGCTCCCTGAGTCAGGACACCAGCCCTTTCCTCACACTCGAGGAAGGTCTCGCTACCGGCGAAGTGACCGTCGCCGAGCAAGGTGCTCAGGTCCTACAGCGCTCGCGCGACGGCCGTCCCGTTTATCTTCCGCAATACAACACCGGCGCTTCCGTCAACCAACTTGTTCTGATCAATCGCAGCCGCCGCCCGTTGCTACTTCTCGCTGGCGAACTCGTCAGCGGCGGCAAGCAGGATCGCGTCATCGGCAAGGATCGCATCGTGCCCGTCGGCGCGCCTCCGCTTCCTCTCGACGTCTTCTGCGTCGAGCACGGCCGCTGGACCGGCAGCTCACAATTTGCGGCTGCAAAAACGATCGTGCATCCCAGTGTCCGCGAAAGCGCGGCCGTGGATCAGGCCCAGACGAAAGTCTGGGATTCCGTTCGAAATGGTACCAATGCCAAGGCCCCTGCAGCCGCTCCGCGCGCATCAATATCATCTGAGAATCTTCAAGCTGACATCGCCGCCAACGGTCGCACCGAAGCCTATGAGAAAATTTACGTTTCGCAGGCCGTCGGCGTTTCCATCGACGATTTCGTGAACGAACTGCAGCGCCGCTTTGCGCAATCCACTTCCGGCCTGAAGAATGAGCGCGTACTTGGTGTGGTCGTCGCTTACGGAGGAGAAGTCGCCTGGAGCGATATCTTCGCCTCCGGTGATCTCTTCGATCACTACTGGCGCAAGCTGCTCCGCAGCTACGCCGTCGAAGCTCTCACGCGGCCCACGTATCGTCAGGCGGCCTCACGCGATAACGCCGCCGCGTTCTTGCGCCGCTTGAACGGCCGCGAAACGCAGGAAACCGAGCCGGGTGTCTATCGCTGGCGTGAAATCAAGGAAGGTCAGCTCGCCCAAATCGAGCTCGATGCCCTGCAACCCAAACCCATCACGCTGCACCGCCTGCTTTTGCATCGCACCAGCTAACGCTGTTTTGTCGGCGGCAACCGTAGGAGCGCCCGCCGCGGCGGGCGCTCCTACTCGGCACGATCAAAACGGCGCACCATACTGCGATCCGCCGTTCGTTCGAGCAGCTGCGCGGCTGTCATTTTCAGTGCGGGGTGTACCACTTCCGGCGCAATCTCCGCCAGCGGCACCAGCACAAACCGCCGCAGATGCATCCGCGGATGCGGCACCTGCAATTCCGGAGTGGCCATAGTGTCCGAGCCGTAAAGCAGGATGTCCATATCGATCAGCCGCGGCCCTTTCGCCACCAGCTTCGTGCTCCCCATCTTTGTTTCGATCTCGCGCAAAGCCCGCAACAACGTCATCGCATCGAAATGCGTTTCTGCTTTCACGGCGCAATTCAAGAACCACGGCTGCTCCCGTAAATCCACCGGCTCGGTTTCATAGATCGACGAAACCTTTTTCACGGCCACTCCCGCATGCGGCAACTCGCCAATCGCGGCGCGCAGATTCTTCGCGCGGTCTCCGACATTCGAGCCGAGCGACAAGTACACTGTTTTTTCAACCATGCTTTGTCATTGGGAAAGTTCATTTCACCGTGTCTGCGCCAGCCTTGGCGCATTGTGCGTCCTGCGCGCTCGTCGCGCCGCTAACGCCAATCGCGCCCACAATCTTTCCGTCCATCACCAACGGAATTCCGCCTTCCGCCGCCACCACACCCTTCAGTGTAAGGAGCCGCAGACCCTCTCCTCCGGCCGCAACCGCGTCCTGAAACGCTTTCGTCGGCCTCTTGAAGAGAGTAGCGGTGCGCGCCTTATCAATGGCCACTTCCGCGCTCCCCAGCTGCGTGTTGTCCATCTTCTCGTAGTAAATGAGCGTGCCGGCCGGACCAACGATCGCCACGGCCACTCTCCAGTTATTTTTTGCTGCTTCCGCCAGCGCCGGTGCCGCCGCCTTCTTGGCGTTCTCCAGGCTGATGGCCGCCCCATAGGGATTCGGCATTTGCGCTACGGCGCTCGCCAGCGCGCCAAGAGTAAAGATCACCACAGCAACAAATCTCACGGTAACTTTCTGTGACATGCGGTCTCCTTCAATTCGACGAATGACTGCGTCGCACTGCACCCGGGATCACTTCGAGATTTCACAGGCACTGTTTTCGTTCACTTGCTATCAACCATGCAAACAAAATTGCTCGCGTCGTTCGTATCGCCCGCGCCCTTGTACTTCGCAATCTGCGGATGGGGACAGAGCGGCCGTGTCATCTTCACTCCCGTAGAAGCGTCTCTACCCTGGTACTTCGTCGCGACGATAGCATTGGGCGCAGTCCCCTTCTCCACCCACTGTTCGAGCGCCAGCTCCACGTTGTGTTGCGCATTCCTCGCGTCCGCCGCTCCTTGTCCGAAGGAATCTGTTCCAGGACCACCGCTGCAGTGTTGCATCCCCGGCACCATATAGAGCCGCACAAATGCCTCAGACTTCCTCCCGCCCATCTTGCTCACCACATCGTTGTAATAGTTGATCGTGTTAAGCGCCGAAATCGCCGCATCGTTCCATCCGTGATAGAGAATCAGCTTCCCGCCGCGCGCTTGGAACACCTTGAGGTTGGGGTCCGTTGCGTTCAACATTTTCGCAGTCTTCTCGTCAGCCGCTTTCATGGCTTGATCAACGCTAGCGTCCTTGTAATTCCAGTCCGCCTTCCCATAAACGAAGTTGGAGAAATATCCGTCGCTGAACGCGAACAGCAAACTCTTGCGTGGGGCCGGTCCGGTGATCCACGTTTCCCATCCACCGGGCCCCTCTTCCGCTCCTGGCACGTACCCCGGAAAAATCTTTCGCCCTTTCGCGTCGTTGGGCCCTTCGTACAATTTCTTCAGCGCGGTCACCTGCGCGGTTGTCAGGCACTTTTCCGAATCGCCTTCTTTGCAAAGCATTACCGCCGGATCGAAGCGGCATTTCTTCGGGTCGTTCACGACGCCGTCGCTCACGCCGTCTTGGGCGTCGCACGCAGCGTTCACTGCGCGGGCGATCGCCGGCAATTTGCTCGGCGGGATGTAGCTTGCGGGATCCAGCGTGGTCGCTTGCGCATCCGCAAGCGCTTTGGTCAATAGGTGCGTCCAGTAATTGGCTGGCGCACCCGCCAGGATCCCATCGTAGTCTTCCGGGAAGCGTTGTGCCTCCATCAACGCCTGCCGCCCTCCGTTCGAGCAACCCCAAAAATACGAATGCTGCGTTTCCTTGCCGTAATACGCCTTAACCACCGCCTTCGCCACCCGCGTCATTTCGTGGATTCCCCGGTATCCAAAGTCCGCTACCTTTTCGGGATGTCCAAGCGCCCAGCTCGCCTCCACAGCGGTCCCGGAGTGGCCCGTATCCGTGCCGGCCATCGCATAACCTTGCGACACACCGGTTCCCAATTGCTGGTAGCTAATCTCCCCCGCGAACCCTCCGTTGCCGCGGCCTTGCAGTTTCCCGTTCCAACCTCTGTCCTCCGCATCACTGGCGGGCATCCACACTTCGATCTTGATCGAGGAATCTGGGCTCGGCGTCGCTTCCGCCACCACCCGGCAGAACATAGGGAGCGTTTTGTAGAAAGAGGGGTCCCCCCCTGCTCGGGGCGACGAATTTGGCGGTGTGAACGCACCGGCTGCAACCGTCTGCGCCGAAAGGATTCTCGCTCCGAGCAATTCCAGTTGCGTTAGATCTTCGCAAGAATGTGTTCCGGGGGCCGCGTCCTGTCCATGGGCCCCGCACGACAGCAGCATCGCACTAACCGCCGCGAGAATCATCCTCTTCATAACGAATTCCCCCTGCGTTTCAGCGCCCTTCGCACCGAAGCGCACGTTAGCCCAAGTCGAAACTCCCGCGCAATCCTTTTCGCGCTGGCGACAAGTCCGCGTCCCATCGCTGCCGGTTGGCTGGCCTCGACGGTTGAAAGAATGGCAATTTCTCGCTTAGAATCCGCCCATGCGCAAAGTCGTGCTCGGCCTCGGCATCAGCCTCGACGGCTATATCGCCCGCCCCGATGGAGCGGTCGACTTTCTTTTCATGCCCAAAGACTATTCGATGGGCCCATTCTTCGTCACCATCGATACTGCCATCATGGGCCGCAAGACTTACGATGTTGCTCTCAAAATGGGCGGAGGTGGCTTCAGCGGCTCAAAAATGAAGAATTACGTCTTCTCCCATTCCCAACCGCCCGGCGAGCGCGCCGGCGTCACCTTTGTCAACGAATCACCGAAAACTTTCGTCGAGAAGCTCGGCAAGCAACCCGGCAAAAACATCTGGCTGATGGGCGGCGGCGAACTCGCCCGCGACTTCCTCAAAGACGACCTGGTCGACGAGCTCTATATCGGCATCGTTCCCGTCCTGATCGGCGAAGGCCTCCCGCTCTTCCCTAGTGGCTTCCCCCAGCGCGAATTTACCCTCCTCGAAAACAAAACCTTCTCTAAAGGCCTGATCGCCCTCAAGTACGCCCGCACCCGCAAAAAACCCAAACGCAAAAAGTAGCGATGGACTTGGCCTCGCGGCTGCTAAGCACCGAGCAGAGGCTCAAAACAATCGAGGTTGGCGCCTTGGGAGTTCGCGGCCGAAGTACTCGTAGGCGAGAGGAGTAGCAACACGGCCACGCTGGGTGCGGTCGATCATGCCGATTTGCATGAGGTAAGGTTCGTACATCTCTTCGATGGCGTCTTCTTCTTCGGAGAGTGCCGCGGCGAGCGTGCCCAGGCCGACAGGACCGCCACCATACTTGTCGAGCAGCGCGATCATCAAGTTGCGGTCCACTTCGTCCAAGCCGCGCGCGTCGACGCCCAGCATTTGCAAGGCTTCTTGCGCCACGGCGCGGGTGATGCGGCCGGCCGCGCGGACTTCCGCGAAATCGCGCGCGCGCCGCAGCAAACGGTTGGCGATGCGCGGCGTGCCGCGGCAGCGGCCCGCGATTTCTTCCGCGCCGCCTTCGTCCATCTGGATGTTCAGGATTTTCGCCGAGCGGTGAATGATGATCAGCAAATCCGCCGGCTCGTAAAAATCCAGCCGGTGGACGATGCCAAACCGCGAGCGCAGCGGCGCGGTAATCAATCCCGCGCGAGTCGTCGCGCCGATCAGCGTGAAATGCCCCAACGGAAAAGGATGAATCCGCGCGCCCGGACCCTGTCCGATAATCAGGTCCACGCGAAAATCTTCCATCGCCGGGTACAACACTTCTTCCACCGCGGGCTGCAAGCGGTGAATTTCATCCAGGAAGAACACTTCTTTTTTTTCGAGTGCGGTCAAGATCGCAGTCAAATCGCCTTTGCGCTCCAGCAAAGGGCCGGCGCTGGTCTTGATTGGCACGTTCAATTCATTGGCGATGATTTGCGCCAGCGTGGTCTTTCCAAGGCCTGGCGGTCCGTAGAGCAGCACGTGGTCCAGCGCTTCGCCGCGGCTTCGCGCGGCATCGATCGCAATCTGGATATTTTCTTTGACGCGCTTCTGCCCGATGTATTCGTCGAGGCGCTTCGGCCGCACGCTCACGTCGATGCGCGCGTCTTCGTCAAACGCCTGCCCGGACACAATCCGCTCCGGTTGCCGCTGGTGCATCATCCGTTTGGCCGTTCCGTCCGCCATCTCTTCTCTGTGCGCTCCCTGCCGCCTATCTCTGTGCCATCCGTGTTAAATCTTCCCCTTCATATTCGCGCCGCTCGCCCCTTCGGCGCGCTCAACGACTGCAACGCCCCGCGCAGCAGCTTCTCAAAATTTTCCGCGCCGGCTTCGCGCTTCGCTTCCGCGACCGCGGTTTCCACGGCACGGCTCTCGTATCCCAGATTCACGAGCGCGGAAATAACATCCGCTTCGATTCCCGCAGGCGAAGACGCCGCCGGTCTCTCCGTCTCGACCGCCACGGCTTCCAGCTTGTCCTTCAACTCCACCACCATGCGTTCCGCCGTTTTGCGGCCCACGCCGGGAATTCTCGTAAGCCGCGCCAAATCGCTTCCGCGGATGGCGGGCACGAGTTCTTCCACGCTCATGCCGCTCAAAATTTTCAGCGCTAGCGTCGGCCCCACGCCGGAAGCCGAAAGCAGCATCTCAAAAAAATGTTTTTCGCGCGAGGAGACAAACCCGTACAGCGCCAGCGCGTCTTCGCGCACATGCGTGTGGATCAGGAGGGTCACTTCGGTATGAAGTTCGCCAAGCGCAGCGTAAGTCGAAAGCGGCACTTGCACGAGGTACCCGACGCCGCCCACGTCGACGAGCACTTGGTTCGGTCTTTTTTCGGCGAGCCGTCCACGAAGCTGGCCAATCATCGCTCGCCAGTATTGCCGCTTTTCTTTCGCCCGTCAACGCGAAGTCGAGCGTCAGCGGCCGTATATGCCAATCAGTTCGGCTTTGGAGAGGATGTGAGGCTTCATCGTCCGTTCAAGGTCAGCCTTTGTAACGCCTGGTTTGAGATTCAGCTTCGTATCGAGCGCATACAGTTTGAAAAAATAGCGGTGCGGCTTGCCGGGGGGCGGACACGGCCCGCCGTAGCCGATTTTGCCAAAATCATTTCGGCCCTGCCGCGCGCCGCTGGCGAGCTGCTCTTGCATGGGTACGCGCTCCGGAAGTTCCCTCGCGTCCGAGGGAATTTCGTACAAAACCCAATGCACCCAAGTGCCCGCAGGAGCGTCGGGATCATCCATGATAAGCGCGAAGCTCTCCGTATTTGCAGGTGGCCCCTTCCATTCCAGTTTCGGGGAGATGTCCTGCGCGTCGCACGTAAATCTCTTGGGGATCACTTCTCCGTCCGAAAAATCCGGATTTGTAATGTGCAGTGCCATGGCGCCCCCTTTCTCCTGAGAAAAGAGCCTTTCGGGAAGTAATGATGAAGCGGAGAGAACGAAAGTGACGAGGGCTGCAACTATGATGTGCGCTGACATTTCCCGAACTCTCTTACGCGGCCCCGTGGCTGCCCAGAAATTCGGCGACTTCGGCGTGGCCACGCTCCTGCGCGAAACCGAGCGCCGTTTTTCCATCATTCGTCTTGGCCTGCAAATCGGCGCCGCTTGCCAGCAACATACTCACAATTCCCAAGTGGCCATTTGCGGCGGCTGTGATAAGCGGCGAGTAGCCGCTTCCGTAACGGTAGTTCGGGTCGGCGCCGTTGGCCAAGAGCCACGACACGAGGGCGGTGTGGCCGCTGGCAACCGCTCCCGTCAATGCGTTGTAGCCCGTTCCATTTGTCGCTGCCGCGTTGACGTCCGCGCCCTTCCCAAACAAATATTCGGCAACTTCAAGATGCCCGAACACGGCCGCCAGCGCAAATACGGGAAACCCATCGGGCGAGTAGGTCTTGGCCTCAACCGGCATTTCTTCCACGAGCTGTTTTACACGTTCCAAACGCCCCAAAGCCGCCGCTTCATGCAACTCGAGCGGACCTCCGCCAGCCAACAGGACATCGCAGAGTTCCTTGTTGCCGCTGTACGCGGTCAGCAACAAAGCTGATTGTCCCTTTTCGTTGCGGGCGCTCGCCAATTCAGGTTCGGCCGACAGCATTCGTTTAGCTGCAGCGGTATCCCTGGTTTGAATGATCTGGAAAAACTTGGCGGCGTTGCTCATGCCTGCGCGGCTCCGAATTCGCTCGGTGTATGGGAAAAGGAGAGTAACGCAAACGGCTGCTGGATGCCGAGGAATTTGGCAACACGCAGCTCAGCGGCGAGTGCGGTCTTTGCGCACGGCTTCGTCAATCAGCGCGTCGAGTTCGCTGCGCGTCAGCGTGACATCATCGCCGGAGTTTTCTCCGCTGTCCCGCGTAATAGGCAATTCCGCTCCGCCGCCCGGCGGGGGCGAAACAAAGTAACGCGGACGGGCCGCCATGAGCTTGGCGACTTCGCGGCTGGAGAGCAAGGCGGGCTCACCGGCCATTTCCGCGGCCAGCGTGATTTTCGCGCTGTGCTCGATGGTTTCCATTCGAAAGAACGCGGTTAGCAAATCCGGGCCGCAGGTGACGGCACCATGATTGGCAAGAAGGAGGGCATCGTAATGCGGCACAAACGGCTCGATGGCCTCGCTCAATTCCTGAGTTCCCGGCGTGGCGTATTGCACCAGCGGAATCTGTCCAAGCCCAACGACGACTTCGGGAAGCAAGGCACGATTCAGCGCGCGGCCGGCGACTGCAAAACCGGTGGCCGTGGGCGGGTGCCCGTGGCAGATGGCCATCACATCCGGCCGCATACGGTAGAACAAGAGATGCATCGCCAGTTCGGAGGAAAACTTACGGTCGCCGGAGAGCTGCCGCCCGTGAAGATCGGTGACGACCAGATCCTCGGAAGAGAGCATCCCTTTGTTCATGCAGGTAGGAGTGGTGAGAACGCTGCCGTCATCGAGGCGTACGGAAATGTTTCCTTCGCAGGCGACGATGTGTCCGCGCTCGTACATCCATCGTCCGGCGATACAGATGTCCCGGCGGTGCTGCTCTTCGCTTTTCGCGTGGCCTGATAAGAGTGAGTCCGGGGTCACTGGCGGACTCCTTCCTGGCTCAGAATGGTTTCCGAGCCGTTCAGTTTGAGTTGATCCAGGCACACTCCGTAGCGGAGTTACGGAATGGCTCCTGCCGGCCCCATTAGAACGGCGGGAGCGAAAAAGAAACTAATACAAGTTGCCTCCAGAAGCTAGGCATAAATACCGCGAAGCTTGAGGGCGCTGGCAACCCGGTCAATGGCCAGCATGTAGGCGGCAATGCGGTTGTTGACTTTGTGCAGTTCCGCAAAGCGCACCACTTCATCGAAAGCGTTTTCCATGACGTCGAGGAGGCGTTCGTTCACTTCGCTCTCGCGCCAGAAAAAGCCTTGGCGGTCCTGGACCCATTCGAAATAGCTGACGGTAACGCCGCCGGCATTGCCGAGAATGTCCGGCACGGTAAAGATCCCTTTGCCATCGATAATCGCGTCAGCTTGCCAAGTGGTAGGACCATTAGCGCCCTCGCAGAGAATTTTCGCCTTGACCTGATTGGCATTTTTCTCGGTAATCTGATTTTCGATGGCCGCGGGAATGGCGATCTCGCAGGGCTGGAAAAGAACGTCGCGCGCGCTCATCTTCGTTCCACCGCCGGGGAATTCCTGGAGCGGCTTCTTCTGGGTGTACACCCAATCGATGACCTTCGGGACGTCAAAACCCTTTTCGTTGTAAAGACCGCCGCCGATGTCCGCAAGGCCAATGATTTTGTAACCGGCTTTCTGCATGAGGTCAGCGGCCATGGAGCCGACGTTGCCGAAACCTTGAACCACGACGCGGCAGCCTTGTTTCTTGATGCCGAGTTTCGCGAGGGCTTTGTCGCAGCAAATCATGACCCCTCGGCCAGTGGCTTCGCGCCTGCCGCGTGAGCCGCCAAGTTCGATAGGCTTGCCGGTAACGACCGCAGTGGTGGCCTGACCAAGGTGCATGGCGTAAGTGTCCATGACCCAAGCCATGGTCTGTTCGTTCGTGCCGACGTCGGGTGCCGGGACGTCACGCTCTGGACCCAGCCAGTTCGCCAGCTCCGCGGTATAGCGGCGAGTAAGCCGCTCGAGTTCTCCACGCGACATTTTGCGCGGATCGCAGATTATTCCGCCCTTCGCGCCGCCAAACGGGATATTCACCACCGCGCATTTCCAGGTCATCCACGTCGCCAGCGCGCGCACTTCGTCGATCGAAACGTCAGGAGCAAACCGAATTCCGCCTTTGCCCGGCCCGCGCACCGTGGAATGCAGCACGCGGTATCCAGTGAACACTTCCAGAGTGCCGTTATCCATCCCGATGGGAATGTAGAGAGTGATTTCTTTGCTGGGATACTTCAAATAGCGGTAGAGCCCCTGTTCGAGTCCCAGTTTGTCCGCGGCCACTTCAAAACGCGCTTCGGCGTTCTGGTAGACATTCATTTCTTCCGGCATGGGAGCTTGCGACATGCGAAATTCTCCTTTGAAGCGACGCGCCGTTCCTCTGTTCGCACGCAGGATAAAGCTGCGCCTGCGTGAAGAGCCGACGAGCATACGCCCAATGCGTAGATGATCCCGACTTATCCGGGACCGGCTTTCCTAACGCAGTCCAACCTGTAATCGACACTCGCAGACTTACAGGCACGATTTGAAAGGCCAAGGAAGGTGAGCACCAGCGGTCTACCCACCGCAGGAACCGCCAATTGGCCGGGCCGCCAGTATACGAACCTGCTTGGCATCCCGCAAGCCGTAGCGCCTTAAGGTATTGTCCATTTTTGGCATGCCGACATTTACGATCAACAGGAGCGAAAGATGGCTTGCAGTTTCGGGGGGCTCGGATCGAAAGGCCAAAGTTTCCCGCAGAAACAGGCCACGTCTGTTATGCTAACGCGTCATGCGACGCCGTGAGTTTCTCACCTTGTCGGCGGCCAGCATCGGCGGAGTGCTCGTCTACTCGCTTGATCGGGAAGTCTTTCGACTTTCTACGCAAACTAACCAATCCGTTCGCATTGCTCTTCGGTTTTTCACGCAATCGGAAGCTCTCATTGTTGCCGCGGCCGCCTCACGAATCTTTCCGAGCGATGAAACGGGTCCTGGCGCGCGGGAAGCAGGCGTCGCTATCTATATCGACCGGCAGTTAGCTGGACCCTGGGGACGAGACCGCTATCGCTACACTCAGGGGCCGTTTGAAGAGAATGCCCCGGCGGAGTTCGGCTATCAGGGCAAAGCGACGCCACAGCAGATCTATCGCCAAGGACTGAAAGACTTGAAAGGCTTTGACCGCCTGAAGGCTGCGGAACAAGACGACACGCTGAAGC